>Ga0207689_10000064_pt1 | contig 84222 bp, 98 predicted proteins | sample KBSMisM52_FD_184312 | JGI IMG/M metagenome (GOLD analysis project Ga0207689, IMG submission 184312) | Miscanthus rhizosphere microbial communities from Kellogg Biological Station, Michigan, USA - KBS Miscanthus M5-2 (SPAdes) (version 2) | ecosystem: Host-associated > Plants > Roots >...
AGCTACGGGATGGCGGTTTTCCGCCGTTGGCACGCTTCTTGATTAATTTAGCGGGACTACCAGATCTGCCGCAAAAGGGAATAATGAGCATGTCGAAATCGTGGATTAGACGCACTGCCGGGCCGCGCGCGGACGAGAGCGCCGTGTCGTTCAAGATCTTCAGCGTCATGGCGATGACCAGCGTGCTGACCTTCGCGACGCTGACCACGGGCTATCAATTGCTCTTCTCGCACAGCGTGTTCGCATGATGTTGGGCGCATCGACCCGCAAGTGGGATCAGGATTCACGCGCCGTAGTGAGATTTGCTCCGCTGGAGCGATTGAAGAGGCTCGCGACTAGCGCGTGGGCGATATCGTTCGTCAGCTTCGCGGTGACTGCCCTCGTCTTCCAGGCGCCTGGCCTAACCCTCGCTTAAAGGCACGACATCGGCGGGCTGGGCTAATGGCAGGAAGGGGTGCTGCCATCAAAGCCCCGCCGGGATCGCTAAGGTCTGCCTTCGACTTAACTCGCAAACAGCTGACTTTCCGGGTCAGCCGCCTATTGCCCGGCTGGTTGGAGGTTTAGCCTCTGCTTCGCTTGCTCAAACATCTCCTGGAAGCGGACATCATCCCGGATCGAAGCGAAGTCAGGATCCGCCTCCACATGCCTCATCCAAACGCTGCTATTGATACGTTCGAAGAACAGCCGCAACGTGTCCACCGCCTGATCTGTGTCGTTGAAGTCTACAGCGAAAGTGCAGGCAATATTGTACCGCATGTTCAGATTGTCCGGATCGAGCAGCAATGCCCGGTGAATCCATTCGCGCGCTCTTTGTTCGTCGCCGAGCCGGATTAGCGCCCCCGAACCTGCTGCGAGGGCCGCAACGTTGGTTGGGTCGCGAGTTACGACCCTTTCCGTGCGTTCTAGCGTCATCTTCGCTGCCCGGCGAAGCCCGTCCTTGTCGCCCAAGGATTGGTAACAGGTCATCAGCATCATCGTACTGCGCCAGTCATTGTCCATAAGCGACGCGGATTTCTCGAAGGCAGCGACGCAATCCTGAATTCGGCCATGCCGGAACATGAGGCGCGAGGCTTCTTGATTAACCTCCCACGACTCGGGATTCAGCTCGAGGGCTTTACGGATGAGCTCCTCGGCTTCATCCGTCCGCCCCTCGCCGTCGAGCTCATTGGCCTTGATGCAATAGGGGATAGCCAGATCGGGGTTCAGCGTCATGGCGCGTTCTGCCGCGGGAAGTGGATCATCGTCGGTGGAATGCCACAGGCGGAGCCTTAGTTGTGCGAGAGCCTTTAGAGCCCAAGCCTCTGCATAGTCCGGGTCGAGCAGGATCGCCTGATCGCAAAGGCGAACGACTGCTTGCTCCAGTCTCGGATTGCCAAGGTCGCCGCTGATCAGCTGCTGGCGAGCCATTAGAAAGGTGTTGTATGCGTCCACACTGGACGTTCCTCGACTCTCAATCGCCGTCTTTTCTGTTGGAAGCAGCTTCAGCTTGAGCGCATCCACGATAGACTTCGAAATCTCGTCCTGAATCTCGAAGATGTCGACGAGATCGCGGTCGAAGCGGTCGGCCCAAAGATGCTTTCCCGTCGAACCATCGATAAGCTGGGCGTTGATGCGGACTCGACTTCCCGCCTTCCGCACGCTGCCTTCAAGTACGTGCGTAACGTTTAGCTGTTTCGCGACGTCCATGACGTTCGGATTTTGACCCTTGAAGCTAAACGCCGTGTTGCGGGCCACCACCTCCAAAGCGGAGACCTTCGACAAATCCGTCGTGATGTCCTCACTTATGCCGTCGCTGAAATACTCCTGTTCGGGCTCCCCGCTCATGTTGACGAATGGCAGGACGCAGATTGATGCGCGGACAGACTGTGCGCGTGGGGCATTCTCTGCAGCCAAATCATTCAGTTCGCCGGTTCCACCGACAAGCGCAGCGACGCTGCTCTCGAGCTTCTGCCAGCCTGCCGAGTTCTTGTCCGCGTCCCAGCCCTTCAAATCTGCGCACTGAATTTGATTGAAGGGCATTGGCGGGAGGATGCCATCGAGGGTCGCCTGGACAAGCGTCCCAGCCTCGCGAGCGCTGTCGGCTTCGGCCCGAACCCAATGTGATTTGGTGGACTCGGCCGACCACAGAACGAGGACCGCTTTTGCTGACTTCAGCCGTTCTTCGATCACGTCGGAATAAGCGCGATGGGCTGGCAATTCGTCGTCGCGCCAAACGCTGAAACCATGGTCCCGGAGGAGCTCGGCAATGCGACGCGCCTCATCCTCGCTTCGTCGAGCGTAGGAAATGAAGACGTCGCGCTTGTCGCCCATTTCTGCTGATCCGCTCCCGAGCCCGTACGGGCGGAATAACAGGAGTTTAACAGCGAGTCATGTCGCCGTCGGCATAGAAGACCTGGGCCAACTTGGTACCGGCTTACCTTCGATGTCTGTGGCCTGCGCGGTGATGGCGCGAGAAGCTCCGGTGATGCGAGGCATGGTGATGCCTGTTGCCGCGTGCTCTCAACTCTCTTCTCATCAGCTCTCGGCATGTGCCGTGCCGCATGATCTGACGGTAGGTCATGGCATGGCAGAGGCGGATCGTGCGCCTGGTGAGATGCACGGCCCGATGGGTGGCATGGCGGCGCCTCGCCGCAGAGTGACGCGCCCTGGGATGATGATGCACTGCGCGATGGTGACTTGCCTTGGCGCGATAGTGACTGGCGGGGCGGTCGTTGTCGTAAAGGCGCGCCCGAGGCGGCGGAATGAACGGCGGAAGATCGGACGCCGGTTGGGATGATGGTGGGGGAAATTCCGGCGGCGGGACTGCTTGCTCGGGAATCGATTGATTGGGTGGGGATTGCTGCGAGCGGAGTGGCGAGGCCACTGATAACAATACGGTACAGGCAAGCATTAAACGCTGCATCACTCTTCCCCTCCGAGCAGGGCTCTGCCTCTCGGATGGAAAATAGACCGGCCGTTTTGCCGCGATACCCGCAGGTCTCGGTGCTCAACCTAACGCCTGCACATCTTGCCGCTAATGACCGCAATGGGTGGAAAACGCACACGCCGGCTGGGCGTGTGGTTTCGGTCTCGACAGCCGCGCGGACCTAACGACGGAGAAGCGCGCCGATGACTTGCTCGACCAGCATCGTCTTGGGGTCGACGCGGTAGAGATAGCCATCATTGTAATAGTAGCGGTCGTACGGATTAAGACCATAGCGGCTGCGAAGGTCGTAAGGGATCTGGCGGTAGCCATATCGCGTGCCAAATCCATCGGGATAACGCTGGCCATTGAAGAGCTTCTTGGCCTGTCCCGGGGGCATGCAGCCATTGTGTTTCTTGGCCAATCCGGGCGGGCAACCACCGACGCCATAGCCGACCCGGTTGTAGGCAGGATTGCGATCCTCGTAGCGATGGCCATTTCCGTGGCCGTTTCCCGGCTTAGAGATTGCCGGCCCCGCGATCGTCAGGGCCGCTCCAGCGATGAGTAGTATCGGTTTCATGACCTCACCCTTTTGCATTTTAGAACCAACGCTCATCGGCCCAAGTGGTTACCAATAGCTCAGCGCATTGAACATTAGATCCAAGGGCGGTCTTCGCACCTTTTGGGTTGAAAGCTGCCGTTTGCCATGTCGATGGCTAGCGGATCAGAAGGTCCAACTGGCGGACGTCGAGCCCTGCCTGGCGATAATAGTTGCGAGCAAGTTCAAGGAATGAAAAGCCGTCCTCATAAGCGGCAAATCCGCCGTCTTGCGGTTTGTCGAGGAAGATAAGTCCGCCTTCTACAATGAACAGGATTAGGGCGGGCCCCGGAGAATCCTCGGCGATCACCAGCGTATGCGCCTCTCCGGCAGGTTCGTAGATGAATGTCCCAGGCCCTGCGACCCAATCATGCTCCAGATATCCCCAGCGCCCGCGCAGCGTGTAACCGCGAACTGTACCGACGTGATAATGAACGCCGAGCTGCGCACCGGGAAGGCCCTTGAGGAGAGCGCTGAATCCGCCCGTCGTGACATCGAAGCAGCACGGCTGGACCCAGACACCATCGGCATAGGGAATCCACGCTTCATCGTCGTCCGCATTTGTGTTGATGACGAAATGGTCGCGGTTCCTCCGACTTGGTTCCAGGCCGTCGGAGGTGTTGCTGAAAGCTGTAATGGGCATTGCTGAAACCCCCCGAGTGAGCACGCAAGTACGGGCCGATGAAACAGCAGTTATCTCAGGTAATCGGTGTGAGCTTCGGTGTCACTATTGGTCGAAAGTGGCTCGCGGCTGTCATTGCAGGAACGGGTGGAAAACGGACTCTCCAGGGTGACTGGTGATGGACCCGATCCCAGATCCGCGAGGCGTGGAGAGCTGGCCGCAAATGGGCAAAAGGCTAAGATCTTGTATCCCGCGTAAGGAATTAGGCAGCTTCCTCGGCGGGCGGGATGATTTGAAGATAATCGGCTTCGAACTCGGCAATCGCCGCTAAGCGAGTCCAGTCTGGAATCCGGAAAATCCGCCCCTCGACTTCTATCGCGCCGCTCTCTTTGAGCGCCTTGATAGTTCGATTAACGTGAACTGGCGTAAGCCCCAACACGTCGGCTAGTTGCCCTTGGGTTAGCTCCAGTAGGAAGTCGTTTCGGACACCTTGGCCCGAAGCTTCCAGGCGCAGACCGACCTCGCACAAAAGATGCGCCAATCGAACCCGCGCCTCGCGCCGCCCCAGGTTGACCGCCCAGCGTGCCAGCACCGCGGCGTCCACCGCTGAATAGACCCAGAAGGCGCGCGTGATCCTCGGCGAGGCAAGGGCAACGGCGCGTAGCTCGGGCCCCGACAGCAGCACGATCGCGCAGTTGGTCAGTGCCTGCAGCGCGGACCCGGCCTTGGGCGTCGCCAAACGATGAAGGTCGGCGAGCTCTCCCGGGACATGGATCGCGGTGATCTGCCTGCGCCCATCGGATAGAGATAGATATCTCCCGACCACGCCTGACGCGACCAGTACCGCATGCTCGAAATTGCTTCCGGGAAAGACGATGTCCGCGTTCGCGGACACCCGTGAAACTTTTGCGTTCAGGCCGCGCAGCGCTGCAATGTCCTCGTGCGACAGTGAGGAGAGAGCCGCAAGGCGATCCACGAAGACTTGGAGGGCGGCTGAGGCTGAAAAGAACATGAAATCGCTCCGGATCAGGCGGGAGCTCAATTGGGTCTCTCAGTCACCTGCGCCTGCATTCGCTAACTGGTGATAACTTGCTCTAACCTAAGTTGCAGATATCTCCTAGTGGTTAAGAGCCTTAGCCTCCCGTCAACCCGCACCGACCGGTGTAAATAGTTGGCGCCCCGAAACGTTATATGCGTTTTCCTCGCGAGGCGGTGCTTATGACGGAATACAGGCTCTATTGCCTTGATGGTGCAGGAAAAATCGACCTCGCGGATTGGTTCGAGGCGGCGAACGACTGTGTCGCCTTATCTGAGGCTCAACGCCTAAAGCCCAACGCTGCACGTTGCGAAATCTGGCAGCGAAACCGTCTGGTCGCCAAGCTCAATGGAATGGGCCGATTCGAGATGTGCTGACCCAAGATGCACGAACTCAGAGCGGCAGGTTTGGGACGAATTCAGACGCGGCGAGTTTGGGTGGAAAGCGGGCACCAATGGAGTCCGTGAGCTAGGTTCGATCGGCCCGATCGAGGTGCAAGTAACGCGGCTGGAAATCTGCCACCGTCATTAGCTCTTCCCAATCGACGATCGATACAAGGCGCTTGGTCCGAGTTATCAGGCCTTGTTCTTCCAGTTTCATCAATGTGCGGTTTACGTGAACAGAAGTTAGCGACACGGCGTCGGCGAGTTGCTCCTGGGTCATCGGCAGATCGTAAGCCGTACGGGGTCCTAGCTCTACGGTCTGGAGGCGCATCGCAAACTCGCACAGCAGGTGCGCAATTCGAGTCCGCGCGTCGCGTCGGCCGATGTTCAGGACCCATTCGCGGAATATCGATGCTTCGACGAGCGTCTCGTACCACATCGCCATTCCAACCCGGGGATGTGAGAACGCCAGCTCGCGGATGCTCTGTACGGGTATGATCGCAACCTCGGCTGTCGTGAGCATTTGAACATTATGGTCGGCGACGCCGAGTAGTGAGTTCTGCAGATCTACGATGTCTCCCTTCATGTGGATCGAGATGATCTGACGACCCCCGTTACCGGCCTGTTTTTGCCGGTAGGCGTATCCGGAAATTAGAAGGCAAGAGTTCTGCGGCCTATCGCCATCCCAGACGAGATATTGTCCGGCCGTGAGCCGCCTGCGGCTGAACGGAAGGGCCAGAATGGCCTCGCGATCGGCTTCGGACAGATCTTCGCGCAGGCTAAGTCGTCGCACCATAGGTGCGAGCACGTGTTCCGGCTTTTCGGTCATCGAAAGCACTCCACCACCGGCGGGAGCGCGACGATTGTCTCTCAGCCACCAACATGCCTACGGCGCTGGTGATGTTTCATCCTTATACCATTTAATGCTCAGACCCTAACTTAGTTAGATGCCAACAACTGCGCCGCCCGCTCGGTCAGCTATCCGGATTTTCGAATTTCGTTGAGGAGGCAAGTCAGTACCGCCTCGGCTCGAAGCGGTTTCATGAGTATGGGAACATGCGGATGAAATTCGGCAATCACAGCCGGCACATGCGTTGCTGTGTGGATCACGAATGGCACCTTTCGTGCTGCCAGTTGCCTCGCAAGCGGCAGCGCGTCACGATCGGCCAAATGACAATCAACAATAGCGGCTGCAATGTCGTGTGTAGCTAATAATGTGAGGGCCTCGCTGACGCTCGAGGCTGGGCCTACCACCCGGCCATCCATCTCTTCGACCGCGATCGAAAGGTCGATGGCTAAGTAGAGATTGTCTTCGACAATGAGGATTGGCGCTTCGGAGAACATTTGGCACTCCGTTCTGAGCGGGAGCGCACATTTGTCTCTCAGTCACCGAAAAGCTCGCTACAGGGCGGCGGCGATACGTTCAAAAACCAACCTAATCCACTTTAGTTGCAGTCACGAACTTGGATTAACTAGAGGCGAGGTGGGCTGCCCAGCCTCCCTAATGTCCGCAATGCGTCGATTGCCGTCGCCGCAGGAATGGATCGATTCCGAACTCTTTGCCAGTCAGTCGGGAAGGTGCGATGGAAGTCGGATGGCAAAAAAGCGCACCCCCAGGACGGCCCAAGAGGAGACCGAATTTGTAAAGGCCGAAGGGCAGAGGCGCAGAGACCAGATTGCAGCTGACGACAAGGCAATCGACGAAAGGGTCAAAGAGAGCATCCGAATCCACGGCCCCTGACGATGAGCGTCGCCTAAAGTTCGCCGACTCTGATCATAATGAGGTCAGCATCCGGGTTGGCGGCATCGAGCTTACGTTGCGCTGCACGAAGCACGACTTCGATATGCTTATGAACGAACTCGTATCGCAGCCGGCGATCAAGATCGACGGCCTGATCTGGGCTCAGCTTAAGGTATCTAACGATAGCTTCTCGGGTGACTGCGACGAAACGCCGCTGTCCGTTCATATGAATATCGACAACTGTGCGGTCGTCACTGGAGCTTAGCTTGAAGTCTTCGTCGGCCATCTGAGAGGCCTCCCCGCCGTATGTGGGGACGACCGCGCCAACATCCTAGGGTCTGCTTTAGGTCGAAAGCTGACACGAGCGCTTCCGCGGCGTCCTAGTGCCAGATGAACTGAAAATAATAAGGGGCGGCCATTGCGTTGCCCGCTTTGTCGGTGGCCGGTTTGTATTGCGGCCGCTGCATCAGCAATTGGCACGATTGAGTATCGAGCTCGGCCCAGCCGCTGGAATCCAGGACGTGACAATCGCTCGCTTTTGCGTCGGCTCCGACAGTCAGATAACCGTTCACATCCCCGATCGAGCCGCGCCTCGCCGCGGGACTCGGGTAATCAGAGTCCGTGATCTCCGCTTTCACAATCGTCGGGAAGTGCGCGATCCTTGCCTGCTGCTCGGGGCCGAAGCCCCAGCGCGCGAGCAGTGCCGAATCGCACTCCCGCAATTTAGCCCGCGCTGACGTCAGACCCTGAAACGACAGGTCCAGGCGAAGGTCCTCACCTCCAACCTGGATGCGTCCGGCGGCCTCAAGCTCGCCCAATTGCTCGTCGCTGAAACCCCATTTGTAGACTGTGTGGTGCGGCAGCTTGCTTGGCGTGATCTGGATCAGTCTGGTCGCTAACCGTTTTGTACCAATTGCTATGTCGACCTTGGTCCAGCCAAACTCGGCATCGCCATCCGTAACGACGGTGACATAGTAAAGCGGTTTCGTCGGATCGGATTCGATTGCGAACCGAAGCTGATCCGACTTGTGCGCGAACCGTAGCTCCGCAACGCAATGATTACCCTGCTGGATCGACCAAGTACCAGCCGCCTGCCAAAACGGTGCTGAAACCGCTGCTGTTGGAACGCTCGCCAACAGGGCCGACATCGTGACTATCGCGATGGACGCCCGAGAATTTCTGGTCATTCGACGATGCTGCCTTGTGTTAATTCTCGGGGCAACCCCGGATGCGCTCGGAGAAGCAACCAGGCGTTTTTCAACGCGTCATTCGGAATGGCAGCATTGGGTCGATTGCAGCCACAGCAACGCTCGAATACTTTGCCTTACTTTAGGTAACTCGTTAGCCGGAAACGACATTCTGTAATAGCCTTGGTCAGCCGCGAGTCGGCGTCGGGGGAGATGCGGCGCATGCCTACGTTCACCAGCGGGAACGATATGTACGTCGTTCACACGGCGGGCACCTTCGATCTCGACATGCTTGCCGGCGACGACAAGCTGACTGTCCAGGGCGGAGACTCCACAACCGCGGACATGGGCGACGGCAACGACACGGTTCAGCTGAAGTCGGGCCTCGCGACTGTGTTCGGTGGGGCGGGTAACGACATCTTCGACCTGTGGGCGGCCGACGCGACCGTCGACGGCGGGGACGGCAACGACCTCTTGAACCTGCGCGGCGGCAGCGGAATCAGTGCTTCGGGCGGGCTGGGCGTCGACCGTTTCAACATCTACGCCGACAGCGCCAACCTTCTGCTCCACGGCAACGAAGGCGACGATAATTTCTTCGGCTACTATCATTCGGTCTCAGGCAGCATCTACGGCGATGCCGGCGACGACTATTTCGTCCTGTTCGTCAGCGGTGTGTCGATCTATGGCGGCACAGGCAACGACATCTACCGCGCCGATGCGACCAACCCCGCGACGTTCATCGAGAACGTCAGCGAGGGAATCGATTCCGTCCAAGTCGCCCGCGGCGCGAGCTACACGCTGCCTGACAATATCGAGAACATCTCGGTCCAGGGTTTCCACGGCAGCACGACGGGCACCGCGACTCTGACCGGCAATGCGCTCAACAACACCATCAACGGCCACGTCAACGTCGAGACCATTTATGGGCTAGGGGGCGATGACCGGCTGTTCGCCAAGAGCGGCGACGACACCGTCTGGGGCGGCGAGGGTAACGATTATCTCGACGGCGGACCGGGCAATGACTCGCTGAATGGCGAGAATGGGAATGACACGATCAACGGCCGCTCCGGCGACGATGCGATGGCCGGCGGCGCCGGGAACGACACTTATTACGTCGATAGCCAACTCGACGTGATCACCGAGAATGTCGGCGAAGGCAGCGATCTCGTGAGAGTCTCTGCAGGCAGCTATGCGCTTTCCGCCAACGTCGAGAATGCTATTGTCTCGTCAGGAGTCGGCGGGGTGTTTCTCGAGGGCAATGCGCTCAACAATGAGCTCACCGGGAACACGGGCAATGATACACTCCACGGGAGCGATGGCGCCGACACGCTCAAGGGCGGGGCTGGGGGCGACCTGCTTTATGGCGAAAACGGCAATGACACGCTGATCGGCGGAACCGGCGACGACTACATGGCCGGCGGTGACGGTGCCGATATCTATTATATCGACAGTGCCTCCGATCAGATCGACGAATCTACGTTCGGAGGCGCTGATACCGTCTACGAACCCTTGGCGGACTACACGCTGCCACTAAACGTCGAGAACGGCGTCATTCAGCTCGCGAGCGGCGCCAAGCTCACCGGAACTTCACTTGGCGGCAATACCCTGACCGGTGGCGCCGGTGCCGATCAGCTGTTTGGCGGAGCCGGGCCCGACACGCTGAACGGCGGTCTCGGCAACGACCAAATGACCGGCGGTGACGGCAATGACTGGTATGTTCTCGACAGCATGCTCGACTTGGTGACGGAGAGCAGCGGTCAGGGGACCGACACTGCTTACCTTTCTGTCTCGGGATATGTCTTGGCTCCAAATGTAGAGATCGGCCTGCTCGCAGTTGCCGGGGAGCTGGACGGCAATTCGCTCGATAACACATTAACCGGCATCTCGGGCGGCAACGATATTCTCAAGGGTTTCGGGGGAGATGACATCCTCAACGGCGGGGCCGGCGATGACACGATGTATGGCGGCATCGGTAACGACACCTACTATGTCGACACCCTCGGCGACATTGTCGACGAGACCGGCGGTAACGGCCTGGACACCGTAGATGAGGCGCTTGCCAGTTATACACTCGGAGCGGACATCGAGCGGGGCATGATACTGCTTGGAACCGGCGCGACCCTCACGGGCAATGAATTAAGCAACACGCTGACCGGTGGCTCCGGCAATGACATGCTTGAGGGCATGGGCGATGACGACACGCTACATGGAGGTGACGGCAACGATACGCTGGACGGCGGCGACGGTGTGTTTGGCGATGCCTTGTACGGTGAAAACGGCAACGACACGTTGGTCGGCGGCGCGGACGGCGACCTTCTTGACGGCGGGACTGGCGACGATCTGATGCAGGGTGGTCTCGGCAACGACTCTTATCATGTCGACAGCGTCGGTGACGTCGTCGACGAAACGTTCGGTGACGGCGTCGATTGGGTCTATGAAACGCTCGCGACTTATACGCTCGGTGCCAGCATTGAAGACGGCGAAATCCAAGGCGTTGGCACCACCCTGAACGGCAACTCACTCGACAATTGGCTAAAGGGCGGCGGTGGCAACGACACTCTTTATGGCGAAAACGGGAACGACACCATTGAGGGTAATGGCGGCGACGACTTAATCAGAGGCGGGGCGGGAGCAGACATCCTTTACGGATATGCCGGCGCCGATACGTTCAGATACACGCTGAACACGGACTCGTTGGTCGCGTCTCCCGACCAGATCAAGGATTTCGTGTCCGGCACGGATAAGATCGACATGTCGGCGATCGACGCCAACACCGGAGTGGCCGGCGACCAAGCCTTCACCTGGACCCTATTCCCGACCGGCAGTGCTGGACAGTGGTGGTTTGCAGCCGACGGCTCCACGCCGAACCTCTATCACCTGTTCTTCGATTTTAACGGCGGCGGCGCTGACATGAAGATCGACGTGCTCACGACAGGCTCCGCGATCGCGACGACCGACATCATCGGCTGACGACTGCGGGTGACCGGCGAACTCGCGCCAACCGTGCAGTGGCTTTGGCAGGTGAATATTCATGCGGGTCGGCCCCCCCCGGCAGTTACGATAGCGTAACGGAAGGCTAAAGCCGCAGGAATGGGTTGAGAGCTGACGCAGGGCCCTTAATTTGGTCCCTGAAATGTCACCGGATGTTCGTTCAAGGCAGACGCCAGCGTGATAGGTCCGCGCGCGATCTTCTTCCAGTGATCGGCATCGAGGTCATCAAGCATCCATGCGCCAATGAGACCGCAAAGCAGCCATAAGAACACTATGATGCCGAAAGCGAGCTTCATCCCGAGCCCCCTCTGGACGTATAGACTTTCACCTGCCGCCGAGCGAGGGAAAAGATCGCTGCAGTGGGTCGAAAGCCGACACTGCTAGTCTGGCTTAGGCGGCTGCCACATGCTGCGCCGCATAACCTCCTGGGCTACCCGCTCCTTAAGCTCGGCCATGGTGCCGAGGGGCTTCCCGCATTCCGAACAGAGGACTTCCGCGCTGTCATCCATGCCGTGAATGATCGTGAAGCGGTTGTCCCCGCAATCCGCGCAATTTAACTCGATACGCATACTCAAATCCCCAAACAGCGTGGCGGGCCTATGCCTCTTCGACGCCACGCCGATACCTTAAGGTATCAAATGCAACCCTGCACCTTTCACAGGGACTAAGAAGTGCGTCGGCGCCATCCGGCGCTCTTCCTTTCTCGTGGCGGTGTCTGCAATGGGTCGAAAGCTGCAACTCCAAATCCGCGCTGTTTGCGCTAAACTCCTGCGCGAACTCTTTGGGGCGAAGTGCAGGGGAGCCGACGATTTGATGCGAAGACTGACCGTTGCGTTCGTGGCGATCCAAGCTGCCGGAGCATGGTTCTTCTATTTCGAGAAGTCCGGGATCCTATGGAGTGCGGCCTATTTGGCCTTGCTTCCGGGGGTAGAAGTCTCAGCGTCCTTGGTGGAATGGGCAGTGTGGGGGCAATTGACCTTGAAGGGGTTGCGCCTCGCCGAGCTAGCTCTGACGTTGGTCTTTAACTCCATTTTTTGGTTCCTTTGCGTCAAGCTGGCTCAGGCAATTTACCGGCGAACCGCTATGACTCGTGAAGACAAACTTTCTCACGGATGAAAGCTGGGCCCGCGCGTTGCACGACGATTCTTGGTGCGTCCGCTTGGGGTCGATTGCTCACACTTTGCCGATCCTATTTCTGCCGCACGTAGTAGAAGAGAAAGGCCATGCGGGACGCTCTGTCGGGCGTCTGCGCGATGCTCGCTACCACGCTCTCAAGATTGAGCCGATCCGTCTGACCGCTCAGCGCCTTGGGGTTGAGCTTCGACATCGTCGCGTCATTGAACCTGCGCCGTCCGGCTTCGGTGCTTGCGATGCTGACGTCCACCGTTCCACCCACCTCACAGAGGGTCCTGGCGCAAGTCACCGAAAGCGTGGTCCCTGGCATCCCAACGTTTGGGATGCGGGTGAATGCTGCCTTCAAGGCTCTCTCTGTTTCGGAAGCCCAAGTGGTATCACGCGGTTCCGAGCGAACCTTGGCATAGAGGCCGCGCATCATCGAACGGCTGCCTTCGCCAGCCATCTGTTGGTCGGACCCCTGTGCTTTCATTTCTGAGAAGAGCTTGATGGGGTCCTCTTCACTCAAGATCGTTCCGTAAACAGGGTCAGTCGGTACGCTTGAAGTTGGCGGCTGCGATATGAATGCGGCGGCTCCGGCAGCGATGGCAAGAAGTAGTACGATCATAGCAGTAGCTCCCATCTGAAGAGGCCAGACATTCGCGTCGGGCTTGGCGACGGGTAGAACAGCAAGGTGGCTCTCGCCGACCCGGATTTGTTTGTGACAATTTTCGTGGGCTTTGAGCGCACGAGCCACCTCACGACTACTGCCAAGGCCTGTCTTCCTACGCGCCTCACGAAGGCGCTCGTTGACGGCAGCGGGCGTGAACCCGATCAGGCTCGCGATGCTCTTGACGGTATGACCCTCGCCAAGCAGTCGGAGCACGCGCAACTCGGCGTCGTTAAGCCGCGATAGGTCGCATTCCCTGCCTGCCGACATCTCCGCAATGTCACTCACGATGCTAGCCACCCTTCCGTGGATGCCTCCACAGGGCGTTATAGCGCCACCCCAAATTAGTTGGGTCGTGTTCAAGCTAGCGGTAGCAATGGGTCGAAAGCTGTCACTACGAACCGCGAACCTCTAGTTCGAAAGCCGCTCCCGAAGTGCCAGCGCGGCGGCAGGGGCGCGGACTTTCGCGCCGTTGATCATGAACATGTAGGCGTCGCCCTTGGCCCGCCACTTGCGGGCGCGCGCGGCGAAGCCGGCGAGCGCGGCATCGTCGTAGCCGGACTCGATATCCTCGTTCATCCGCTGCAGCCGGGCGTAGGCGAAGTCGGCGGTATCGGCCTCGATCAACGGGTAATCCTCGCTGTCCTCATGCACCACCGCGATGTTGCGGGCCCTGCACAAATCGAAGAACTTCTCGTCGTTGAAGCTGACGTGGCGCGGCTCGATCGCGTGGCGCAGCCTGATGCCGTCCAGTTCCTCCGGGAGCAGGTCGATGAAGCCGGCGATATCGTCGGCATCGAAGCGGCGGTAGTGCGTGAACTGCCAGAGGATCGGGCCGAGCTTGGGGCCGAGGCAGGCGAAGCCCTGGGCGAAGAAATTGCCGATGCCTTCAGCGCCTTCGCTGAGCTTCGAGCGCATGATGCAGAAGCGCGAGCCCTTAATCGCGAACTGGAAGCCTTCGGGCGCGACCTTCTCCCAAGTTTCCCAGCTCTTGGGCTTCTGGCGGCCGTAGAAGGTGGCGTTGATCTCGATCGCGGTCATCGCCTGCGCCGCGTATTCGAGCTCTTTCGCCTGCGGCAGCTTGTCGGGATAAAAGACGCCGCGCCACGGCGGGTAGGTCCAGCCGCCGATACCGATGCGGATCTTGCCTTCGCTCATCGCGATTCGCTCTCTACGGTGGCGCCATGGACATTCGCAACATCGTCATCCTGACGGGCGCCGGGGTCTCGGCCGAAAGCGGGCTCGCGACCTTCCGCGGACCGGACGGGCTATGGGAAGGGCATCGCGTCGAGGACGTGTGCACGCCCGAGGCTTATGCTCGCGTTCCGGCCCTGGTGCATGAGTTTTACAATGCGCGGCGGGCGAAGCTGGGGACTGTCGAGCCTAATGATGCGCATCGAGCGCTGGCGAAGTTGGATGCCGAGTGGCCGGGCAAGTTGCTGCTGGTGACGCAGAATGTTGACGATTTGCACGAGCGCGCGGGATCGAAGCGGCTGCTCCACATGCATGGCGAGCTTACGAGCGGCTGGTGTTTGGCGTGCGACGAGCGCTTCGGGTGGTCAGGGCCGATGGGCGAGGGGGCGGCATGTCCTTCGTGCGCAGTCGAAGGACAGGTGCGTCCGGACATCGTGTGGTTCGGCGAGATGCCGTACGACATGGAGCGGATCGACGAGGCGCTGCAGGCTTGCGACCTGTTCGTGTCGATTGGAACATCGGGCGCGGTTTATCCCGCGGCGGGGTTCGTGCAGACTGCGCGTTACTGCGGGGCGCGGACGCTGGAGATGAACCTCGAGCCCAGTTTGGGCAGTGTTTACTTCGACGAGAGCCGGACGGGGCGAGCAGGAGAGTTGGTGCCGGCGTGGGTGGATGAGGTGCTTCAGTCCGCCCATTCGAGACCAATTTCCTTGTAGAGGCCGCGGTCTTCGTCCCAGCGCGGGTTGACCTTTACGTGCAGGAACAGGTGGACCGGACGGCCAAGATGCTCGCCGATCTGCACGCGCGCGGCGGCGCCGATGGCTTTCAAGCGCCGGCCGCCCTTGCCGATGACGATCGCCTTCTGGCTGTCGCGAGCGACGAGGATCTGCTGGCGGATGGCGGTTGAGCCGTCAGGCCGGTCCTCCCAGGTCTCGGTCTCGATCGCGGTCGCGTAGGGCAGTTCCTGATGGAGCTGGTTGACGATCTGCTCGCGGGTCAGTTCGGCGGCGATCATGCGGTCGGTCGCATCCGACACATCGTCCTCGGGATAGAGCCAGGGGCCTGACGGCATGACGTCAGCCAGCGCCTGCTTGAGGTCGGGGACGCCGTCGCCCTGGGTGGCGCTGATCATGAAGACCTTGTCGGGGTTCAGGCGCTCGGTAAGCCGCGTGGCGAGAATGAGAAGCTCGGGCTTTTTGACCAGGTCGACCTTGTTGAGCGCGAGGAACAAAGGCTGCTGGCGCTTTTCGAGGCCTTGAAGAACCTCGCCCTTCACCTGCTCCGAAGCGTCGATGACGAGCAGGACCAGGTCTGCATCCTGCGCGCCCGTCCAGGCGGCGGCGACCATCGCCCGGTCGAGACGCCGTTTCGGGGCGAAGATGCCCGGAGTGTCGACGAGGAGGATCTGTGCCTGGTCGGCGATGGCGATGCCCATCAGCCGGGCGCGGGTCGTCTGTGCCTTGGGACTTACGATCGCGACCTTCTGACCAACTAGCGCATTCACGAGGGTCGATTTGCCGGCGTTCGGAGCGCCGATGACAGCAACGAAGCCGGCGCGCGTGTCAGTCATTGCAGCTGGGCGAGGAGGGCCGCTGCTGCTGCGGTCTCCGCCTCCTGCTTCGATGAACCCTCGGCGCTCGCCTCGCCGAGCCGGGCGACCGAAACCTTCACCACGAACTTCGGGTGATGATGCGCGCCAGTACGCGATACGACTTCGTAAACAGGTGGCTTCCGGTCGCGGGCCGCAGCCAGTTCCTGGAGAGCGGACTTGGGATGCTGCGGCGCGCGGCCCTGGCCGGTCAAATATTGCTTCCAGGAATCGAGGACGAACTGGCCGGCCTTCTCCATGCCGGCGTCGAGAAGGAGCGCACCGATCAGGGCTTCGACCACGTCACCGACGACATTGTCGCTATCGTTTGCGCCGTCGGCCCGCGCCTGCTTGCCGACGCGGATGAGCGCCGGAAGGCCGAGGTCGCGGCCAACGTCGGCGCAGGTCTCGCGCGCGACCAAGGCGTTGTAACGGCGCGACATCTGGCCCTCGGGCTCGTTCGGATATCGCTCATACAGCGCGCGGGCGATGACCAGGCCGAGAACCCGGTCGCCAAGGAATTCGAGGCGCTCGTAACTGTCGGGGCCGGTGCTCGAATGGGTGAGGGCCCGCTGAAACAGGGACAGGTCGGCGGCCGAATGACCGAGCTTGTCGCGGACGAAGGCGGCGATGTCGCCGCTCACTTCGATTTGTCCGTATATCCGTTGCCGATGCGGCTTGCGCGAAGGGCGGTGAACCAGGTCCATGGCAGGAGCCATGAAGCGCTGCCGTCGGTCGACCAGAAGGTGACGGTCGCGCGGCCAACGATATTTTCGACCGGGAGCATGCCGACGCCGCCGACCGCAGGTGAAAAACGGCTGTCCTCGCTGTTGTCCCGGTTATCGCCCATCAGGAATACCATGCCCGCGGGAACGTCGACGGCTGGAAAATCGTCTCCGGAGCCATTCTCGACCTGATCGAGAATTGTGTAGCTTGGCCCGCCGGGCAGCGTTTCGCGGTAAGCATTGAAGAGACAGGATTGATAACCGTCACCCGCGAGGATGACTGGAGTCGCGCCGGGAACGGCTTCGCAAGGGCTGTTCGGACTGATGCGGATAGCGACCGGCGACAGCTTCTCGCGCTTTACCGGCTGTCCGTTGAGGTAGAGCTCACCATTGCGGACCTCGACGACGTCGCCCGGCAGGCCAATGACGCGCTTGATCAGGTCCGCATCCTGCGTCGGGTGGCGGAAGACGACGACGTCGCCGCGCTTGGGCAGATGGTTGAAGATGCGGCCGTCGAAGGACGGGATCTCGCCGAGGAAGCTGTAGCGCGAATAGCCATAGGACCACTTCGCTACCCCGAGATAGTCGCCGATGTAGAGCGTCGGGAGCATCGAACCCGAGGGAATGTAGAAAGGCGCGAAGATGAAGCAGCGGATCGCCCAGGCGAGCACCGCCAGGGTGAAGAGGAAGCGGATGAGACTCCACCGCTCCTTACTCTTGGCTTCCGGCGAGGGTTCCTCGACCTCGGTCGGGTTCGTTGAGGGCTGATCCATGCGGGCCGCTTGTTTCCGCGCCGGCGCGCGAGGTCAAGCCGGGGTGGCATTTGGAACGCCCGGCACTATGTGCCTCGGTCATGGCAGCAAACCCAACGCAGCCGGCGATTATCAAGCTCGATGAGCTGTTCAAAGCCGAGCCCGATCGCCTCAGTCGCCTCAGCCACGAAGTCGCGGGCCTCTATTTCGACTGGTCGAAGACGCACCTCGATCATGGGCTGATCACCAGTTTTGTCGAGCGCTCGGAGAAGATGGGGTTCGCCAAGGCGCGCGATGCCTTGTTCTCTGGCGCCGTGGTCAATCCGAGCGAGAATCGTCCGGCGACGCACATTGCGGAGCGTGGCAGCGGCGCGCCGGAGGACGTCGATCTCGCGACTGCACGGCATCAACGCACGCGGGCGCTCGTCGATGCGGTCGAGGCCGGGGCGTTCGGAGACGTCACCGGAATCTTGCACATCGGCATCGGCGGATCGGTCCTCGGCCCGCATCTCTTGGTCGATGCGCTTGGGCGCACCGCATCGAGGCTCGAGGTCCAATTCCTTTCCAATATTGACGGGCAAGCGGTCGACGACGCGGTGAAGACGCTCGATCCGGCGACGACCCTCGTCGTGGTGGTCTCGAAGACCTTCACCACCGCCGAGACGCTCGCCAACATGAATGCCGCGCTCGAGTGGCTCCGTGATGCTGGCGTTGATGATCCCGAAGGGCGCCTGATCGCCGTCACGGCGGCGCCGGAAGCGGCCGTCGATGCCGGAATCGATGAGACCCGAATCCTCCAGTTCGGCGAGGGTGTCGGCGGGCGCTATTCGCTGTGGAGCGCGGTCGGCGTTTCGATGGCGATCGCGCTCGGCTGGGACGCGTTCGAGGAGTTGCTCGAAGGTGCGGCCGAAATGGACCGGCATTTCCGGTTCAGCGAGGGCGCGGCGAACATTCCATTGCTCGCCGCATTCTCCGACCGGTTCTATGTCGAGCAGGTCGGCTGTCAGACGCGCGGCCTGTTCGCTTATGACGAGCGGCTGCGGCTTCTGCCTTTCTACCTTCAGCAGCTCGAGATGGAATCGAACGGCAAGTCGGTGACCACGAACGGCAAGCCGGCCGGACATACTGCGCCCGTCACATGGGGCGGGACTGGCACCGATGCGCAGCATGCGGTCTTCCAGCTGCTCCATCAGGGCACGGTGACCATCCCGGTCGAATTCATCGCGGTCAAAGAGTCCGAGGACAATCAGGACCCGGAACATCACCGGCAATTGCTGCTGAATGCCTTCGCGCAAGGTGCGGCACTAATGCAGGGTCGGCAAAGCGATGACCCGCAGCGCTCCTATCCTGGGAACCGGCCGAGCACGACGATCTTGCTCGACCGGCTCGATGCGCGGACGCTGGGCGCTCTGATCGCTTTTTACGAGCACCGCACGTTCGCCAATGCGGTGCTGCTCGGGATCAATCCGTTCGACCAGTTCGGGGTCGAGCTTGGCAAGCAGATTGCGCGTCAGCTGTCCGATGGCGCGGACGATGACAGCCTCGACGTCTCGACCCGCGCCTTGATCGAGAAAGCGGGGTTATGAAACTCGCCCTGGCGGCGATCGCATTGCTGGCGATTGCGTCGCCGGCAGCTGCAGATCCGCTGATTTTCTACAACGGGCGGCTGTTCATCAGGGCGAACGTCAATGGCGTACCAACCGAGGCATTGCTCGACAGCGGCGCGGAAGGAAGCATCTTCGATCCGGCACTCGCCAAGCAGGCGGACTTCTCCGAAGGCGCCCCACAGACTATCAAGGGCTCCGGCGGAGCCGAGCAGGCCCGGATCGTCGAGGGCGTCACCATCAGCACGCTTGGCGTCGACCTTCATCCAGAAGCGGTCGTGGTCCTCGATTTGAAGGACTTGTCCCAACGGCTGATCAAGCGGCCGACTGAGGCCATTGTTGGCCGCGAGTTGTTCGACGCCGCGCGCCTGCAGATCGACCTCAATGGGGGAAAGATTGCCACCGTCGCCAAGGGCAAGACCCCGCGCGGGGTGAAGCTGCCGCTAACAGCCCACGCCGGGATCGAAGGCGTCCCGGTAAAGGCCAATGGGCTGATAGCTCAGGCTGAATTCGACCTTGGCAATGGCTCGAATGTCACGATCTCCCGCGACCTCGTGAAGAAACTGAAGCTGAAGATCCTGGGCAAGAAAGCGGGTGGCGGGATTGGCGGGGCGATCCAGCGCGATGTCGTCCGGCTGAACTCTTTCGAGATTGCCGGCAGACGCTTCCGCAACGTCGAAGCAACGATCGACGACCAGCCGAGCCATAACGACATGAATGTCGGGACGGCGATCCTGAAAAACTTCCTGATTACGACCGATTTTGCGGACCGCGCGGTCTGGCTCCAGTCGCGGTGACTATCGAAACCATGCGCAAGAGTGATTGGAGCGCTGCGGCCGATTGAGCCAGAGCAGCGGCTCGGAGGAACAGAATGGCTGATTTTGACCTGTTCGTGATTGGCGCCGGATCGGGCGGCGTGCGTGCTGCGCGCATCGCTTCGGCTTATGGCGCCCGCGTGGCGGTGGCCGAGGAACACAAGGTCGGCGGCACCTGCGTCATCCGCGGCTGTGTGCCCAAGAAATTGCTCGTTTACGGCGCGCATTTTGCCGAGGATCTGGAAGATGCGGCAATGTTCGGCTGGGACGTGCCGCAGAAGAGGTTCGACTGGCCGACGCTGCGCGACAACGTACTGGCGGAAGTGTCGCGGCTCGAAGGCGCCTACACCGAGACGCTGACTAACCATCAGGTCGAGATTTTTCACGAACGGGCGGTGCTGACTGGCCCGAATAGGATCCAACTGGCGAGCGGCAAGGAAGTCACCGCCGACAAGATATTGATCGCGACCGGCGCGCGGCCATCGATGCCCGAAATCGAGGGCATCGAGCATGCGATCAGCTCGAATGAGGTTTTCCACCTCGAAGAGCTTCCCAAACGCATCGTCATTGCCGGCGGTGGTTACATCGCCAACGAGTTCGCCGGGATTTTCCACGAGTTCGGAAGCATGGTGAGCCTGGTCAATCGCACCGACGTGCTGCTGCGCGGATATGACCAGCAGATCGTCGACCGACTGATCCAGATCTCGCTGCGCAAGGGCATCGACTTCAAGTTCAACGCGACGATCGACCGCATCGAGAAGGGCGAGGACGGCAAGCTGCACATCGTCATGACCGGGTGCGACGACATCGAGGCCGACCAGATTCTGTTTGCGACCGGCCGCCAGCCGAACACCGAAGGGTTGGGGCTGGACGTCGCGGGTGTCGAACTCGGTGATAAGGGCCAGATCAAGGTCGATGCTGACAATCGCACCAACGTCCCGTCGATTTTCGGGGTCGGCGACGTGACCGATCGGGTGCAGCTGACGCCGGTCGCTATCCGTGAAGGCCAGGCCTTCGCGGACACCTTCTTCGGAAAGAAGCCGCATCAGGTCGATTACAATTGCATTCCGTCCGCGGTGTTCAGCCATCCGCCGCTCGCCGGCGTTGGGATGACGGAGGGGCAGGCGCGTAATCGTCTGGGCGCCGTCAAGGTCTACACCTCCGACTTCCGCGCGATGAAGAACGTGCTCGCGGGGCGCAATGAGCGCTCGCTTTACAAATTGGTGGTCGATGAGGGCACCGAGGAGATTGTCGGCATCCACATGATCGGGCCCGACGCTCCGGAGATCCTGCAGGCGGCGGCGATCGCGGTGAAGGCCAAGCTCAAGAAGGCGGATTTCGACGCTACGGTTGCGCTTCACCCGACCATGGCCGAAGAGCTGGTTCTCATGCGCTAATTCCGAATCTGGCGGGGGAAATTTGCACGACGCGATCATCATCGGGGCCGGCCACAACGGCCTGACGTGTGCGTATTATCTTGCGAAGCGGGGACTGAAGGTCGCCGTTCTGGAGGCAGCGGGGAATGTCGGCGGGGCCGCTGTAACCGACGAATTTCTGCCGGGCTTCCGCAATTCAGCGGCGAGCTACACCGTCAGCTTGCTCAATCCGAAGGTCATCCGGGACCTGCAGCTGGAGCGGCACGGGCTGAAAGTCGTGCTGCGTAAGACCGACAATTTCCTGCCGGGTGACGGCGATTATCTGCTGAGCGGACGCAACGGCCTGACGCGCAAGGAAATCGCGCGACACCACAAGCCCGATGCCGAGGCCTACGACCGTTATCACGCCGAACTCGAGACGGTTATCCGGCTGCTGAAGAAGTGGCTGCTGCGCGCGCCGCCAAACGTCGGCAAGAAGATGAGCGCGATCCCGAAGCTGCTCACCCTCGGCAAGGACATGGCGGGACTTTCGCTGGCCGAGACGCGTATTGTTCACGATTTCGCGGTGCGCAGCGCCGCGGAGATCCTCGAGCGGCACTATAAGGGCGATCTGACCAAGGCGCTGTTCGGGTTCGACGGCGTGGTCGGGAATTTTGCGTCACCGCAGGCTCCGGGCACGGGCTACGTCCTGCTTCACCATTTGTTCGGTGAGGCGGCGGGCGTCCCGGGCGCTTGGGGACATGCGATCGGCGGCATGGGATCGATCACTCAGGCGATGGCGCGGGCGTGCCGCGAGGCCGGCGTCGACATCGTGCTCAACACGCCGGTCGAGGAAGTGATTGTCTCCGGCGGCCGGGCGGCCGGCGTCGTGGCCGGCGGCAGGGCGTGGCAGGCAAAATCTGTCGTCGCCGGCGTCAATCCGAAGCTGTTGTTCGACCGGCTGATCCCGCAGGGTGCGGTCGATGACGACGTTTCTGCGCGGATGCACGGCTGGAAGTGCGAGAGCGCGACCTTCCGCATGAACGTGGCCCTCTCGGAGCTGCCGAAATTCACGGTGCTGCCGAAGAAGGGCAATCACCTGACCGCCGGCATCATCATGGCACCGAGCCTCGACTATATGCACCAGGCCTATCTGGACGCTGCCGTGAACGGCTGGGCCAAGAAGCCAATCATCGAGATGCTGATCCCGTCGACGCTCGACCCGAGCCTGGCGCCCAAGGGCAAGCATGTTGCAAGCCTGTTCTGCCAGCATTTCCGCTACGACCTCGGTCCGGGGCGGAGCTGGGACAAGGAGCGCGAAGCTGCGGCGGACCAGATCATCGCGACGGTCGACAGCCATGCGCCGGGCTTCGCCAAGTCGGTGCTCGGGCGGCAGATCCATTCACCGCTCGACCTCGAGCGGCGGTTCGGACTGATTGGCGGCGACATCTTCCACGGCAAGATGGGTCTGGACCAGCTTTTCAGCTCGCGGCCGATGATCGGCGCGGCGGATTATCGCATGCCACTGAAGGGCCTGTATCTATGCGGATCGGGCGCGCACCCGGGCGGCGGCGTGACCGGCGCTCCGGGCCATAATGCGGCGCAGGCGATCCTCGCCGACCGGCGTCCGTGGAAGCGCTCGCATTGAGGCCACTCGACGGGATCAAGGTTCTCGACCTCAGCCGCGTGCTGGCGGGACCGTGGTGCACGCAATTGCTGGCCGATCTCGGCGCCGAAGTGATCAAGGTCGAGCGTCCGGGGGCAGGGGACGATACGCGCCACTGGGGTCCGCCCTGGCACGGTGAGGACGGTGAGCGCGTCGCCGCTTATTTCCTAAGTTGCAACCGCGGAAAGAAGTCGGCGGCGATCGACTTTGGCCAAGCCGAGGGCGCGGCGTTGGTCCGGAAGCTCGCAGCTGACGCGGACATCGTCATCGAGAATTTCAAGGTCGGTGGGCTGGAAAAGTTCGGGCTCGACGCGAAGTCGCTGCAGGCGTCGAACCCGCGGCTGATCTATGCATCGATCACTGGCTTTGGACAGGACGGGCCCTACGCCGACCGCGCCGGCTACGATTATATCATCCAGGGTATGGGCGGATTGATGAGCATCACCGGCCAGCCCGACGGAGCGCCGGGCGGCGGGCCGATGCGCGTCGGCGTTGCGGTTGTCGACTTGTTCACGGGCCTCAACACCTGCGTCGCGATCCTCGCCGCGCTCTACCGGCGCGAGAAGAGTGGCGATGGCGCGCACATCGACATGGCGCTGTTCGACACGCAAGTGGCGATGCTCGCCAACCAAGCGTCGAATGCGTTGATTTCGGGCAAGGATCCGCCGCGCCAAGGCAATACCCATCCTAACATCGTGCCGTACCAGCCGTTCGACGCGGCGGATCAGCCGATCATCATTGCGGTGGGGAATGACCGCCAGTTCGCGCGGCTGGCACAGATTTGCGAGCATCCCGAATGGACGAGCGACGAGCGTTTTTCGTCGAACGCGGCGCGTGTCGCCAATCGTGAAGCGATGGTGGCATTGGTCGCGGAGACGATCCGACAGAAGCCGGCGGCCGAATGGCTCGATCAGCTGGAAGTTGCGGGCATCCCGGCGGGGCCGATCAATCGGATTACTCAAGCGCTGAATGACGTGCAGGCGCAGCACCGACAGATGGTGCGGAACATCGCCGGAGTGCCGCTGGTCGGCTCACCCATCCGGATCAATCAGGAGCGTGCGGACTCTGACCTGCCACCTCCGGCATTGGGCGAGCACACAACCGAGGTTCTGGCTGGTCTTGTTAGCGACGATGAGCTGGCGAGCCTGCGCTCGTCAGGAGTGATCGGCTGAGACGTCGATCTCGTCGCGGCCGTAGCGCGATTCGATAAAACGGCCCTGCGTTTCGAACGCGGCCATGTCCGAGCGGGCCAGCTTCTCTGAAATGTCGCCGAGCGCTGCGCGGCTGGCGGCGAGCGCTTCGACCAGCCTCTCGTCGGCGCTCTTGCCCTCGCCGTCGGGCTCGCTGCGATAGGCGGCCGGGACATTGGCGTAGCGGTCGATCAGCCCGGGTAGGTGGATCGACATCAGCCGGCGCGCATCTTGCGCATTCGGGTCAAGCGTATCGACGCGCTCCAGCGTCTGCTTCAGCGACGGAAGTATTTGGCTCAACGCGTCGATCTCCTCCTGCGCCGGAGCGGGCAGGGCCGCGCGCGTGCGATAGAGATACGAATCGAAACGCTGGACCATTGTGCCATTGGGCAGATCGGTCGCCGGAGCAGCGGCGCTGCGGTCGCTTGAGGGCATCACCGCAAGCACGCCGACGATGCCGACGGCGAGGCCCACGGCGGCGAGGAAGCCGAACATGCCGATGCCGCTCGGAAGGACGAGGCCGAGGATGATCGTCGCGATACTGACGACGCCGATGGCGACCGCGATCTGCGCGGCTCGGCGCTTCAGGTCCGAGTTGAGCCGCTGCCGCTCGCGCCGGGCCGCAGCCCGGACCGCGCCGCTGCGCTCGTCGACGCGGCGCATGATGTCGGTAGCGTGATCGATCGAGCGATCGACCTTCTGGCTCGTCTTCGCCGCCCGCTCGAAGCTGTCGTTCGCGCGCTCGAAGATCCGGCCGAGTTCGTTGGGGTTCATTTGCTCTCGATCGGGATCAGCGGCGATGCCGTGCCTTCCAGCTTGGCCTGGTTCACGCCTTCAGCGCGGGCAATGTAGCCCTTCGACTTCTCGACCTCGCTGCCGAGGGTGTCGACGGTCTGCTTCATGTTGGCGAGCGCGGTCAGCTTGAACTGGTCGATCTGGTCCATCGTGTCGTAGATGTTCTGGAACGCGCGCTGAAGCGTCTCCAGCGGGATCGTCGACGACGCGGCCTGCTCGTGGATCGCGCTACTCTGCGTCTTCAGCATTTCGCCGGTGGAATCGATCATGCTCGCGGTCGTGGTGTTCAGCGCGGTGATCTGCTCGAGCACCAGTTTCTGGTTGCTCATGGCTTGGGCCACGGTGACCGCGGTGCGAAGCGCCGAGACGGTCGTGGTCGAAGCGCGGTCGACACCCTTCACCAGCTCGACATTGTTCTTCTTGACGAGGTCGAGCGCGAGATAGCCCTGAACCGTGACCGCCATCTGGGTCAGGAGGTCGGTCGTGCGCTGGCGCGTATAGAAGAGCGCGCTCTCGCGGATCGCCTTTGCCTTGGCGGGATCGGTCGCGTCGAGCTCATTGGCCTTGTCCTCGAGCCGCTGATCGAGCGTCTTCGAGATGTGGATCATTTGCTCGAGCTTGTGCATCGTCTTCCACAGGCCTGCGCGCTCGGTGTCGATGGCCGCATTGTCCATCAGCAGCTCGTCCTTGCCGTTGGCGAGGCTGCCGAGGATCGAGCTGATGTGGGTCTGCGAGCTGCGATATTTGTCGAAATAGCGGTCGATGCGGTTTCCGAACGGGATGATGCCGAGGAACTTCCTCGTGGTCGTCGCTCCCTTGGGATCGAGCGCTTCGACGGTGCGGCGGAGCTCGGTCAGATCAGCGCCGATGCCGCTGTCCTTGTCGATCGCCTTGACGGGTCGATCGAGGAAACGGTTCGAAGCTCCGGCGGCTTCCGCGATCTCCTTGCGGCCCATCGCGGTTAGCTGATCGACCTTCTTGCCGAATTCGGGGCTGTTGGAATCCAGCGCGGCGAGCTCATCGACGAATTGGCCAACGCGCTTGTCTAGCTCGGTAGTCTCTTCGGTCTTCAGGGGAACGAGGCCGGCGGCTTCCGCGACGGGAACAACCTGAAGCGCCTCGGGCGGATCAAGCTTCAGCTTGGTCGCGGTGGTCGTCGTGTCCTGGCCCGGTTCGGTCGCCATGATCGCAAGTCCTTTCGTCGCCTCATTCGCCACGTGAACGGCTGCTTCGCGGCGTGCAAGAGGCCATTTAGCTGTATTATAGATATAAGACACGAGAACGACAAGGCGTATCAGCAACTTATGGTGAATGACGATTAACCACAGGCCTCAACGGTTCGCATACCGTGTCGCAGTTAGAGCAACTCGCGAACGCGTATGTGATTGACCTCGGGGGTTGCCCAATGATCTCTTTCTTTAGGAAGCTCTGGCGCGACAAGCGCGGCAACGCGTTGATCATCGCAGCTGCGGCCCTTCCGCTCGTCATCGGCTCCGCCGGTCTCGCCAGCGACACGATCCAGTGGGCACTGTGGAAGCGGCAGATCCAGCGCGCGGCGGACTCGGGCGCGATCGCCGGCGTCTACTCGATTGTCGAGAACTCGGGCGGCCGCACCGGCGTGTCGGACGCCGTCACTCGCGACATGCTGTACAACAGCCATATCAAATACACGGTCACGAAGAACGTTGGGCAGCCGACCGGCACCTACGCGTCGGACATCTATGCCGTGCAGGTGCAGCTGTCGGTCCAGCAGAAGCTCGGCTTCTCGGGCATGTTCCTGAACTACATCCCGACGATCACGGCGACCGGCGTCGCGACGGTTGTGCCATCAGGGCATTATTGCGTGATCAGCCTCGAGAACACGGCGTCCACCGGCATTACCGCAACCGGTAACGCCGACGTCGACCTCGGCTGCGGGATGATCACCAACTCGACCTCGCTGACGGCGGCGGTGGCGACCGGTTCTTCGGACGTCAATGCCAGCCCGATCGCGGCGGTCGGCGGCATTCCGGCCAGCACGCACTGGGCAAGCGGGACTCAGCTGATGCCATTCACCATGGCGCAGGAAGATCCGTATGCAGCGATTAACGCGCCGGCCTCGACGACCTTCCCGTCCGGCAATTGCACGCAATTTCCGAATGACAACCCTCACGACGTGCACGACGCTAGCTATTGGGTAGCGGGCACCTACTCAGCAATGACGGGTGCATCTGCGGGCGCGATGTGCTTTCGAGGCGATATAAGTATCCAGGGGTCGGTCACTTTCCCGGCGGGCAGCGTCATTGTGCTCGATGGCGGTTCGCTTAGCGTTGGTTCGCAGGGAACGCTTAATTGCGACGGATGCACTTTCGTCCTGACTAATCGCGACACGTCGAGCACTGCCACCATCGGCAACATGGATTTCAACGCGGGCGCGACGCTCAACTTGAAGGCGCCAGGAACATCCGCGACGGGCATTGCTGCGACGTATCAGGGAATCCTGGTCTATCAGGATCGCCGTGCGCAGGATGGGACGAATTCAAACCAGCAGAGCAGGATGAACGGTAACGCCAGTTCCTTCCTACAGGGCTCGCTCTATTTTCCGAAGCAGCAGGTGACGTTCAACGGCACCGCTGGCATGTCGACCCAGTGCTTCCAGCTGGTCGCGCGCCGCGTCTACTACTCGGGCACGATGAACATCTCGAACAGCTGCCCATCTGACTCTGGAGCGCATGACTTTACCGGCAAGAAAGTGAGGCTGGTGGCATGATTCGCAACCTCACATCGCTTGCGCGCGATGAAGGCGGCGCGTCCATCATTGAGATGGGGCTGATGCTGCCGATCCTGGCGTCGCTGCTGATCGGCTTCATCGACATCAGCCGGGCCTATTCCGCCAAGCTGCAGCTCGAGCAGGCGGCTTACCGCGCGGTCGAGAACGTCCAACAGTATAATGCTACCGAGAGCACGTACGACACGATCAAGACAGAAGCAGCGGCGGCTGCGAACAGCTCCGGCTTTTCCGGTGTGACGACCAGCGACGTCACAGTCGACTATTGGCTGGAATGCAACGGCACCCGCCAGTCGAACTACGATACGGTGTGCGCGAGCAACCAGACCTATGCGCGCTTCCTGACGGTCGACGTCACCGCCAAGTTTACTCCGATGTTCTCGTCGAAGCGTTGGCCGGGATCCAACAGCGACGGAACCTACACGCTTCACGGCCAGGCCGGATTGAGGACTCAATGAGCGTTCTGAAAATCCTGCGCAGCAACGAGCGCGGCGCCGCCGCGATCGAAATGGCGATCGCGCTGCCGGTGCTGCTGGTCATGATCTACGGCATCTTCCAGGTTGGTCTGGTGTTCCAGGCCAATGCCGGGATGCAGCATGCGCTGGGTGAAGGCGCTCGCTACGAGACGCTGTGTGTCCCGACGTCGAGCGGCTGCAACACGCCGGCCGATTCCGCCGTCGTGACGCGCATGCAGAGCAAGCTGTTCGGAACCAACATCGGAACCTTCGGAACACCGACGGTGACGACGCCCGCCAGTTCGACGTGCACGAATTGCCGCCTGTTGACGGTCACTTACACGGTGACCCCGAACTATCTGTTCTTCAACGGGCCGCCGATCAGCCTGACCCGCACGAAGCTCGTTCACATCGCGCACTAAGCCGGGCCGGCTTTGGCCGCGCGCTTGGCGAAGAAGGCTTCGATTGCCTGCTTCACCTCGGCCGAGCTCAATCGCTCGGCAAATTGAGCGCCCTCGAGCTGCATCCGCTCAAGGATCTCCTCGCGGTTGCCGCGGCGAAGCAGCTTCTGGGTAATGCGAAGTGCCTCTGTAGGCTTGGCGAGCAGTCCCTCAGTTACCTTGGAGAAAGCGGCGTTCAGGCCTGACGCCGGCGCGACGTGGCTGACAAGGCCGATGTCGAGTGCTTCCTCTGCCCCGAACGGCTCGCAGAGGAGCAGATAACGGGCCGACCGGCGCCTTCCCGCCAGGCGCGGGAACAGAAGCGAGCTCGCCGCTTCCGGTACCAGCGCCAGGTCCACGAACGGCATCGAAAATCGCGTATCATCCGCGGCGACGACCAGGTCGCAATGAAGCAGCATCGTCGTTCCGATGCCGACGCAATTGCCGTGAACGGCGGCGACGATCGGCGTCTCGCACTCCGCGAAAGCCCGCAACAGACGCCAAACCGGAATTTCCTCATCATCGCTTGGGCGGACGGCGAGGAAATCGGCCAGGTCATTGCCGGCTGCAAAATCCTGCCCCTCACCGCGGATGGTGATCACTCTCAGCGACGGGTCGACCGCAGCGCTTTCAATCGCATCGGCCAAGGCCGCATACATGGCGATTGTTATCGCATTCCGACGTTCGGGACGATTGAGGGTGATGGCGAGGACCGCGCCGTCCCGCTCAACTCGCACATGCTGGCTCATTGGCTTTCCCCCGAATCGAGTGACGGCTCGAAATCGCGCCGCTATGCGTTTGCTTCCTTAGAGACCCGAGGTTCATCAATGAAGTTTTTCGCCGACACCGCCGAAATTGCCGAGATTCGGGAGCTTGCTGATACCGGGCTGCTCGACGGGGTCACCACCAACCCGTCGTTGATCCACAAGTCGGGCCGCAAGTTCCTCGAGGTGGTGAAGGAAATCGCCGGCGTCGTGAAAGGGCCGGTTTCGGCCGAGGTCGTTGCGCTGGATTACGAAGGCATGATGCGCGAGGCCGACGTGATCCGGAAGATCGCCGACAATATCGCGATCAAGGTTCCGCTGACCCCGGCCGGTCTCAAGGCGTGCAAGTCGCTGAGCGATGACGGCCAGATGGTCAACGTCACGCTCTGCTTCTCGGCAGCGCAGGCATTGCTTGCGGCCAAGGCCGGCGCGACCTTTATTTCGCCCTTCGTCGGACGGCTCGACGACATCGGCCAGAATGGAATGGAGCTGATCGCCGACATCCGGCAGATTTACGACCAGTATGACTTCTCAACTGAGATCCTGGTCGCGAGCGTCCGTCATCCGATGCACATCGTTGAGGCGGCGAAGATCGGCGCGGACGTGATGACCGCGCCACCCAAGATCATCTGGCAGCTGTTCAAGCACCCACTCACGGACAACGGGATCGCGAGCTTCCTCAAGGACTGGGAAGCGACTGGGCAGAAGATTGGCTGATTAGCCCAGATTTTTTAGCGGTTAACGCGCGTCAACCTTCGCACGTAAGAATTTCCTAACTGCTCAACGACTAAGTTCCGTTCATCCCGCAATTGTGGACCGCGGGTGGGGCCCTTTTCAGCCTCTTTGGAACCAAGGAGCTAGACCATGAGCAAGTTTCTGAACCTGATCAAGAACAGCAAGGGTGCGACCGCCATCGAGTACGGCCTGATTGCCGCTCTCATCGCCGTTGCGGCCATTGGCGCGATGCAGGGCATCGGCACCAAGCTGGGCACGACGTTCAACAACGTCTCGAACAAGCTCTAAGCTTTTTCGCCAGATTGTTGAGTTCGGGCGGCGGGGTCGAAAGACTCCGCCGCCTTTGTTTTGTCTGCTGAATCAAAAGTTTGATCCGGTTCAGTAGGATTTTAACCCGTCGAGGCGTATCCTCGCCCTCATGGCCACGGTCATTCCTTTCGAAGAGCGCGCCGTCGCGCAGCTGCGTGAGCGGCTCGGCGCTGCCGAGGAAGCGAACCAGGACCTGATCGCCTTCGCCCGCGGCCATTCGGGCGCAACTTCTTCGATCCACGCTGCGGTCCTCGCCGCAATGGAAGCCGATGGGGTCGACGCGCTGCTCCATGTTGTAACGCAGGAGTGGCCCCTGATCCTCCGCATCGACGCAGTCGCCTTGGCGCTTATCGTCGGCGACAAGGGCTTTCGCGCCGACGGCAACGGTGTCCAGGTCGTCGAGCCTAAGCTGCTCGAGCGCTCCGTTCGCGATGTCGCGGGCGTTGAAATGCGGACCGTGAAGCGCGGCCATCCGCTGTTCGGGCCGGCCTGCGACCTAATCCGGGCGGAAGCGCTGGTGCGGATCGAGCCCAACCCACCGTTCCCGCGCGGAATCCTCGCGATCGGGCAGCGCGCGGAGCTTGCCCTCGATGCGCGACATGGCTCCGAATTGCTGATGTTCCTCGGGCGCAGCCTTGGCGCTATCATCCGCAAGTGGGTGATCGATCCGAAGCTGACCTGATCCATCCGGCGAGCGCGCTTGCGGCGCGTTGGGCCGGATATTTGCAGCATGATCGCCGGCGCTCCGCACATACCGTGCGGGCCTATCTGGGGACCGCGCATCGGCTGGTCGATTTCCTTGGCCGATATCGGGCCGAGACCATTACTCCGGATGTGCTGTTGCAGCTTGGATCGCAAGATCTTCGCGCGTTTCTTGCGCAGCGCCGCGCCGAAGGGCTGGGAGCGTCGTCGGCCGCGCGCGAGCTGTCCGGTGTCCGGGCATTCCTCAAATATGCCGCTGAGCAGTCGGGCACGACGGCTCAGCTGCCGCGAACGCGCGCGCCGAAGCGGCCGAGGACCCTGCCGCGGCCTGCTGCGCCTGACGAAGCCATGGGTCTTGCGGAGAATGCCGCAGCAGCCGCGAGCGAACCGTGGATTGGAGCACGGGATTTAGCGATCCTGCTGCTGCTTTACGGGGCAGGCCTGCGGGTCGCCGAGGCCTTGTCGCTGACGGGCCGTTCGCTGCCGATCGGGAGCACGCTCCGGGTAACGGGCAAGCGGTCGAAGACGCGCATCGTCCCGATTGTCCCCGCCGTGCGTCAGGCGATCGAAGATTATGTGCGCCAGTGTCCGTATCCCGTCACCGGTGATGAGCGGCTGTTCGTCGGGGCGAGGGGAGGCCCGCTCAACCCCGATTTGGTGCGCCGATCGGTCGCGGCGGCAAGGCGACGCCTGGGATTGCCCGACAGCCTCACTCCGCACGCGCTTCGGCACAGCTTTGCGACACATTTGCTGGCGCGGGGTGCTGATCTGCGGGCGCTTCAGGAGTTGCTGGGCCATGCGAGCCTGTCGTCGACCCAGATCTACACGGCGGTGGACGCGGCGCGACTGTTGGACGTCTATCGCCACGCCCACCCCCGGGCTTGAAACGCAAGCCAGAACTTTGCCGCAGACGCACCGGCAAGTGGGGTAGCCGGTGCCTCCGCGACGTCGGTCGAGCTACCGGCCAGGCCTGAACGAGAAGCTAAATAACCGTCCCGGATTAAATGCTTAGCTAGAGAAATCGCGAAAAAGTGAGAACTTAATCTCCGGATTGGACTTTCTTCTCAATCGCGTCCCACAGGAGCGCGGCCGTGTCGCTGCCGTTGAACTTGTCGATTGCGACGATGCCCGTCGGCGAGGTGACGTTGATTTCGGTCAGCCAGCGCCCGCCAATGACGTCGATCCCGACGAACAAAAGCCCGCGGCGCTTTAACTCGGGACCGAGCATTGCACAGATCTCGTACTCCTGCTCGGTAAGCTTGGTCTTCTGCCCCTTGCCGCCGACCGCGAGGTTGGAGCGGATTTCGCCTTCACCGGGGACGCGGTTGACCGCGCCGGCGACTTCACCGTCGATCAGCACGATCCTTTTGTCGCCATCGACGATCTCCGGGATGAATTTCTGCAGGACGTGTGGCTCGCGATAGGTGCGATTGAACAGTTCGATCAGCGAGGCGAGGTTGCGGCCGTCCGGACCGATGCGGAACACCGAGCCACCGGCGAAACCGTGAAGCGGCTTCACGACAATGTCGCCATGCTCCTCAAGGAACTTGCGGGCGACGCCAAGCGAACGCGTCACTGCTGTCGGCGGCATGAACTGCGCGAAGTCGAGCACGAACACCTTCTCGGGTGCGTTCCGGACCGCGGCAGGATCGTTCACGACCAGGGTCTCGCCCTGGATGCGCTCGAGCAGGTGTGTGGCGGTGATATAGCCGAGGTCGAACGGTGGATCCTGGCGCATCAGAACGACGTCTACGTCAGAGCCGAGATCGAGGATCGTGAATTCGCCCAGCTTGAAATGGTCGCCGGTGGTCGGCTGGACAGTCACCGGATGCGCGCCGGCATAAACGCGGCCGTCAGCGTAAGTTAGAGCCTCGGCGAGATAGTGAAAGAGCTGATGCCCGCGCTTCTGCGCTCCGAGCATCACCGCAAAGGTGGAATCGCCCGCGATGTTGATGCCCTCGAGCGGGTCCATCTGCACGGCAACGCGAAGCGGCATGGCTCGCGACTAAGCAAGCCTTAGCGCTTTGTCACCCTTGCCCGACGTTGGGCAGGTGGATCGGCCAGCGGAACGGAACGATGAAAATGGCATCGATCCGAACTTCGTCGACGCTGTCCATATAGCGCTCCGTCAGCCCTTCTGCAGCCACAGCGATACGGCACAGGCGCCCTTCGTCGAGCGATAAAGCAGCTGTTTCGGTGTCGGCCCGCGCAATCACCTCGACGAAAGCGAGCGTCCGCCCGCGCCTGGCGACGATGTCGACTTCGCCACCGGACACTCGGGCGCGCCGCGCCAGGATTTGCCAGCCGTGCATCCGCAAATACCAGGCGGCGATGGTCTCGGCGCCGCGGCCGCGCTTTTCGGCTTCCTGGCGGGTCACTTCTTCGAGAGCTCCAGCGCCCGGGCGTAAGCGCGCTTGCGCGGGATATTCAGTTGCTCGGCGACCTCGGCGGCTGCGCGGGACGGGGACAGGCGCTCCATCGCGCGCTCGAGCAATCGGTCAATGTCATTGTCGGTCGCGGCTTCCGCTTCGAGCGGCGGCCCGACGACGATCACGATTTCGCCCTTGGGAGCCGCCCCAGCATAACGGTCGGTAAGCTCTTCAAGCGTGCCGGTAACGCATTCTTCGTGGAGCTTGGTGATTTCACGGGCGACAGCAGCCTCGCGCAGTCCAAGGTGCTTGCGCAGAGCACCGAGGGTTTCGCCCAGCCTCGGCCCACTCTCGTAAATGACCAGCGTCGCCCGGATCGACGCAATTTCGGCGATTCCGTCGGCGCGAGCCTTGGCCTTGGCCGGAAGGAAGCCGAGGAACAGGAAGCGGTCCGTCGGCAGCCCCGCAAGCGTGAGCGCGGCAATCGCAGCTGACGGGCCGGGGACGGTGTAGATCTCGTGACCCGCTTCGCGGGCCGCTCGGACGAGCTTGTAACCGGGGTCGGAAATGAGCGGCGTGCCGGCATCGCTGACCAACGCAATTGCTTCCGCGCCGAGCCGGGCGACAACTGCATTCCGGTCGCGTTCGCTGGCGTGATCGTCGAAGCGCCGCATTCTGGTTTTCGTACCGATGTGGGCGAGCAATTTGCCAGTCACTCTCGTGTCCTCGGCCAATATCTCGCTGGCCTGGCGCAACGTCTCGGCAGCGCGCGGGCTGAGGTCGCCGAGATTACCGATCGGCGTCGCGACAACATAGAGTCCGGGGGTTAGGGCATCAGTCATTAAATCCGCCCGATAAGCACTTCCCATCCCTTGCAAAAGGAGTCATCCTCCCGGCATCCGTCGTCTGTGCCTGGGGAGAGGGTACGATGATTGCACTGATCGCCGCTTCGGCGATGTATTTAGTTGCGGGCCAAGCTGTGATTTCGGCTCCGACCATGGCGTTCAAGGATTGCCTGAAGACAGCCACCGCCTCGGCCAATAAGGACAAGGTCGCGGGCAACGCTTACGAAGGGTACGCCAGAAATGCCTGCAGCGGCCAGATCTCGGCCCTTCGCAACGCGTTGATCGGCTTCGAGGTCAAGAACGGCACCAAGCGCGCTGATGCAGCGAAGGACGCCGACCTGACCGTCGACGATTATCTCGCGAGTTCGGTCGACAAATATCAATTCCTGGCGGGCGTCGCGGAGGACAATGCCAAGCAGGAGGCCGCGGCTGCACCCAAGCCCGCGACGCCGCCGACTGCTACGCCGGCTCCAACTCCAGCAGCGGCTCAGCAACCGCCGAAATAGGATTTGGCCGGGCGATTTCGCCGAGGATCGTATCGAGCAGCAGGCGTCCGCCGGCGGTAAGCGCGATGCGTGGGCCGTTCCGCGCCAGGTGGCCGGTGCCGACAAGCCAATCGACCTTCGCTTCATCGACGATCGATTCGAGCCCGAACCGCGCGGCGATCAGGTCCGGATCGATGCCCTCGGCGAGGCGTAAGCCCATCACCAATGCTTCGTCAGCCGACTCGAGCGGTGAAAGCTCGGCTTCCTCGATGATGCCATAACCATTGCGCGCGACAGCCCCGAGGAAGTTTTCCGGTTTCTTGTGCCGCACCGTCCGCATGCGGAGGCGACGGCCGTGCGCTCCGGGACCGATTCCGGCGTAGTCGCCGTAACGCCAGTAAGTGAGGTTGTGGCGGCTCCCCTCGCCCGGCCGGGCATGATTGCTGATCTCGTAGGCCGGCATCCCGGCGGCAGAAGTGATCTGGTCGGTGAGCTCGAACAAAGTAGCGGCGCGTTCGACGTCGAGCGGTTCGAACTCACCGCGTGCAACCATGCTCGCGAAACGCGTCCCGGGCTCGATCGTCAGCTGGTAGAGCGAGAGGTGCGTCGTGCCGAGACCGAGCGCGAATTGCAGGGTTGTCGCCCAATCCCGCTCCGTGTCGCCGGGAAGGGCGTAGATCAGGTCGAAGCTGACACGGCGAAATCGCTTCTGCGCAATGTCGAGCGCGTCGAGGCCCTCGCGGGCGGAATGGGCACGGCCGAGGAAGGTCAGCGCTTTCTCATCGAAGCTCTGGATGCCCAGCGACAGGCGATTCACGCCAACCGACGCGAGATCGGCAAAGCGGGCCGCCTCGACCGAGTTAGGATTGGCCTCGAGCGTGATCTCCACCTCGTCCGCCGGAATCCAATGCTCGTGCGCTCCCTCGATGATCGCGGCGACCGTCGACGGAGCCATCAGCGACGGTGTGCCGCCGCCGAAGAAGATCGAGGTCAGCCGGCGACCCGGAAGTAGGCGCGCTTCGTAAGCGAGGTCAGCAAGGAGCGCCTTGCGCCACTCATCCTGGTCGATGGCCGAACGGACGTGACTGTTGAAGTCGCAATAGGGGCATTTGCTGACGCAAAACGGCCAATGGACGTAAAGCGCGATGTTGCCGTCGTGCCGGTTCTCTTTCAGCACCCATGAACTTGGGTCGTCTGGTTGCGGCAAGATCGTGATCATGGATTACGGCTCACGCTTCCGAGAGCGCACTCACGAACTTGCGGAACGCCTCAGCCCGGTGGCTGATCGAATGCTTATGTTCTGGCTCGAACTCGCCGAACGTCTGCTCGTAACCGACGGGAACGAACATCGGATCATAGCCGAAGCCGCGGTCGCCGCGCGGCGGCCAGACGAGCGTGCCGTCGACGCGGCCGTCGAAGGTTTCGGCCTGGCCGTCATTGGGCCACGCGATGGCGAGGGAACAGGCGAAGTGGGCGGCGGGCGCGGCGTCGGGCTCGGTTGCTTCAACTTCGCGCCAGACTTTCTCCATCGCTCGGAGCCAGTCGCGATTGCCCTCTTCATCCTCGGCCCAGCGCGCCGAGAAAATGCCGGGACGGCCGTGCAGCGCATCGACGCAAAGGCCGCTGTCGTCGGCAAGGGCGGGGAAGCCACTAAGGTCGGCCGCCTCGCGCGCCTTGAGGTCGGCATTGTCGGCGAAGCTGTTGCCGATCTCTTCCGGCTCGGGGAGATCGAGCTCTTTGGCGCTGAAGCATTCGATGCCCAGCGGCTGCAGCAACTCGGCGATCTCGCGCAATTTTCCCGGATTGTGGGTCGCGATGACCAGCTTGGGTCCGATTTCCCTCATCGTCCGGTCGCTTTCAGCTGGGCCTGGAATATTTCGCCGCAGCCGATTCGGGCGAGGCGGAGGAGCCGGAGTAAGCCTTCTTCATCGAACGTCTCGCCCTCCGCGGTGAGCTGCGCTTCGACGATAGCGCCATCGGCGGTCAGCACGAAATTGCCGTCGCTGCCCGCGGTCGAATCCTCGTCATAATCAAGGTCGAGAACGCTATTACCCTGATGGATGCCGCAACTGACGGCAGCGACCTGGGTGCGAATTGGGTCGGTGGTGAGCGCCTTGCTGGCGAGCAGCTTGTCGACCGCAATCCGAAGCGCGACCCAGCCGCCTGAAATGGATGCGGTGCGCGTTCCGCCATCGGCCTGGATGACGTCGCAATCGACGACGACCTGCCGTTCACCGAACGCCTTCAAATCGACCACGGCGCGTAGCGAGCGGCCGATCAGGCGCTGGATTTCCTGCGTGCGGCCCGATTGCTTGCCCTTGGCGGCCTCGCGATTGCCGCGGGTGTGCGTCGCGCGCGGGAGCATTCCATATTCCGCAGTGACCCAGCCCTGGCCCTTGCCGCGCAGGAATGGCGGGACCTTGTCCTCGACGCTGGCGGTGCACAGAACACGGGTTTCGCCGAAACTGACGAGGCAGGCACCTTCCGCATGCTTGGTGAAACCAGGCTCGAACTTGAGTTCCCGCATCTGGTCGGGGGCGCGTCCGGATGGGCGCATTGGGTTGATCTCCTGATACTGGTGCGGTGGCGTCCCTAGACCGGCGTAGTCGGCAATCCTAGAGTGCCGTATGATCCTCGTCCGCCTGCTCAGCCGCGATTTGACTGCTTTTGCCCTCAGCGGCCGCGGCCGGAGAGCCTTGGACGCCCTCCTAGATTCAGCGCAATGAGCCAGCCAATCGGCGAACTGACTGATCGGATGCGGGACATCTTCGGGCTCGTGGTAGAGGCTTATCTCGACCGCGGGATGCCGGTGGGATCGAAGGCACTCGTCGGAAGCGTGAACCTGTCGCCGGCCTCCATCCGCGGCGTGATGTCGGAATTGGAGGAGCGGGGGCTGCTCACCCATCCGCATACGTCCGCTGGCCGTATCCCCACCGAGAGCGGGCTGCGCCTGTTCGTCGACGGCATCATGCAGGCCTCGGCGCCCGATCCGCGCGAGCGGGCCGAGATCGAGCGGCAGATCGTTCGTGACCAGCCGATCGAGGATGCGCTGGCAGCAGCTTCGGCGGCGCTGTCGGGCCTGTCGCAGGCAGCGGGTGTGGTGCTCGCGCCGAAGCAGGAGCTTCGGCTGAAGCAACTCAACTTCGTGCCGCTGAGCGACACCCGGGCGCTGGTGGTGCTGGTTGGCACCGATGGCAGCGTCGAAAATCGGGTCGTTTCTCTCGAGGACGGGACCAGCGCCGCAGCGCTCAATGAAGTGAGCAATTTCATTAATGCGCGGCTGTCCGGATTGACTCTGGGGGAGGCCGAAGCGCGGCTTCGCGCCGAAATCCGCGACCGCAAGGAGGCCATTGACGCAGCGGCGGCCGAACTGGTCGCATCCGGGCTCGCGTCCTGGACTCAGGATCATGCGCGTCGTCCGGTGCTGATCGTTCGTGGCCAGGCCAACCTCATCGACGAAACCGCCGCCGAGGATTTGGAGCGCGTTCGTCGCCTGCTCGACGAGCTCGAGGAAGCGCAGGAAATCGCCCGCGTGCTCGAAGGAGCGCGGGACGCTCCGGGATGCCGGATCTTCATCGGATCGGAGAACCGGATGTTTGCGCTTTCGGGCTCCTCCGTGATCGCCGCGCCCTATCGCGGGAGCCAGGGTCAGGTGGTCGGCGTTGTCGGCGTGATCGGCCCGACGCGGTTGAACTACGCGCGCGTGGTCCCCATGGTGGATTTCACAGCGAAAGCATTGACGAGATTGATGGCATGATTGGCAAGGACGAAGACCAGTTGCACGAGGAAGCCGAGGAGCTTCGCAAGGAGACCGCCGACGGCTCGCCCGAGCTGGGCGAGCACGACCATGTGGCCGAGCTCGAGAAGCAGCTCGAGGAAGCCAAGAGCAATTCGCTCTACCTCGCGGCCGAGATTCAGAATGTTCGCCGTCGGCTGGAGCAGGAGAAGCAGCAGGCCACGGCCTATGCGACGGCCAGCTTCGCCAAGGACATGCTGGCGATCAAGGATCACCTGGAGCGCGCGCTGGCCGCTGTTACGGACGAGCTTCGCGGCGACCCGGCGGCCACCCAGTTCCTCGCTGGAATCGAAGCGACGGGCCGTGAGCTTGAGCAGGTTTTCGCGCGCCATGGTGTCAGCCGCATCAAATCGATCGGCGAACCGCTCGATCCGCACCGCCACCAGGCGATGATGGAGATTCCAAGCGATCAGGCGCCAGGGACGATCGTCGAGGAAATGCAGCCGGGTTACATGATCCGCGATCGCTTGCTGCGGCCGGCCCTCGTCGGGGTCGCGAAGAAGCCCTAGTGCACTTCGCGGTGTTGGGTTTCGCTTTTGGTGGCGAGACTGAAGCGCGGTTCCAGATTGGCTGAGCTGAACAGGCGGCGCGCAGCGTAGCGGCCGACCTCCGGGCCGTGCTTGAAGCCGTGCCCCGACCCGCCGCCGAGCAACAGGACATTCTCGAGCTGGGGGTGGACGTCGATCAGGAAATCGCCGTTCGAGCTGTTCTCATATTGGCAAACTTCCGAGCCAGTGAGCTGTGCGCCGCGAAGCGCGGGAAAGCGGCGGTCGCGGAAGGCGATGACCTCATCGAGCGCGGCCTTTGTGATGCGCCGGTCCTGCGTATCGGGATCGATCAGTTCACCGTGCTGGTCATGGGCGAACTTCACGCCGCGATTTTCGATGTCCGGGAAGCCGTAGAAGATGTCGCCAGCGTTGAAATCGGCCCAGCCGGGCATGACGTCCGGGAGGTAGCGGCGGTCGCCTGGCGGTGTCGCGAAATAAAAGACCTCCTGGCGCGTCGCGAAGATCTTCCTGCCGAGGATGTCGGGGAAAATTTTCGGAAGCCACGGGCCGAGGGCGAAGACGAAGCGGTCCGCCTTCAGGCTTTCACCCGACTGGAGTTTTACGGCTTCGAGCTTCCCGCTCCCTTCGACAGGTAGCGCGGCGCCGCGGCGATATTCGCCCCCGGCTTTGACGAAGCGTTCGACTAGCGTCTGCACCGAGCGGCGGGCCATGAGGGCGCCGAACCTGGGCTCGTGCAGTCCGACCTCGATCCCGGCGAAATCGATCATCGGGAAGGCGCGCTGCAGATCGGCGCCGCTCATGCGCTCGATCGAGAAGCCGAGCTCTTTGTGCACGGCGATGCTGCCGCGGAAATAGTCGTCCTCGCGCTCGCTGAAGAAGACCACGCCGCAGGGGATGAGGATCGGCAGCCCCGAGATGGCGCTGAGCGCCCGCCATTGCGGTAGGCTGTCATGTGCGAAGCGGGTGTAGATCGCGTCCCTGCCATAGCCCGCGCGAGTCAGGCGCGATTCGCCGCCCGAGGAGGCGCGGCTGTGCGACGCTCCCCATGCGTCGACCAGGGTGACCCGATGACCGGCATTCTGCAGGTGATGCGCGGTCCAGGAGCCGAACACTCCGGCCCCAACCACGACGACATGCTCACCCGCTTTCTTGCCCATCACCTTTGCACCTAGCGGAGAAACGGCAGCGCCGCCCGCTCCAATGAGGAGCGAGCGGCGCGTTACGTCCAGTCCTGTCACAGCTCCGCTTAGTTGCCGCGCTCACCTTGCGCCGGCGGGGGCGGAGGAGGAGGAGGCGGCGGTGGCGGGGGCGGGACCGGGCAGGTAGCTGTCGCATCCACGACCGAGCCGTCCGGGCATGTCTGCGTTGCCGGAGGAGGCGGAGGCGGCGGCGGCGGAGGCGGCGGCGGAGCCGACGCACGGCCACCAAAGCTCTGCCGGACCGTCAGGCCGATCGTCCGCGGCTGGCCGATGTTGTAGCCGATGCGGGCGCGGAGGCCGCGCTCACGATCGAGCGAGAGAAGCGGGTTCTTGTCGAAGATGTTGTTGGCGTAAGCCACAAGTTCGAGACCGCTGTCCCATTTCAGCCCGATCGAAGCGTTGACCAGCGTGTACGCCGCAAGCTTCAGCGACCCGATATTCTGGGTGCTGGTGCCGAAGCTTCCAGTGACCGGATCATAGAAGATCAGGTTGACGTTCTGGTTCGCCGGCTCCTGGTCGCCCGGCTGGGTGAAGCGGGTGCCAACGCGCTGGACACTGCCGTTGACGTACCACTCGCCGGTGTCGCTGAACCGGGTGCCGTAAGTCGCAGTCGCTGCGAACTGGTATTTCGGCACTGTCGGCAGGCGATTCCCGTCGCGGATGCCGGTCGTCGTCGCGAGCGGTTCCGGGAGGGTCGAGTCGAACTCGGAGTTGAGGACGCTTCCAGCGAAGGACAGGTCGAGCCCTTCGATCGGATGCGCCGAGAACTCAGCCTCGATGCCCTTGCTGTGAGCCTTCGGGACGTTGAACACGATACGAGACGAACAGCTGCCCGCATCGAGCGTCACCTGCAGGTTCTTGATATCGTTGTAGAAAGCCGCGGCATTGAACGTAATGCCGTGACGGGAATATTTCACTCCGGCTTCGTAGTTCCACAGCGATTCGTCCTTGTAGGACTGGAACCCGCCGAACAGCGCGAGGTCGGTCGGGTTGCACAGCGGAACGTTGAGCGGGTCGTTGACGCCGCCAAGACGGAAGCCCTTCGCCGCCTGCAAGTTCACGCTGAGGTAGCGGGTCGGCTGCCAGCTCGCGATCGCGCGCGGGCTGAAGCCGTCCGATTTCGTCTCGTCGGTGCGGTCATCCAGTCCGGAGAAGATGCCTCCGGAGTGGAAGCGGCGGCGCTCCTTGAACGTGTAGTAACGGCCACCGCCGGTGAGCTTGAACTGACCGAAGCTGTAGCTGGCCTCACCGAAGAAGGCCCGCTGCTTGATCACGTAGGGCAGGTCGGCGTGGTACGGATTGTCGACAAGGCCGAACCCGTTATCCTGCGAGGCCGAGACGCCAGGCGCCGTTGCGGCATCGATGAAGGCGTCATAGCCCGGGGTCGGCAGGCGCTGCTTGTAGAAGCGGTGAACGTCGCTGAGGAAGCCACCGAAGACCCACGAGAACGGACCCTTGTCGGTTGACGCGATGCGGAGCTCCTGGGTGAACTGGTTCAGCTTCGTGGTGTCGCGCAGGTTCGACGTCAGGTTGACGATATCCGGATCGAGAGTCGGGAAAATCGTCAGGAATGGCGAGACGCTGACCGATCCCGTCAGGGCCGAGGCGTCGCGGCTGACGAGAATGTTGCGGTACAGCTTGCTGGTGACCGAGGTGATTTCGGCGGGTCCGAAATCGTAGCTGGCCGTGAGGTCGAGCAAGGTCGTCTGGTCGCGGAATTTCTCCGGCCGCTTCAGATAGATCCTGCGCTTCCCGAGATCGTCGCCGCCCTCAGTGGTGAACTGGTTGTCGTAGAGATTATAGACTTCCTCGCGGTTGAAGCCGTTGGTTTCGACCTTCTGGTAGACCAGCCGAGGAGTGACCTTGATCTCGGGAACCGGCTGCCACAGGAATGAAATGCGCGTCCCCATGCGATTGCCGTCGTTGACGTTCTTCTTGGCCGCCGGTCCGACTGCATCGACAAAGCCGCCATATTTCGTCTCGTAGGCGACGAGGCGGGCCGCAAAGGTGTCGGCGATCGGGATGTTGACCGCTGCCTTGCCGTCATAACCCATCCCGCCGCCGCTGAGGAAATTGATCCCCGCTTCGGCGGTGCCCTCGACGCGGTCGAGCTTGGGCTGGTTGGTGATGTAGCGGACCGTGCCGCCGACCGATCCGGCGCCGAACAGGGTGCCCTGCGGGCCGCGCAGAGTCTCGACGCGGTTCAGGTCGAACAAGTCGAAGTCCGGCGTGAACAGCGACAGCGAAACAATGCTTTCGTCGAGGTAGACGCCGACCTGCTCTTTCACGCCCGGCTGGTCGCGCACGATCTGGCCGGCGGAAACGCCGCGGACGGACACCTGGCTCTGGCCCGGGCCGAGGTTCTGGACGGTCAGGCCAGCGACGTTGCGACTGATGTCTTCGATGGTTTGCGCGTTGGCACGCTGGATGTCGGCCTGGGTCTGCGCATTGACCGAGAAGGGGACGTCCTGGACGGTTGAAGCGCGCTTCGTCGCCGTGACGATGATGGCTTGCTCTTCGTCGGGGTTGGGCACCGTTGTCTGGGTCGCCTGGTTCGATGCCTGGGCGGCGGCTTCCTGAGACGTCTGGGCCGCGGCCGGAAACGAGATTGCGAACGCGGATGTACCGATGAGCAAGGCTGCCGGAATACGCATGTGATCCCCCCTGTTTGTCGTTACGGCGACATATGCCCGAAACGGCAGTCAGTCCGGAAGGCCGAGGCGACCCTGCGAATGCTTTCTCGTCACTCCTGTTGCAGGATTGTTACAACTACAATCAAGTCAGGCGAACGGCAGAAGGGATCGGGGCGGCTGGATCGGTACTGCGGCGCCCTGATCGGCGAGGAACCGGTGGCGAATGATTTCCGCTTGTTGCTCAAGGCCATAATGCTCGAACGGCCGGCCGGGCACGAGGTGATATTCATACTTGCAGAAGGGGTGCCGCATCAGGGGCAAATAGAACTGTCCGCCTTTCTGAGTCTGCCAGACGTGCGTCAGCTCATGGATGAAATAGCCCTGGGCGTGCAGCGACTCCTTCGAAAAGTCCTCCGACCAGCCGCCGCCATCGGGATGGAAATAGATGTTCCCCATCGGCGCCATGGCGGATCGCCGAGGCTGGAAGGGCCACCATTTCCCCCGGATCAGTCTGACCTTCGAATAGTCTATTGCCGACCCGAAGATGGATCGTGCCATCTCGATCTCGCCGGACGTGAGAGAGCGTCGCTCCATGCATCTACAGCTAAGCGCTGTTCATCGCCCCACCAAGGGGCGCTCTTGCGGCGGTTTGTGCGCATCGCTACGTGCAATCGCAAATAAGAATGGAGGAAGGTTCCAATGAGCGAGACTGCCGATCGGGTGAAGAAGATCGTCGTCGAACATCTCGGCGTCGAAGCCGACAAGGTCACCGAGGACGCAAGCTTCATCGATGATCTCGGCGCGGACAGCCTCGACATCGTCGAGCTGGTCATGGCCTTCGAGGAAGAGTTCGGGGTCGAAATCCCGGACGATGCTGCCGAGAAGATCACGACGGTGCGCGACGCCATCGAATATATCGATCAGAACAAGGGCTGATCGAGGATCGATTGCACTAATTTGCCGTTCGCCCGGAGCTTGTCGAAGGGCTGTCCTGCCTCTAGCGCAGGGTAGAAGAACAGGGCTTCGACAGGCTCAGCCCTTACGGGTTGGGCCTGTTGTTTTTTGGAGTTTGATCAATGCGCCGTGTCGTCGTGACAGGTCTTGGTCTCGTGACGCCGCTTGGCGGCGACGTCGAGACAACTTGGGATAATCTCATCGCCGGCAAGAGCGGTATCGCAGCAATCACGCGGTTCGATACCACCGAGCACAAGGCGAAAATCGCCGGCGAGATTAAGCCCAAGGACCATCCGATGGGCTTCGATCCTGACAAGCGGGTGGACCATAAGGTCCAGCGCCAGGTCGATCCCTTCATCGTCTATGCCATCGACGCGGCCGGCCAGGCACTCGAGGATGCCGGCCTTACCGAAATGGACCAGGACCTGAAGGAGCGCACCGGGGTCTCCATTGGATCGGGGATCGGCGGCCTTCCCGGCATTGAGAGCGAGTCGCTGGTTCTGGCCGAAAAGGGCGCGGGCCGCGTCAGCCCCCATTTCGTTCATGGCCGCCTGATCAACCTTACGTCGGGCCAGGTCTCGATCAAATACGGGCTGATGGGACCGAACCACTCGGTGGTCACCGCCTGCTCGACTGGCGCGCATTCGATCGGTGACGCAGCGCGCATGATCAAGGACGGTGACGCCGACGTCATGCTGGCCGGCGGCGCTGAGAGCACAATCAACCCGCTGGGCGTCGCGGGCTTTGCCCAGGCGCGAGCGCTCAACACCGCCTATAACGACCGCCCCGAACAGGCGAGCCGTCCGTACGACAAGAACCGCGAGGGCTTCGTCATGGGCGAGGGCGCCGGCGTCGTCGTGCTCGAGGAATATGAACACGCCAAGGCGCGCGGCGCCAAGATTTATGCCGAGATCGTCGGTTATGGCCTGTCGGGCGACGCCTATCACGTGACCGCTCCGCACCCGGAAGGCCGCGGCGCCGAGCTGGCGATGCACATGGCGCTCAGGAAGGCCGGACTGAAGCCGGAGGACATCGACTACGTCAACGCCCACGGCACCTCCACGATGGCCGACACGATCGAGTTGGCGGCGGTCAAGCGCGTACTCGGAGAGGACCTTCACGGCGCGTCGATGAGCAGCACCAAGTCGGCGATCGGCCACCTGCTCGGCGGAGCTGGCGCGGTCGAAGCGATTTTCTGCATCCTCGCGATCCGCGATCAGGTCGTTCCGCCGACACTTAACCTCGACGACCCCGACGAAGGGACGGAAGGCGTCGACCTCGTCCCGCACAAGGCCAGGAAACGCCCGGTCCGTGCTGCCCTCAGCAACAGCTTCGGATTCGGCGGGACCAACGCCTCGCTGATCATGAAGGCCGTGTGAGGCGATTCCTGCTGATCGGCGCTGGCGGGCTGATCCTCGCCGCGCTGCTGGTCACATACTTTTTGTGGTGGGCGCCGGGCCCGAAGCGCGTTGCGCATGACGTGCTCATCCCGGAAGGTGCGACGCTTGGCACGATATCGCGCCAGCTTGCGAAAGAAGGGGCGATCCCCGGAACCGCCAAGACTTACTATGTCATGGCGCGGATCTTCGGCTCCAACGACCCGATCCAGGCTGGCGAGTTCTCGATTGCCAAGGGGATGGGTGGCGCCGCGATCCTCGACCTGCTGCAGCACGGCAAGCCGACCCAGCGGCTGATTACCGTGGTTCCGGGAATGCCGTCGATCATCGTGCAGGAGAAGCTGGCAGCCAATCCCTATCTCACCGGCCCGCCGGCGGTGATCGAGGAGGGCTCGGTCCTGCCTGACAGTTATGGCTTTCAGCGCGGTGAGAGCCGTGCGGTCGTGGCCAGCCGGATGCAGAGCTCTATGGCTCGCGCAATCGACGCGCTGTGGCCCAGGCGCGATTATGTTTGTCCGCTCGCGACCAAGGATCAAGCGGTGACGCTTGCTTCGATTGTCGAAAAAGAAACCGGCAACGCGAAAGATCGGGCAATGATCGCGGCGGTCTATTGCAACCGCCTGCGGATCGGAATGAAGTTGGACGCCGATCCAACCGTCATTTACCCCGTGACCAAGGGTAAACCGCTGGGACGGCGCATTCTTCGCTCGGAGCTCAATTCGGACGATCCCTACAATACCTATCGTCGGCCGGGCTTGCCGCCGGGACCGATTACCAATCCCGGCAAGCCGTCGATCGAGGCGGTGCTTCACCCCGCGAAGGCGCCGGCGCTTTATTTCGTCGCCACCGGCGCGCCGGATGGCACCTCGGTGTTTGCCAACACGCTCGCCGAGCACAACGCCAACGTTGCTAAATTCTATGCCCTCCGTCGCCAGCGGGGCGAGATGTGACCTAGGCCGCTCCGACGGCTTCCGATTTCACATAGCCGACGTGCCGGTCGCCCCCGGCGTAGCCCCACGCCCAGCCGAGCGTATCGTCGAGCATTGCGAATGCCTCTCCAGCCTCAAGTTGGCGAATGACTTCGGCGTCATCGGAAGGTTCAAGGCGAAGCTCGGCGCTCGTTGAGATCTTGCGGTCGAGCGGCTCGGCATAATGCGACGCGATTACCGAACCCGCGAGCGCGACGTCGGCAAGATCCTTGCGGAAGGCATTGAAAGCAGGGTCGGGCGGGTTGGAGCGCCCGCTCAGCGCGAAGGAATCACCGCCCGTGAGCGTAGGCGTGAGCCTGGGCCTGGCCGATGACTGGCCGGTGGCTCGACCCGCTGCCGTCCCCCTCGCGGAGGTTGCGCTTGAAACCTTCAAGAAATTCAGCCCCACTGTTGGTGCGGACGACGAACACATTGCGCCTGTCGTCCTGGTCCCTCTCGCGGCGGAGATAGCCGAGCGCGCCGAGCGTATTCAAGGCGCGTGTAACGACGGGCTTCGAAACGCCAAGAATGCGGGCAAGGCCGCGCACCGTATGCGGGCCGGGCGTCAGATAGACGAGCATCAGGAGAGCCATCTGCCGATTGGTCAGGTCGGGCTCGCCCGACCGTACATAGGCAATGAGTGCCTTCATCCAGCTTGTCAGCGATACTTCGCTCATAGCTGCGAGTTACCGTCCCTTCGTCGCGTAGTGCGGAGGTAAACCGGTAAGGACGCGAAATGTTGCAGGTCGAAGTCCGGAAAAGGCTCATTTCTCGGTAAATTGTTGTTTCATGCGCCTGAGTAGCGGCGCCGGATTGCCTCGAACACCGCGCGAAGGCCAAGGGCGTCGCCGCCCTTCGGACGCCCGGGCTTAGCGGGGTCGCGCCACGCATAGGTGTCGAGGTGCGCCCAGGCGATCTCGTCCGGAACGAACCGCTTCAGGAACAGCGCGGCGGTGATGCAGCCGGCCATCGGTGAGCTCGACGCATTGGCGAAGTCGGCGATGTCGCTCTTGAAGAGCTCATCGTAGGCGTCCCACAAGGGCATTCGCCACAAAGGGTCCTCTACGTCGCGAGCGGACGCCTCGAGCTCTCCGGCGAGATCGTCCCGATTCGAGAAGGTCGCCGGGAGGTCCGGGCCGAGCGCGACCCGCGCCGCACCGGTCAGCGTGGCGAAATCGACGATAAGCTCGGGTTGGCCTTCGACCGCTTTGGTCAGGGCATCGGCAAGGATCAGCCGGCCCTCGGCGTCGGTATTGTCGATTTCCACCGTCAGGCCCTTGCGCGATTTGACGATGTCACCGGGGCGGTAAGCCGCGCCGGAGACGGCGTTTTCGACCGCCGGGATCAGCAAATGGAGGCGGACCGGTAGGCGCTCCAAAGTGATGAGGCGCGCCAGCGCGAGCGCATGGGCCGAGCCGCCCATGTCCTTTTTCATCAGGCGCATGCCCGACGCGCTCTTGAGGTCGAGCCCGCCGCTGTCGAAGCAGACGCCCTTGCCGATCACGGCGATGCGCGGGTGGCGCGTATCGCCCCATTCGAGCTCGATCAGCCGCGGAGCGCGCTCCGTGGTTGCGGCGGCGCCGACCGCGGCAATCAGCGGATAGCCTTCGCCGAGCTCGGCGCCGGAGGTGACTTTGACCTTCGCGCCGGAGCGGCTGGCTTCCGCCTTGACCGCTTTCTCTATCTCTGCCGGCCCGAGATCGGCCGCCGGGGTGTTGACGAGATCGCGGACGAGTACGGTCGCTTCAGCCAGTCTCACGGCCTCGTCGATCTTCGCAGCTTCGCCAGTCACCAGCGAGCGAGCGCCGAACCCGGGCTCATCCTTCGAGCGATAGTCAAACCGATGCTGGGCGAGCAGCCAGCCGAGCGCCGCCTTGCCGGCATCACCGCTCGCAAGCCTGTACATGCCCTCCGGGAGGGTTTCTGCGAGCTTTGCGAGACACCACGGCGATAGCTCGGCGGCGTTCTTGACGGCGCTGACCACCTCGAAATCATTGCCGCGCGGCAGGATGACGAAGGCGAAACCCTTCTTGCCGTCGAACCGGTGCGCGTCGATCAGCAGGCGATCTTCGGCCGGGCGGCCTTTCAGCCACTTGTCGAAGCTATCCTTGTCGACGAGGTGGATCAGACGGGCCTTCTGCCCGCGGTCGGCGACGAGAAGCGAAGCGAAATCGGTCATGGCGACAGGCTCTAAAGGCGAGCGCCCGCAAGGGCCACCCGTCACTCCGGCATGATCAGGAACTGCTCCCAGCGGCCGCTGGCGCCGGGCTCGGCATAGGTCACCAACGTCAGGTCAGGATGACCCGCATAGTGGATAGTGAAATTGCGGTTCACGAACCCGCCGCGAAGGCGCGGGGGACCGCCCGGCTCGATTGACGTCGGTGCGCCGAGCGAACCGAGACTCGACTTGAAATCGCCCAGCACGGTCTGGTCGAAATAATAGTTGAGATTCTGGGTGAACTTCGACCGGTCGATGGTCCCGCCGACCAGCGCATCATAGACGGTGCGCGCCTCGGCAAGGCGGTCGCCTTCGCCCGACAGGGCGGGTTCGGGGGAGTTGAGCACGATCTTCTCGATGCCCTGGGTCAGTGTTCCCGTTGCGCCGCTGAAATCGGCATTGGTGAAGACGATGATCGCGTCCCTGGTGTCCGGATAAATCGTGTTCTGCGTCAGGAAGCCGACTGCTTCGCCGCCGTGATTGATGATGTGCCGCTCGCGCCCGTAGACGTTGAAGACGCCGAGGCCGTAGCCGTTGGTGCGCCCGTCCGCGCGGATCACCGCCTTCTCCTGTTCGATCCAGTCGCTGGCGGGGATGAGCGCGCGGTTCATCCGGGCGATGTCCCATTTCGCAAGATCGGCGGCGTTCATTGAAAGCTCACCGGCGGCGTAGAGCCAGCCGCGCCCCGGTTGCCGGGCCACTCGGACCGGCCCGAGCGCGTTGCGCTTGTAGCCTGCGGGGAAGGCCGGAGTGTTGGTGTCGTCCTGGTCGAGCACGCTCTTCATTCCGAGCGGGTCGAAAATCTTCCGGCGAAGATAGGTCAGGAGCGGCTGGCCGCTGACCTTCTCGGCGATCATGCCAGCAACGACGTAGCCCGTGTTGCTGTACTGCCAGCGAGTGCCCGGCTCGAAATCGAGCGGCTTCTTCGCCCATTTGTCGACGATATGCTGCGGCGTCGTCGCGCTTTCCATGTCCTCGAACGAATAATCCTGCGGCCAGAAGTCCTGCAGGCCGGACGTGTGACTGAGCAGCTGACGAAGCGTGATCCGGTCGCCGCCGCTGATCCCTGGAATGTACTTCGAAACGTGATCGTCGAGCTTCAGCTTGCCCTCGTCTTCAAGGAGCATCAACGCCATGGCCGTGAACTGCTTGGAGTTGGACGCGATCTGGTAGGGTAACGTGGGATTCGCCGGCAGGCCTTCGTTGGCTTTGCCATACGCCTTGTTAAGCACCAGCTTGCCGTTACGAACGACCGCGATCTCGGCTGACGGGACGCCGGTCTCGGCGAGCGTCTTGGCAACGAGCTGATCGATCGCGGCGACCTGCGCGGGCGGGAGTTGCTGGGCGGCGGCGGCGGTCGCGACAAAGGCGAGTAGGGCAGGTGCGAGCTTGAGCATGCCGGCAGCCTAACGGCCGTTGCGACGCTGTCGAGAGCCGCTCTAGCTTATTCTGCGGACGTAGCCGGTCGAGCTTGCGACCTTCATCCCGAACTTGCGGACGGTGAGCTTGCTCTGGGCGCTGTTGCCGTCAGGAGCAGGCGTCAGCCATTGCTCGACGAAAAGGTCGCCCTTCATCTTGAACTTGAAGCGGTAGCGGCCGTCGACTTCGTCCACGGCGACCGGTCCCACCGCCTCGGTCATGGTACCGGCATAACGGCCGGGGCCGACCTGCTTTACTTTCCAGCGTCGCTGCTCGGGTGCCTGGCCCTCGTCATAAACCTGTTGCAGCAAGGCGAGCGATCCGTCGCCCATGATGCGACCCGTGCCGAGCGTCCGCGATCGGTACGGTTTCTTCATGATGACTTTGACGACGGCCTGCATCTCGGTGCGGCCCTCGAAGAAACGCAACGGCTGGCGGATCCCGGCGTCAGCCGAGACCGGAAGGATGGCAGCGCAAATGATTGCACCGGCTGCGAATTTCCTGGCGTGCCCCAGGTAGCTCTCCCCAATCACGGCGCGTCAAACGTCGAAAACCCAGAATCTTTCCATCGACGGTACTCGCCGGTAAGCCAAGCGTTAATTGAGGCGGGGGCCGCAATGATCTCGTTTTTTTACAATTTGCCGATCTGGCTGATCACCGTCGCCGTCCTCGGCCTCTCGCTGCTGGTCGGCCTCGGCACGAGCTACGGAATGCGTCACCTGTTCCGGCTTCATTCCAGCGACGATGAGACCGAGTCAGCGGTCAGCCTGATGCAGGTGGTCGCGGCCTACATCGGCATCCTCATCGCGTTTGCCGGCGTACAGGTCTGGCAGGATTTCGCCGACGCCGACAATGGCGTTCACAAGGAGGTGGCGACGGCCGCGCAGCTTTACCGCGACATGGCAACCTATGGACCGGAGATGCTCGCGGCGCGGGCGCAATTGCGTGCCTACACCAACAGCATCGTCAATGACGAATGGCCGCTGCTCGCCAATGGGCGGACCAGCGACAAGACCGACGTTGCCTTGTTCACGCTGTTCGATTCGATTGGAAAGGTCCGGCCCAAGGACGGGCGCGATACGGCCATCTATGCCGAGCTGTTCCACAATCTGAACGAGCTGGTCGAGTTGCGCCGCGACCGGCTGATCCACAGTGATTCCGGCATGCCCGTCATCCTGTGGATCGTGGGGCTCGTCGGCTCGATCCTGATTGTCGCTTATACCGCGACCTTCCCGCGATCGCGCACCAACGCGCTGATGATCGGCGGTATCTCCATCGCGCTGGGGCTGGTGTTCCTGTTCATCCTGATCGTCGACCGCCCGTTCATGGGCAGCTTCAGCGTCAGCAACGCCGAGCTTGCCGGCCTCAACCAGAAATTCGATTCGCTCGACCGGCTGAGTGCTCAGGCCGGGATGAGCGCTCCGCGGTAAACCGGGTCTTCGAGCGTCCGTCCGGCGCCGAGCGCGACGCATTCCATCGCATTGTCGGCGATGCGAACCGGAAGGCCGGTCTCATCAGCGATGACGCCGCTCAAGTCGCGCAGCAGCGACCCGCCGCCGGTCATGGTGATGCCCTGGTCGATGACGTCGGCTGCAATTTCGGGCTGTGTGTTTTCGAGGGCCGAGCGAACAACCTCGACGATGCGGTTCACCGGCTCGGCGACGGCTTCGGCGATCTGGCCCTGGTTGAGCGTGATTTCGCTCGGCACGCCCTTGCTGACGTCGCGGCCGCGTACGGTGGCGACAAGGCCGACGCCATCCTCGGGCGGGCGGGCACAACCGATCTGCAGCTTCACGCGCTCGGCGGTTCCTTCGCCGATCAGCAGGTTGAAGTTGCGCCGGACGTAGGCGCTGATCGCCTCGTCCATGCGATCGCCGCCGACGCGCGACGAGCGGCAGAAGGCGAGGCCCTGGAGCGAGATGACGCCGACCTCGGTCGTGCCGCCGCCGATATCCACGACCATCGATCCGATCGGCTCGGTGACCGGGAGCCCCGCGCCGATCGCCGCGGCCATTGGCTCTTCGATCAGATGGACCTGGTCGGCGCCGGCGTTGGAGACCGCGTCGCGGATCGCACGGCGTTCGACGGAGGTGGCTCCCGAGGGAATGCAGATTACGACTTCCGGCCCGCGCGAAAAGCGGCTCGGCCCGCCATGCGCCTTGCGGATGAAGTGCTTGATCATCTCCTCCGCGACTTCGAGGTCGGCGATGACGCCGTTGCGTAAGGGGCGGATGGTCTTGATGCCCTCGGGCGTCTTGCCCATCATGAGCTTGGCGTCGTCACCCACGGCGCGGACCTTCCGCACGCCGTTATGGAACTCCATCGCAACGACCGACGGCTCGTTGGTCACGATGCCCGAGCCGTGGACGTAGACGACCGTATTGGCCGTACCGAGGTCGATCGCGACGCCCCGCGACGCGAAGTTGAATAGTCTTGGAAAAGCCACTGATTCCCGCCCCTTGAACAGGATTCGCAGACTAGACGAGTGGCCGAAAAGCGCAGCTGCCCGCTTTACCGTTAACCATAAGCCGTTGGCATTATGGGACGAAGCGCGGGGGTGATTAAAGCGGTACCCCATAAAGGTCATGCTCATCGGAATCCTCGATCCGGACGCGGACGAAGTCGCCGGGCTTTAGTCCGCCGGCGTCGCGTAAGTGGACCTCACCGTCGATCTCGGGCGCGTCGGCCTTTGAACGGCCGGTAGCGCCGACGCCGTGATGATGCTCTGGATGTGGAGCATCGAAATGCCCTCGGTCAGGTCGATCGACGGAGGCTGTCTCGTCCACACGGTCGATCAGAACGTCGATGGTTGAGCCGACCTTGGCAGCGAGCTTCTCGGCGCTGATGCGCGCCGAGAGCGCCATGATGCGCTCGTACCGGTCCTGCTTATCCTCTTGTGTAACGGGATCGGGCAAGTCGTTGGCCGCCGCTCCTTCGACCGGTTCGAACTTGAACGCGCCGACGCGATCGAGCTGCGCTTCCTGCAGCCACTCGAGAAGGTAGCTAAAGTCCTCCTCCGTCTCGCCAGGGAAGCCGACGACGAAGCTGGAACGGATGGCGATGTCGGGAACCTGCGCTCGCCACGCCAGCAGCCGCTCGAGCACCTTCGCTTCGTTGGCGGGGCGCTTCATCGCCTTCAGCACCTTGGGCGATGCGTGCTGGAAGGGGATGTCGAGATAGGGGAGGATCTTGCCCTCGGCCATCAGCGGGATGACCCGGTCCACATGCGGGTACGGATAGACGTAGTGCAGCCGGACCCACGGCTGTTCTCCTTCGGGCGTACGCAGCTCACCCAATTTCGCCGCGAGATCCGTCATGTGGGCGCGGACTTCACTGCCATCCTTGAGCGGGTAGGCGGCATGCTTGAGGTCGAGGCCGTAGGCGCTGGTGTCCTGGCTGATGATCAGCAGCTCTTTCGTTCCGGCGGCGACGAGCTTTTCGGCTTCACGAATGATCGCATCGGGACGACGGCTGGCGAGGTCGCCACGGATCGAGGGGATGATGCAGAAGGAGCAGCGGTGGTTGCAGCCCTCGGAGATCTTCAGATAGCTGTAGTGACGTGGAGTGAGCTTAAGGCCAGCTTCCGGCACGAGGTCGATATACGGGGAGGGGACAGGCGGCGCCGCTTCATGCACCGCGGCGACGACTTCCTCATATTGCTGGGGGCCCGTGACCGCGAGCACGTCGGGGAAGCGGCTACGGATGACCTCGGCTTCCTTGCCCATGCAGCCGGTGACAACGACGCGTCCGTTCTCGGCAATGGCTTCGCCGATCGCTTCGAGACTCTCCTCCTTGGCGGAATCAAGGAAGCCGCAGGTATTGACCAGCACGACGTCGGCACCGGCATAGTCCGGCGACATGTCGTACCCGTCGGCGCGCAGCTTGGTCATGATGCGCTCGCTGTCGACCAAAGCCTTGGGACAGCCGAGTGAGACCAGCCCGACGCGCGGGGGCTTGGGGAGAGTGGTGACGTTCATCGGAAGGGCCGCGCCAATATAGGAAGTTTCGGGCGAAATCGAGGCGTTGCGCTGAACGCCTTGTTCAGGCGGCCACTGCGCGGCTAAGGCGCGGCGTCCCCTTCGAAGTCAGGAGAAACCATGCGTATCGCGATGATCGGCACCGGCTATGTCGGGCTCGTCTCGGGCGCGTGCTTTGCCGACTTCGGCCACAAAGTGACATGCGTCGACAAGGATTCGAGCAAGATCGCGGGCCTGGACGCCGGCGTGATGCCGATCTGGGAACCGGGGCTCGAGGCACTGGTAAAGGCCAATGTCGAACGCGGACGCCTTAACTTCACCACCGACCTCACCAAGGGTGTCGAGAATGCCGAGGCGGTATTCATTGCGGTAGGCACTCCCGCGCGGCGCGGCGATGGTCATGCCGACCTGACGTTCGTTTACGAAGCGGTGCGCGAACTGGCCAAGGTCATCAAGCCCGGGACGGTGGTCGTCACAAAGTCGACGGTGCCGGTTGGGACGGGCGACAGGATTGGCGAGATCCTGGAGGAAGAGGGTGCCGCGGGCATTTCGGTCGCGTCGAACCCCGAGTTCCTGCGCGAGGGTGCTGCGATCCGCGATTTCAAGATACCCGACCGCATCGTGGTTGGTGCCGAGGATGAGCGGGCGCGCGAAGTGCTGCGGGAGATTTATCGTCCGTTGTTCCTCAATCAGGCGCCGATCCTGTTCACGGGACGGAGAACTGCCGAGCTGACCAAATATGCGGCGAACGCATTTCTCGCGACCAAGATCAGCTTCATCAACGAGATCGCGAACCTGTGCGAGGCAGTCGATGCTGACGTTCAGGACGTGGCGCGCGGGATCGGCCTCGACAATCGCATCGGACCCAAATTCCTGCATGCGGGCCCGGGATATGGCGGGAGCTGCTTCCCCAAGGATACGCTGGCCCTGCTGCAGACGGCGAACGAAGCCGGGGTCGAGCAGCAGATCGTCGCGACGGTCGTGAAGGTGAACGACGAGCGAAAGGGTTCGATGGCGGCGCGCGTCGAGCGGGCGCTTGGCGGCAGCCTGGCCGGCAAGCGGCTCGGCGTGCTCGGACTCGCGTTCAAGCCCAACACCGACGACATGCGCGACGCGCCATCGATCCCCTTGGTCAAGGGGCTGGTCGAGCGCGGCGCGGACGTTATCGCGTTCGATCCGGTTGCCCGCGAGCAGGCCGAAAAGGTCCTGACCGGCATCGAATATGCCGCCGATGCCTATACGGCGGCGGATGGAGCCGACGCGGTGGTGATCGTCACCGAGTGGGACGAGTTCCGGGCACTCGACCTCGACACGCTGGCGAGCCGAATGTCTGGCAAGGCGCTCGTCGACCTGCGCAATGTCTGGGATCCGCACGAAGCGGAGCGGGCCGGGCTGACTTATCTCGGCATCGGACGCGGAACGCTTCCTGCCTGACACAATCCGATCCGAAACGGATTGGAGTTGCATCCGGAACGACTTGTAGGGCCTATAGTGGCTGTCGATGCGCCACGACCGCCTTCAGCCGGCCACCCACTCCTCGCTGCTGACGCGCAAGCGATTCCAGTTCGCCGGGGCGCTGGTCATTGGCGCGATCATCCCGTGGCTTGCCCGCGGTCCGCTGCTGCCCGGCACGATCGATGAGGCGGCGAGCGTCAACACCCTCATCGCGAACATCATCGCGGTCGCGATCACCTTCTGGATGCGGCTGTCGATCGAGACCTATCCCGGGATCCGCCGCAGCTACGTCATCTTTCCCGCCGCGCTCACCGGACACGGCCTCACCATCGTCTATTTCGTCCTGACGCGCTTTCCCTACGACCGTACCGCGCTCCTTGCCGGGTTCATCCTCCACGTCTGCTGGCTGTACCTGCTCTACGTCTACGCCGAGCGGAACGTCATGCGCCGCTATGCCGTCGTGCCTTATGGTGACGTGAAGGGCCTGAGCGCGATCGAGGGTGTCGACTGGAGAAAGATGACCCGCCCGCGGCTGGCCGACGTTCGCAATTGCCACGCGATCGTCGCCGATTTCTCCGCCGACATGCCCGACAAGTGGGAGGCGTTCCTGGCCGACGCAGCGCTTGCCGGGCGAATGGTCTACCAAGTCAAGCAACTCTCCGAATCGCTCACCGGACGCGTCGAGCTGGAGCACCTGTCCGAGAACAGTTTCGGCTCCTTGCTGCCCGCCCGCGGCTATTTCCATCTGAAGGGGCTGATCGATTTTCTGGTCGCGGTCGCGATTCTGCCGGTCGCGCTCGTGGTGATGGCCGTGTGCGCGATCGGGATCAAAGCCGACAGCAAGGGCACCGTCCTCTTTCGCCAGAAGCGTGTCGGCCACGCCGGCCGGCTGTTCACAGTCTATAAGTTTCGCACGATGCACGACGTGATCGTTGCGGAGGAGCGCGATGCCTCGATCACCAGGAAGGATGACGAGCGGATCACCAAAATCGGCAGGCAGCTTCGCAGGCTCCGGCTCGACGAGCTGCCGCAGATCTTCAATGTCCTGCTGTGGCAAATGAGCTGGATCGGGCCGCGTCCGGAGGCCCACCTTCTCTCAGGCTGGTACACCGACGAAATTCCGTTCTACCGCTACCGCCACGTCGTGAAGCCGGGGATTTCGGGCTGGGCGCAGGTCAACCAAGGCCATGTCGCCGACGTCAAGGACGTGATGCGCAAGCTCCACTACGACTTTTACTACATCAAATATTTCTCGCCCTGGCTCGACCTGCTGATCGTGCTTCGGACCATCAAGACGATGCTCACCGGCTGGGGCGCCCGCTAACTGCCGTTGCATCGGCTACGCCCAAGGCCGTATCACGGACGTAACGAGGCCAGACGGGGGTAGTGGCGATGGAGGTCTCATACGACAAGAGAGGCGAGGCGCTGGTCGTCTCTCCGGTCGGACGCGTCGACGAAGCCACTTGGGAAGAGTTTGGCGCCCACCTTGCGGAGGGCATCGGCCACGCCGCGATCGAGGGATGCCGAACCATGGTCATCGACCTTTCCGGCGTCGAATATATGTCCTCGCGCGGGCTTCGGGCGCTGACCATGGCGAAGCAGGAGGGGATCGCATCGGGAGTCTCGATCCGGCTTGCTGCGCCGAATGACGTGATGCGCGAGATCCTGGCGATCAGCCGCTACGATCGATTGTTCGCGGTCGATCCGGCGCTTCCGGGCAACGACGACTGATGGCCGATCCGACCGTCGTTCGGTTTTGGGGAACGCGGGGGATCCTGCCCGTAGCAGCCAACGCACGCCAGGTTCGGGACAAGATCGCCAACGCGCTCGTCGTCGCCAGCCGCGAGGGCATCGAGAGCTACGAGGACGCGATCCGTTTCATCAACAGCGAGCTCGATTTCGCGGCAGCAGCGACCTACGGCGGGGCCACCAGCTGCGTCGAGATCGAGAGCGGCGACGAGGCCTTCTTCGTCTGCGACATGGGCAGCGGGCTTCAGGAAATGGGCCGCGAGGCAGCCCGGCTGATGAAGCGCGGGCGGACCGGCAAATTCAACTTCTTCCTCTCGCACATGCACTGGGACCACATCATGGGGTTCCCACACTTCCTGCCGGCATTCGACGACAATTCCGAAATCGTCATCCACGCCTGCCACATTGATGCCGAGGAGGCGCTTCGGCGCCAGCAGGAGGAGATGTCCTTCCCGGTCCCGTTCGGCTCATGGCCGGCGCGGATCAGCTTCGTCACGATGGAACCGGGGCGCGAATATCGGATCGACGGCCTGCGGGTGACGGCGATGAAGCAGGACCATCCGCACGACAGCTTCGGGTACCGCTTCATCGATGAGGCCGGACGGAGGATCGTCTACAGCACCGATAGCGAGCATCGCATCGACAATATGGAGTTGGAGGACGCCTTCACCTTCTTCTTCCGCGACGCCGACCTCGTCATTTGCGACACCATGTATTCGCTCGCCGCGACCAGCTCGGCGAAGGAGGACTGGGGGCATTCGAGCAACGTCGTCGCGATCGATCTCTGCCGCCAGGCCGGAGCCAAGCGGGTGGCGCTGTTCCATCACGATCCGTTGCTCGACGACGAGGAGATCCAGCGGATGCACGAGGATAGCATTCGCTACGAGAAGCTCACTCGTGAAGGGGCGCCGGTAGAGGTGCTGTGCGCCTATGACGGGCTTGAAATTACTCTTTAGTTCTAGCCGGGTAGCGCCGCTCTGGACCGCGATGGTGGCCCTTGCGGTGCTGGTTTCGATCGGGACCGGCGAACGCACCCGGCAAATGCTGTTCGACGGCTGGCAACAGCTGGGCCCGCGCAAGATCGAAGCGCCCGAGGTTCGCGTCGTCCTGATCGACGGGAAAAGTCTCGAGTTCATCGGGCCGTGGCCGTGGTCGCGTTACTACATGGCGCGGCTGACCGAGGACATTGCCAAGGATGGCGCCAAGGTCATCGGCTATGATGTGCTCTTCCCCGAGCAGGATCGGGCCAGGCCGGAGCTGTTCGCCAAGCTTTATCCCGAGCTCAACCCGGCGGTCGCCAGTCAGGTTTCCGCGCTGCCGTCGATGGACCAGGTCTTTGGGCAGGTCATTGGCCAATCGCCGGTCGTGATTGCCCGCGCCGGAGCGTTGGATGGACTTCGCGATCCATCGGCCCTGACCGTCGATGCGGATATCAAAGGGACGCTGCCGAAGAAGGTCGACCGGTGGCCGGCCGCGATCACGGCAATTCCGGAGATCGAGGATGTCGCGCTCGGCCACGGGTTGATCAACGGCCAGCCGGATTCAGACGGGACCGTCAGGGCGGTACCGCTGGTCATGGATGTGGTTGGAAAGCCCATGCCCGGCATCGCACTGGAGATGGCGCGGCTGGGGCTCGACGCGCCGGGTTTCGAGGTGTCGTCCCGGGCAGTCGAGATCAAAGGACGCCGCATCCCCTTTGACGAGCGCGGGCGGATGCACTTCCGGTTCGGCAATTTTCCGAAGGCCAACGTCATCTCGGCGGCTGTGGTCCTCGGTGGTTCGGTTCCGGCCGGCTATTTCAAAGGCAAGATCGTCCTCGTCGGTCTGGCCGCCGAGGGAACGTCGGACATTGTCGCGACACCGCTCGCCGGAGAGAATTACGGCGTGCTCGTACAGGCGCAGGCCATCGACACGATCCTCGGTGGCGGATGGCTAAGTCGCCCGCCGTGGGCCCGGTTGGTCGAGTGGGGGCTGGCAGCCGCCTTGGCATTGCTCGCGCTGGTCGTTTCCCCGCGCGGACGGTGGTCGAGGATCGCGGTCGCAACCGTCTTCCTCGCCTTACCGATTGCGAGCTGGGTGGCGTTCGATCGGTTCGCCCTTCTGCTCGATGCCGTACGGCCGTTGGAAGTGGGCGGCGCAGCTCTGGCCGGGGTCCTCGTCGGCTTGTTCTCCGACTCAAGGCGGGAGCGAGAGCGGCTGCGCGAAGCGCTGCTGCACGAGCAGATGGCGGCAGCAAAGACCGAGGGCGAACTGCAGGCCGCGCGCGAAATCCAGATGAGCATGGTGCCGCCGCGTGACGCGCTGGCGAAGGTCGACCCGCGGCTCGATGCCGACGCCTTGCTGGAGCCCGCGCGGTCGGTCGGCGGCGACCTCTATGACCTGACGCGACTGGACGACGATCGAGCCGGTTTCCTCATCGGCGACGTGACTGGGAAGGGCGTGCCCGCTGCCCTGTTCATGGCCATGTCGAAGGCACTGACATCGTTCGTGCTCAGCCGCGAGAAGGCCGATCTCGGCAAGGTCGTAACGAGCATCAACGAGGAGCTGCTTCGAGGCGGGGCAGAAGCGCTTAGCGTCACCATGATCATCGGGATCATCGATCTTAGCACCGGCGCCGTCTCGCTGGTTTGTGCCGGGCATGAGGACCCGATCACCCTTGGCGCGGATGGCAATGCCGAAAGCCATCGCTTGGAGGGCGGTCCGCCGCTGGGCCTGGTGGAATATCCCTATCCGGTTGAGACGCTTCAGCTAGCCGATGGTGACACGCTGGTGCTTGTCACCGACGGAATCACCGAGGCTCAGGACCGCACCGGGAAACTCTACGGCCGTGAGCACCTGCTCGATCGCCTCAAGCAGGGAAGCGCGACGGAAATTTGCGAGCGCCTGCGCGATGACGTGCGCAAATTCGAAGGCGGCATCGAAGCTACCGACGATCTGACGGTGATGACGCTTCGCTACCTCGGCTAGCGGACGATCACTTCTACCCGCCGGTTCGCCGGGCTCTCGACATTATCCGCGGTTGGAACCTTAAGCTCGCGCTCGCCACGGCCGACCGCAGACATGATCGATCGGTCAAAACCCTTGCTCGCCAGCAGGTTGAGGATCTCCTCCGCCCGCTTCTGCGACAGCGCATCATTGTCGGCCGCACTCCCGACGGTGTCGGTGTGCCCGGTAACCTGGACCTCGGCTCCGGAGCGCCTGGCGATTTCGGAACGAATTTCTTCCAGCACCGGGCCCGATTCCGCAGTCATGTCCGTTGTGCCTTCGAGGAAATAGAGCGTGAAGCTCTTCGCCGGCGGCGGCAGGTCGCCGACAAGTGCGGCTTCTTCCGGCTTAAGATTTCCCGCGGGCTTGATCGACGGCGCTCCGCCCAGGGACGCCCGACTGTTCGCTTCGCTGACGATCGCATTTGTCGGCTTTCCGCCCGATTCCAGGATAGCGACCTGGCCGTGGCCGCCATCCTCATCGGGTAGCAGGACCATGGAAGAATGGGCGCAACCGCCCAGCGCGATCGTGAGGCAGAGGGCCAAGCCCCGCGGGCTCACTTCGGCACCTCGACGATGAACCTGGTGCCGCGAACGCCAAGCAGCGAGTTGGGCGTCCGCACCTGCATTGCGTCGCGGCCCGACTTGGCGATCTTGCCAGACACAATTGCAAGCGATCCACGGTCGACCTGTGTAACGAACGAGCCTTGCTGGCGGGTTCGGTCATATTCGAACTTGCTGACCGCGATCCGGCTGTTGGGGCCGACCGCGAAGCGCGTGTTATCGATGAAGGTCAGGCTGATACGGCCAGTCTTGCCGGTCTCCAGATAATCGCCTGGGAGAAGCTCCTGGCCGGTCGCGGCCGGGATCCGGGTCGTGCCACGCTGCACCACGGCGACCCCGCTCGCCGATTTCACCCTTGCGATTTCTGCGTGAGCCGAAGTGGCGATGAGGCCGACTGCGAGCGCCAGCAAAAGCGACCGTCCAACCATCGATCGTCTCCCCCTACTGTTGTTATCGTGCCATACAAAAGGGCGTGGCGACGCGCGAATCAATTCCGGTTCCGTTACAACTGAGGCTGTCGGGGCCGACTGCGGTTCACGACGCCACGGCCGCCGCGCGAGACTTTGCGGAAGCCGGCGGTCTGGACGAGGCCGACGCATCGCGTCTGGCGGTTGTCGTCGAGGAACTGGTGACGAATCTCTACGATCATGGCGGGCTGGGCGAGGAGGATGAGTTCTTCGTCGAGCTCTCCCTGACCGAAGTCGATCTAAGGTTGGTCATCACGGATCCCGGACAGCCGTTCGATCCGGGAGGCGCGGACAATGGCGACCTGCCGCAGCGGGGCGGCGGAGCGGGGCTGAAGCTCGTCCGCGCCTGGGCCAGCCAGATTCGCTATCAGTCTGCGAAGGGCCGTAACCAGCTGGTGGTGCACCTACCTGTCCATCGCAGCTGATCGCGGCGCAGTCTCACGCATCCAGTAGAAAACCGGCAACACGCAGACAGCAACCAGCGCGATCATCGCGCCCGGCGCCATTGACCAGCCGGTACGCTGGACGAGGAACTGGGCGATCCACGGGGTTAGGCCGCCGAACACGGCCGTTGCCATGGTCGCCCCGAGGGCGAGCCCAGTTACACGTCCTTCGCCTGGGAATTGCTCAGCGGTAGCTACAGCCCCGACCGCGCTGACGCCGCCGGCGACCGCGGCAAGCACGACTGCGCCGGCCAGCGCCTGTGCCTGGGCACCGCTGGCCATTAGCGAAAACATCGAGATGGGAAGAATTGCGCTGAGCAAGGCGAGCGCGATCAGCACCGGCCGCCGGCCGATCCGGTCGGACCACAGCCCGACGAGCGGAGTCACCAGGATCACGATGACGGCAGCGATGGTTGAGAGCCAGAGCGACACGCTCTCGCTCATTGCGCCCGCGCTCGACAGGAAGGACGGGACGTAGGTGATCCCGACATAGTAAGTGATCGAGCCGAGCGCCGAGATGGAGAAGGATCGGGCGATCCCCGGCAAATGATGGGTGAGGGCGTATCGCAAAGGCTCGGTCGGCACGGTGCCCTCGTCCCGCTGGCGGTGGAATTCCGGGCTTTCGTGCATTGCCGAGCGCGCGATCCCGACGCTGCCGGCTAGCGCCGCACCGAAGAGGAAAGGAATCCGCCAGCCCCAGCTCGCCAGCTGCGCTTCGCTCATCGAGGCAACGGTAAGTGCCGAAATTCCGACTGCGAGCAGCGCCCCAACCTCGCTGGCGGCGGAGGCGGAGGAGGCGATGAGGCCGCGCCGTTCGGGCCTGGCGCCTTCGAGCAAGTAGGCGACCACGCCCGTATATTCGCCGCCGACCGAGAACCCCATCACGCAGCGAAGCGCGAACAGCAGCCAGCCCGCCGCTGGTCCGATCGCCGAGCGTGTCGGAAGCAGAGCCGTTGCGAGCATCGCGAGCGTCATCAAGCCCACCGAGATGAGCAGCATGTATCGCCGGCCGTGGCGGTCCCCGATGTGACCGAAGAAGACCGCGCCGAGAGGCCGCATCAGATAGGCGATCGCGAAGCCGCCAAGTGCGACGAGCAGGGCATCGTCGCCGCTGCCGTAGAACACCCGCGCGAGGACCGTCGCGAAGTAGAGATAGAGCGTGAAATCGTACCATTCGACGATGGTCGAAAAGGCAGCAATCGCCAGTGATGCGCGAGAGACGCGATGGCCGTCCGCTTGGTCGGTCGCTGGCATGGATCCGGATTAGCACGGCCGATGCAACTTCACAGCGTCAGCAAGGGCCCACAAATTAACATCCGAATCTAACCGAATTTAAACCATGATGCGGTTATCGCGCAGGTGCGACCGGAGGTCTGCGTGGCAAGCATTGGACGATTGCTGAGAAGTGGCGGTGGTTCCAGCCAGGAAGAATCGCGTCCGCAATCCGCGCGTGCCGAAGGCCTGATCGAGGAATTCGAAGCGAGCGGGAAGGGGTGGTTTTGGGAGACCACCCGCGATGGGATTCTTTCCTACATCAGCGAAACCGTAGCGCAGGCGCTGGGCCGTGAGCCCGCCGACCTCATCGACCGTCCGTTCACCGACCTGATTTCAGCGGACACGGCCGAAGGCGCCGCAGCGCCGTCCGAACGGACTTTGGGCTTCTATCTGTCGTCGCACGTCGCGTTCCAGGACCTGATCGTCCGCGCCAAGACCAAGAACGAGATCTGGTGGTCGATCTCGGGCCGGCCGGTGCACGACAATATCGGCAAATTCTATGGCTTCCGCGGCTTCGCGTCGGACTTGACCAAGATGCGGCAGTCGGAGGTCGAGCTCGATCGGCTCGCGCGCCAGGACTCGCTGACGGGCTTGCCCAACCGCGAAATGCTCCGCCGCGCGCTCGACGATGCCCTGATCAGCGCGGCGCGGCGCAAGAACCAATGCTCTGTTTTCCTGCTCGACCTCGACCGGTTCAAGGCGGTCAACGATACGCTTGGCCACCCCGCCGGCGACACCCTGCTTCGGTTGGTGTCGTTGCGGCTGCGCGAACAGGTTGGCGATCTGGGGCAGGTCGGGCGCCTCGGCGGCGACGAGTTCGAAGTCGTCATCCCGACCGCGCCGACCAAGGACGAGCTCGCCCAGCTGGCGCAGGGCATCATCGACAGCCTGTCGCGGCCGTACACGATCAATGGCACCGCGGTGTCCATTGGCGCGTCAGTCGGCATCGTGACGTCACTCTACGATGACCGCACTTCCGACGACCTGATCCGCGATGCCGACCTCGCGCTCTACGCGGCCAAGGAGGCGGGCAAGGGCTGCTACCGCTTCTTCGTTCCGGAGATGCACGAGGCGGCCCGCGAACGCTCACGGATGGAATCCGACCTTCGCGTCGCGCTCGAGAAGAACCAGCTTCGCGTCGTCTACCAGCCAAGCGTCGACGCGACGTCCGAAGCGGTGATGGGATTCGAGGCGCTCCTGCGCTGGGATCATCCCGAGCAGGGGGCCATCGGCCCGTCGACCTTCATTCCGCTTGCCGAGGAAATCGGGCTCATCAACGAGATCGGCGAGTGGGTTCTGAGGACCGCGTGCGCCGAAGCCGCGAACTGGCCGTCTCACACGACGGTCGCGGTCAACCTGTCGCCGACCCAGTTCAAGCTGCCGTCACTGCCGGCGACGGTGCGGTCGATCCTCAACGAGACCCAGTTGCCCGCCAAGCGTCTCGAGCTGGAGATCACCGAGGGCGTGTTCCTCAGCAACGACGACCACGTTCATGAGATGATCGGAAACTTAAAGGCGATCGGCCTGAAGCTCGCGCTCGACGATTTCGGTACCGGCTACTCGTCGCTTAGCTATTTGCTCCGGGTTCCGTTCGACAAGATCAAGGTCGACCAGAGCTTCGTTCGCGGGGCATCGGACCCGGCAAGTCGCAACGCCGCCTTGATCCGGGCAATGGTTGGCCTGGCGTCGGATCTCAAGATGCAGACCACGGCTGAGGGCGTCGAGACACAGGAAGAGTTGACGCTCGTCCGTGGGCTCGGCTGCTCGCTCGTCCAGGGATATTATTTCGCCAAGCCCATGCCGGCCGAAGAAGCCCGGGAGCTCGCTGCCAGGGGTTCGGCGAGCAGGCCCGACGCGCATTTGCCGCAGCGTGAGCCGCGGCTGCGGATCATTCGCGCCGCGCTGCTTCATTACGAGGGCAGGGTGAGGGGTGCGCGGCTTCGCAACATCTCGAGCGGCGGCGCGCTCGTCGAATGCCGCGATGAAGTCACGGAAGGCGTCGAAATCCAGCTCGACTTTGCTGCCGGCGGGCTGATTGCCGGCAAGATCATGTGGGTAAGCGGAACGCAGTTCGGCGTGCAGTTCAACGAGAAGTTCGACTTGAAGCTGCTGCAACCGGCGAAGCCCGTCGCGAAGGCACCGACGGTGATGGCACCAGACTATCTCAAGGAGGACCCGTCGCAGTCCGGATAGGCCTATTCGACGCCCCGCTCGAGTGGAGTTACCAGGACGAAATCCTGAAAAAGTTGGACTTGAGACGCGATCCATGATGGACTGGCGTTAGCTTGGGAGGGCGCGATGAAGCTGTTTATCGGCGTTGCGCTGTTCATTTGGCTGGTTTGCGGACTGGCCGGCGACTGGCTGCTGGAGGGCCGCGAGGACCTGCACTGGAAGCCGATCGCCAAAGGCCCGATCACGCTCATCAAGGCGATGAAGCAGAGCCCGCCGACATTTCGCGGATATCCCACTGACGCCTGAGCTTCGGCGCTGCTAGGCAGATCGGCCAGGAGAGCAGCATGAACCAGGTCACCGGCGGTTGCCTGTGCGGCGATGTCCGCATTTCTGCGAGGGGAGAGCCGTACCGGGTCGGGCTTTGCCACTGCCTCGACTGCCGCAAGCATCACGGTGCGCTGTTCCATGCCTCGGCGATCTTTCCCGAGAAGGCGGTGACCGTCAGCGGCGAGACCGGCGAGTTTCGAGGCCGGCACTTCTGCCCTCGCTGCGGTGGATCGGTGTTCGGGCGTAGCGGCGACGAGGTGGAAGTGAGCCTGGGTGCTCTCGATGACATCGACCGGTTCAGGCCAACCTATGAGCTGTGGACCGTTCGCCGCGAGGGCTGGCTGCCGGAATTCCCGCTCAGGCGCCGCTACCAAGGCGACCGCACTTCAACCGGCCGGTTCGAGGCTTGACGCCCGAGCTCGCCCAATCGCTGGGACAGGCGGCGGCGATGGCGGCGGATTCCCTCGACCCGTGGTGGATCATCGGCAGCGCCGCGGTGGTGCTGCACGGCGGCGACGTCGGCAAGGTGAAGGACGTCGACCTGATGATGTCAGCCGGCGACGCGGAGCGCTTCCTGCGACGTGCGGGGGTCAGGGCGCGGGGCGGGGAGTCGAGCGACCGCTTCCGCTCCAGGGTGTTCGGGACCTGGGCCGGGACGCCGGTCCCCGTCGAGGTGTTCGGCGGGTTCGAGGTGGTGACAAACGATGGCTGGCGACCCGTTGCGCTGACGACGCGGGAGGCCTTATCCGTTGGCCAATCCGACCTGTTCGTGCCCTCGGCACAGGAACTGGTGCGGCTGCTGAAGATGTTCGGACGCCCCAAGGACCTCGAACGAGCCCGCCTGCTCCAACTCTAGCTGCGGCGCTCGCCGTCGCTCCGGTCGCCGTCGCGCCGGTCGCCCTGGCGGCGGTCGCCCTTGCTGCGGACGGCCCTGCGCTCGCCGCCCTTGCGCCGATCGCCCTTCCTCCGATCCTCGCCGGCTCGCCGATTCCCGCCTTCGTTGTCGTTATCAGCCATCGGAAGACTCCCCGCTTACAAATCCTCCACGCTCACCGCGGTCAGGAATACGCCGCCCGCCTGGTCCCCCAGCGCCCAACGGATCTGGGCGGGGAATTCTTCGCCATGCTCGACGCGCAGGGTAACAAACTCCGCGATCCGCGGGCTTTCCGCGACCTCGAGGCGGAAGCCTCCGCTCGACACATCGAGAATGGTGACCGGGGTTTCGACGCCGTCTGAATTGATCAGCACGGCAGGACGCCGCAGATCGACCCGCGGCGCACGCTTACTGAAGCCTTCCACTCGAGCCATCGGCCCAAATCCCCCCGGATTTAATGCCCCTAACATGGATCAGGAGTGTAATGTAGCGCCTTGGCTTTATTGACGAATGTTGGCTCCCGTTTGTGAGGGTTCGCGGCTGTGCTACGGCCGCAAGCTCGTCTTGAGGAGTCGCGTCATGAAGCGTTCCGTCACCGCGTTGCTCGTTGTCTGCGTTTCCACCCCGGCGTTTGCCCAGGTCGTCACCTTCGAAAGCCAGAACGCTGCTCCGAAGCAGGTCGCCGGCCCCGACGACAAGATCATCTGCGAGAAGGTCGAGCGGACCGGCAGCCGGCTCGACGTCGAGAAGGTGTGCCTGACTGCGCTGCAGTGGCGGGACCACAAGGCCGGCCAGCGCAATGACCTCGAGAAGTGGCAGGAACGGTCGAACCAGGAACCCTCGGACCCGGCGGGCGGCGGCTCGCCGAGGTAAATTGGGGCGCGGGCTTAGCTCTCACCCACCCCATGCGCCTCCCTCACGGGGAGGGGTGTTTCAGTAGGCGCTGGTGACTCCCTTCCCCGAGAGGGAGGGGTCGGGGATGGGGCGAGTTCTCTCTTCAGGTACCCGAACCAGCCATCTCTGAGCTGCGCATCTTCGGCTTGCCCCACCGCGAGGTCGGCGGCGGGTCGGCAGGCAGGTTCGAACCTCCCTTCCTGCCGACCTTAGATCCCGAGGCAGAATCCCGAATTTCGCTGATTGCTATGAAGGCAGAAGCCCGGATTATTAAACAGCACCCAGAACACGTGAAGTCTGTTCTCGTAGAACTGAGAATTATCCTCCGGCGCTGCGTAGGCATTCGCCGACAATGACAAAGTGACGACCGCTACGATGATCCTCGCAAACTTCATTCTCGCCTCCCTAATGTGAGAAGACGAACGCTTTCGTTAGGAAAGTTGACGGCAAGTAAGTCATTGTCCGTTATGGATTAACTTTGTTGTCCGACTGGAGGCGCGCGCCCTCCAAAATGGATCAGTCTGGGCGAGTGATGCGCACTGGCCGCTTCTACCCATGCGCCGATGGGCCGCGTCCTATTCACGTTGTTTCTTGCTGTCGCGCTCGGCAGCCCCGCCAATGCCGCCGTTTTCGGCCTGGATGATCGAACGTTCGCCCGGACCGATCCGCCCTCGCCCTATTCGCCAATCGGATTGGTCGAAGGTTTCGGCCAATATACGACGGGGACGCTTGTCAATCGTTGTGACGTCCTGACTGCTCAACATCTTGCCAGGCGGACGAGCGATCCAATTGGGGAACGTGTATCGTTTTACGGCGCTCTGGGCAGTTCGCACAGGCTATCGAGCGAGGGCACCATAATTGCGACGGGCGGCTTCGTCCGTCAGAAAGTTCGGACCCCCCAATCTTACGACAATGTCGGTTCCGATTGGATGGTTGTAAGGCTGGACGAATGCCTGGGCGATAAGCTTGGTTGGGCAAGACTAGTCCGCCAGCGGCCTGCAAACGGAACAATTCCAACTCATTTGCAAGATGCAGGATTCCCAACTGATCGGCCTCGATCACAGGGCCTCACCGTCGATCCAGACTGCGCAATCAAAGTCGTTGCACCAATGGTTCTGTTTCATGACTGCGCCAGCCTGCATGGCAACTCGGGTGGCCCGATCTTCCGCCTCGTCAATGTCGATGGTGTTCAGCGCATGGAGGTCTTCGGAATAACGACCGCCGTCTTCACATTAGGTCGTAGCGAGGTCCCCACTCGGGGAGAAGAGAACGTCGCTACACCGACGTGGAATGTGACCTACGCTGACGCCGATCGTTGGTAGCTTAAACGCTTACCCCCCAAATCTGTCTGTCGATTATTGCCCCGCGGGAAGGGGCTAAACGATATTGTTTCCTTGCCCCTTTAAGCGTCGATCGCGTCATCCTCGACCGCTGATGCTCGCGCCTGGATAAAATCGAACCGCGCGCTCGGGTCCCGGCCCATCAACCGCTCGACCAGATCCTTGACCGGCTGGCGATCCTCGTAGGCGGCTGGCAGCGTCACCTTCAGCATGGACCGGGTCTTCGGGTCCATGGTGGTTTCCTTGAGCTGGCCGGGGTTCATCTCGCCGAGGCCCTTGAAGCGGCTGACCTCGACATTGCGGCCCTTGAACTCGGTTTTTTCGAGCTCGGTGCGGTGGGCGTCGTCGCGGGCGTAGAGCGTCTTCGCCCCGGCGGTCAGGCGATAGAGCGGGGGCTGGGCGAGGTAGAGGTGGCCGCGGCGCACCAGCTCGGGCATCTCCTGGAAGAAGAAGGTCATCAGCAGGGTCGCGATGTGGGCACCGTCGACGTCGGCGTCGGTCATGATGATGATGCGCTCGTAGCGCAGCGCCTCCTCGTTGAACTTGTCGCGGGTGCCGCAGCCCAATGCCAAATTGAGGTCCGCGATTTCCTGGTTGGCGCGGATCTTGTCGGCGGTGGCGCTGGCGACGTTGAGGATCTTGCCGCGGATGGGGAGGATGGCCTGCGTCTTGCGGTCGCGCGCCTGCTTGGCGGAGCCGCCGGCGCTGTCGCCCTCGACGATGAACAGCTCGGTGCCTTCGGGCTCGTCGCTGCTGCAGTCGGTGAGCTTGCCGGGGAGGCGGAGCTTGCGGGCGGACGTGGCGGTCTTGCGCTGGACTTCGCGCTCGGCGCGGCGGCGCAGGCGCTCCTCCATCCGCTCGACGATCGAGCCGAGGAGCGCCCGGCCGCGGTCCATATTGTCGGCGAGATAATGGTCGAAATGGTCGCGGACGGCGGCCTCGACGAAGCGCGCGGCCTCGAGGCTGGTGAGGCGGTCCTTGGTCTGGCTTTGGAAATGCGGGTTGCGAATGAACACGCTGAGCATCAGCTCGACGCCGTTGAAGACGTCGTCGGCGGTGATGTCCTTCGCCTTCTTGTTGCCGACGAGGTCGCCGAACGCGCGAATGCCCTTGGTCAGCGCGGCGCGAAGGCCCGCTTCGTGGGTGCCGCCGTCGGGGGTCGGGATGGTGTTGCAGTAATAGCTCTCGCTGCCGTCACTGTAGAGCGGCCACGCGACGGCCCATTCGGCGCTGCCCTGGCTGTCGGGGAAGTCCTGGCGACCGGTGAAGGGCTGGTTGGTGACGGCCGGGCGGTCGCCAAGCTGCTCGGCGAGGTGGTCGGCGAGGCCGTTCGCGAACTGGAAGGTGGCGGTCTCGGGGACGTCCTCGGTGGCGAGGCTCGGGTCGCAGCGCCAGCGGATCTCGACCCCGGCGAAGAGGTAGGCCTTGGAGCGGGCGAGCTTGTACAGACGCTCGGCGCTGAACACGGCGTCCATGCCGAAGATTTCGGGGTCGGGCGTGAAGATGACGGTAGTGCCGCGCTTGTTGGGGGCGGCGCCGACCTGCTCCAGCTTCGAGGTGGCGAGGCCCCTGGAGAAGGTCTGGCGGTAGAGCGTCTTGTCGCGGGCGACCTCCACGATAGTTTCGGTCGAGAGCGCGTTGACGACGCTGACCCCGACGCCGTGGAGGCCGCCGGAGGTCGAGTAGGCCTTGCCTTCGAACTTACCGCCCGAGTGGAGCATGGTCATGATGACCTCGAGCGCCGACTTGCCCGGGTATTTCGGGTGCTGGTCGACCGGCATTCCGCGGCCGTTGTCGGTGACGGTGAGGCGGTTGCCTTCGCTTAAGCTGACCTCGATGCGGCTGGCGTGGCCGGCGACGGCCTCGTCCATACTATTGTCGATGACCTCGGCGGCGAGGTGGTGGAGGGCGCGGGCGTCGGTGCCGCCGATGTACATGCCGGGACGGCGGCGGACGGGCTCAAGGCCCTCGAGGACCTCGATCGAGGAGGCGTCGTAGCTGTCGGGCGAAGCGGAAGACGAAGACGAGAACAAATCGGCCATTTGCCAAAGCTATAAGACTGGGGTTCTGCTGCTGCCAAGGGACGGGGGCCGCGTTTTCCACAGCCTTGAAACGAGGAAGCCCCGGAGCGCGTCGCTGGCTCCGGGGCTTCGGGCGTCTGAAAGGGGAGAGGGGATCAGACGCTTAGTGCTGGGCGACCTCGATTCTGCCGGCGAGCTGGATCAGGGCCTGGGTAATATCTTCCGTGGTCCGGTTGGCTGCATGGAAGATGGTGCGGGCAGCGAGACGATCAAGGGTCCGCGCGCCGCGCTGCGGGTTGGCGCCGACCCACTCGCGCACCGTCTGTTCGAGAAGCTGCTGGGTCATGGCGTTACCACTCCCTCGTCGCTTCGATTTCCAGCTGTCCGGCCGAAATCACGAGGGCATCGGTCAGAGCCTCGGGACTGTCGGCCGCAGCCAGTAGCGCGACGAGCCGCGGGTCGAGCTCGTCAAGGAGACCGCCGTCGGGGCCGCGGGTGACGATCCACACTCGGTCTCGGTCATCGATCTTCCGATATTCCATCTTCCCAAGTTCCTTTGTTGGCTAAAGTCCCCCGGACGCGCTCGGTGGAGGGATGGCGCGCCCGGGGAACCCCGTCAGCCGACCGTCAAAGTCGCGTCGACCCGTATGGGGCGGCTGATGTTGAAGTAATTGGGCGAAGTCTTGAGGACGGTGTCGTGGATCTCCGCGAACTGCTCGGCAGTCCCGTCACCCTTGATCTTCACCTCATAAGCGATGGACTCGTAGCCCGGGATCACCTCATCGCTGAGGCCGAGGAAGCCGCGCAGGTCGAGCTGCCCCCTCGTCTTGATCTCGACGCTGTCGAGCTTGATGCCCTTCAGCGAGGAGCCGGCGACGTAGCCGACCATGATGCAGGCGTTGAACGCCGCCATCAGCAACTCCTGCGGGTTCGGCGCGCTGTCCGCACCCAGGAGCTCGCACGGCTCGTCGGCGACGATCTTGTGCGTACGGGTGATCCGCTTGCCGGCCATGGTGAAGCCGTCGACGGTCGTCTCGCTGCGGGTTTGGCCCGTCCAGCGCGTGGTGACGTCGAAGCCCACCAGGGCCTGGCCGGCGTCCTCGTTAATCGCTTCGACGACTTCGCCGAGCGCTTCGAGGTCGAGGCCGTTAGCGCGGTTCTTTACGGTATCCAGCATGGACTTACTCCCTTGGTATCTTGAATTAAGCGAAGAGCGGGGCGGCCTCGGCCATGCGCTGGGCAGCGCGCGGCGAGAGCGATTCCAGCGTGGCGACGAAGCGCTCGTGGACCATGCCTGAACCGATGTAGGTCCAGCGCGCGGCCTGATGCTGCTGCGCCAGGATCTCGCCACGGTTCTCGAGCTTGCGGCCGATGACTTTCTCGAGCGCGTCGAGGTTGAAGCCCGCCTGGGTCATCAGCCCCGCGTCGAGGAAGGCGCCGATCTCGAAGAATTCGTCGATCGCCTTGTCGATCTCGGTTTCGCTGCGGCCCTCGCCGAGCGCGTCCACGATGAGCGTGTCGAGCTTGGCGTGCTGGGCTTCCTCCATCCAGTGGTTCTTGAGCAGGCTCTTGAACAAAGGATCGAGGTCGCCGTCGTCGCGGATCGAGCCCAGATAATGCTGCTGGCTCATCCACTCGATCATCAGGATGACGAGGCCGACGGCGAGCGGGTCGTGCTTCAGCACTTCCGCGCCGATGTCCTTGGACGGCCCGATCATCTGGCATTCGACCGGGAAGCCCCGAACAAAGGCGGTGTGGAAGCGCTTGAACAGCTGGATGTGCTTGGCTTCCTCGCCGGCGAAGTTGAGGATCGCTCGAACCCGCCAGTCGTCGCCGAGCAGATGCGGGCGCGCATGGTCGACGACGAAGGGGAGAATGAACTCCTCGACGATGCCGAAGATACTCAGGTACTGATGCGCACTGATCTGATTGAGGATCCGCTGCTCGAACTCGTTGAGCGACGTGACCGCCGCCGTGCGGGCGAGGCTCTCCGGCATGAAAGCGCGCGAGAAGTCCAGTTCCTGGTCCTCGCGCAGCACGTCGTCGAGCTTCCACTGAGCGCGAAGCGATGAAGCAAGCGTCGCCTGGTAATCGAAATTGTGATACATCTCTTTTGCCCTCTTTTTCTTGGATTTCGTTAGATATGCAGCACTGCAGGCAGTACTGCCGTCGAAACGGCAGAGACGCCCGACAGGAGCGCGAAGACAATCGCGACAAGATGGCGCGAATTAGCGTCCTTCTCGTTTCCAGTCATTTCAATCTCCTTCCAAATAATCGGGCACGAATTCTCTCATCCCCGGAAACATTCTTTGTTCCGGGCGAGGAATCGCTTCCCGATTTGATGAACAGCATTTAGGTGATCGGCATATTTGCCAAAATGTCCGGCGTGCCGGATAAATTGACCGAAACGCCGCATACGTATTCGCGACGGGGGAGCTCGTGGAAGCGCTCGAACAGATCCTGAGCTCGCTCAGGCTGACCGGTGGGGTGGTGATCGACGCCGACCTGACAGGCGACTTTTGCCTGCTGGCGCAGTTCACCCCGGACCATTGCGCGCCCTTCTTCCCGGTGCCCGATACCTTGATCAGCTATCACTACGTTCGGTCGGGCCGGGCGATCGTCGAGATCGAAGGCGAGCCGCCAGTATCGCTGGGGCCTGGATCGATCGCCATCCTGCCGCGCAACGATCCGCACCTGCTAGCGCGTCGGCACGGGCTGACTCCGGCGAATGTCAGCGAGATCGCGTGGGTGACGTCGGAGGGCGTCCACCGGGTCGCCAGCGGCACCGACGGCGAGAAAGCCGAAATCTGGTGCGGCTTTCTCGGAACGTCGAAGGGCAATGCCCACCCGCTGCTCGATGCCTTGCCGTCGCTGCTGACGCTGGATGCATCGGAAACCGACGCGCAATGGCTCGAAAGCTCGATGCGGTTCCTGGCGGAGCAGAGCGCGTCGCCGGATGTCGTCGCCAAGCTTGCCGAGCTGTTCCTGGCGCAGGCGATCCGCGATTATATCGAGCGGCTGCCGGCGGGGTCGAAGGGCTGGCTGCGCGGGCTGGCTGACCCGGCCGTGTCCAAGGCGCTCTCGATCATCCACACGCGCTACGCTGAAGATCTCGACATCGAGAGCCTCGCGCGCGAAGCGGGGGTGTCGCGCACGATCCTCGGCGAGCGTTTCGTCGAGCTGATCGGCGAGCCGCCGATGCGTTACTGCGCGGGCTGGCGAATGCGGATCGCCGCGAACATGCTGCGCGACGGCAAGCAGAGCATGGCAAACGTCGCCTATGCCGTCGGTTTCCAGAGCGAAGCGGCGTTCAACCGGGCATTCAAGCGCGAGTTCGGAATGCCGCCGGCGAAGTGGCGGCGGCAGATCGAGGCGGAGGAAGAGGCGCGGCTGAACCAGTCGAAGCGGCATGAGCTCCCCCCGCAGCAGATCCGCTATTGCACCGCGAAGGACGGGACCCGGCTTGCTTATTCGGTCAGCGGCAACGGGCCGCCGCTCGTGAAGACCGCCAACTGGCTCAACCATATCCAGCATGACTGGGACAGCCCGTTGTGGCGGCACTGGATCGACGAGTTCACGCGCGGTCATTCGCTGGTCCGTTACGACGAGCGCGGCAACGGTCTTAGCGATTGGGACACGCCCGAATTGTCGTTCGACGCCTTCGTCGACGATTTGGAGACGGTGGCCGATACGCTGGAGCTCGAGCAGTTCGACCTGCTGGCGATCAGCCAGGGTGCGGCGGTCGCCGTGGCCTATGCGGTGCAGCACCCGGAGCGGGTCAGGCGGTTGATCGTCATCAACGGCTATGCCGCGGGCTGGGCGGTTCGCGCCGACCCTGCCGAAATCGCCCGGCGCGAGGCGATGCTGACGCTGACCGAAGTCGGCTGGGGAGCGGACAGTCCGGCCTATCGCCAGCTCTTCACCAACCACTACATCCCCGAAGCGACGCCCAAGCAGATGGGCTGGTTCAACGAGATGCAGCGGCTGTCGGCGTCGCCGGAGAATGCGGTGCGGCTGCAGCGCGTCCTGGCGGCGATCGACGTTCGCGACCTGCTGCCGCTGGTGAAGGTGCCAACTCTGATTTTCCATTCGCGCAGCGACCAGGCGGTGCCGTTCGCACAGGGTGCCGAGCTGGCGGCGGGTATCCCGAGCGCGCAGTTCGTGCCGCTCGAAAGCCGCAACCATATCCTCCTCGAAAGCGAGCCGGCGTGGAGCACCTTCGCCGAGAAGAGCCGCGATTTCCTTGAGGAAGGCGGGGAACGGGTGCCTTACCAGGCGAAGCCGCCCAAGCGGGCGGAACCGGTCGACCGCAAGGGCGAAACCAGGGGCGTGGATGGAGCGCGGATCGCTTATGCGGTGGCGGGCGAGGGCTTCCCGCTGGTCAAGGCGCCGAACTGGATGACGCACCTCGACCATGACTGGACGAGCCCGGTCTACGGCCACTGGCTGCGCGAGGCGGTGCGCACGCACAAGGTCATCCGCGGCGACATGCGCGGGTTCGGGCTGTCGGAGTGGGAGCCGCCGCAGTCCGATTTCGAGGCGATGGTCGGGGACTTGGCGGCGGTGATCGATGCGGAAAATGTCGACCGCTGCGACCTGCTCGGTATCTCGCACGGCGCGGCGATCGCAATGGCCTATGCGGCGCGGTATCCCGAGCGGGTGCGACGGCTGGTGCTGGTCAACAGCTTCGCCGCCGGCTGGCGGGTGCGGGCGGACCCGGAAGAAATTGCGTGGCGGGAGTCACTGCTCGAGATGAACCGGCGTCAGCAGAGCTTCCGCCGAAGCTTGCTCGGCGAGATGTTCATCACGCTCTATTTCCCGTCGGCAAGCAACGAATTGATCGAGTGGCACAATGAGCTCTTCTCGACGCTCGGGCCGGTGCCGAGCATGAACAGGATGATCGAGGTCGCGGCGTGGCTCGACGTTCGGGGCGAGCTGGGGAAGATCAAGGCGCCGACGTTGGTGTGTCATGGCCGCGACGATGGCAATGCGCCGCTGGCGGTCGGGCGTGAGGTGGCGGAGGGCATCAAGGGCGCGCGTTTCGTCGAGCTCGACAGCGCCAACCACGTGCTGTTGGGCGATGAGCCGGCGTGGCCGATCTTCATTCGCGAGATGCGGGCGTTCTTGCGGTTCGATTGAGGCTCAGCGCCAGGGGTCCGAGCGATAACTTTTTGCGGCGGTGGAGCGGCGCCCGCGAAATAAAACCGCCGCCGCGAGCAGAACCCAGCGGCGGCAGCCTGAAATCATGCCTTAGCGGACCCGCGGGCCGCCGAACGGGAGCGGCGGGGGCGGGCGGCGGTCGCGGCGGGGGAGCTGCGCCTGATAGGCGACGCCGCAATGTTGGACGCAATAGGGGAAGCCGGGGTTGGCGGCTTCGCCGCAGAAATGGAAATCAGGCTCACCCGGGTGACCCATCGGCCACTTGCAGATGCGGTCGTTAAGATCGAGCAGGCTCGTCTTGTCGGCGACCTCGGGGCTCGGCTTGGCCGGCACGAGGCGTCGCGGCGGGGCTGGCGGGATCGGCGCCTGCTGCTCGCCCGGACCCTGGCGGATGAAGCCGCCTGGACCGATCGAGCGGTACTGAAGCTCCTGCGGAGTCAGCTGGCGCGGAGCGCGCGTGTCGATCGGGCTCGGCGACGTAACCGAGCGGGCGATGGGTTCGTCGGCTTCGGGCTCTGGAGCAGGAGCTGGCTTGGCAGCGGGAGCGTCAACGGCCGCAGCGGCGGGCGCCGGCTTCTTCACCTCTTCGCCGGGCTTAACCGGAGAGGGGCGCTGCTCGAGGCCGAGGCGGTGCGCTTTGCCGATTACGGCATTGCGGCTGACCCCGCCAAGTTCGTCGGCAATCTGGCTCGCGGTCGAGCCGTCGTGCCACATCTTCTTCAGGCGCTCGATGCGCTCTTCCGTCCAGGACATATGTATTCTTTGCTCCAAACTTGCCCGGCTGGCTAGCAGCCGATAGGCGCCTCAACCTGTGAACGACCGATCCAGCAACTGGGTACGCAATGCGCCGGGAGAACCGGTGCTGAAAGGCGTCAATTGGGGAGGCCTCAAGACCCTCTATATCAAGGAGGTACGCCGGTTCTTCAAGGTCCAGATGCAGACCGTCTGGGCACCGGCGATCACGACGTTGCTGTATCTCGCGATTTTCACGGTCGCGCTGGGCCGCGGCGGCCGGACCGTGATGGGCGTGCCCTTCGCCAATTTCATCGCGCCGGGCCTGATCGTCATGGCGATGATCCAGAACGCGTTCGCCAATTCGAGCTTCTCGCTGCTGGTCGGCAAGATCCAGGGGAATATCGTCGATTATTTGATGCCGCCGCTATCGACGGGCGAGCTGATCGCGGGACTGGTTGGTGCGTCCGTCACGCGCGCTTTCCTCGTCGGGTTTGCCGTGTGGCTGGCGATGTTGCTCTGGCCGGGCGTGTCGGTCGACATCCGCCGGCCGGAACTGGTCCTGTGGTTCGGGCTGATGGGATCGCTGCTGCTGTCGTTCCTGGGATTGATGACATCGGTCTGGGCTGACAAGTTCGACCATGCCGCAGCGGTGACGAATTTCGTCGTGACACCGCTCTCGCTGCTGAGCGGCACTTTCTATTCGGTTGAGCAGCTGGCGCCGCATTTCCGCGCGGTGAGCCACGCCAATCCGTTTTTTTACGTGATCTCGGGCTTCCGCGCCGGTTTCCTTGGGACGAGCGACTCGCCGCTGGTCGTCGGAGCGGTGGGGCTGTTGCTCGTAAATATCGCGCTCTGGGCGACCTGTTACTCGCTCCTCAAGAGCGGCTGGAAGATCAAGAACTGACGATGGTCGCGCTGTGGCTCCTTGCAGCTGCGGGTGCGGACCTGATGGTCGCCGACTTCAACTCGGGCGCGAAGCCGAACAATCTCGGCGGTGACTTCGGCGCATGGATCAAGGACCCGGCCGACCCCATGCAGGGCGCGATCGAGTCGTTCGATGCCAGGGACCGCTTTGGCGCCAAGGGCTATGCGCTGCGGCTGATCTACAGCGTTGCATCGAAGAATCCGGCGTTCGGCGGGCTATGGTTCAGGCTGCAGAATTTGGACGCATCGAAATATGCCGCGCTCGCGCTGCGCGTGAGAGGCGACGCCGGTCTTGGCTACACCCAAGTGTTCAAGGTCGAGCTGAAGGACGCGGTCGACCAGTCGAACTTTTTCTATGTGCGAAACGTCACCGACCAGTGGCAGGACATCGTCATTCCGCTGGGCGACTTCCAGGGCATGGCGAACCCGAAAAAGCTGAAGGAATTCGTCATCGTCATCGAAGATTCGACCGCGACGGCGAAGCAGGGCGTGCTTTATTTCGACGACCTGCGCTTCACCAGCGCCAGGCCGTAGATCGTTAAGCTTCTTGAACGAACGATAACAGTCACATTCAGGCCTTCATCAAGCGAATCGGAGCAGAAAGGGCGCATCAACGTTAAGTGCTCGAAAGGAGAGCCGTTATGCGTAAGGTTCTTATTGCTCTTGCAACCGCCAGTGCGGCTCTGGCTGTCGCTTCGCCTGCCAGCGCCCAATATTATGGCGGCAATGGCTACAACAATTATGCCTATGGCAACCGCGGCCAGATGCAGAATGAGCTGCAGCAGATCCGTTACCAGGCCGACAACCTGGCTCGCCAGGGCCGTCTGACCCGTTCGGAAGCTCGCGATCTCTATCGCGACCTCGCGTCGGCTGAACGGTCGCTCTATCGCGGTGGCAACCCGTGGCAGCTGAACCAGAAGATCCAGCAGATCCGCTACGAGCTGCGCCGTTACTCGGACTATGACGGTCGCCGTTACGGCTACAACAGCTACAACGGTTACAACAATTACGGCTACAGCGACCGCGATCGCGACGGCCGGGACGACCGTTACGAAGACGATCAGGGCTATCGCCGCGACCGCTAGGGTCAGGCAGCCAAATCAAGGGAAGGGCGCTCGGGAAACCGGGCGCCCTTTTCATTCGGCAGTGGCTTTGCCCTTTTCGGGCGCTCTGGCTATACGCCGGCTCGGCCGTCGGGGGACGGCTCCGCACATTCATTTTTCCGAAGAGGAATTCATGGCCATCACGCCGCTCATGCCCGTTTATCCGCGCTCTCCGGTCCGCCCGGTGCGCGGCGAGGGACCCTATCTCTACGGCGAGAATGGCGAGAAGTATCTGGACTTTGCCGCGGGCATCGCAGTCAATTTGCTCGGACACGGCCACCCGCACCTCACCAGAGCGATCCAGGAGCAGGCGGCGACGCTGATGCACGTGTCGAACCTTTACGGGTCACCGCAGGGGGAGGCGTTTGCGAAGCGGCTGTGCGAGAACACCTTTGCCGACACGGTGTTCTTCACCAACTCGGGTGTCGAGGCGGTGGAGTGCGCGATCAAGACTGCACGGCGCTATCATTACGCCAAGGGCAACACCCACAAGACCGACCTCATCACTTTCTCCAATGCCTTCCATGGGCGGACGATGGCGACGATCAGCGCGACCGACCAGGCGAAGATGATCGACGGGTTCGCGCCGCTGCTTCCGGGCTTCAAGGTCGTCGAGTTCAACAATCTCGACGCGGCGCTTGCGGCAGTCGACGAGAATACCGCCGGTTTCCTGCTCGAGCCGGTTCAGGGCGAGGGCGGCATCCGCCCCGCGAGTTATGAGTTCCTCGCCGGACTTCGCACCGCCTGCGACGAGAACGACATGCTGCTGGTGTTCGATGAGGTCCAATGCGGCGTTGCCCGCACCGGCGCTCTCTATGCCTACCAGCATTATGGAGTGACGCCGGACATCATGGCCTCAGCCAAGGGCATTGGCGGTGGCTTCCCGATGGGCGCGTGCCTCGCGACCGAGAAGGCCGCGGCCGGCATGGTCATCGGCACGCATGGTTCGACCTACGGCGGCAACCCGCTGGCGATGGCGGCTGGGCAGGCGGTGTTCGACATCGTCGCCAATGACGAGTTCCTGGCGCAGGTTACCCAGAAGGGTGAGCGGCTGCGCTCGGCGCTCGAGCAGATGATCCCCAACCATGACGATATTTTCGATAGCGTCCGCGGGATCGGGCTGATGCTCGGCATCAAGATGAAGACCGACAGCCGCGCCTTCGTGACTTACCTGCGCACACGCGGCATCCTGACGGTCGCTGCTGGCGACAATGTCGTGCGCGTCCTTCCGCCGCTGACCATCGAGGAAGAGCATATCCGCGAGTTCGTCAACGGCCTGTCGGCCGCTGCGGCGGATTACGACGTCTCGGCCGCCGCCTAGGCCTGGCTGCTGTACTCGCCCACGCTCGGGTCGAGGAAGCGATTGTTGGCCTCGCGCTGCTTCGCGGCAGCTTCGTCGTACAGGAACGGCAGGAAGGCGTAGCGCTTGCCGCTGGTGACGGGCGTTGCCTCGTGCAGCATCGAGCAGGAAAAGACGATCGCCCCGCCGGTCGGCGCACGATAGGTGCGCTGCCCGAATTCGGGGAAGCGCAGGTCGCCGCCGTCATAATCCCCGGCGTTGAGGTTGATCGTGACTGCGAACCGGCGGTGCGCGGTGCCCCTGGTGGTGTTGTCGCGGTGCGGGCGGAAATGGCCGGAGCCGGCTTCGTAACAGGCGACGATGTAGCGCTCCATTCTTGTAGCCCGGAACTGAAAGGCGCGCTGGACCGGCAGGGTGAGGTGCCGTTTCACATTCCCGGCGATCAATTCGCGCAGGTCGTCGGCCACAATCTCCCAATCGCGACGCATCTTGCGATTGTCGTCGATCACAAGGACCGTCTTACCGTCGACCGATCGCAGGCGCGCGAAACCAGGGGGCGGGGTCGCTCCGCTCAAGGCTTCTCGGTGCTTTTTTGCTTCGGCGGCGGCCATCCGCAAAGCATTGCAGTCGTTCCCAACTTGCCGCAACCCACGCCTTCGGTTGAGAACATCTGCAGTCATTCCTATCTTCAGGCCATGCCCACAGTTGAGCTCACCACCGACGTCGCGCTCGGCGTCACCATTCCCTCGCGCGATGCCCGCGGCCGCCTGGCGCGCCTCGGGCCCGTCATCGACGCGGTACTGGCCAATCACGGCTATCCGCAGCTGATCGAGAAGCTTCTCGCCGAAGCGCTGACGATCACGGCGCTGCTCGGCTCGCTCCTGAAGGAGAAAGAGGGCCAGCTGACCATGCAGGCGCAGACCCAGGGCGGAATCGTCGACCTGATGGTGTGCGACTATCTTGGCGGCAATCTGCGTGGCTACGTCCGCTTCGACCGCGAAAAGCTTGCCGATGCATCGCGCAACCCAGCGCTGAAGGAGCTGTTCGGCGACGGCTATCTCGCCATCACCTTCGACCAGCCGCAGGCCAAGGAGCGTTATCAGGGCATCGTGCCGCTGGAAGGCAAGAACCTGGCCGAGGCGGCGCAGAGCTATTTTGCGCAGTCCGAGCAGATCCCGAGCCTGGTCCGGCTTTCGGTTGAAAAGCGCGGCGATCATTGGACGGCAGGCGGGTTGCTCTTCCAGCACCTGCCCGAAGGCGAGGAGGGCCGCGAGCGGCTCCATACCCGGCTCGATCATCCCGACTGGCCGCATGTCGCCATCCTGGCGGGATCGGTGAAGCCCGAGGAACTGACGGACTCGACCCTGCCGCTCGATAACCTCGTGTGGCGGTTGTTCCACGAGGAGGATGAGGTGCGCACGCTCCCCGCTACTCCGCTTGCGAAGGGCTGTCGCTGCGACCCTGACTATGTGCGGTCGGTGATTCGGCGCTTCCCGCCTGAGGAGCGCGCGGAGATGGTCGGCGATGACGGGATGATCAAAGTGGATTGTGCGTTTTGCTCGACCAGCTTTCCGATCGACCCACGGGAAGTCGAGTAACCGACAAACGCGTATGCAACCGTTAATCTGATCATGCTAAACAGCAGTTCGGTAATGTTAGTGAAACCGCTTCTCGCCGCGGCGGCAGCCGTCGGGGCCGTTTTGGTGTTAGGTGCTGCCCAGCGCCCGATCACGCTCGCGCCGACCGAGGGTGGCCTATGGGAAGTGAGCGGCGCGCCGGGCGCGAAGGCCCCGGCGAGGCTATGCGTAGCCGATCCTGCCTTCCTGGCCCAGTTCGAGCATCGCGGGCGGCAATGTACCCGGGTCGTGGTCAGCGACTCAGCGCCGAGCACGGTCATCCGCTATACGTGCGTGGCGGGGGGCTTCGGCCAGAGCAAGATGACCTTGATCACGCCGCGATCGATCCGGATCGAAACTCAGGGCATTTCCGACGATCTGCCGTTCAATTACGTGATTCAGGCGCGCCGCGTTGGGAATTGCCCCGCGCTGGCCGCGCGACCTCATTAAGCCCTCGTTTAACCATCGTCCGCTAAGTGAAGGATGTGCCGGATTCGGCACGCTTTCCTCCCAATCGGGCCGGTGGCCCGATACCTGGGCCGCTCTTCCTCGGACGAGCGGCCCTTCTTTTGTCGGCGACGACGCCCTAAGGCGCGCGCCGTGCTCTATCTGATCATCAAAGCCGCGCTGTCAGGAATCATTGTCGCTGCCGTCTCGGAGATTGCCCGGCGCTATCCCGGATGGGGCGGGCTGGTTGCCTCGCTTCCGCTGACCTCTCTGCTCGCGATGGTCTGGCTCTATCGTGACACGCACGAGCCTCAGCGAGTCGCGGAACTGTCGATGAGCACATTCTGGTTCTTTCTGCCCTCGGTTCCCCTGTTCGTCGCGCTTCCGATGTTGATTCGTTCAGGCGTGCCGTTCTGGGCGAGCATGGTCATCGTCGTTGCGGGTACGCTGGCGCTCTATGCGGCCTGGTTCTGGGCGGCGCCGAGGCTCGGAATCAGGTTATGAAGAAGGCCGTCGTCCTGCTGTCGGGCGGGCTCGACTCGATGGTTTGCGCCGCGCTTGCACGCGAGGGGGGCTATTGGGTCGTCGCGCTGACCGTGGATTACAACCAGCGCCATCGAGTCGAGCTGGAGGCGGCGAAGACGATCGCCAAGCGGCTGGCGGACCACCACATCCTATTGCCGCTCGACCTGCGCGCTTTCGGCGGGTCGGCGCTGACCAGCGACATCGCCGTGCCGAAGGAAGGCGTTGGCGAGGGGATTCCCGTCACGTACGTGCCGGCGCGCAACACGATTTTCTTAAGCCTCGCGCTGGGCCTCGCCGAGGCCAGCGGCGCCCGCGACATCTTCATCGGCGTGAACGCGCTCGATTATTCGGGCTATCCGGATTGCAGGCCGGAGTTCGTGGCCGAGTTCGAGCGCCTCGCGAACCTTGCGACGAAAGCGGGCGTCGAGGGAGAACGGATCACGATTCGCACGCCGTTGCTCGACATGACTAAAGCCGACATCGCGCGCGAGGCTCAGCGGTTGAGCCTCGATGTAGCGATGAGCCATTCCTGCTACGATCCATCGCCAGCCGGGCGGGCCTGCGGCGAGTGCGATGCCTGCCGCCTGCGTGCCAAAGGTTTTGCCGAGGCGGGCATCGCGGACCCGACCATCTACGCATGACCTATGCTGTCAAAGAGGCGTTCCTGACCCTCCAGGGTGAGGGGGTGCAGGCGGGCAGCCGCGCTGTGTTCCTCCGGTTCGCGGGGTGCAATTTGTGGTCGGGGCGCGAGCAGGACCGGCCGACTGCGCAATGCACCTTTTGCGACACCGATTTCGTCGGGACTGACGGGGAGGGCGGCGGCAAGTTCGAGGCTGCCGAGCAACTCGCGCTGCACATCGAGAATCTGTGGGGCGCGGGCCCGGAGAACCGGCTGGTGGTGATCACGGGCGGTGAGCCGATGTTGCAGCTCGACGAACGTCTGGTGGACGCGCTTCACGAACGAGGGCTCAAAGTTGCGGTCGAGACCAATGGAACGCTTCCAGCCGTGGCAGGCCTCGACTGGATCTGCGTCAGCCCGAAGGCGGGCACAAACGTGGTTCAGCGGTCGGGGAACGAGCTGAAGCTGGTCTGGCCTCAAGCAGGCATCGATCCCGCCAAGCTCGAAAATTGGGATTTCGAGCATTTCCTCGTGCAGCCCATGGATTGCGTGGACAAAGCAGCGGCGATGGATGCGGCGATCGCGCTGGCGATGGAGCGCCCGAAGTGGCGCCTGACGCTTCAGGCGCACAAGGTCGTGGGGCTGCCCTAGTTCGTCGCGTTCGTGGGGGCTGCGGCGTTGGCCGCCGCATTCTGAGTCGCAGGCGCAGGCTGAGAAGTTACAGGAGCAGGCGTGCCTCCCGATTTGCCAGGTGCGGGCTTCGACCCGCCCGAGGTCGAGCTCGCCGAGCTGTTGGTCACTCCGGGCACGTAGTTGAGGTCAGCAGCCATATTGGCGTCGCTGCCGGTTACGGCGTCGATGGCGGTCACGTCATTCGACACGATATTCTCCGCCGTCAGGCTCGCATCGACATTGGCGGTGTTATCGACCTGGCTGCCTTTTCCGCAGGCGGCAAGGGCAAGGGCTGCTCCGCCAATCAGGATCAAAACGCGCATCGTGTGCTCCAAAAAAAGAGGCTGCCGGCAATCACCGGCAGCCTCTTCAAAACACTAACGCCCCCGTCAAGCAGAGGCGTTAAAATTACTGCGCGTTGTTCGCGGCAGCGTTGGCGCCATTGGCCGCAGCGTTCGCGGTGTCGGCAGCCGCGTTCGCGGTGTCGGCAGCGTTCGTTGCGTTCATGTCGGCATTCGTCGCGTTCATGTCGGCCGGAGCGTTCATGTCGGCGTTCATGTCCGTCGTGGCGTTCATGTCGGCATTCATGGTGTTGTTGGCATTGTCGTTGCTGCTGCAAGCGGCAACCGCCAGGGCCGCACCAGCGACCAGGATAAGAGCACGCATTCAAGACTCCCTAATTATTGCG
>Ga0207689_10000065_pt1 | contig 84074 bp, 71 predicted proteins | sample KBSMisM52_FD_184312 | JGI IMG/M metagenome (GOLD analysis project Ga0207689, IMG submission 184312) | Miscanthus rhizosphere microbial communities from Kellogg Biological Station, Michigan, USA - KBS Miscanthus M5-2 (SPAdes) (version 2) | ecosystem: Host-associated > Plants > Roots >...
CCATCGCGTCGAGGATCATCTTGACCGCAAGCTCGGCATCCTTGGCGACCAGTTGCGGAAACTGCGCCGCGAGGCGGTCGATCAGCTCCGATTTGGTCATTGCGTCGATTCCGTCAACCGTTGGTCTTGGTGTCGGACAGCTTGGCCTTCAGCAGCGCGCCCAGGTTGGTGGTACCCGTGTTGGCGCCCTGGTTCTCCACGCTGATCCGCTGCATCGCCTCGCCCTCTTCCGCGTTGTCCTTGGCCTTGATCGACAGGTTGATGCTGCGGTTCTTGCGATCGATGTTGATGATCATCGCGTTGACCGAGTCGTTTTCTTTCAGGTGCGTGCGCATGTCCTCGATGCGGTCGCGCGACAGCTCGGACGCCCGCAGATAACCTTCGATGTCGCCACCCAGGTTGATCACGGCGCCCTTGCCGTCCAGCGACTTCACGGTGCCGGTGACGATGCTGCCCTTGTCGTGCATGGCGACGAAGTTGGTGAACGGATCGCCTTCGAGCTGCTTGATGCCGAGCGAGATCCGCTCGCGCTCGACGTCGATCGCGAGCACCACGGCCTCGACTTCCTGGCCCTTCTTGTAGTCGCGCACGGCGGCTTCGCCGGTCGCCGACCACGACAGATCGGACAGGTGGACGAGACCGTCGATGCCGCCAGGAAGGCCGACGAACACGCCGAAGTCGGTGATCGACTTGATCATCCCCTTCACCTTGTCGCCCTTCTTGTGGTTCATCGAGAAGTCGTCCCACGGATTCGGCATGCACTGCTTCATGCCGAGCGAGATCCGGCGGCGCTCTTCGTCGATTTCGAGGATCATCACCTCGACCTCGTCGCCCAGCTGCACGACCTTGGTCGGGTGGATGTTCTTGTTGGTCCAGTCCATTTCGGACACGTGCACCAGCCCTTCGATCCCCGACTCGATTTCCACGAACGCGCCGTAGTCGGTGATGTTGGTGACCTTGCCGAAGAGGCGCGTGCCTTGCGGATACCGGCGCGAAAGGCCGACCCACGGATCTTCGCCGAGTTGCTTCATGCCCAGCGAAACGCGGTTCTTCTCCTGGTCGAACTTCAGCACCTTGGCGGTGACTTCGTCGCCGACCGCGAGCACTTCCGACGGATGCTTGACGCGACGCCAGGCGAGGTCGGTGATGTGCAGCAGGCCATCGATGCCGCCGAGATCGACGAACGCGCCGTAATCAGTGATGTTCTTGACGATGCCCTTGACGATCGCGCCTTCCGACAGCGTGGACAGGAGCTTCTCGCGCACTTCGCCCTGGCTTTCCTCGAGCACGGCGCGGCGCGAAACGACGACGTTGTTGCGCTTGCGGTCGAGCTTGATGACCTTGAAGTCGAGCGCCTTGTTCTCGAACGGCGACGTGTCCTTGACGGGACGGATGTCGACCAGCGAGCCGGGCAGGAATGCACGGATGCCGTTGATCATCACGGTGAGTCCGCCCTTCACCTTGCTGGTGACGAGACCCTGGACGACCAGGCCCTGCTCCATCGCGGCTTCGAGGTCGTGCCACGCCTTGAGACGCTTGGCCTTGTCGCGTGACAGTCGTGTTTCGCCGTAACCGTCTTCGAGGGATTCGATGGCGACGGTGACAAAGTCGCCCGGCTTCACTTCGACTTCGCCCTTGTCGTCCTTGAATTCCTCGATCGGAATGAACGATTCGGACTTGAGACCGGCGTTGACGACGACGACGTTGAAATCGACGCGCACAACTTCGGCCGTAATGAGTTCGCCCTGGCGCATTTCCTGGCGCGACAGCGATTCCTCGAACAGTTTCGCGAAATCTTCCATCGGTGGATTGGCGGCGGCGGGTGTGGTGGTCATGGGAGTGGCGGTAGCCATGTGGGTTGGTTCCTTCGCTGGTAGTCAAAACCGCCGGCCGCGAGAACCCTTTTTCTCGCGACGGCGGGCTGGTTGGTCAATCCGCAAGAGCGGCGCCGGCTAAAGCGCGCACTCCACGGTCCTTCTGCACAAATGTTTAAGCCTTTGGATCTTCAGCGTTTGTTCTATCGACTGCGGCTCGATACAGCGCAAGCACGCGGGCGATCGCTTCGTCGATCGTCAGGTTGGTCGTATCGAGGAGCACGGCGTCGGGAGCAGGCTTGAGCGGTGCAGCCGCCCGGCCTGTGTCGCGCGCGTCGCGCTCACGGATATCGCGCAAAAGACCGTCCATTGTAATAGAGATTCCTTTTGCGATCAACTGCTTATGACGGCGCCGCGCACGCTCCTCGGCGCTGGCGGTCACGAATACCTTGATCCGGGCGTCGGGGAAGACGACGGTCCCCATATCCCGCCCGTCGGCCACCAGCCCGGGAGGTCGCCGGAACGCCCGTTGGCGCTCGATCAGCGCGCGGCGGACCGACCCGTGGACGGCGACGCGCGATGCCCCCGCGGAGACGTCTTCCTGGCGGATGGCGGCGGTGGCGTCGGCCCCGTCCAGCGTGATGGCCCCATCGTCGAACCGGACATCGAGTCCCGCCGCAAGGATGGCCAACGCGGGCTCGTCGTCGAACGCGACGCCGGTCCGCAGCGCTTTCAGCGCGACCAGCCGGTAGAGGGACCCGCTATCCAGGTAGTGGAGCTCGAGCGCTCGCGCGACTCCCGCCGCAATGGTTCCCTTGCCCGAGGCCGCCGGGCCGTCCACGGCGATTACGTCGGGTAAAGGAGCGCCATTCGCGCCCTGGGGGGGCCTAGCTGCGCTCACTGATTCGGTCACGTCAGAATCGCCCGCAGCGCTGTGAAATAGCCCGGATACGTCTTGCGCACGCAACCCGGGTCGTCGATCGTCACCGGCACGCCGCCGAGCGCCGCCAGCGCGAAGCACATCGCCATCCGGTGGTCGTCGTAGGTGGCGATGGTCGCCGGCGTCCATTGCAACGGGGGCCCGACCCGCAGCCAGTCGGGCCCTTCCTCGACGCTCCCGCCGAGCTTGCGCAATTCGGTGGCCATCGCCGCGATCCGGTCGGTCTCTTTCACGCGCCAGCTGCCGATATTCACGAGCGTCGTGGGCTCCTCGGCAAACAGCGCGGTGATCGCGAGCGTCATGGCGGCGTCGGGAATGGCCACGCAGTCGATCGTACCGCCGCGCAATGCGCGACCTGCCCGCGCCTCGATCCAATCCGGGCCGAAGCGAATGTCGGCGCCGAGACGGGCGAGCTCGTCGGCGAACGCCACGTCGCCCTGAATCGACGCGCGGCCGACGCCGGCCACGCGGACCGGGCCCCCGCCGATGACGCCCGCGGCGAGAAAGTACGACGCGCCGGAGGCGTCGCCCTCCACACTCAACGTGCCGGGGCTCTGATAGCCGTTTCCGGCCGGCACGCGCAACGAGCGCCACGCATCGCGCTCGACGGCAACCCCGAATCGCTGCATCAGATTGAGGGTGATCTCGACATACGGGCGCGAGATCAGCTCGCCGTCGATGGTCACCGTGACGTCGGCCAGAAGCAGCGGCAGCGCCTGCACCAGGCCAGTGAGGAATTGGCTCGATACATCGCCCCGGATGCGGACGGGTACCGCGGCAACATGTCCAGGTCCGATGCGCAACGGCGGAAATCCGGAAGTCAGTTCGTACGCGATTTCCGCGCCTAAGGGGCGCAACGCGTCGACGAGATCGCCGATCGGCCGCTCGCGCATCCGCGGAACGCCATCGACCCGGTAGTGGCCACCCGAGAATGCAAGCGCCGCAACCAGCGTGCGCATCGACAACCCGGACAAGCCAAGAAAGAGATCGGCATCCTTGACTGCGAACGGGCCGCCCGCGCCGGACACTTCGTAGCGGTTGTCCCCCAGGTCGCGCCAATCGATGCCGAGCGCGCGCAACGCGTCGAGCATCACCTTGGTATCGTCCGATTCGAGGAGTCCCGTCAGCGTCGTCGTGCCGCACGCGAGCGCGGCCAGCAGCAAGGTGCGGTTCGAGATGCTCTTCGAGCCGGGGAGCGCGACGGCGCCTTCGGCATGGCGCACGGGCGCGAGCGTGAGCTGCGGCGGGAACGGGGCGGCGGTCATCTCGGGTGCGCGACCGACAACAAATCCTCAACCACGAAGGACACGAAGAGCCCGAAGAAATAAATAGGCATGGATGGATCGCGTATTGCCTTTCCTTCGTGGTTCAGGAGTTGCATTGCGATCAGCCCTTGTCCTCGACGACGGGCTGCGTGCGCCGCGCCTCCCACGCGCGCCGCGCGATGCTGGCCTCCCGAAACAGGGTCGCGAGCCCCGCGCGATCGCCGGCGGCGACCAACGCCCGGGCACGATCGAGCGCGTCGCGGTAGCGATCGATCTCGGCAAGCAACGCGTCGCGATTGGCGAACGCGATGTCGCGCCACATCTCCGGCGATCCGGCGGCGATGCGCGTGAAATCGCGAAAGCCGCTCGCCGCGTGGTCGAAATACGCGGCGGCATCCGGACGGGCCGCGAGCTCCGCGACCAGCGCGAACGCCAGCACGTGCGGCAGGTGCGACACCGCCGCGAACACGGCATCGTGCCGGGTCGGATCGAGCGTGGTCACCCGCGCGCCGCAGGTCTGCCACAACATCGCAACGCGCTCGGTCGCCTCGCGCGCGGTTTCGCGAAGTGGCGTAAGGACGACGTTGCGGCCTTCGAATAATGACGCAAAGGCTGCCGCCGCGCCGGTGTGCTCGGTCCCGGCGACCGGATGGCCGGGAACGAAGCGCGGCAACGCGCCGGCAAAGACCCCGCGCGCCGCGGCGATCACGTCCTGCTTGGTGCTGCCGGCGTCGGTGACGACGGTGGCCGGCCCGATGGCACCCGCAAGCGAAGCAAACAACGACGGAAATTGCGCCACGGGTGTGGCGACCAGCACGATGTCGGCATCGGAGGTTTCGCGCGCCCAGGGGTCGTCGAGCGTGTAAGCGCGGTCGATGACCAAGCGCGCGAGCGCCGCATCGAGATTGGGGCGCGTACGACCGACGCCCACCACCTCGCCCACGGCGCCGGCGCGTTTCAGCGCGAGCGCGCACGAGCCGCCGATCAATCCGACGCCGACGACGACGAGCTTGGCGATCCGCACGTGAATGGCGCGGCTAACGCCGCAGCGCTGTCTTGAGCGCGGCGAGAAAGCGCTCGTTCTCCGCGGGCAAGCCGACGGAGACACGCAGATACTCGGGCAGCCCGTAGTTCGCCACGGGGCGCACGATCACCCCTTGCGTCAGCAACGCCTGATTGATTCGCGCGGCGTCGCCGACCTTGACCAGCAGGAAGTTGCCATGCGACGGCACGTACTCGACGTCGAGCGTTTCGAGGCCGGCGTACATCTGTGCCAGTCCGGCGCGGTTCGCCGCGCGGCTCTCCTCGACATACGCGGTATCGGCAAGCGCAGCGACGGCGGCCACTTGCGCGAACGAGTTGACGTTGAACGGTTGCCGCACGCGATTGAACATGTCGGCTACCGACGCATGCATGACGCCGTAGCCGATGCGCAGGGCCGCCAGACCATAGGCTTTGGAGAACGAACGGCAGATGGCCAGGTGCGGGTAGCGGGCAAGCCAGGACACGGTATCCGCGCGCTCGCCTGGCTCGAGGTATTCGTTGTACGCCTCGTCGAGCACGATCAGCACGTTGCGCGGCACCGAATCGATGAACGCCTCGAGCGCATCCGCCGCAAGGAACGTGCCGGTCGGGTTGTTCGGATTGGCGACGAACACAATGCGCGTGTCCGCCGTGATCGCCGCGCGCATCGCCGGCAGATCGTGCCCAAGATCGCGCACCGGCACTTCGATGCCGCGTGCGCCGCGCGCCTGTGTGGCCAGCGGATAGACGGCGAACGCATGTTGCGAATAGACGGCGGCCTCGCCCGGACGCAGGAATGCCTGCGTCGCGAGCTCGAGGATGTCGTTCGAGCCGTTGCCGAGGACAAGCTGCGCCTGGTCGACACCCAGGCGCGCCGCGAGCGCATCCTTGAGCAGGTAGCCGTAGCCGTCGGGATAGCGCGTTACATCGGCCGCCGCCGCCGCGATGGCGGCGAGCACCTTGGGGCTCGGGCCACGTGGATTTTCATTCGACGCGAGCTTGACGATCGTCGCGGGGTCGAGATGCAACTCGCGCGCGAGCTCCTCGATCGGCTTGCCGGGAATGTAGCGGGCAATGCGCTGAACGTATTCGGGCGCGACAGGAATGGCGTTGGTCATTGGCGAGAAAGCAAGGCGGTCAATCGAGCGCCGCCGGATAGGAGCCCAGCAGCTTGAGGAACGGCGCCTTCTGCGCGAGCTCGCGCAATGCCGAGGCCACGGGCGGGTCGTCGCGATGGCCGACGAGATCGACGAAGAACAGGTACTCCCACAAGCCGGTGCGCGCCGGGCGCGATTCGAAGCGCGACATCGACACGCCGTGGCGCGCGAACGGCTCCAGCAGCTCGTGGACGGCGCCTGGCCGATTCGGACACGACATCACCAGCGAGGTTTCGTCGTTGCCGGAGGGCCCGACCTGCTGGCGGCCGAGCACCCAGAAGCGCGTCGTGTTGTTCGGCTCGTCTTCGATGTGCGGAGCGAGCGTGGCGAGGCCGTAGATGGCGCCGGCATTCTCGCCGGCAATGGCGGCAGCGCCTGGCTCCGCCGCGGCGAGCCGTGCCGCCTCAGCATTGCTGGCCACGGCGATCCGCGGCACGGCGGGCAGATGGTGCGCCAGCCATTGCACGCATTGCGCGAGCGACTGGCCGTGCGAGTAGACCTTGCTGACCGCGTCGAGACCGGGGGCGTTGGAAAGCAGATTCTGCGCGACGCGCAACTTGATCTCGCCGCAGATCGACAGATTGGTCGTGTACATGAGATCGAGCGTGCGGCCCACCGCGCCTTCGGTGGAGTTCTCGACAGGCACGACAGCGTACTGCGCCTGTCCACTGTCGACCGCGCGAAATATCTCGTCGAACGTCGGAAACGGCACGGCTTCGACGAAGGTACCGAAATGCTTCGCCACGGCGGCATGGCTGAACGTGCCGGCGGGACCCAGATAGGCGACGCGCAACGGCTGTTCCAGCGCCCGGCACGCCGACATCACCTCACGGAATACCGCGGTGATCGCGGCATTCGGCAGCGGACCCGCGTTGCGTGCGTGCAACGCGGCCAGCACCTGCGCTTCGCGCTCGGGGCGATAGGCGGCTTCCGCGCCCTTCAGCGTGCCGATCGCCTGCGCGTGGCGCGCGCGCTCGTTCAACTGCGCGAGAACCTCCCGGTCGAGCGCGTCGATGGCCGCGCGGTGGCGCGCCAGGTCCTCGGGCGGCGGCGGGTCGTCGTGGGCCATCGGGATGGTCTAGACTTCGCCGGTGTCGTCGTCGGTCTCGACCACGCGCTCGAGGCCGGCCAGCTTCTCGCCGTCGTCGAGATTGATGAGCGTCACGCCCTGCGTGGACCGGCTCATCTCGCGAATCGACTTGACCGGCGTGCGAATCAGCACGCCGCCGGTCGAGATCAGCATCACCTCGTCGTCCGGGTGCACCAGCGCCGCCGCCACCACCTGGCCGTTGCGCTCGGTTTGCTGGATCGCGATCATGCCCTTGGTGCCGCGGCCGTGACGCGTGTATTCGACGATCGGCGTCCGCTTGCCGTAGCCGTTTTCGGTCGCGGTCAGCACCGACTGCGCCTCGTCTTCAGCCACCAGCATCGAGATCACGCGCTGCTTCTTGTCGAGCATCATGCCGCGCACGCCATGCGCATTGCGGCCCATCGGCCGCACGTCGTTCTCGTCGAAGCGCACCGCCTTGCCGCCTGAGCTGAACAGCATCACGTCGTGCGTGCCGTCGGTCAGCGCGACCCCGATCAGCGAATCGCCGTCGTCGAGGTCCACCGCGATGATGCCGGACGGCCGCGGCCGCGAGAAATCGGACAGCGGTGTCTTCTTGACGGTGCCGAACGCCGTGGCCATGAACACGAACTGATTTTCGGTGAACTCCTTCACCGGCAGGATCGCGGTGATCTTCTCGTTGTCGACCAGCGGCACCAGATTGACGATCGGCTTGCCGCGCGAGTTGCGCGAGCCTTGCGGCACGTTGTAGACCTTGAGCCAATACACACGGCCGCGGTTGCTGAAACAGAGGATGAAATCGTGCGTGTTGGCGATGAACATCCGGTCGACGAAATCGTCTTCCTTGGTGGCGGTGGCCTGCTTGCCGCGACCGCCGCGTTTCTGCGCGCGGTATTCGTCCACCGGCTGCGCCTTCATGTAGCCGCCGTGCGACAACGTCACGACCATCTCTTCCGGCGCGATCAGGTCTTCCATGGACAAGTCCACGCCTTGCGCCACGATTTCCGATCGGCGCTTGTCGCCGAACTGGTCGCGGATCACCGTCAGCTCGTCGTGGATGATCGTCGTCACCCGCGCCGGTTTGGCGAGGATGTCGAGCAGGTCGACGATGAGCGCCATCACTTCCTTGTATTCGCCGGTGATCTTGTCCTGCTCGAGCCCGGTCAGGCGCTGCAGACGCAGCTCGAGGATCGCCTGCGCCTGCGCATCGGAGAGCTTGTAGCCGGTCCGTTGCCAGCCGAACTCGAGCGGTAACCCGTCCGGCCGCGCCGCATCCGCGGCCGCGCGCTGCAGCATCTCCTCGACGATCGTCGAGCGCCAGAGTTTCGCCATCAGCGTGGCCTTGGCTTCCGGCGGCGTTGCCGACGCCTTGATCAACGCGATGATCTCGTCGACGTTCGACAGCGCGACGGCCAGGCCTTCCAGGATGTGCCCGCGTTCGCGCGCACGGCGCAGCTCGTACACGGTCCGTCGCGTGACGACCTCGCGCCGGTGCACGAGGAAGAACTCGAGGAACTGCTTGAGGTTCAGCACGCGCGGCTGGCCGTCGACCAGCGCGACCATGTTCATGCCGAAGCTGTCCTGCAGCTGCGTGAGCTTGTACAGGTTGTTGAGGATGATCTCCGGGACCTCGCCGCGCTTCAGCTCGATGACCGCGCGCATCCCGCTGCGGTCGGACTCGTCGCGCAGGTCCGAGATGCCTTCCAGCTTTTTTTCTCGCACGAGCTCGCCGATCCGCGTCAACAGATTGGCCTTGTTCACCTGGTACGGAAGCTCGTCGATGATGATGGCCTGGCGTCCTCCCTTGTCGAGATCCTCGATATGCGTGCGCGCCCGCATCACGACGCGGCCGCGGCCCGTTCGATAGCCTTCGCGCACACCCTCGAGGCCGTAGATGATCGCGGCGGTCGGAAAATCGGGCGCCGGAATCATTTCCATCAGGTCATCGACGCCGATGTCCGGATTGCCGAGCAGCGCCAGACAGCCGGTGACCGTCTCGGTGAGGTTGTGCGGCGGAATATTGGTCGCCATCCCGACGGCAATTCCCGACGATCCGTTGATCAGCAGATTCGGCAGCCGCGACGGCAGGACCGAGGGCTCCTGCTCCTTGCCATCGTAGTTGGGCACGAAATCGACCGTCTCCTTGTCGAGATCGGCCAGCATTTCGGCGGTGATCTTCTCCAGCCGGCATTCGGTATAGCGCATTGCCGCGGCGTTGTCGCCGTCGACCGAGCCGAAGTTGCCCTGCCCGTCGACCAGGGGATAACGCAGCGAGAAGTCCTGCGCCATCCTGACCAGCGTGTCGTAGATCGCGAGGTCGCCGTGCGGATGGTATTTCCCCATCACCTCGCCGACGACGCGCGCGCATTTCACGTACGGGCGGTTCCACGTGATGTTGGCCTCGTGCATCGCGAACAGGACGCGCCGATGGACGGGCTTCAACCCGTCGCGGACGTCCGGGAGCGCCCGGCCCACGATCACGCTCATCGCGTAATCGAGGTAGGAATGCCGCATCTCGGCTTCGAGGCTGACAGGAAGTGTTTCTTTGGCGAACTGCTCCATGGGAGGGCTTTTTTTCCGGAAGTGTTGGGCGAAAGGGGGTCAGGACGCCGTTCGCCGGGAAAACTGCCCCGGAGCCCGGCTTTTCCGTTGGTCAGGGCGTCCCGCGCGCCGTTTCCTGACGCGCAAGCCCGCGGCGAACCATCCGGAGGCCCTTGAAATCATGAAATTTTATCACGGCGTTGTATTGCCGCGACAGTCGTTTCCCACAAGGGAAGACGACCCCGCTTTTCTTTGCGTGCGCCAAAACCCGTGTGCTATATTCGTCCGGGAGATAAAGCATTTGACGCCAGAGGAAAAAGCTTGGCGCCCAAAACCGCAAGTTCGTAAGAATTTGTTCAAAACCAAAGCCAAAGGGGTGAAACAATGACTCGACGTCTCGTGTCCGGTGCCGTTGCCGGCCTGCTCGCCGCGGCCTTCGCCGGTGGTGCAGTCGCGCAAACGAAAGGGTACGTTCCGGGTACAGCGCCATGCGTTCCTGGTGGTGGGTACGCCTGTGACGGCTATCCGACGCCGACTGACGGTGTGGTGAAGAGCGGCGTTTACAACAGCACCGCGGGACTCGCCGGCAATCTCTGCTGGCGCACGGGTTACTGGACGCCGGCCATGGCGATCGAGCAATGCGACCCCGATCTCGTACCGAAGCCGCCACCGCCGCCTGCTCCGCCGCCGCCGGCCCCTGCTCCGCCGCCGCCTGCGCCAGCACCAGCCCCAGCGCCAGCACCTGCGCCGGCAGTGCAGAAGATCACGTTGGCCAGCAAGGCGCTGTTCGATTTCGACAAGGCCGTGCTGAAGCCTGAAGGCAAGGCAGCGATCGACTCGGAAATCATCACCAAGCTGTCCCAGGTGCAGAAGCTCGAGCTCGTGCTGGTGACTGGCCATACCGATCCGATCGGTACCCAGCAGTACAACCAGAAGCTGTCCGAGCGCCGCGCCGATGCGGTTCGCGATTACCTCGTGAGCAAGGGCGTGCCCAAGGACAAGATCGAGACGCTGGGCATGGGCAAGACGCAGCCGGTTCCGGGTGTGGTGTGCAAGCAGAAGAACATGAAGGAACTGATCGCCTGCTACGCGCCGGATCGCCGTGTCGAAGTCGAGGTCAAGGGCGAAGGCCGCCGCTGACCGGCAGCAAGCTTCACCAAGGCCCCGCGTTCGCGCGGGGCTTTTTTTTGGGGCGGGCGCAAACGATGAAACCGTTTGCGCTCGTTTTCCATCTAGAGTCAGCTGCGAATCGCGGGCGGAGCCCGACGATTCGCAGCGGTAAATGCTACGCTGGGGCTGTGGCTTCGATGAATAAGAGATGAGTACTCGGCGAATTGTCGATCTGCGCATCGATGCGTACTGGATCGTCCCGGTCGAGCCCGCCGGCGTGCTGACGGGCCACGCGGTCATCGTCGACGACGGGCGGATCGTGGCGCTGGTTCCGGCGGCTGAGGCAGATGCCGCGTATGCGCCGCGCGAGACGCGCCCGCTCGCATCGCACGTCCTCATTCCGGGTCTCGTCAACGCGCACACGCACACGGCGATGACGTTGTTGCGCGGCATTGCGGACGACGTTCCGCTCAGGCCGTGGCTCGAGCAATACATCTGGCCGCGCGAAGGACGCTTCGTGTCGCCGGAGTTCGTGTTCGACGGAACGCTGCTCGGCGCCGCCGAAATGTTGCGCGGCGGCATCACTTGCTGCAACGACATGTACTTCTATCCGGACGCCGCGGCGCGCGCCTACGAAATCGCCGGCATGCGCGCACTGCTTGGCATGCCGGTGCTCGACTTTCCAACGCCCTACGCGGCCGATGCCGATGCCTATCTGACGCGCGGGCTCGCTGCGCGCGACGCGTTCAGGCACGTGCCGTTGCTGAGCTTCGCGCTGGCGCCGCACGCGCCTTATACCGTGGGCGATGCGACGTGGGCGCGCATCGTGATGTACGCGCGCCAGCTCGACTTGCCGATTCAGACGCACCTCGCCGAAACGCGCGCCGAGGTCGACGACGCGCTGGCGACGACTGGCGTTACGCCGCTCGCACGGCTCGATCGGCTGGGTGTCACCGGCCCCAGCTTCGTCGCGATTCACGCCGTGCACGTGACGAACGTGGACATCGCCATGCTGGCTCGGCAAGGCTGTCACGTCGTCCACTGCCCGGCATCGAACATGAAGCTCGCGAGCGGCGTTGCGCCGGTGCCGACGCTGCTGGCACAAGGGGTCAACGTGGCGCTCGGCAGCGACGGCGCCGCATCCAACAACCGGCTCGATCTTTTCTCCGAGATGCGGCTCGCGAGCCTGCTCGCCAAGGTGACGACCGGCGATGCCGCCGCGCTGCCGGCGGCCATGGCGCTGCAAATGGCCACGCTCAACGGCGCGCGCGCGCTCGGCCTCGCCGATGTCACCGGTTCATTGCTGCCGGGCAAGCACGCCGACCTCGTGGCCGTCGACCTGTCCGAGGTGGCGACGCAGCCCGTGTTCGACCCCGTTTCCCATCTGGTGAACGCGGCCGATCGTGGCTGCGTCTCCGACGTTTGGGTCGGCGGCGTTAGAATCATGGCCGACCGGACGCTCGCCACGATCGACGAGTCGAAGGTGCTGGCGCGCACGCGTGCCTGGCAACACAAGCTCGCCACGTTCTAGAAGAACTGATGCAATGACCAGCGCGACCACGTATTCCAATGCCGATCCGGCGGAACTCGCCAAGTTTTCGGCGCTCGCCCATCGCTGGTGGGATCCCGGCAGCGAATTTCGACCGCTGCACGAGATCAACCCGTTGCGGCTCGGCTGGATCGAAGGCGTCGCGCACGGATTGCGGGACAAGGCCGTCCTCGACGTCGGCTGTGGCGGCGGCATCCTCGCCGAAGCGATGGCCAGCGCCGGCGCGCGCGTGACCGGCATCGATCTTTCCGAAAAAGCGCTCGGCGTCGCGCAGCTGCATCGTCTCGAGTCCGGCGTCGCCGTCGACTATCGGCTGATCGCGGCCGAGGCGCTTGCGCTCGAGACGCCGGCGCACTTCGATATCGTCACGTGCATGGAAATGCTGGAGCACGTGCCGGATCCGGGCTCGATCATCCAAGCCTGTGCGGTGCTGGCGAAACCCGGCGGGACGCTCGTCTTCTCGACGCTCAACCGCAATCCGAAATCGTATGTGTTCGCCATCCTCGGCGCCGAATACCTGTTGCGATTGCTGCCGCGCGGAACGCATGACTGGACGAGGTTCCTGCGTCCCTCGGAGCTCGCGGCGTTTGCGCGCCGCGCCGGTCTCGATCTGGACCAGATGATCGGCATGACATACAACCCGCTGACGCGCGTCTACCGGCTCGAAGCCGACACCTCGGTCAATTACCTCGTGGCCTGCCGCAAGCCCCCGCATGCCGGTTGACGCGGCGGCGCGGCCGCTGCCCGTCACCACGGTCCTCTTCGATCTCGATGGAACGCTGGCTGATTCGGCCGGCGATCTTGCGCTGGCGTTGAACCGCGTGCGCGCAGCGCAAGGTCTCCTCCCCGTACCGGCGGCGACGCTTCGCGGCTACGCGTCGTCCGGCGCGCGCGGTCTCCTGTACGCAGGAATGGGTGTGACGCCGGACCATGCGAATTATGGCGCGCTCCGCGACGCTTTTCTCGCGCACTACACCGAATGTCTCGCGGAGACCACGCGCCTCTTCGACGGCATCGATGCGCTGCTGACGACCATCGAGGCGCGCGGACTGCGCTGGGGCATCGTGACCAACAAGCACGCGCGCTTCACGGCGCCGGTCGTGGCGGCGCTGCGCCTCGACAAGCGCGCCGCCATCGTCGTATCGGGCGACACCACACCCTACCCCAAACCGCATCCGGCACCGCTGCTGCACGCGGCGGACACGTTGCGCACTGCGCCCGGGGCGTGCGTCTACGTAGGCGACGATCTGCGCGATGTCGAAGCGGGCCAGGCCGCGGGCATGCCGACCATCGTCGCGGGCTACGGCTACATGGGCACCGGCGGCGATCCGGCGTCGTGGCCGGCGACCGGCTGGATCGCGCAGCCGCTTGAACTCCTCGATTGGCTGCCTACGTCGGACACGTCCCGGCGTTGAGCAACAGCCACTCGCGGGGTGCGCCGTCGCGCGTACCCGTGACGCGAACGGTCTGCTGCGCCGCCAGCGGCCGTAATACGGCGCCGACGACATCGTCCGGGGCGGTCAGCGCCACGCCGTTCGCCTGCTCGAGACGGTCGCCCTTTTTCATCGCCAGCATGGTCGCGAAGCCGCTGTCGTCGCGTACGGTGAGCGCGCCCCGTTCCGGCACGACCAGCGCGGTCCAGCTTTCGGGCTTGGCGATGATGCCCTGAAACAGCTCGGCATTCAGGCGCAGCACCGCGCCTTTGAACCCCGCAGGTGCGATGCACGCCGGATTGCGCGTCGTACGCGCGCTGGCAACTGCGGCCGGCGCGGCCTTGGGCGCGGGCTCGCCGCGGAGCGCGATCCGGCGTTCGCCGCCCGCGTCGCGAATCGTCACGCCGTCCGGGCGTACCGCGGTAAGCGTCGCACCTGGCGCGATCTCCTGTCCCGGTGTGACCAGGCGCGGTCCGGAAGGCAGGCGAAACAGCGCATAACCGCGTCCATCTTGCTCCGCCACGATACCGAGCAGGCGGGTATCGCCACCGAGCGTGGTCTCGTCCTTGACGAGTGTTGGCGCTGCAGGGGCCGCGCCTGGTGCGACGAGCAGGCCCGAGGCGAGAATCGTGGCCGCAGGATCAGCGGGCGCGGCCGGAAGAATGCGCACCGGCGCCGGACCGAACGCCTGCCAGCCCCACCACGCGACGACCATCGCAAACACGGTCATCGCCAGCAATGTTGCCAACCCGGCAACGATGCGCAGGGGCCGTTCGCTCATCGCGGCGATGGCCGAGACCAATGACCCGCGGGCGAATCGGAATTCAATCGCGGGTGGCCGGCGCACCGGCAAATCGCGTCCGACGCCCCGCTATAATCGACATTCTCCCGCACGGACCCTCCGCGTGAATCCCAGGCTCGCCCTGCTCCAACCGTATCCGTTCGAACGCCTGCGCGGTTTGTATGCCGGCATTACGCCCGATCCGGCGAAACGCGCCATCAGCCTGTCGCTGGGCGAACCGAAGCACCCGACGCCGCGTCTTGTCGTCGACGCGCTTCTCGCCGGTGCGGGCGCGCTCGCGAATTATCCCACGACGCTCGGTCCGCCTGCGTTGCGCGAGGCGATTGCCGGCTGGCTCGCGCGTCGCCACGGCCTGCCTGCGCTCGATCCGGCGACGCAAGTGCTGCCCGTCCTGGGCAGCCGCGAAGCTTTGTTCGCATTTGCACAGACGGTCATCGACGACACGCGGCCGCACGCGACGGTGGTCGTGCCGAATCCGTTCTATCAGATCTACGAGGGCGCCGCGCTGCTGGCCGGCGCGCAAACCTATTGCGTCAATGCCGATCCGGCGGCCGGTTTTGCGCATCGATGGAGTGCCGTGCCCGCGGACGTCTGGGCGCGCACGCAGCTGCTTTATGTGTGCTCGCCCGACAATCCGACCGGTCGCGTGCTTGACCTGCCGGGGTGGCGCGAGCTCTTTGCGCTGTCCGACCGCTACGGATTCGTGATCGCCTCCGACGAATGCTATTCGGAAATCTATTTCGACGAATCGCGTCCGCCGATCGGCGCGCTGGCGGCCGCCCAGGCGCTGGGACGCGACGGATTTCCAAGGCTCGTGGTGTTCGGCAGCCTGTCCAAGCGGTCGAATGCGCCGGGGCTGCGCTCGGGTTATGCGGCCGGCGATGCGGCGCTCATCAAGGAGTTCCTGCTCTACCGCACCTATCACGGCAGCGCGATGTCCGGCGCGGTCGCCGCAGCCAGCGTGGCCGCGTGGAACGACGAGGCGCACGTGCGCGCCAATCGCGCCGAATATGCGGCAAAGTTCGCGCAATTGCAGCCGCAGGTGGCGTCGGTCCTGCCATGCACAATGCCCGATGCCGCGTTCTATCTGTGGGCGCAAACGCCGATCGACGATGCCGAATTCGCGCGGCGCTTGTTCGCCGAGGAGAACGTCACGGTGCTGCCCGGCAGTTATGTCGCCCGCGAAGCCGACGGCGTCAACCCCGGACGGCACCGGATCCGCCTGGCGCTGGTGGCAAGCCAGGCGGAATGTGCGGAAGCGGTCGCCCGCGTCGTCGCGTTCGCCCACCGGCTCGAGCGGACACCTGCCGCGGTTCGCGCCGGCTGACGACGGCTGATCCGCACCGGCGACGCCCGGTCGTCGATTCGGAAGGCAAGCCGCACGCGGGACTAGAATGCGCGCCATGACGGCTCTCCCATTGTCCGCCACGATCAGGGCGACGCTGCTGCGCGGCTTCCGCTGCCGATGGCAGACCGTGCTGTTGCTGGCGGCGATCAATACCGGCATTGCCGCCGTATTGTGGGTGGACGATTCGAGGCCGTTCTGGCAGCCACTGCTTACCGTCCAGTTGTACGGCTTCGCGATCGCCTATTGCGTCAACGCCGCCTCGCCGTGGGAAAGATCGCGACCTATCCTGCGGCTCATCGTGGCTGTCGCGATCGGCACGCTGCTGGGCGTAACGCTGACGATCGTCGTCAAGGGTTACTCGTGGGATTACGTCATGGCACGGGCGTCTCTTTTCGGCTGGAACATCTTCACCGGTTTCGCCAACGGCCTGTTCGTCAGCCTGTTCTTCTACGTCAAGCACCGCGAAACGCAAGCCGCCGCCGCGCTGCACAAGGCGGAAGCGGCCCGGCACCTCATGTCCAAGCAGGCGATCGAGGCCGAACTGAAGCTCATGCAAGCGCAGGTCGAGCCGCATTTCCTGTTCAACACCCTGGCATCGGTACAGTATCTGACCGAGACCGACCCGCAAGAGGCGAATCGGCTCCTCGGTCATCTCATCGACTACCTGCGCGCGGCGTTGCCGCAGCTGCGCGCCAGCTCGACGACGCTGGGCAAGGAAGTAGGTCTGGCCGAAGCGTATCTCAACATCCTGCGCACGCGCATGGGGTCCAGGCTCGGATTCACCATCGACGTACCGCCGGGGCTTGCCGCGCATTCCTTTCCGCCCAATCTGCTGATCTCGCTCATCGAAAATGCGATCAAGCACGGGATCGAGCCCGCAGCGAATGGCGGCACCGTGTGTGTGCGAGCGCGCCGGGAAGCGTCCGCGCTGGTCGTCACCGTGCAGGACACCGGACGCGGACTCGCCGCGGCGTCCCGCAGCGGCCAAGGCGTGGGCTTGGCCAACGTGCGCGACCGGCTCGCGGCGCTGTATGGAATGCATGGGCAATTTACGCTGGAGTCCGCAAGGCCGAGCGGCACGTGCGCGACACTGGTGATTCCATTCGAGACGGAGGCTGATGATGCGCCTTCCGCTGAGCGCGACCAGTATCGTGCAAGCGTGGCGCAGACGCCGTCGCTTTGATCGACCTTTCCAACAATGCCCACCGCGATCATCGCCGAAGACGAGCTCTTGCTGCGTGCGCAGCTTACGGCCCGGCTGCGCGAGGCGTGGCCCGAGTTGACGATCGTCGCCGAGGCAGGCAACGGCGTCGAAGCGTTGCGGCTCATCGATCAGCACGATCCGGACGTGGTGTTTCTCGACATCCGGATGCCCGTGAAGTCCGGGCTCGAGGTCGCACGGGCCCTTGCCGGGCGCTGCCACGCGGTATTCGTCACCGCGCATGATGAATACGCCGTTGCGGCATTCGACGAAGGCGCCGTCGACTATGTGTTGAAGCCGCCCACCGCGGCGCGGATCGCGAAAGTGGTCGCACGGCTCAAGACGCGGCTCGAGACGATGCCGCTCGACATCACGGCATTGCTCGCAAGGCTCGCTGAACGCGACGCGGGCGGGCCACTCAAATGGATCCGGGCTTCGCTGGGCGCGGCAATGAAGCTGATCGCCACCGACGAGGTCCTGTATTTCCAGGCCGAGGACAAGTACACGAAGGTCGTCACCGCGGATGGCGACGCACTGATCAAGAAGCCGATCAAGGAGCTCTTTGACGAGCTCGATCCCGACGGCTTCTGGCAGATCCACCGCGGCACGATCGTCAACCTGCGGGCGATCGCCCGCGTGGAGCGCGATTGGCGCGATCAGCCGGTGATCCTGCTCAAGAATCGTTCCGAGAAGCTCTCCGTGTCGCGCACGTTTGCGTCGCGGTTCAAATCAATGTGACGGGCGCAAATCGCGTGACCGGGAGCGGCTTCGCCGCCGCCCGCGCGATTTGCGCCCGACTGCGGTCACCGTGGAAGGCTTCGGGCGGCCGCGCGCCTTCCACGTTGAAAAAGCACGAAGCGCCCCGATCATAAGGGCGCTGCGCGCCCCGTTCGGTAGTGCGCGTGTGCGCGCTGAATGCCCGCGGCTTGCGACCTCGTCCTGCTTGCTGCGAGAGCCTTCGACGCGAATTCGGGCGATGCCGTAGCCCGCGAGACAGGTAGCTTCGGGCGCTGCGGTAAAATAATGCCCTTTGCGCGAATCGCGCACCCGAAACAGCGAATGGATCCATCTCTTGCCGCCACGATCGATGCCGCGTGGGAGCAGCGCGCAGCGCTGTCTCCGACCTCGGTGCCCCCTGCCGTCCGCGCCGCGGTGGACGACGTGCTGGCGGGCCTTGATGCCGGCCGCCTGCGCGTCGCGGAAAAAGTGGGGGGCGACTGGGTCACGCATCAGTGGATCAAGAAAGCGGTGCTGCTGTCGTTCCGGCTCTCCGACAACGCGGGCATCGGATTGTCCGGTCCCAACGTGCCGTTTCGTTTCTACGACAAGGTGAAGACGAAGTTCGCGCAGTATTCCGACGCCGATTTCGCGGCGTCCGGCGTGCGCGTCGTTCCGCCGGCCGTCGCGCGGCGCGGCGCCTTCGTGGCGCGCAACGTCGTGCTGATGCCGTCGTTCGTCAACATCGGCGCTTATGTCGACGAAGGCACGATGGTGGACACGTGGGCGACCGTCGGCTCGTGCGCGCAGATCGGCAAGAACGTGCATTTGTCGGGCGGCGTCGGCATCGGCGGCGTGCTGGAGCCGTTGCAGGCGAATCCCACGATCATCGAAGACAACTGCTTCATCGGCGCGCGCTCGGAAGTGGTAGAAGGCGTGATCGTCGAGGAGAACTCGGTGCTCGGCATGGGCGTGTTTCTCGGGCAGAGCACCAAGATCTACGACCGCGCGACGGGGGGCATCAGCTATGGCCGCGTGCCGACCGGGTCGGTCGTGGTCGCCGGCAGCCTCCCTTCCGGCGACCACGGCTGCCAACTGTACTGCGCGGTGATCGTGAAGCAGGTCGATGCGAAGACGCGGTCCAAGACCAGCATCAACGAGCTCCTGCGCGCGTGACGAAGGCGGCGATGTCGGTCAATCTCAAATCGCCGGAAGATATCGAAGGCATGCGCGTTGCAGGACGCCTCGCCTCGGAATTGCTCGACTATCTGACGCCGCATGTGAAACCCGGAATCACAACCGGCGAAATCAACGATCTCGCGCACGACTACATGGTGAACGTGCAGCACACGATCCCAGCCACGCTCAACTACGCGCCGCCCGGGCATTCGCCCTATCCGGCGTCGCTGTGCACATCGGTCAACCATGTCGTGTGTCATGGCATCCCCGGCGACAAGAAGCTGAAGGAAGGCGACACCGTCAACATCGACGTCACCGTGATCAAGGATGGCTATCACGGCGATACGAGCCGGATGTTCCACGTCGGCAAGCCGTCGATCCAGGCCAAGCGCCTGTCCGAAATCACCTATGAGGCGATGTGGCGCGGCATTCGCGCGGTCAAGCCAGGCGCGCATCTGGGCGATGTCGGCGCGACCATCCAGCGCTACGCCGAGGGCCACGGCTTTTCCGTCGTCCGCGAGTTCTGCGGACACGGCATCGGACGCCAATTCCACGAAGAGCCGCAGGTGCTCCACTACGGGCGGCCCGGCACGGGACTCAAGCTTCAGCCCGGGATGATTTTCACCGTCGAGCCGATGATCAACGCGGGCCGCCCGGGCATCCGGTGCCTGGCCGATGGCTGGACCATCGTCACCGCCGATCATTCGTTGTCGGCGCAATGGGAACACACGGTGCTGGTGACGCCCGAGGGCTTCGACGTGCTGACGGTATCCGAGGGATCGCCCCCGCCGCCGGCGATCGCCAGCTGAAGCGCCGATCCCGATGGCTTCCGCGCTGCCGCCGGTCCAGGGCGCCGTCCCGTTGGCACCGCGCGAAAGCGAGCCGCGGTTCGCCTACTGGCGCGCCGAGTTGCGCGAGCGGCGCGATGCATTGCGGGAGGCATTCTTCGCCGCTCCCGACACGCCGCTCCTGTTGCGCGAGCATGCGCGGCTGGTCGATCGCGTCATTCGCGGCATCTGGGCCGAGTGCGCGATGCCCGAGGGACTGGCCGCGATAGCCGTCGGCGGGTATGGGCGCGGCCAGCTCTTTCCACATTCCGACGTCGACGTCCTGATCCTGCTGCCCGCCGCCGGCGCGCCGCCGGCGGCGGCCATCGAGCGTTTCTTCGCCGCGTTGTGGGACATCGGCATCGAGCTGTCGCACGCGGTGCGCACGATCGACGAATGCGAATCCGAGATGGTCGCCGACGTCACGATCCGCACCAGCCTGCTGGAGAATCGGTTTCTCGCGGGCGCGCGCGGGCTGTTTCGCCAGTTCCGGCGGCGCTTCGCGGAGCGAATGGATGTCCGCCTCTTCTACGACGCCAAGGCGCTCGAGCAGCAGCAACGGCACCTGAAATACCAGGATGCCATCTACAACCTGGAGCCGAACGTCAAGGAAAGCCCTGGTGGACTGCGCGATCTTGCCACAGTGCTCTGGATTGCCCGCGCAGCGGGCTTCGGCCGCACGTGGCGCGAGCTGGCGCGGAACGGACTCATGACGATCGGCGAGGCGCGCGCCGTGTCACGCCAGGAGCGTTTCATCGGCGCCATGCGCGTGCGCCTGCACTATCTTCTGGGCAGGCGCGAGGATCGGCTGGTGTTCGATGCGCAAGGTGCGCTGGCCCGGCAGCTCGGCTTGTCCGATACGAAGGCGAAGCGGGCGAGCGAGCAGCTGATGCAGCGCTACTACCGCGCGGCGAAGCTGGTGCGGCAGGTCAACACGATCCTGCTGCAGAACATGCACGGGTCGCTGTACCCGGCGGCCACGCAGCCCGTCCCGATCGATTCGGAGTTCCAGCAGGTCGATGAATTGCTGGACATGCGCGACGAGGGCCTGTTCCTGCGGCGCCCGGCGGCGATGCTCGATGCCTTTCTCACGTTGCAGAAGCACCGCGAGCTGAAAGGGATGACCGCGCGTACGCTGCGCGCGCTGTGGCGCGACCGCAAGCTCATCGACGGCGCCTTCCGCCGCGATCCCGCCAATCGTGCGCGCTTCATGGCGATGATCCGCGCCGAGCGCGGCCTGCTGCACGAGCTGCGGCGGATGAACCTGTTTGGAATCCTCGGCCAGTACCTGCCGGTGTTCGGCCGCATCGTCGGCCAGATGCAGCACGACCTGTTCCACGTGTACGCGGTCGACGAGCACATCCTGATGGTGATCCGCAACCTGCGCCGGTTCACCGAGGCGCAGCACGCGCACGAGTATCCGCTGTGCTCGCGGCTCATCGCCGATTTCGAGCGGCGCGAGGTGCTCTATCTCGCCGGCCTGTTCCACGATATCGCCAAGGGCCGCGGCGGCGATCATTCGGCGCTCGGCGCGCGTGATGCGCGCCGCTTCTGCCGCGAGCACGGCCTGTCGCACGAGGATGCGGACCTCGTCGCGTGGCTCGTCGCCGACCACCTCGTCATGTCGTCGACCGCGCAGAAGCAGGATCTGTCCGACCCGAACGTCATCGCGACCTTCGCGCGCAAGATGGGCAGCGAGCGCCGGCTGAGCGCGCTGTATCTCCTCACCGTTGCCGACATTCGCGGGACCAGCCCGAAAGTCTGGAACAACTGGAAGGGCAAGCTGCTCGAGGATCTGTATCACGCCACGCGCGCGGTGCTCGCCGGTACGTCACCGACGCGAACGATCATGGACAGCATCGAGGCGCGGCAAACGGAAGCCAGGCGGCTGCTGCGGCTTTACGCCGTGCCGGACGGCGCGGAGGCCAACCTGTGGCGACAACTGGACACGCCCTACTTCCAGCGGCACACCGCCGAAGAAATCGCCTGGCATGCACGTCACCTCTATTGGCGCGCGGAAAAGACGGTGCCGGTGGTGAAAGCGCGGCTCGCCCGCGATGGCGCCGGCCTGCAGGTGCTCGTCTACCTGCCGGACCAGAAGGAGCTGTTCGCGCGGCTATGCGGATTCTTCGGTCGCGTGGGGCTGTCGATCCTGGAGGCGAAGATCCACACGACGCGCGCGGGCTACGCGCTCGACACGTTTGCGCTGAACGACCCGTCGCAAAGCAGCGGCACGTCGTACCGCGCGATCCTGCAGATGGTGGAGTTCGAGCTCACCAAGGTGCTGACCGCGCAGCCGCTGCTGGCGCCGCCTGCCGAAGGACGGATTCCCCGGCAGCTCAAGCATTTCCCGCTGACCCCGGAGATCCAGATCTTTCCCGACGACAAAGGGACGCACTACATCCTGGAAGTCGTGGCGGGCGATCGTCCCGGGCTGCTGGCGCGCGTCGCGTACACATTGGCCAAGAACAACATCAATGTCGTCAGCGCCAAGATCAACACACTCGGCGAACGCGCCGAGGACATCTTCCTCATCGACGGTGCGCGGCTGCACGACGAGCAGGCGCTGCTGCGGCTCGAGACGGCGCTGTACGAGCAGCTCAAGACGTAGCTGTGTGATCCCCCCGAGCGTCGCTTCGCGCCGCTCCCCAGGGGGCGAGTGCCTTGGGGCGGCCCGGCGGCACTCACTCGTCGCCGTCGACGCCCGCCATCTCCGGAAACAGCACGTCGGTAAATCCGAACTTGCGCAAGTCGACGATGCGCATCGGGTACAGGATGCCATCCAGATGGTCGCATTCGTGCTGGACGACGCGCGCGTGGAAGCCATCGACGTCGCGGGCAATCCGCCGGCCTTGCGGATCGAATCCTTCGTAACGCAGTCGGGTAAAGCGCGGCACGACACCGCGGAAGCCGGGCACGGAAAGGCAGCCCTCCCAACCGTCTTCCATCTCATCCCCGAGCGGCGTCAGAACCGGATTGATCAGCTCGGTGTAAGGCACCGGCTCGGCGTCCGGGTACCGCGGGTTGTACTCGAGACCGAAGATGACGACGCGCAGCGGGACGCCGATTTGCGGTGCGGCAAGGCCGGCACCGTCGTGCGCGGCCATCGTCTCGCGCATGTCGGCCAGCAGCGCCGCGAGCTCGGGCGTGGCGCCCACCTCGGCGTCCTTCGCTCGCTCGAGAAGCCGAGGATCCCCCATGCGCAGGATGTCACGGATCATGATGGCAACCGGTGGGGGTCATATCCGTGGCGCGATGTGATCGAGCAGCGCGCGGACCTTGTCCATCGCCGTCTCCAGCACGCTCGCGATCCCTTCCATCGACACCTGGCGCGCACTGTCGCCGCGTCCTGCCGCATGGTTGACGACGACGCAGATCGAAACGTAAGGCAAGCCGGCTTCCCGGGCCAGCGACGCCTCGGGCATCCCCGTCATGCCGACCAGCGTTGCGCCGTCGCGCTCGAGCCGATCGATCTCGGCGGCCGTCTCGAGCCGCGGCCCGTTGACGGCGCCGTACACACCGCCGTCGATCAATGCGATGCCGGCATCGCTTGCCGCGGCGAGGCACCGTTCGCGCAAATCGGGCGAATACGGCCGCGTGAAATCGGCGTGAAAGACATTGCGATCGCCGCCGTCGAAAAACGTCATCTCGCGGCCTGAGGTGTAATCGATGAGCTGGTGCGGCAAAACCAGATCGCCGGGCTGGCAGTTTCGAATGCCGCCGACCGACGCCACGGCGACGATGCTGGTGGCGCCCTTTTGCTGGAGCGCCCATGCGTTCGCGCGATAGTTGACGCGGTGGGGCGGGATGGTGTGGCCGTGCCCGTGTCGCGCCAGGAATACGGCATCGCGACCCGCGATCTGCCCGAACAGCAACGTGGACGATGGGTCGCCATACGGGGTTCGCACCACCTCGCGATGGGCCACCGCCAGCGTCGACAGCCGGGTAAGGCCGCTACCGCCGATGATTGCGAGCATGAAACTTGCTTGATTTCATTTGGTTTTAGCGTTGGCAACTGCCCTCGGCTGCCCGCCGACAGCGGAGGCGGCCGCAACCGCGCGGCGGCACATCGTCGCGCAGAGTGGAAAGCCCCGGGAATTCATGACATTATCATGGAAACTGCCGACATTCCGTTAATCTAGGCTGCTGTTGTAATTGTACGTCCGGCCGCGACGGCGACCGGAGCGTCCTCGCTCCCGCGCGGCGCCAACGCAAAGGGTCATCATGTATCTCGATCGTTTGTTCAAGTTGATGGCGGAGAAACAGGCGTCCGACCTTTTCATTTCCTGCGGAGCGCCGATCAATCTCAAGGTCAACGGCGTCGTGCACCCCGTGTCCACGCAGCCGATGGATCTCGATACCGTCCGCCGCATCGCGTACGAGCTCATGAACAAGGAGCAGGCGCGCGAGTTCGAGAACACGATGGAGATGAACCTGTCGCATCTCGACCGCAGCGTCGGCAATTTCCGCGTCAACATCTTCCGCCAGCGCGGCACGATCTCGCTGGTCATCCGCTACGTGCGCAGCAATGTGCCGCCGTTCGAGCAGCTGAAGCTGCCGTCCGTGCTCCTCGACCTCGTCACCGAAAAGCGCGGGCTGGTCATGGTCGCCGGCGCCACCGGCTCCGGCAAGTCGACCACGCTCGCCGCGATGATCGATCACCGCAACGCGAACAAGGCCGGTCATATCCTGACCGTCGAGGATCCGATCGAATATCTGTTCGAGCACAAGCAGAGCATCGTCAACCAGCGCGAGATTGGCGTCGACACCATCAATTACATGGCGGCGCTGCAAAACGCGCTGCGCGAGGCGCCCGACCTCATCATGATCGGCGAAGTGCGCGACAAGGAAACGATGCAGCAGGCGCTGCTTCACACGCTGACCGGCCATCTTTGCCTGACCACGATCCACGCCAACAACAGCTATCACGCGCTGTCGCGGATCATCAATCTTTTCCCCTACGACGTTCGCTCGGCGGTGCTGTCCGACTTGTCGATCGGCCTGCGCGCCATCATCTGCCAGCGGCTCGTGCGCAACCACGAGGGCGAAATGCAGCCGGCCGTCGAGATCCTCCTCAACACGTCACTCATTTCCGACCTCATCAAGAGCGGCGAGTTCGCCCAGATCAAGGAAGCGATGGAGCAATCGCTGTATCCCGGATCGCAGACGTTCGAGCAGGCGCTGTGCCGTCTCTACCTCGACGGCGTGATCACGTACGACGAGGCGATGACCGGCTCCGATTCGCCGACCAATCTTGCCTGGCAAATCAACCAGAGCAGCCCGTCGTCGCGGATCGCCGCCATGGAAACCGAGGACGGCAAGGAAGCGCGGCGGCCGGGCGCCGATTTCACGGCGATGACCATCAATACGGATCTCCTCGACCGCACCCACTAGCGCAACAGGGTCAGACTCGATTGGCGCGCCGCTTCGCCAGATCGACGCCGTCGCGGGTCAATCGAGTCTGACCCTGTTGAAATCGAGTCTGACGCTCATGGATGCGGTCGCACAACCTACGCTGACGCTTGCCCGCGCACTGATCGCGCGGCGTTCGCTCACGCCGGACGACGCCGGCTGTCAACTGCTGCTCCGCGAGCGCCTGGCGCCGCTCGGCTTCACGTGCACGACGCTCGAATCGAACGGTGTCACCAATCTCTGGGCGCGACGCGGAACGCAGGGGCCGCTCGTGTGTTTCGCCGGCCACACCGATGTCGTGCCCACCGGGCCGCTCGAGCGGTGGGATACGGATCCGTTCGCTCCTGCGCTGCGCGACGGATTTCTCTACGGCCGCGGCGCGGCGGACATGAAAAGCTCGCTCGCGGCGTTCGTCACCGCGATCGAAGGATTCGTCGCGGAGCGTCCGGCCGCACCAGGCTCCATTGCGTTGCTCATCACGTCCGACGAGGAAGGCCCGTCCACCGACGGCACGGTGAAAATCGTCGAGCGGATGGCCGCGCGCGGCGAGCGACTCGACTATTGCATCGTCGGCGAGCCGTCGTCGGTCGACGTGCTGGGCGACATGATCAAGAACGGCCGCCGCGGCACGCTGTCGGGAACGCTGGTCGTGAAAGGCGTGCAGGGGCACATCGCCTATCCGCATCTTGCCCGCAATCCGATTCACCTGGTCGCGCCGGTGATCGCCGAGCTTGCGGCGACCGAATGGGATCGCGGCAACGCGTATTTTCCGCCGACGACATGGCAATGCTCGAACATTCATGCCGGAACGGGGGCGACCAACGTGATCCCGGGAACGCTCGAGCTGCTGTTCAATTTTCGCCATTCGCCGGAGAGCACCCGCGAATCGCTGCAGCAGCGCTTCGAGGCCATCGTGCGCCGGCATGGAATCGACTACGACCTCATGTGGACTGGCTGGGGAAAGCCGTTCCTGACGCCGCGCGGCACGCTCGTCGACGTTGCGATGGCGGCGATCCGGGAAGTGACGGGCGTGACGCCTGAGCTGTCGTGCACCGGCGGCACGTCGGATGGCCGCTTCATTGCCGATATTTGCGACGAAGTGGTGGAGCTGGGTCCGGTCAACGCGACAATTCACAAGCTCAATGAACGCGTGCGCGTCGCGGATCTCGAGCCGCTGTCCGCCATCTACCGCGGCATGCTCGAGCGATTGCTGCCGACAGGCGCGGCGCGAAGATGAGCGCCGCCGGGCCGCCCCAAGGCGCCCCCTCCGGGGGCAGCGCAGCGGCGACAGCCGCAAGCGTGGGGGTCCAACCATGAGCTCGATCCCGGCCAACGAGCTCGAAACCGTGCGCGATTGGCTGCGCTACGCGATCTCGCGTTTCGGCGAGATGAAGCTCGCGTTCGGGCACGGCAGCGTCGACGCGTATGACGAGGCGGCGTATCTGCTGTTGCACGCATTGCACCTTCCGCTCGACCGCCTGGAGCCGTTCCTCGACGCGCGGCTGACGCAGGCCGAGCGCCAGTCGCTGGCGCATCTGTTTTCTCGCCGGATCGACGATCGGGTCCCGGCGGCCTACCTGACCCACGAGGCGTGGCTCGGCGAGTTCCGGTTCTACGTCGATGAACGCGTGATCATTCCCCGTTCGTTCATCGCGGAACTGCTCCCCGGCGGGCTCGAGACGTATGTCGGTCCGGCCGACGGCGTCAAATCCGCGCTCGACATGTGCACGGGGTCTGGCTGTCTCGCGATCCTGATGGCGCACGCCTATCCGGAGGCGGATGTCGACGCCGTCGACATCTCGTCCGAGGCGCTGACGGTGGCGCAGCGCAATGTCAGCGATTATGGCCTCGCCGACCGCATCAACCTGATCCGGTCCGATCTCTTCGCCAATCTTCCGGAAAAGAATTACGACCTCATCATCAGCAATCCGCCATACGTCACCGCGATGGCGATGGAAGAGCTGCCCGCCGAGTATCGGCACGAGCCGCAGCTGGCGCTTGCCGGCGGCGACGATGGCCTCGATCCGCTGCGCGTCCTGGTCAAGGAAGCGCCGCGTTTCCTCAATCACGGCGGCGCACTCGTGGTCGAGACCGGGCACAACCGCGCGGCGGCGGAGACCGCCTTTCCGCGGCTGCCGATGGTGTGGCTGCCGACGGCATCGAGCGACGACGGCGTGTTCCTGATCAAGCGCGAGGATCTGGTCGCCGGGAGATAACGCTCCAGCGAGGACGTCTGCGGCGGATTCGCTTGGTCGCCTCGAGACAAAAGCGCGGTCGCGTAGAATCGCCCTCTCCTGCCTCCCGAATTTTCCGATGACCGACCGTTCCGGCGGCGAAATACTGGTCGCAAGCCTGCTGGCGCAAGGCGCAACGCACGCATTTGGCGTTCCCGGCGAAAGCTATCTCGCGGTGCTCGACGCGTTGCACGACGTCGGCGCGCGCTTGCCGTTTTTTGTTTGCCGCAACGAAGGCGGTGCGGCCTACATGGCCGAAGCGTTCGGCAAGTTGACGGGAACTCCCGGCCTCGCCTTTGTCACGCGCGGCCCCGGCGCATCCAACGCGGCAATCGGTATTCATACCGCGGCGCAGGACTCGACGCCGATGATCGTGTTCGTCGGCCAGGTTGGCGGCGACATGGTCGACCGCGAGGCTTTCCAGGAAATCGACTATCGGCGCATGTTCGGCAGCATCGCCAAATGGGCGACGCAGATCGATCGGGCGGATCGCATCCCTGAATACGTCGCGCATGCCTATCGACTCGCCATGTCGGGCCGGCCGGGGCCAGTCGTGCTCGCGCTGCCCGAAGACATGTTGTCGTCGCGCGCGAGCTGCGCCGATGCGCCGCGCGTGGCCGCCGTGCCGGCGGCACCCGGGCCGGAGCAGCTGGCGCTGGTGCGCAGCGCGCTGGCCAACGCCCACGCGCCGCTCGTGCTCGTCGGCGGCAGCCGCTGGGATGCGTCGGCCTGTGCGGCGCTGCAGACATTTTCGGAAACGCACACGCTACCGGTCGCCGCCGCGTTTCGCCACCAGGACCTGTTCGACAATCGCCATCCGCATTACGCGGGCGACGTCGGCATCGGCATCAACCCCCAGCTTGCCGCACGCGTGCGCGACGCCGATGTCCTGCTGGTGATCGGCGAGCGGTTGGGCGAGATGACCACCAGCGGCTACACGCTGCTCGACGTGCCGATACCGCGGCAGCAGCTCATTCACGTGCATCCATCACCGGACGAGATCGGCCGCGTCTATCAACCGGAAGTGGCGATTGCCGCGACGCCCGGTGCCTTTCTGGCCGCGATGAACGCACTCCCGTCCTTCACCCGGCCCGCGTGGCGCGAGCTCGTCCAGGATGCGCACGCGGCGTACGAAGCCTGGCGGGCCCCACGGCCGGTCCCCGGTGACGTCGACCTGTGGCAGATCGTGCGGTGGATGGACGAGCGCCTTCCCGACGACGCGATTCTGACCAATGGCGCGGGCAACTACACCGGCTGGCTGCATCGGCTGTTTCGGTACCGGGGCTTTCGCACCCAGTTGGCACCCTACAACGGCGCGATGGGGTACGGCGTGCCGTCGGCGATTGCCGCCAAAGCCGTGCATCCCGCGCGCATGGTGATCTCCTGGAACGGCGACGGCTGTTTCCAGATGAACGGGCAGGAGCTCGCCACCGCCGTCCAGTACGGTCTCGCCGTGATCTTCGTCGTCATCGACAACGCGATGTACGGGACGATCAGGATGCACCAGGAGCGCAACTATCCCGCGCGCGTGTCGGGCACCGACCTCGTCAATCCGGATTTCGCGGCGCTGGCGCGCGCTTATGGTGTCCACGGCGAAACCGTCGTTCGTACCGCGGAGTTCGCGCCGGCATTCGAGCGCGCCGCGGCATCCGGCGGACCCGCGCTGTTGCACGTCAAGATCGACCCGCAGGCGCTGACGATGAACGCGACGCTCGATGCGCTCCGGGCGCAGGGCGCCGCCGCCAGCAAACCGCGCCGTTGATCGACGGGGTCGCTGCCGTTCGCTACGTGGTAACCGGCGTCCCTCCGGCGCGCAAGAGTCGGCCGAGGACGATCCGCCACACGCCGCCGTAGATCATCACGATGCCGACCAGGACGCCGACGAAGCCGATCGAGCTCTGCGGCCAGCCGCTGGCGATCAACAACGCGATGACGATCGAAAGGATGCCGTCGAACAGCACCCACCCCCAACCGGCCTTCGGTTTCAGCTTGAACGCGAGCATCACGCTCGACACCCCGCTTGCGAGCAGGAACGCGCCGATGAGCAGCGCGATGGACGCAATCCCGGCGATCGGGCGAACCAGAAGAAAGATCCCGAGCACCAGCGCCAGCAATCCGGAGAGAAACTTCAAGCCGAATCCGTCCTCGCCGCGCTGGTGAAATGCATAGACGATCTGCACGATGCCGGCAAACACGAACAGCCAGCCAAGCAGCAGGTCCGCGGCGAGCGCGGCGATCGGCGGCGAAAGTACGGCAAGCACGCCCGCCACGATCAACAATACGCCCCACACGATGACCCAGCCGCCTGCCTTGCGTGCATCCGGTGCCGCTGCGTCGACCATAGTGATCTCCTTTTGTGAAGTTATGCGGGCATCGTAGTCCTCGCCGCGGCGGCTAGCAATGTCTTATGATCACGCTTCGTCCCCGGGAGTTGCGATGGGCATCAGGAATCTTCTCGATCTGAGTGGCAAGGTCGCTTTGGTCACTGGCGGCTCGCGCGGGATCGGCCTGCAGATGGCCGAAGCACTGGGTGAAATGGGCGCGCGCGTCGCGATCACCGCGCGCAAGCAGGACGAACTGGACGAGGCACGCGTCCATCTGACGCGGCTTGGCATCGAGTGCCACACGGTGACCGGGGATCTCGCGCAGTTCGCCACGATTCCGGCGATGGTCGACAGCGTCGACGCGCACCTCGGTCCGGTGGACATTCTCGTCAACAACGCGGGCACGAACTGGGCGGCGCCGGCGGAGGACTACCCGGACGACGCCTGGCGCAAGGTCATGGGACTCAACGTCGATGCCCATTTTCTCCTTTCGCGCGAAGTCGGGCGGCGCGTGATGATTCCGCGACGCAGCGGCAAGATCATCAACATCGCATCGATCGCGGGACTGTTCGGCAATCCACCGACGTGGGAGATGCAGACGATCGCCTACAACACGAGCAAAGGCGCGCTCGTGAACATGACGCGCGCGCTCGCCGCCGAATGGGGCAAGTACAACATCAACGTGAACGCCATCTGTCCTGGCTTCTTTCCGTCCAAGATGACCCGCGTCCTGCTCGACCGCATCGATCGTGCCGTCCTCGACCTCACGCCCCTCGGGCGCCTCGGCGGCGACGAGGATCTGAAGGGCAGCGTCGTGTTCCTGGCGTCCGAGGCGTCGCGCCACATCACGGGGCATATGCTGCCCGTGGACGGCGGCTACACGATCGTCTGACGTGCGTTTGCTGGAGCCTGGCCCGCCAGCCGTGCGCGCTGGTCGTGGACGTTGCCGCAGCGTGGCGACAAGGCGCGACGCTTTGCACCGCTTCCGAATTCCTGGGCACGCTCGCGGTGGGCGCGTTGCCGTGTCGCACCTTGCGAATGTCGGCCGTCTGATGCAGAGTCCGCCATCGGAGACGAGGGCCGCGGCCGGGTCGTTGCGCCAGGCGCCAACCAGGAGGGCTCATCGAATGTCACGAACACTGCGTTGGTGGTTGTTGTCGCTCGCCTGCTCCTACGCGGGATTCGCGGGTGCGCACGAAGTGCGCGCTGCCGACGTCGTCGCGATCGCCGCAGCTGCCGGCCCGCTGGAGGTCGCTCGCGCGTATCTGACGCACGGCATCACGCACATCCTGTTCGGCTACGACCATCTGCTGTTCGTGCTCGCGCTGATGCTGATCGTGCGCAACACACGCGTACTGGTAGCGACGATCACGGCGTTCACGCTCGCGCATTCGATCACGCTGGCACTCGCCACGCTAGCTTATGCGCAGGTGCCGGGCCCGCCGGTCGAGGCGACGATCGCGTTGTCGATCCTCCTTCTCGCGGGCGAAATCGTCCGGGTCCGCCGCGGTCAGCCAAGTCTCACGCAGCGCCGGCCCTGGATCGTCGCGTTCGCGTTCGGCCTGCTGCACGGTTTCGGCTTCGCCGGCGCGCTGGCTGGGATCGGATTGCCGCACGGCGACCTCCCGCTGGCGCTGTTCGCGTTCAACGTCGGCGTGGAAGTCGGTCAGCTTGCCTTCATCGCGGGCGTGCTCGCCGTTCTGGCGCTGGCGCGTCGCGTGGCGCTGCCGGCAGTGATCACGCGTTACACCTATCCGGTCGTCACCCTGGGCATTGGCGCGTTGTCGGCGTTCTGGCTTATCGAACGCGTATCGGTGTTCTGGACGTGATCGCTAGCTGTGCCGCACCGGCGCTGGCGCCTCTTTGGGCGGCGACAGGCGGTCGGCGACCGCGTCCTTGATGCGCTGGCAGCGCGCGACGATATCGACCAGCACGCTGCCCGACCAGCCGAAGGTGAAGAGTCCCGAGATCGCGATGATCGGGGCCAGCATCTCCCATCCCGCCGGCAACAGGACACTGCCGTAGCCCACGGTCGTATAGGTATTGCCGGCGAAGAAACCGGCCGCGCGCCAGCTCGGAATCAGCCCGCCGTAGACGAGCGCCGACGCCCACACGACAGTCTCGGTCAGGTGCAGCGCCAGCAGCAGCAGGATCGACGTCGTCATCAACACATCGGCGCGCCAGATCCTGGGCCGCAGCATGATCGCGCGCGACCGGCGGGCGACATGGTCGGTGACCGCGCGTACGCCCGTCGCGTGGATGATGATGATCAGCATGAGCATCCCGCCGCCGAAGGCGACGTCGGCGGCCGGCATGACCTGCGCGAGGTGCTGCAGAAACGGCAACTGCGCGATGTCGCCAGGCACGTTGGCGATGCTCGCGGCATCGCGGGACAACGTGTCGGTCAACGTCGATGGCGCGACCGCGTCCTTCGCGGGGGATACTTGCGCGATAACGAACGATTCGAGCATGGCGTAGGTCCTGTGGTGAGCGAACGGCGCATCATCGCCCGCCACCCGACCTGGCGGCAATCGTTTACCGAGGTCGCTCCAGGATTTACGCTGGCCACGCGCGCCGGATGATCGACACGCAATCCGTGCCGCTCGGCAAATGGCCGAACGCACCGCCGGCGAAATGGCTTTGCGCCAGCCGCGACGCGCAGAACGCCCGTGCCACGACGTCTTCCGAGAAGCGCACCAGCAGCGCGCCCTGCACGGCGAGCGCGATCCGCTGCGTCAGCCCGCGCGCCTGCTCCTCGTGCTGCAACGGCTCCCGCAGCTCCCGCTGCAGTTGCGCGATGTGCGCATCGAGGTGCGCGTTGCCGGAGCGCGCCGGCTCCAGTTCGGCAGCGAGCGCTTCGATGCATCGCGCATCGCGCGCGACGGCGCGCAACACGTCGAGGCACATGATGTTGCCCGCGCCTTCCCAGATCGAATTGAGTGGCATTTGCCGGTAGACGCGCGCGAGCGGCCCCTCCTCCACGAAACCGTTGCCGCCCAGGACCTCCATCGCCTCCGCGGCCAGCGCCGGACCGCGCTTGCAGATCCAGTATTTCGCGGCGGGCGTGAGAATGCGGCGAAGCAGCGCTTGCGCCTCGTCGCCCTGCGCGTCGAACGCGCGTGCGAGCCGCATGGCAAGCGCGGTCGCCGCCTCGGATTCGAGCGCCAAATCGGCGAGCACGCTGCGCATCAGCGGTTGCTCGGCCAACCGTTTTCCGAACGCCATCCGGTGGTGCGCGTGGTGCAACGCCTGCGTGACGGCGCCGCGCATGAGCCCTGCCGTGCCCAGCGCGCAGTCGAGCCGGCAATACGTGCCCATTTCCAGGATGGTGGCGATGCCACGTCCTTCGTCGCCGACCAGTTGCGCATGCGCACCGAAGAACTCGACTTCCGAGCTTGCGTTCGACCGATCGCCGAGCTTGTCCTTCAGGCGCTGGATGCGGATGGCGTTGACCTCGCCGTCAGGCGTGAACCGCGGCAGCAGAAAGCACGACAAGCCGCCCGGCGCCTGCGCGAGGATCAGAAACGCGTCGCACATCGGCGCCGAAAAGAACCACTTGTGACCGACGATCCGATAGTCGCGACCTCCCGCGGGATCGGCGCGCGTGGTGTTCGCGCGCACGTCGGAGCCGCCCTGCTTCTCCGTCATCCCCATGCCCAGCGTCACGCCTTTTTTCGCGTCGGCCGGAAGGAAGCGCGGATCGTATTCGCAGGTGTAGATCCGCGGCAGCCATTGCGCGGCGAGCGCCGCGTCGCGCTGGAGTGCGGGCACGCTCGCATACGTCATCGTCGTCGGGCACAGCGTGCCGTCCTCGAGCTGCGCATACATGACATAGAGCGCCGCGCGCCGGACATGGGCGCCCCGTCCGGGCGCGGCCCACGGAGCCGCCGCCGCACCGTGCCGCTGCAGATAGCTCATCAGCGCGTGATAGGCCGGATGAAACTCGACCACGTCGCGGCGGCGGCCGTTGGCGTCGAAGGACTTGAGCGTCGGCGTGTACCGGTTCGCCTGCTCGGCGAACGCTTGCATCTCCGCCGAGCCCACTTCGGAACCACGCGCGTGCAGCCACGCGTCGGCATCGCCCGCGCCTTCACGGATGACGGCGTCGCGCAGCGCGGCGTCGCACGCGTAGACATTGAAGTCCGCGAGCGGCGGCACCTGATTGACGACCTCGTGCGTCGCCACCATCGGCAATGCGGGCATGCTCACGATGCTTTTACCTTTCCGCGGCCCGATACTTCTCGCAACGCGAACGAGCCCAGTTTAACGTACGCTACACTGGATAACGACGGTTGGCGGAGAGGACGGAAAGGACAATGTCACGCAAGGTCTTTGTGGCCGGCGTCGGGATGATCCCGTTCGCCAAGCCCGGCGCCAGCGCGCCCTACCCCGAGATGGGCGCGGCCGCGACACGCGCAGCCCTGACCGACGCGGCGGTCGCCTACATCGACATCGAGCAGGCGTTCGTCGGCTACGTGTACGGCGACTCGACGTCGGGGCAACGCGTCCTCTACGAGATCGGGATGACGGGCATCCCGATCGTCAACGTCAACAACAATTGCTCGACGGGATCGACGGCGTTGTTCCTGGCGCGGCAAGCCGTCGCGTCGGGTGCCGTCGAATGCGCGCTGGCGCTCGGGTTCGAGCAGATGGAGCCCGGCGCCCTGGGTCGCAAGTTCAACGATCGCGCGTCTCCCTTCGAGCGCTTCGATGAGGAAACCGCCGCGCTCGTCGGCATGCCGGACGTGCCGCTGGCGTTGCGCTATTTCGGGGGCGCCGGTCTCGCCCACATGCGGAAGTACGGCACGCGGATGGAAACGTTCGCAAAAATTCGCGCCAAGGCGAGCCGGCACGCGGCCAACAATCCGCTCGCGCTCTTCCGGAAAGAGGTCACACCCGAAGAAGTCATGGCGTCGCCGGTGTTGATCCCCGGCGTGATGACGCGGCTCATGGCGTGCCCGCCCACGTGCGGCGCCGCGGCCGCCGTGCTCGTGTCGGAGGCGTTCGCAGACCGGCATGCGCTCGCGAAAAACGTCTGGATCGCCGCGCAGACGATGACGACCGATACGCCGTCCACGTTCGATGCGCACGACATGATGCGGGTCGTCGGCTACGACATGGCGCGTGCGGGCGCGCAACGGACGTTTGCCGCGGCCGGAATCGGGCCCGAGGACGTCGATGTCGTCGAATTGCACGACTGCTTCGCGCACAACGAGTTGCTCGCCTACGAGGCGCTCGGGCTGTGCGCCGAAGGCGGTGGCGAACGCTTCGTCGAGGACGGCGACAATACGTATGGCGGCAAGGTCGTCACCAATCCGTCGGGCGGGCTCCTGTCCAAGGGGCACCCCTTGGGCGCGACCGGACTTGCGCAATGCTGCGAGCTCACCCACCAGTTACGCGGCTCGGCGGGCGCGCGCCAGGTGACCGGCGCGCGCATCGGCCTGCAGCACAATCTCGGCCTGGGCGGAGCGTGCGTGACGACGATGTATCGCGCGGCGTGACGACATCGACGGCCGCTGCACGCAAGGAAATTCAAGCCCGATCGCACAATCGATGCGGCGACGCCCGCCGCACCTCCGGTAGAGTCGCGTCCGGAACCAGCGACACCAAGGTGAGTCAGAACTTGGCGCGTGTGCGTTCGCGACGGTAATGGACCGGCACGGTGAGTGGAACCTTTCTCGATTGGATGGACGGGCACCTGGGGCGCCGATGGCGTGAGTTGACGTCGCCCGGGCGCCCGACACCCGGTGTCGACCACATCATGAAGCACTGGAGCGACGACTCCCCGCGCCAAGGCGCGGTGGTGGCCGTGCCGCTGGTGTGGCTGACCTTCATCCTGTCGCTGATGATTCACGTCGCCGTAATGTGGGTCTGGCTTCCGCATGTGCGCCTGGTTGCGGCAAATCCGCAGGAATCGAGCCAGTCCGGCGGACCGCTCGCGGTGAGGTTGGCGGCGCTGCCGAAGAATGCCGCTGCGGCAGCGCCGCCCACGCCGCCGCCACCCGCGGTGGCGCAGCCGCCTGCCGTACGACTGCCGACCATGGTGCTGCGCCCGTTGCCAAGACCGCCGACGCCGATCATCGCCGCACCCGTTTCGCCGGTTCCCACCGTCATCGCGCCGCCGCCAGCGCCGGTGCCTAAAGCGGCCCCGGCACCGCCTATCCCGGCGGAGATGGACCTTTCAGCGTACATGGCTGCCAAGCGCCGCGCCCGCGGTGAAACGGAATCCTCGGGACCGCAAGGCGCGGCCTCCGAGCCCGCCGAGTCCGACACCGCGCGCCGCGATCGCATCGTCGCCGCCAATCTCGCGGCGATACGCACCCCCAACCTGGGCAACGATCCGCGCAACGGGGGCGGCCTGTTCGAGGTGAGGCGCCTGGGCTCCGACGACGCCGAATTCATGTTTTACGGATGGAACAAGGAAATCAGGCGCCGGGTGCCGCAGATGATCGAGGTGAAGAAGGGTACGAACAGCAGCATTCAAATCGCGATGGTGCGCAAGATCATCGGGATCATTCGCGATCACGAAGACGGAGATTTCGCATGGGAGTCGCGCCGGCTGGGCCGGGTGATCACGTTGTCGGCGCGCGCCAGCGACAATGGCGAGCTGGAGGCATTCATGATGAAGGAATTCTTCGACACGATCGGTGCGGCGCGATAGTTGGCGGAGTGGCAGGAGAATGCCGCGCGCCGAGGCGCAGTCCTGCCCCAGGGGCATGAAGGATTTGGGGGGTGGCCCGCGGCCGGCCGCGATCCACCCCGATGCCCACCGGAGGCGCGCCCTGGTTGGGGGTCCCGCTAGGCTGCGCGCCTTCCCCCACTGCGGGCACGCCCGGCTTGGGGCGGCCCTGCGCCGTGCGGCAGGAACGCCCCCGAGCCGCTGCGCGCCTTCCCGCACTGGGGGCGCCCGGCTTGGGGCGGCCCTGCGCCGTGCGGTAGGAACGCCCCCGAGGCGCTGCGCGCATCCCCCCACTGGGGGCGCCCAGCTTGGGGCGGCCCTGCGCCGTGCTAATCTCCCTCGGCCTGCCCGGCCTTTGCCTATCTCGCGGCTCCATGGCCACCGATCCCCCCCAACGGACCGCTCCGGCAGCAAAACTGCCGCAGGAAAGGCCCGCGGCAACGCGCAAGGCATCGCGGCCGTTGCGCCGGCGGATCGTTCGCTATTTTGTCGACCGCACGACGCGCCGGCGCCTGCTGCTGGTCACCGTCACGCTGATTGCGTTCGGGCTGCTCGCAGCCGCGAAGGGCATCATCGGCTATTACGTGTTCGCCACGAAGTCGACGCGCTTCGAGGTCGGGCTCGTGCTCATCGCCGTCCTCGCCGCCGTTTTCGTGCTGGTCGAGCGGCGCGTCGCGCGCGCGCTCGAATCCCGCTTTACCCGTAATACCCAGAAGCACCGGGCGGCGCTCGCGGCGCTCGTCGATGAAATCTCGGTCATCGGCGAACGCGCGCAACTCGAGCAACGACTCGTCGCTCGCTTCGACGAGTTGTTCGGTACCAAGGGCACCGTGCTGTTGATCGGCGGCACCGGCCGCCCGTTCAGCGTGGTCGCCGGTGCCAACGCCGACACCCCGCCATCGCTCGCGGACGACGATCCCGTGATCGCCAAGCTTCGCGGCGCACACGCGCCCGTGGCGCCGGCCGATATCGGCTCGTTCGTCACGGGTCCGCTGGTGTGGCCGCTGCGCGTGCGCGGACAGCTCATCGGCATGCTCGCCAGCGGCGACCACGACTACATCGAGAGCTTCGACGTCGCCGAGATCGAAGGCGTCACCGCATTGGCCGATGCTGCCGCGGCCAATCTTGCGTTGCTCGATTCTTCCTTGGTGACCGCGCCGAAAACGCCCAATAACCTGCCGCCGCAGCTGGCGTCGTTCGTCGGCCGCGAACGCGAGCTCGCGCACTGCCGGCAACTCCTGCAGGAATCGCGATTGCTCACGCTGACCGGTTTTGGCGGCGCGGGCAAGACACGCCTTGCACACCGGCTCGCGGAGGACCTGCTCGACCGGTTCCCGGCTGGCGTTTGGTGGATCGAGCTGGCCGGGCTGACCGATGCCGATCACCTGGCGTCCGCCGTAGCTGCGGTCGTCGGTGTCCCGGAGATGCAGGGCGTGTCGGCGACGCAGGGATTGTCGCAGCGCTTCGGCAATCGCTCCGTGCTGCTGGTGCTCGACACCTGCGAACACGTGCGTGACGGTTGCAAGCGCCTCGTCGAGGAACTGCTCGGCGCGTGCGAAAAGCTGGCGGTCCTGGCCACGAGCCAGGAGACACTCCTGGTTCCCGGCGAGCGCGAATACGCATTGCCGGCCTTGTCGGTACCCCCTCGCGACGACGCCATCGAGCCGCAAGTGCTGGCGCAATCAGAGGCGGTGCGCTTGTTCGTCGACCGTGCGCGCGTTGCGGTGCCGGAGTTCGCGCCCGACGCGCAGGCGATCGCCACGATCGCCGACATCTGCCGGCAGCTGGACGGCATTCCGCTGGCCATCGAGCTTGCGGCAGCGCGCGTGAAATTTCTCGCGCTCGATGCGATACGCGTTCATCTCGACGATCGTTTCCGCCTGCTCGGCGGGGGGAACAGGATGCTGGCGCGGCACCAGACCATGCGCGCGTCGATCGATTGGAGCCATGACCATCTCGACGCCGACGAGCAGCAGTTGTTGCGCCGGCTGGCGGCGTTCGCGGGCGCCTTCACGTTGTCCGCGGCCGCCAAAGTGGCATTCGACGCCGATGACGCGCTCGACGCGCTGGACCTCACGACGCGGCTGGTCGACAAGTCGCTGTTGCAGGTCGAGCATGACGGCGGGGAGCCCCGCTACCGGATGCTGGCCACCCTGCGACAGTTCGCGCAGGAAAAACTGTCCGCGAGCGGCGACGAGCCCGGTGTGCGGCGCCGCCATCGCGATTTTTACGTGGCGTTGGCCGAGAACACCGCCAAGGCACTGCATGGCCCCGCGGCTCGACAGGCCAGCGAAGTCCTCGACCGCGAATTCGACAATCTGATGATCGCCCATGCCTTCTGCGCCCAGGACCCGCACGGCGGCCACGACGGCATGCGGCTCGCCCACGCGCTCGAGCTGTATTGGCTCGATCGAGGCTTGCTTGCGCGCGGCAGCCAGGTTGCGCGCGAAGCCTTGGGGCATCCGGACGCGGCGGCCCCAGCGCGGATGCGCGCGGACCTCCTGCTCGGTGCGGCCCGGCACGCATCGATGTGCGGCGACACGCGGCAGGCAAGCACGTGGCTCGACGAATGCGTAACGCTCGCCGTTCATCTGGATGCGCAAGATCTGCGCTGCCGCGCTTTGGCGTTGGCAGGCGATGTCGCGCAACGCAACGGCGACGTCGCGGGCGCGCGCCGCGCACTCGACGACGCGATCACTGCCGCCCGCGCGTTGGGCGATCCATCGGTGTTGCGCGAAACGCTTGACGACGTCGGCGAGTTCTATCGCAAAGCCGGTGACCTCGAGGCAGCGGTCGCTGCGCTCGAGGAATCGCTGGCGCTTGCCCGCAACGAAATGGATCTGGCGGCGCTGCACGTGTGCCTGCGCGATCTCGCGCGACTGGCGCTCGAGCGACGCGATCTCGCGCGGGCGCGTGAACTCTTGCGGGAAGCACTCGACCTCGCGTTGGCCACGGGCGCACGGTTCGACGGCGAAAACGACCTGGAGGTCGCGGGCGAGCTTGCCGCGGCCGCCGCGGCCTGGCCACGGGCGGCGCGCTTCGCCGGCGCGGCGGACGCATCGGCCGCCGCGATGGGCAGCGCGCGCGCACTGCGCGATGACGCGATCACGGCCGCGTTCGCGACCGCGCCGCGCGCCGCGATGGGCGACGCAGCCTTCGCGGACGCGTACGCCCAGGGGCAAAAGCTGCGGCTGGCCGACGCGCTGGCCGAGGCGCGCGGCTTCATGGACGAAGCGTGGCCCAATGGGGCGGACGAAACGCCGCGGCAGGACGGATTTGTCACACGTTAGCGAAGCCCGGAAGCCGTTCCCGCCGGGACAAAAAGACGTGCCGCAACCCGTTCTGGCATACTCATTCCTGTTCACAGCCAAAGCGACGGCTCACCATCGATACCACTGCTCCCATGGACCGGCTAGGACGCTACCAGATTCGCGAAATCATCGGCGAAGGGGCGATGGCCTGCGTCTACAAGGCCTTCGATCCCGAGATCAACCGTCCACTGGCGATCAAGCTTCTGAAGGCCCAGCTGCGCCTCGACGGCGAGTACCACGGACGGTTCCTGCGCGAGGCCAAGGGCGCGGGCGTGCTGTCGCACCCCAACATCGTCACGGTGTTCGACGTCGGCGAAGACCAGGGCCATCCGTACATCGCGATGGAGCTCGTCGAAGGCCAGACGCTCGCCGAAGCGCTGAAGGGAACCAAGCCGATGTCGACGCGCGACATCGTCGAGATCGGCATCCAGCTGACGCGCGCGCTCGACTACGCGCACAAGAAGGGAATCGTCCACCGCGACGTGAAGCCCGGCAACATCATGCGGGTGAACGACACCAACGTCATCAAGGTCGCCGACTTCGGGATCTGCCGCATCGACGGCAGCGAACAGGGCGATGCAACGCGCACGCAGATCGGCAACGTGCTCGGAACGCCCCACTACATGTCGCCGGAGCAGGTCGTCGGCGAAAAAGTCGACTCGCGCTCCGATCTCTTTTCCGCCGGTGTCGTTCTGTACCAGCTTCTCACCGGTCACCTGCCCTTCGAAGGCGACACGCTGATCAGCGTCGCCTACAAGATCACCAAGACCGATCCGCCGTCGCTCGACAAGGTCCGCGGGGATTTGCCGCTGAGCTTGCGCCGGGTCATCGAGCGCGCGTTGAAGAAGCAGCCGGACAAGCGCTTCCAGAGCGGCGAAGAGTTCGCGCAGGCGCTGGTGGGCGTGTCGCGCGAGATCGCGGAGTCCGACCAGAAACACGGGCGGCGCGGCATTCCGCTCGCCGTCCGGTGGGCGCTCACGATGGCCGCGGTGGTCGCGATCACGATGACGCTGACGGCGACCGTCCTGTACCACCAGCAATACGCAGCGATGATGGATCAGGTGAAGGACTACGGCGGCTCGCTCGCGAAGTTCACCGCGACGCAGAATGCGGTGCCCTTGCTGTCCGAGGATTGGGCGGGCATGGACGTCTTCGTCCAGGAGACGCTTGGCCGCCAGGATTTCAACTACATGAAGGTCATCGACCATCAGGGGGTCGTGCGCGCCAGCAACAACGCGGACGAGGTCGGCAACAAATACGTGCCTCCGCAGGACGCCACTCCTGTGCCGTCCAATGATCCCGGCGTCACCGTGCAAAAACACCGGATTGCCGACGGCCGGCAGGTTCTCGATTTCTCCGCGCCGGTCCTGTTCCAGGGCAAGACCATCGGCGGCATCCATCTCGGCATCTACGAGGCGCCGCTCACCGCCGTCGCCAATCTCATGCTGGTGCTGCTTTCGATCCTGACCATCGTGACCGTGGCGGCCGTGGCCGGCGGCACCTACTTGCTTGCGCAGCGGCTGGCAGCGCCCATCCGGATCATGAAAAACTCGTTGCAGGAGCTTGCCAACGGTCGTTACGACTACCGGATCGCCGAAGAACGGAAAGATGAATTCGGCGAGCTCTACGCCGAGTTCGACAAGACTGCCGCCGCTCTCGAAAAACGTTATGAGCCACCCAAACCTGCGACCGCGCCTGCGCCAGACAGCGCGTAGACGCGCGCTGCGCGCGTTCGGGATCCTCGTGCTGGCCATTGCCGGCTGCGCGACACCGCCTCCGGCGCCCGAGGCGCCGGCACCCGTTTTCGTCGCGCCGCCCGACGCCGGTCCGGTCATCAATCGCGATGAGGACTTCGCGATCGTCGCGGTGCGCGACGGCGACACGATGGCGTCGCTGGCCGAGCGCTATCTCGGCGATGCCGGCAAAGCCTGGTGGATCGCGCAATTCAATGGCGTGTCCACCGTGCGCGCCGGGCAGATCATCGTCATTCCGCTGCGCGTCCGCAACCCTATCGGCGTCTACGCCAGCGGCTACCAGACGATTCCGATCCTCTGCTATCACCGTTTCGGTCCGCGCGCGACCAAGCTCAACGTAGCGCCGGCGGCATTCGAGGCGCAAATGGAGTACCTCGCGCGCAACGGCTACACCGTGATTCCGTTGAAGCGCCTCGCGCGTTTTCTGCAGGGCAAGGAGCCGCTGCCGGCGAAAACGGTGGCCATCACGATCGACGACGGCTATCGCTCGACCTACGAAATCGCCTATCCGATCCTGCGCAAGTTCGGCTTCCCGGCGACGGTGTTCCTGTACACCGACTTCGTCGGCGCGTCCGACGCGATGACCTGGCCGCAGATGAAGGAAATGATGGCGTCCGGGCTGATCGATATCGAGCCACATTCGAAGTCGCACGCGAATCTTGCGCTGCGGCTTCCCGGCGAAACCGACGCCAAATACAAGGAGCGCATCAAGCGCGAAGTCGACGTGCCGGTGGCGGTGCTCCGCGAGCGGCTCGGCGACAGCAGCTTCACCTACGCCTACCCGTACGGCGACGTCAACGAGTGGGTCGTCGATCTGCTGACGCGCCAGAACGTCTCTCAAGGCGTGACCGTAACGCCGGGCGGCAATGGCTTTTTTGCATATCCGTACATGCTCCGGCGGAGCATGGTCTTCGGCGACCAGGACCTTGAGGGATTCAAGGCCAAGCTCGTCACGTTCGTCCGGACCGCCCAGCGCTGATCCGCCGATGAGTCGCCCGCTGAGTTCGATACCGCCGGTGGCGCTCGCCGTGCTTGCCGGGTGCGCGCAAATGCCCCCTCCGCCGGCACCGTCGACGGAGGCGCCGGTGTCGCGGCCGAGCGCCGTCGACGCCCGGAAATCGGACGTGATCGCCAATCACCGCAAGCTCGCGGAAAGCGCGAAAAAAGACGGCGACCTCGCGACCGCCGCTACGGAATGGCAGATTATCGTGTTGCTCGCGCCGGACAACGATAGTTATCGGCGCGAATGGTCCGCCGTCCGCGCCGCGATTCCGGTCCAGGTCAAGGAGCAATTGCACGCGGGATCGGCGGCCATGGCCGCCGGTGACCTCGACCGCGCGAACGCGGCGATGCTGCGCGTGTTGGCGCTCGATCCGAACCAGCCCGAGGCCGCGGCCGCGCTGCGCGAAATCGATCGCCGCCGCTTCACGCGCATCCAGGCCGACCGGGCGGCGAAGGTCGTCCGTATCGAGGACAAGGTCGCGATCGCCGGCACCATGCGCGCGCAAGCGGCGGCCGAGTCCGGCGACGGATTCGATCTCGAGCAGGCGCTCCTGATGCTGCGCGCCGGTGACGCGACCGGGGGGATCCGCGATCTGAAGGCGTTTGTCGATGCGAATCCGGGCAATCGCAACGCGCGCCAGCGGATCGGCGCCGCGGTGGCCGAACGCGCGCGCGAACTCGAGGACCAGGGGTCCCGCGAGCAGGCGCTCAACTTGTACGAGCAAGCCACGGCGCTCCGCGGCGACGGCACCCCGCCGTGGGCGGCACGCATGCCGCCGCTACGGCGGGCCGTTTCACAGGATTATTTCGACAAGGGTTCGCGCGTGTACCGGACCAACGTCGCGCAGGCGATCACGTTTTTCGAGACGAGCCTGCGCTACGACCCCGCCAACACCCAGGCGGCGATCAAGCTTCAGGACGCGAAGGCGGCGCGCGAAAAGCTCGAGAAGATCGACAAGGACGCGCGCAAGCCGTAGCGCGATTGCGGTGTTTTCCCCCGAACACACCTTCGGCGTCCTCCCTCCCCGAAGACGCCTTTGGCGTCTCCCCAAAGGGGCGCCGGCCTAGGGGTGGCCTTGCGGTCGGAATACGGGCAAGGCGCTAGCAGTGCGCGACGTCGCGCCGATCTTGCGCCGGGACCCACAGGTTACTTCGCGCCGAATTTCTCGCTCATCTTCTTGCGCAAATCGAGCGCGCGCTCGCGTTCCAGCTTGGCTTTCTGGTTATTGGGCTCGAGCGCCAGTACGCGATCCCATTTGCTGATTGCTTCATCGAGATTCTGCCGCTGGAACGCTTGCGCGGCTTCGCGCTCGTAACGCCTCGCCAGCGTCTGCCGCACGCTGTCACGTTGGGTTGCGGCGTCCTTGTTGCCGGGGTCGCGGAGCGCGGCTTCGCGAAATGCGTCGTAGGCGCCCTCGAGATTGCCGGTCTTCTGCAGGTCGGTGCCCTGCTGCATCAGCGCCACCGACGCGCCGCGCGGCGTGGCGCTTTCGGTTGCCGCGGCCTTGGCCGCTTCGTCCGTCGCTTCTGCCGCTGGAACGGCCGGCCGCGCCGCAGCGGCGGGAGGGGCCTTGCCCGGGATCTTGATCACCTGCCCGGCCGCGAGCCGGCTCGGGTTGGGGATCTCGTTGTACTTGGCGAGAATGTGGAAGCGGAAGCGATCGCCGAGGTATTGCTGCGCGATCTTCGACAACGAGTCATCGCGCTGCACCGTGTAGCGGAAGAACACGGTGCCCAGCTCTTTCTGCGGGTCCGCCTTGATCTGCTCCATCAGCTTCTTCGCGAGGTCGTTGTTCGCATCGAGCGCCAGCGCCTGCTCGAGCGTGCGCTGCGCGCTCGCCTCGTCGCCGTTTTGCAGCTGCGTGACGGCATCGATCGCGAGCTTCTGCGCCTGCGCCTTCGCCTGCGCAGGCGTCAATTCCGGCACGGCCGGCGCGACCGGTTTCGGAGGCTCGGGCGCGGCGACCGGCGCGGGCGGCGGGGGGGCCGGCGCCGGCTTGGGCGGCTCCGCCGCGCACGCGACGAGCAGCAGCGCCATCGAGGCCATCGCACCCAGGCGCCAGGAGCGTCCTGTCACTATCGCAGTCATGGTATCCATCGCGAGCAATTGGTGCCTATCGTATGCAAATCCGGCATGGCGCGAAAGACGAATATTGCACACGGAATCGGCCGAATATCAATATGTTCCTGCGCCGCGCGCCAACGGGGTCGAACCCGGTTGCCCATTGCTTCCTCCGGGCGGTGCATCGACGGCGCTGCCAATCGAATCTGACCTGATCTGGATCACGGCTGCGCGGATTCGGTGCGCGTGCCGTTCGCCGCGGACCGCTCGCGGCACCAGACGGCGAGCGCCGAAAAATTGTCCTGTTCGCGGCCGCCGCGCAGCACCACTTCGCGTTCCATGACGCGCAGCCATTCGGCAGGCGTCTTGGCCTGCGCCAGCGCATCCAGCATCGCCGTTTCATCGATGTATTCCCAGAATCCGTCCGTGCACAGCAGGAACACGTCGCCGTCGGCAATCGGAAACGGCGTGCGCTCGACCGTCGCGACGAAGTCCTCGTTATGGCCCAGCGCGGCAAACAGCCGGCTCCGTTGCAGCGACTCGCGCAGCGCGTTCTGGGCGAGATAACCGGCGTCTACCATCTTCTGGACAATGCTGTGGTCCTTGGTCTGCGCGACGACACGCTGGTCACGGAAGCAGTACAGGCGCGTGTCGCCGACATGTCCCCACGTGGCGACGTGGTGCGTCGTGTCGATCGCGAGCACGGTGGCCGTCGCGCGCATGCCGGCGAGCGGTCCATCCGGCGCCTGCTGCGCGACAATCGCGCGGTGCGCGGCCGTCAGCGCTGCGTCGATCGCGTCGCCCGAGCAATCCGGGGACTCCTGGAACGCCGCGAGAATCACGCGCACGGCGAGCTTGGACGCGACGTCGCCGCCGCCATGACCGCCGGCGCCGTCGCTGACGACGCAGAAACAGCCGCCGCCGCCCGTCCAGAAGCCGTACGCGTCCTCGTTGCGCTCGCGCCCGCCGGGGTTGGACAGAACGGAGACTTCGATTTGCATGCGAGTGCGCGCCTTAAGGCGCGTCGACGGTCTTGGCGTTGGGCAGCGGGCGCGCCTTGGCTTGATACGCGCGCAGGAATTCCTCACCGAAGAGGAAGTGGAAATCCGTCTCCGCTTCGCGCGAGATGGCTCCGTACAACTCCTCATAAAGGTTCCACAGCTTGGCCTTGTGTGTCATCGGCAGCAGCGACCCGCCCGAGGCGCTTTCCGTCAGCCGCTGCTCGAGCTTCGCGGGATCGAAGCGCGCGAGCACCGCCGCGAGCGCGGCGCGCATTCCGGCAACGAATCCCTCCTGATGCGAACGCAGGCTCAAGCGTGCGTCGGCGAGGCTGCGCAAGGGCGGCATGAAGCCCTGGCCGCGCGGCATGAGCAGGTGACCGATGGCCGCGTCGAGGCTCGGCGCGAACTTGAGCGGATTGTTATCCTGCGCAACGATGATCGTCGCGTCCGCGCGCACTTCGCGCTTCGCCTGCGCGCGGGCGGCGAGCAGATCGAGCAGCCCGCGCAGCGTCTCGCGCATGACAGCGCCCAACTCCTCCATGAACTGCGGTGTGAGGCCCCCCGGAATCGCCAGGTCGCGGACGCCGGCACCGCGGAGCAATGCGGCCAGCAGCGCGTCGGTCGACGCATCGGCGGTCGTGGCAACCGCGGCGGATGCGACCGGCGTGCCGCCAGGTGCGGCGGCGGGCGCTTCGATCGGTGCGGCGGCGGAGGCTGTCACATGCACGGCCTCCGCAGGCGCCGGTGCCGCTTCAACGGCTTCGTCTTCCGGCGACGGCACGATCACCGTCGCGATGCGGTTGTCGGGGACGGCCGCGCCGTCTTCGGACCAGGAAAGAAGGGTGCCCTCGCGCAGGATCGTCGTCGTCTCATCGGCCGAGACATCGACGTCCGCACGCGCGCTCCCGGCAGTCTCGACGCGGAGCGCGTAACCCGCGATGCGCAATTCGTCGCCGGTAGTCAACGGATGGTCGCGGCCGCGTCCGACCGCGCGCCCATTCACCATCACCGGCACCGTCGTCCCCTGATCGCGGACCATGTAGCGCCCTTCGTGGAGCACGATGAGAGCGTGCGTGCGCGAGATGACCCGTTCCGGGTCCGGCAGCAACAGCGTGCAATCCGGCGAGCGGCCGATCGTGCCCCCCTTCTCATCGAAGCGAGCGGTGACCGTTGGAGCGACGGGAACTTCGTTGTAGGTCAAGACGGTGATCGTGAGCATCGACAACTTCGTTGAGTCGGGAAAGGGTAGTTGAAGGGGCGGTACTGCGGTCCTGCCACAAGCACGCACACCAGGCAGAGGGGCACGCGTAGCGGAGAATGGCGTGCGCGATACGCGCTCGTCAAGTGCCGCGCGTTCGGGTTACTGGCAGAATGGCGCACGGTTCCCCGAGATCGACAAGGATTTGCAATGATGAACCATGGTACCCCTGCGGCGGCTGCGCCGCCCGGGTTGGCCGAATTCGCACGCGAGGCAGGCGCCGGCGTTTCGGCGGCTTTCGTGCTGGTGGCGATGATGCTGCCGCTGGGGTTCATCGCCTTTGCGCCGCTGGGCGAATATGCGGTCGAGGCCGGATTGCGCGCCGCGCTCGCCGCAGCGATCTTCGGCAATCTCACGGCCCTCGTCCTGAGCGGCGCGTTGCTCCCCAACGAAGTGCCGCGCGCATCTTCGGTATTCCTGTTCGCCGCCTTCGTCCTGCGTATCGCCGGGGATCAGCAGCTGCGCGCATCGCCGTCGCAGGGTGTGGTCGAAATCCTTTATCTGGCGGCGCTATGCCTGGCATTGACCGGGTTCATCCAGATCGTGTTCAGCCTGCTGCGCCTCGGCAATATCGCCCGCTTCGTCCCGTATCCGGTCGTTGCCGGGCTGATGTCGGGCCTTGCCATTTCGCTTGTCATCTACGAACTGCCGGAAGTGTTAGGCACGCATGGCGGAGGCGCTGGCGAGGAAAGCGCGCATCACGGGGTCAACGGATGGACGCTGCTGGTGGCGCTGGTGACGATCGTGGTGTTCGTCGTCGTCCGCAAGCGCTGGCCAAGCCTGCCATCGAAGCTGATCGGCCTTGCCGCCGGCACGGTCGCCGCGGTGCTCATCACCGGCCTCATTGCGGGCGCCGATGTGGGTCCACGCGTCCCGTTTCTTGGCAAGATTCCGGCGCCGGATGCGTTGTTTCCGGCGTTCTCCCGCGATGGTGTCGCGCTGGCGCTGCGCTTCGGCTACGACCTTCTGATCACGGCGCTCGCGATCGCTGTCGTGGGCTCGCTCGACAGTCTGCTCGCCGCCGTCGGCGAAGCGGATGGTCCGCTCGACACCGCCCACCATCCGAACCGGCTGCTGATGGCGCTGGGCTGCGGCAATCTCGTGTCTTCGCTCTTCGGCGGCGTGCCGGTCGCCTACTCGTCGCATCATGCGCTGACGACGCACTACGGCGGCGGCCGCAAGCTCGTCTCGAGCTTCGCCACGACGGCCACGCTCGTCCTGCTGCTGCTTTATGGCGCACCGCTGCTGCAGCTGATCCCGGTGGCCGCGCTGTCGGCCATGATGCTGGTGATCGCCGTCGGGCTCATCGATCGCTGGGCAGGATCGACGATCGACCGCGTGCGGCGCGGCTTGTACGACAGCGAGCTGATCGTCAACATCGCGCTGGTCATCCTGGTCGCCGGCGTGACGATCGCGTTCGGGCTCGTTGCCGCGGTGATCACCGGGCTCATACTCTCCATGGGCCTGTTCCTTGCGGTGATGAATCGTTCGCTGATCCGGTCCGTCACGACCGGCGCGTCGCGGGGCTCGCGCCGCGTCTATCCGCCGGAACAGGCGAGCCTGCTCCGCGTCGAAGGTCACCGGATCAAATTGATCGAGCTCGACGGCGCCATTTTCTTCGGCACCGCCGACCGTCTTGCGTTCGAGGCAATGCGGGCCGCGACGGGCGCGCAATTCCTCATCCTCGACTTGCGCCGCGTCACGATGATCGACGCGTCGGGTGCGCTGATGATGCAGAAGCTGACCCGGCTCGCGCGCGAGCAAGGCGTCACGCTGCTGCTCGCGCATATCAGCGCGACCAGCAAGCTGGGGCGTGCGCTGCAGAGCGCCGGCGTGTTCACGCAGCGCCATCACGCCGACTGGTTCGACGATGCGGATCGCGCGCTGGAATATGCCGAGCATCGTCTGCTCGAGCAGGCGCAGGTGTGGGCCGCGGACCACGAGCTCGCGATTGGCGAATTCGCGCTGCTCAAGGGCCTGTCCGCGGCCGAGCTCGATTTCATGAAGCCTTATCTCGATCGCCAGCTGTTTCCGGCGCGCGCCGCGCTCTACCACGAAGGACAGCTCGGCGACCGGCTGTATCTGCTCGCGCGTGGCGCCGTCAGCATCGTCGCCGAGGATCCCGCGGCGAAAGGCAAGCACCGGCGCGTCGTCACGCTTGCGCCCGGCGTCATCTTCGGTGAATCGGCGATGATCGAGGGCGGCACCCGTTCGGTGACCGCGATTGCCGAGAACGAGGTCGTCACCTACAGCCTGTCGCGCAGCAATCTCGAGGCGATTCACTTGCGCGACCCCGATCTCTACCGGCGGATTTCGCTCAACATGTTGAGCCACCTCTCCGGATTGCTGCGGATGACCACCAGCATCCTGCGCGACGCCAGCGAATCGGTGGAGTGAAACCCGAGAGCCCGCAACGAGACGCAAGGAAAGATGCCGATCCCTCGGCGTCACGGCGTCTCATTGTGAAAGCGAGCCGCGCGTTCGTGGATGCGTGGCCAGCGACGATCAGTAGGATTTCGGCAAGCCGAGCACTTTCTCCGCGATAAAGCAGAAGATCAGCTGCGGGCTGACCGGCGCGATCCGCGGCAGCATCGATTCGCGAAAGTAGCGCTCGACGTGATACTCCTTGGCGTAACCCATGCCGCCATGGGTCAGCACCGCCGTTTCACAGGCCCGGAAGCCGGCTTCCGCGCCAAGGTATTTGGCGGCGTTGGCCTCCGCGCCGCACGGCATGCCCCGGTCATACAGCCAGGCCGCACGGAGCATCATCAGGTTGGCCGCCTCGAGCTCCATCCAGCGCTCGGCCAACGGATGCTGGATACCCTGGTTCATACCGATCGGCCGGTCGAACACGATGCGCTCGTTGGCGTAGTTGGCGGCGCGCTTCAGTGCGACCCGCCCTAAACCGATGGCCTCGGCCGCGAGGAGGATCCGCTCCGGATTGAGCCCATGCAAAATGTAATCGAAGCCCTTGCCTTCGTCGCCGATGCGGTCCGAAACCGGGATGTGCAGGTCGTCGATGAACAGCTGGTTCGAATCGACGGCCTTGCGCCCGAGCTTCTCGATTTCGCGGACCTCGATCTTGCTGCGATCGAGGTCGGTGTAAAACAAGCTCAGCCCGCCGCGCGGATGCGTGACCTCCTCGATCGGCGTCGTCCTGGCCAGCAGCAGGATCTTGTGGGCGACCTGCGCCGTGGAGATCCAGATCTTCTGTCCGTTCACCACGTAGTGATCGCCCTGGCGCACCGCCTTGGTCTTGAGCTTCAGCGTGTTGAGGCCGGTATTCGGCTCGGTCACGCCGAAGCACGCCTTGTGCTCGCCCGAGATCAGCGGCGGCAGCCACCGCTGTTGCTGCTCCTTGGTGCCGAACACGACCACCGGATGCAATCCGAAAATGTTCATGTGCACCGTGGAGGCCGCGGCGATGCCGCCGCCCGACTCCGCCACCGTCTGCATCATGATCGCCGCCTCGGTAATGCCGAGCCCGGCACCACCCGCCTCGGTCGGCATGGCGATGCCCAGCCATCCGGCGCCGGCGAGCGCGGCATGAAAGTCGTGCGGGAATCCGCCTTCGCGGTCCTTCTTGAGCCAATACTCGTCGCCAAAGTCGGCGCAGACTTTTTCGATCGCGGCGCGAATCGCCTGCTGTTCCTCGGTGAATGAAAAATCCATGGGGCTCCGCCCTGCGTTGCCTCGGGATAAAATATTGGTCATACCATTGACATGGCGAATGGTATTCTGCTAGCATCGTCCAACGATGTCAAGCAACCCTTCGCTACTGGACGTGCCAGACCAGCGGGTACCCGTGCCCAGGCTGGGGCCGATTCACGTTCCCAAGTCGAGCGAAGTGCTCGCCTCGCAATTGCGCGTGCATATCCTCGACGGCACCATTGGCGATGGCGCGGCGCTGCCCGCGGAACGCGACCTGGTGACCCAGACCGGCCTCTCGCGCGGATCCGTCCGCGAAGCGCTGCGCATCCTGCATACCGAAGGCCTGATCACGACCCGCCCGGGGCGCACGGGCGGATCGGTGGCGCGCCGGCCCGGAGACGATGCATTGGCCAGGTACATCGGCCTGTTCGTCCAGGGGCGCGGAATTTCGCTGATGTCGCTGCTGCAAGTTCGCGAAGCGATCGAGCCTTCGATCGCTTCGCTCGCCGCGGTCAACCGGACCGAGGATGACCTGGCGGAGCTGACTGCGATCACCAAGAGAATCGAGGATGCCTATGGGGACGTCCCCGTGTATCTGGCGGAAAACGTGAGCTGGCATGTCGCGATTGCCTCGGCCAGTCACAACGAATTGCTGAAGGCGTTCATCACGGCGATCTCCGGTCTCGTATTCAAGGCGTCGGCGATCGAAAACTTCGCGTCGGAGGATGTCCGCACGCTGGTCATCAAGGCGCACCGGCGCATCCTGGAAGCGATCGTCGCAGGCGACGCCGAGGCAGCCGGCCGGCGGATGGCGCGCCACCTCGCCGCCCTCACCAAGCAAATGCGGGCCTTCGTATCGGCGCCCGTGGTTCTTCGCTAAAGGAGACGCGCAATGGCCATCGAATTCAGCGTGCAGGACGGCATCGCGTTGATCACGCTGAACCGGCCCGAGCGGCTCAACGCGCTCGATACCGAACACTACGACGCGCTGTCGAAAGCCTGGCAGACGGTCCGCGACGATCCGGAAATTCGCGTTGCCATCGTGACCGGCGCTGGCGATAAATCCTTTTGCAGCGGCGCCGACATCAAGAGCTTCATCGCCAAGCCGCCTTCGCTCGCCGAAATGATGTTGACCCAGAAGTCGCAGCTCCTCAATCGCGGGCTCGAGCTGTGGAAGCCGGTCATCGCGGCGGTCAACGGCTATTGCCTCGGCGGCGGCATGACCATGCTGCTCGCCACCGACCTGCGGGTTGCCGCGGAGCACGCGACCTTCTCGGTCGCCGAGGTCAAGCGTGGCCTGTTCCCCGCCAATGGCGGCACGCAGCGGATCATCCAGCAGCTTCCGCACGCGATCGCCATGGAAATGCTGCTCATCGGCGATCCCATCGACGCAGCCACCGCGTTGCGCTGGGGACTGGTCAACAAGGTCGTGCCGCTGGCAGAGCTGTTGCCGGCGGCGATGGACTACGCGAAGCGACTATCGGCGAATGCGCCGCTGGCCGTGCAGAGCGCGAAGGAGCTGGCGCTGCGCAGCCGCGACCTCGACCTCGCCAGCGGCCTGCGGATGGAACAATTGTTCATGCGGGTGCTGCAAACCTCCGAGGACGTTCAGGAAGGCTCCGCCGCGTTCTCCGAAAAACGCGCTGCCCAATTCAAAGGACGGTAAGCATGGCCAGTGCTTCGCGCAAAGTCATCATTTCGTGCGCCGTCACGGGCTCGATTCACACGCCCACGATGACGCCCTATCTGCCCATCACGCCCGATGAGATCGCGGCGGGCGGCATCGGCGCTGCCAACGCGGGCGCAGCCATCCTCCACTTGCACGCGCGCAACCCGAGCGATGGGCGCCCGACACCCGATCCGGCGGTGTTCATGCAATTCCTGCCGCAGATCAAGGAGGCGACCAACGCGGTGGTCAACATCACGACCGGCGGCGGCCACGGAATGACGCTTGCGGAGCGTCTCGCCGCGGCCCTCGCGGCAAAGCCGGAAATGGCCTCGCTCAACATGGGGTCGATGAACTTCGGCCTCTTCCAGGCGCTCGACAAGCCGAAGCAATGGAAATACGAGTGGGAGCCGCAATACCTGGAGATGACGCGCGATTTCATTTTCCGGAACACGTTCAAGGATATCGAGGGCGTGCTGAAGCAGCTGGGAGAAGGCTGCGGAACGCGCTTCGAGTTCGAGTGCTACGACATCGGGCATCTGTACAACCTCGCGCATTTCCTCGAGCGCGGACTGGTGAAGCCGCCGCTCTTCATTCAATCGATTTTCGGCATCCTGGGCGGCATCGGCGCCGATCCCGACAATCTCGTGCACATGCGGCACATCGCGGACAAACTGTTCGGCAACGACTACCAATGGTCGGTGCTCGCCGCCGGACGCCACCAGATGGCGTTCACCACGTTGGCTGGAATCAATGGCGGCCATGTCCGGGTCGGCCTCGAAGACAGCATCTATCTCGGCAAGGGTCAGCTCGCCCGCAGCAACGCGGAGCAGGTCACGAAGATCCGCGGCATCCTGGAGAGCTTGAGCCTCACGATGGCCACGCCTGACGAAGCCCGCAGCATGCTCGCGCTCAAAGGCGCCAACCAGGTCGCGTTTTAGGCCCGCCACCGCGATACCGACTTTGATTCAACTACAGGTCACGACCATGTCCATACGCTCCTTCCTGTTCGTCCCCGGCGATAGCGAACGCAAGCTCGCCAAGGCGGAAACGACGCAGGCCGATGCGCTGATCCTCGATCTCGAGGATGCCGTCGCGCCGGAAAACATCGATCGCGCGCGCGGGATGGTGAAGGAATTCCTGCAGGCGCGCCGCCCGCGTGGCCGCCAGCAATTGTGGGTGCGCATCAATCCAATCCAGACGCCGAAGGCGCTCGCCGACCTCGCCGCGATCATGGCCGGCGGGCCTGACGGCATCATGCTGCCCAAGGCGGACTCGGCGTCGGAAGCCGTCACGCTGGGACATTACCTCTCCGCGCTCGAAACGCGCGACGGGTTGGCGCTCGAATCGACGCGGATCCTGCCCGTGGCCACCGAGACCGCGCGCGCGATGTTCGCGCTGGGCTCCTATCACGGCGCGAGCGCCAGGCTGTTCGGATTGACGTGGGGCGCCGAGGATCTTTCCACCGCGATCGGCGCCAGCACCAACCGGCTGCTCGATGGCGAATACGAATTCACCTACAAGCTTGCGCGATCGCTGTGCCTGCTGGGGGCATCCGCCGCCGGTGTTGCCGCCATCGACACGATCTGGAGCAACTTCAAGGATACGGATGGGCTGCTGGCCGATTCTCGGGCCGGCCGGCGCGCGGGTTTTTCCGGAAAGATGGCGATCCACCCGGACCAGGTCGACATCATCAACCAGGCCTTCACGCCCGACGCGAGCGAAATCGCCTTCGCGCAGCGGGTGGTGGATGCATTCGCCGCCGCCGAGGGTGCCGGCGCGCTCCAGCTTGACGGCAAGATGCTCGACCGCCCGCACCTCACGCAGGCCCAGAAATTACTCGAACTCGCAGCGCGCTCCGCGCGCTGACGGCTGGCAACACAGAGAAAGCACCTATGCGCTATTTGAGACTCTTCGCACTATTGATTGTCGGCCTCGCCTCCTCGCCTGCGGTCTGGGCCCAAGGCTATCCCAACAGGCCGGTGCGGATCATCGTGCCCTTCGCCGCCGGCAGCGCCACCGACATCGTCGCGCGCCTCATCGCCGACGAGCTCAAGACCGCCTTCAATCAAGCCTTCATCGTCGACGACAAGCCGGGCGGATCGGCCATCATCGGCGCCGAGGCCGCGGCGAAATCGCCGCCGGACGGCTACACGCTGTTCGTGACCACCAACACGTCGCACTCGGCCAATCCCTTCCTGTTCAAGAAGCTGCCCTACGATCCGATCAAGGATTTCACGCCGGTCGCCGGCATCATGATCATCCCGGTGATCGTCGTCGTGGATCCCAAGCTGCCGATCCACAGCATGCAGGAGCTGATCGCGTATACAAAGGCAAATCCCGGCAAGGTCACGTTCGGTTATGGCAACAGCATCGGACAGGTCGTCGGCGCAAGTTTCGCCAAGGCGGCCGGGATCACGGTGACGCCCGTGCCGTACAAGAGCTCGCCGCAGGCGATGACCGATGTGATGGGCGGCCAGGTCTCCTATGGCGTCACCGACATGGCGGCCGGACAATCGCTCGTCAAGGCGGGCAAGCTCCGCGCCATTGGCGTCTCGAGCGAGAAGCGCTCGGCGCTGATGGCGGACCTGCCGGCAATTTCCGAAACCCCGGGGCTGGCGGGCTTCGACGTCACCGCGTGGGTCGCCATGTTCGCGCCGGCGGGAACGCCGAAGGAGATCGTCGACAAGCTGAGCGTCGAGGTGAGGAAGGCGCTGGCCAAGCCCGAGATCAAGGAGAAGATCACGCAGTTCGCGGCGGAAGTGATGCCCAGCAATTCCGAGCAGCTGGGCGAGTTCGTCCGCGCGCAGCTGGCCAATTGGGGCAAGCGGATCAAGGACGCCGGCATCGAGCCGGAGTGATCGGGCAACCCGGACCCCACAAGGAGACAGCATGCCAGGCGTCTATTTCGAGGAGCTGACCGTCGGGCGTATCTTCGTGCACGCCATTCGCCGGACGGTCACCGAGGCCGACAACGTATTCTTCAGCGCGCTGACGATGAATCCCGCGGCGCTGCATCTCGACGAGGAGTACTGCCGCGAGCACACGGAGTTCAAGCAGCGCATCGTCAACAGCGCGTTCACGCTGGGGCTGGTCGTGGGCCTGTCGGTCGGCGATACCACGCTGGGCACTACAGTCGCCAATCTGGGATGGGATGAGGTGCGCTTTCCGAAACCCGTGTTTCACGGCGATACGATTCATGTCGAGAGCGAAGTCGTCGAGGTGCGCGAAAGCAAATCGCGTCCCAACGCCGGCATCGTCGTGTTCGCCCATCGTGGCTATAACCAGCGCAATGAAATCGTCTGCAGCTGCAAGCGGTCGGCGCTGATGCTGCGCAAGCCAGCACTCGCGCAGGCGTAGCGCGGTCGCGGTTTCCCGTTGCAGGAGAATGTCGCATGCCGCCCGGACAGAACCGCCAGGTCATCCTCAAATCGCGTCCGGCGGGTATTCCGCAGGTCGAGCATTTCGAGATCGTCAGCACGCCGTTGCCGGAGCTGCAGCCGGGCGAGCTGCTGGTGCGCAACGACTTCCTGTCGGTCGATCCCGCGATGCGTGGCTGGGTCAATGCCGCAGCGAACTACTCGGATCCGGTCGCCGTGGGCGCCGTGATGCGCTCCTTCGCCGCGGGCCAGGTCATTGCGTCCCGCAATCCGGCATACGCGGAAAACGATCGCGTCATGGGCATGCTGGGCTGGCAGGAATACGCGGTCACCGATGGCAAGGCCATCCGCCGCAAGGTGGGTGAACCCGACCTTCCGTTGTCGTTGTCGCTCGGCGTGCTCGGACTCAATGGCGTTACGGCCTATTTTGCGCTCACGGAAGTCGGCGAACCGCGTCCCGGCGACACCGTGGTCGTTTCGACGGCGGCCGGCGCGGTGGGCTCCGCAGTCGGTCAGATTGCGAAGATTGCCGGATGCCGTACCGTCGGGATCGCCGGCGGCGCGCAGAAGACCGCGTTGTGTCTCGATGAATTCGGCTACGACGCCGCGATCGATTACAAGTCCGCGGACTTCGAGCGTGAGCTGGTCGCCGCGTGCCCGAACGGCGTCAATGTTTATTTCGACAATACGTCGGGTCACATTTCCGATGTCGTGCTGCGCCAGCTCGCGAAAGCTGCGCGTGTCGTCATTTGCGGCACGGCGTCGGTGGCGAGCTGGGATCCCTGGCCGGCGGGACCGCGCGTCGAACGTCATCTGTTGAACAAGTCGGCGCGCATGCAGGGATTCCTGATCTGGGACTACGAGCACCGCTATCACGAAGCGGTCACGCGCCTGTCGGCGTGGATTCGCAGCGGCCAACTGCGCTATCGGGAGGAAGTCCTGGAGGGCCTGGAATCGGCGCCCGATGCGATCGCGGGTCTGTACCGCGGCGAGAATCTGGGCAAGCGCGTGATCAAGGTGCGCCACGGCTGATGGCTTCGCGTATGGGCATTCCACCGGTGAGCGCAGGCCAACGACTTCCAGGCGCGCCCGAGCCGATGCACTTCTGGCCTGGCGTGGGCGGCGTCAGGATTGCCGGCGATGCGTGGGGCGATCCCAACGGCCCGCTCGTGATTCTTCAGCATGGCGGCGGACAGACGCGCCATGCCTGGAAAAACGTTGGCGAAATCCTGGGAAACGCCGGTTTTTTCGCCGTGTCCTTCGATGCGCGCGGTCACGGCGATTCGGATTGGGCGCCCGACGGCCGGTACGGCCAGGACGTCATGGTCGAGGATCTGAAATCCGTGGTGGCCGCGCTCGGCCAGCGGCGCCCGGCACTCGTCGGTGCATCAATGGGCGGCGGGACCAGCCTCGTCGCCATCGGCGAGGATCACGTGGACGCGACCGCGCTCGTGCTGGTCGACATCGCGCCGCGGATCGAGACGGACGGTGTGGACAAGATCCAGGCGTTCATGAGTCAAAAGCCGGAAGGCTTCAGCTCGCTGCAGGAGGTCGCCGACGCGATCGCTGCGTATCAGCCGCACCGCCAGCGTCCACGGAACCTGGAAGGCCTGGCCAAGAACGTGCGTGTCGGGGCCGACGGCAAGTATCGCTGGCATTGGGATCCCCGCTTCCGTGCGATCCGGCGCGACATCGAAAAGCGGCAGCAACGCTTTGAAGCGTGCGCGCGCCGGCTGACGCTGCCTACCCTTCTGATTCGCGGCGGATTGTCCGATGTGCTCAGCGAAGCCGGAGCCCAGGATTTTCTTGCGCTCTGCCCGCACAGCGAATATGTCAACGTCACCAATGCCGGTCACATGGTGGCGGGAGACCGCAACGACATCTTCGGCAATGCCGTGATCGACTTCCTGTCCCGCGCGGTGCCGGTTGGCGGCGATCCGGTGCAGCCGCCGCATAAGCCCCACCCGCACCATGAAGGTCCTGCGGGAGACATCAACGACGTGCCATGATCGCCAACTCGCAGGCCGTGGATGGCTTGTCCGCGCGGCGTGCTGATGACGAGAGAATGCATGATGCCGACGGCAAGCCAACGAGGGTATGACACCGCGCTTCAGGTCGGGGCGCGTCCGGCGGCACGCAGGCCGTCATTGAGCGGCAGCCCCGGCCGCGGCCACGCCATCTCGACCAGCTGGCCAACGTACGATTGCGTAATGTAGGCGGTGCGCAACCCCGGGCCGCCGAAGCAGAGGTTCGTGATATGCGTGTCGCCAGGAACCGGCACGAATTCGGCATTGTTCGTGTGCGGATCCACGACCGTGATGACGCCACGGTCCAGCGTTCCGATGCAGATGTTGCCGTTCGCTTCGACGGCGAGCGAGTCGAACCGCTGGTACATCGGCGATGCATAGACGAGACGGCTGCCATGCGGCGACGCGGGTGACGCGACGGCGGGATTAGCCAACTCGCCGGGACCCTTCAAGTCCCACGCCCACAGCCGCGCGGTCTCGGTCTCGGCCACATACAGCGTCTTGCCGTCGGGCGACAAGCCGATGCCATTGGGTTTGTGGATAGGAAAGATGAGTTCGCGAATCAGCGAGCCATCTGTCTTCGCGTAGCAGACGCTGCCGCGATCCCAGTCGCGGTGCCGCGTCTTGCCCGGATCGGTGAAATAGAACCCGCCATGCGCGTCCATGACGATATCGTTCGGGCCGCGAATGCTGCTGTCGCCGATCTTGTCGTAGAGCACTTCGAACTTGCCGGTCTCGATGTTCACCCGTTCGATACGGCCGGTGACATAGTCGTCGGGCGTACCCGACGTAACAAAGATCCCGTCGGCGCGCTGCCTGAATGAAAAGCCGCCGTTATTCGCGACATAGCAGTAGCCATCCGGTCCCAATGCCGCGCCGTTGGGCCCGCCGCCGAGGTTGGCGACGATCGCCTTGCGCTTGCCCGGCAAGATGCGCGTCAGCGTCTTCCGCCGTATTTCAACGACCAGGAGACTCCCGTCCCCTACCCACACCGGGCCTTCCGGAAATTGCAGATCATCCGCGATTACTTGCATTCCAGTCTCCGCTTTGCTGTTCAGTCGAGCTCAAGCCGGCAAGGGACTACCGTCGCCTGGCCATGAGCCCTTCCAGCTTCACCAGCGTTTCCGTCAGCGACACACTGACGATGACAAGCACCAGGACGGCGGTGTAGGTGCCGGTCGCATCGAATCGCGCCGCATTCGACTCGATCAGGTAGCCGAGCCCGCTGTTGGCGGCAATCAGCTCCGCAAGAATCGTATTCGTGAACGCGTAACGGACGGATATCCGCATGCCCGTGAAGACCCACGGCAGCGCGCTGGGAAGCAAGACCTTGTAAATCTGCTCCCAGCGTGTCGCTCCCATGACCTTCATCGCGTCCACGACATCGGGGTCCGCGCTTTTCACCCCGTCCAGCGTCGAATTGAGAACGAGAAAAAACACCGTGGCAGCGACCAGCGGCACCTTGGCCGCATAGCCAAGGCCGAAAATAATGATCAGCAGCGGCGCGAGGGCGATCTTGGGCAGCGAATTCGCCGCCGCGAGAAACGGCGTCAGCGTGCGATTCACGCGCGGCAGCAAGCCCAGCACGATCCCGCCGCCAATGCCAAGGGCACAACCGATGACATAACCGAGCGACATCGTCACGAGCGTGGCCGACAGGTGTTCCCAGATCAGTCCGTCGACGAGCCAGGTCCACAGCGTTTGCACGATGGCCGACGGCCTGATCCTCCACAGCTTCGCCGATGCGGGCCAAGGGAAATACTCGAGCAACCCCACAATCGCGACGATGACCAGGATGCGCAGCGCGGCAACTCCCGCGGGCGTCGTGAGTGCGTTCTGCAGCCGCGATGACGCCGCCAACGCATCGTGCGATCCCCTCAGCGCAGTCGTCACCGCCTTGCTCCGTGCATCCCGGTCATCGATTGTCCGTGCCTTTCGCGACTTCGTCCTTCAGCTCGTTCCACAGCTCTTCGTACAACTGGGCAAACTCTTCGGTGAACCGCAGCTTGAAGATGTCCCGCGGTCGCGGCAGGGGCACCTCGCGAATCCGGCGAATTTGCCCCGGTCGCGCGCTCATGATCACGACCCGGTCGGCCAGCGCGATGGCTTCCGCAAGATCATGCGTAACGAACACGACCGTGATGCGGCGCAACTGCGTCAGCCGCTGCAGCTGGTCCATCAGCAACAGCCGCAGCTGCGCGTCCAGCGCGCCGAACGGCTCGTCCATCAGCAGGGTTTCCGGCTCGTAGATCAGCGTCCGCGCCAGCGCCGTTCGCTTGCGCATGCCCCCGGAGAGCTCGGCAGGATAGTGGCGCTCGAATCCGGCGAGACCGACGAGCTCGATCATCTGCGCAACTCTCGCCGCTGCGGCTTCGCGCGACGCGCTGCGAATCCGAAGCTCGAGCGCGAGCCCCACGTTATCCCGGACGTTGCGCCATGGCAGCAACGTGTCCTTCTGGGTCATGTAGCCCACCCGCACATTCGGACCCGTGACCTCCGAGCCGTCGTACCTGACCGAGCCTTCGCTCGGGCGCAGGAGACCGGCGATGAGGTTCAGGATCGTCGATTTGCCGCAACCGCTGGGCCCGACCACTGCGACAAATTCCTGCGCATTTATATCGAGCGTCAGCGGTTGCAGCGCACGCAACGTGGTTCCGCGCGCGGAGAATTGCTTTCCCGCGCTCCGGAGCGAAATCATCGTGCCCGAAGCGGCGTCGCCGGCCATGCCGATACCCACGATTCAATGCCTCAATCGCTCTTCCTGCGCCAGCGGAGCAGCGAGCTCTCGAGGCGCGCGCCCGTCTCGGCGACGACCAGACCGAGCACGGTCAAGATGAGCAGGACGGCGTAAATCGCGGTGACGTCGAATTTCTGACCGGACTCGCTCAGCACGAGCCCCAATCCCCGGCGCGCCGCCATCATCTCGCCGACCGTCGCCGCGACGAGCGCAAAAGGCAGCGCGACCTTGACCCCGCTCAGGATCCAGACCATGCAACCCGGCAGCAGGACCTTGCGGAACGATTCATGCCATTGGGCCCCCATCACCTTGAGAACGTCGACCATGTCCGGATCGACCATCTCGACGCCCTTCATCGTGTTGAACAGAACGAGAAAGAATACGACGGTCGCCACCAGCACGATCTTCGGCAGCATGTCGATGCCGAAGATCATGAGCAGCAGCGGCGCCAGCGAAACCAGCGGCACGCTATAGACGGCGAAGACAATGGGCCGGAGCACCGTCGCCACCAGCCGTGACATTCCGAGCAGCAGGCCGCACATGGCGCCAAGCACCACGCCCACCAGCAGCCCCGTGACCATTTCGGTCACGGTCGTCATGATGTGCGCGTAGATGGCGCCGCTCGAGAGCCAGCCGGCAAGTTTTCCTGCCACCAGCGCGGGAGAGCTGATCCACGCTACGCCAAAGAGGAGGCCGCACGCGTACCACGCGACCAGCAACCCGGCGCCGAACGCAATCTGCCACGGCAAGGCGCTTCGCTGCATCGTCGTCACTGACGACTGCGCTCGTCAGCCGCGGCTAGCGGCCGAGGATGTCTCGCTGCGCCTGCCTGGCGAAGTCCGAGGCCACCGCCTTTTCGTACGGCACCGTCAGTTGCGTCTTGGTCCCGAAGAAATACGCCTTGAGCGTCTGCTGGTATTGCTCGGGAGTCAACACCGGGGATTCCGGAATGCCCTTCAGGTGCTCGCCGTAGGTTTCGTTGAACGTCGCTTCATCGATATCGGAAAAGTGTGCACGGGCAATACGGCGCGTCTCGGCCGGGTTGTCCCGGACAAACTTCATGCCGCGTGTGAGCGCGCGCACGGTCTTCATCAGAACGGGGCCTTTTTTCTCGATCGCTTCGCGGCTGGCAATCAGGCCCAGATACGTCAATCCATTGAACTCCGGCACTTCGCCGGAAATGCCGCTGATCGCGATTTTCCCCAATCCCTTCTGCACCGCCTGGTTGGTCACCGGCGAGCCCAGGACGAACCCATCGATCGCCTTGGCTTCCATCGCGGCGAGCATCGTTCCGCCATCGCCGAGCGTCTGCAGCGTGACCTCCTTGTCCGGATTCATGCCGCGGGCGACGAACAAGGTCCGGATGAACTGATCCGTCCCCGAGCCCGGCCCGGTGGTTGCGATCCTGAGGCCCTGCAACCGCTTCACCCGCTCGTCGAGCGGCATGGCGGGCGTGATGCCGGTCTTCTTCAGCGCATCGTTGGACAGCACCACGGCAAACGGCATGATGGTGTACAGCGTCGCGAGCGTGGCGAGGTCGCCGCCCTTCTGGATCGCCAGCGTCGTGTTGCCGATGTTGACCATCGACGCATCGGCGCTGCCGCCCAGCACCGACGCAATGATCTTGGACCCGGAGCTGAACCGCACCACCTCCACCGTGATGCCCTCCGCCTTGTAAAACCCCGCACCTTCGGTGATGTAATGCAGCAAGTAAAAGTAGCCATCGCTGCCGAGGGTGACCGTTACGTTGGCGGGACTGGTCTGTGCCACCGCGCAGGGCGCGCCGAGCGCCAGCATCGTGCCAACCCAAGCGGACGCGACGAGCTTTGCTGCGAGCTTCAATGACATGACACTCCTCCGGTAGCTCTTGTTGGTGACGAAAGGTCCTGGCCGGGGGCCGCCATTGTCATCGTTCGCGCCGCCCGCTACGTGGATCCGGGCGCTGCACGCTGCCGGTCAGGCGAGCGCGCCGCTATCGCGCAGCGCCTTCGGCGTACGGACGACGTACGTATTGTCTTCCGTCCGGTAATAGTGACGCGTTGGGCTGTACTCGCCACCGACGATGGTGATCACGAACGTGCCGTCGGACAGCGCCTTGAAACTGTGAATATCGCCGGGTGGAACGACCATCGTGATCTCGCCGCGCGTGAGCTCGACGTCCTCGACCACGCGCAGCTCGGCATGTCCCGCAACCTTGCCGTCGTCCGCGCGTGCGTAGACGGTGTGGCTCAGGCGACCGCTGCAGAGGATGAGGGCCTCCCAGATGCCGTGATCGTGCGGCGGAATGAGCTTGTCCTTCGGGAACTCGTCGAGCGTAAGCGACAACTGGCCGTCGTAATAAAGCCACTTGGAGTTGTCGATGTGGTTGGCCTGGCGCTTGGTGCCAAGCTTCATGAGGTCCGGGCGGGCGAGCAACGGCTGCGTCGCCTCCAGCAGGCCGCGACGGAGCTTGTCGCTGTCGCGATCCAGGTTGTATTGATCGATGGCTTCGATCAACGCCATGGCGCTGGCGCGGACGGAATGGTCATTGCCGGGGGTGGACATGAACGAGCTCCTTGCGAGTGACTACGATTGAACGTATCTGCGAAGTTGAGGCTTCCCCGCGGCCATTATCGCGGCAGTCCGCCGCCATCGACGAAGACACTGGTGCCGGTCACATACGCGCTCGCGTCCGACGCCAGGTACGCTACCGCTGCCGCGACTTCGTCCGCTTCACCGTGGCGTCCGACCGGAATTCCCTTGGCGCGCTCGCGCAGCCCTTCCTCGATGTCATCCCACCCCGCCTTGCGCGTCGAGCTGATCGCGCGCGCGGTCCTGATCGATCCCGGGCACACCGCGTTGACCGTGATACCCCACGGCGCAACGTCGAGCGCCAGCGATTGCGTGAAGCCGACCACGGCGGCTTTCGACGTCGTGTAGGCGGTCCGCCTGGGGATCGCGTGCCTGACGATCGCCGATGCAATGTTGACGATACGCCCCCACCGCCGCGCACGCATGGCGCCGACGGCCGCCCGCGACATGAGAAACACGCCGCGGACGTTCACCGCCATCACCCGTTCCCATGCGGCGAGCGTCACGTCTTCGATATCGCCGCGATCGTCGCCGTGCGGCGCCCCGGCGTTGTTCACCAGAATGTCCAGCCGCCCATAGCGCGCCAGGACTTCGGTGACCATCCGTTGCGCGTCGGTTTCGACGCAGACGTCGCCGACGATCGACGACGCTACACCGCTATGCGATTGGATCTCCTCGACGAGGCTTGCAAGACCCTTCCAGCTCGCCGATCGGTCCGACGCGGTGTCGAGGTCGTTGGCGATGCCTTCCGGCTCGACGTCGGAGACCACCACGGTGTGGCCGGCGCGCGCCAGCTCACGCGCGGTGGCGCTGCCGATACCGAGTGCCTTGCCGCAGCCGGTGACCAGCGCCACGCGCGCCGATGGATCGGTGATCGTCACCGCCGTCGTTCGCCGCGCCGCATGACGAGACGACGCACCCGTGGGCAGCCCAGATGCGCGGTGCTTGTCATGCCGTTTCCATGCCGTCCCAAACCTGCACCGGCATCGGCAGCCCGGCGAAGACCTCGTGGCCAAGCGGCCGCTCGGGCGCGATGCCGAACTGGGCGTCCAACAGCCACATCAGTTGCCGCGTGTGCTGGCCGGCGTGCCAGGTCGTCCGCTCGAGAAACTGGTGGAGCGTCTGTTCGCCGTAATAGACGTCGGCCCGCGCATTCCAATCGGCACTTTGACCGGGTCCGCCGAACCATTGCGAGAGACGCGACTGCACGTCGTGCCCGTACGCGACGAGGTCGGACTTCGACTTCATCGCCGGCGGCGGCGTGCGGCTGTAGGCCTCGTAGGTCAAGCCGATGCCTTGGTCATGCTCGAGAAAGCATTCGGCGATATAAAAGATGTGGAACACGAGCCCCGCGTAACTGCGCGGCCGGTTGGGCAGCAGCTGATCAAGGCAAGCGTCGGGCAACTGCGCGGCGTACCGTTGTGCGCCCGTCAAGATCAGCTCCAAGCGCCGCGCGAGCTCCGCGACGGCAAGGATGTTCTGCGTGCCCCATGGAATGCCGGCCACGCGCGCCACGTCCGCGAGCACCTGGCCGTTGGCCCACTGGTCGCCGCGGGTGACGATCGGAACCTGCCGGATGCCGAACCGCGCGAGCTCCGCAAAAGCCTCGTCGTCGGCGAGCACGTTGCGCGAAACGAACGGGATGCCGTGACGGGCAAGAAACTCCTTCGTGCGCAGGCACGCCGTGCAGCCGGTCTGCCAATAGACGCGGATCTGGTCGTCTACGACAGGTCCCGGGTCACCTGTCTTCGTCGTCATCGTGGGCTCCGGGACGCCGGACATCACTCGGCCTTCACGTTCGCGCTCTTGATCACCTGCGCGGTCTTCGCCGAGTCTTTTCTGATGAACTCGGCGAACTCCGCAGGCGTCGACGTCGCGGCTTCGAACCCGTTGTTCAGCATGTAGGCGACCATGTCCGGTGAATTGACGACGCGCTTGACGTCGTTGCCGATCTTCTCGAGGATCGCCGCAGGCGTGCCGGCGGGGGCCCAGACGCCATACCAGGCACTCGTCGCGAAGCCGGGCAGCGTTTCGCCGACGGTCTGGACGTCGGGGAACAATTTCGATCGCGTGCTCGACGTAATGCCCACGGCACGCAGCGTTCCCGCCTTCACATGCGGCAGCGTGCCCGGAATGGTGAAGAACCCGAACGGCAGGTGGCCGGCGATGACGTCCGACATTGCCGGAAGGCTGTTCTTGTACGGGACGACGAGCATGTCGACGCTGGCGGCGACCTTGAACTGCTCGCCGGAAAGATGATCCGCGCTGCCCAATGCGGACGTGGCAAAGCCGAAACTCTCCTTCTTCGCGCTTTTCTCCTTCATCACCGCGATCAGCTGCGGAATGTCCTTGGCCGGAACCGACGGATTGACGACGACGAGATAGGACATCGTCGCGAGCTCCGTAATCGGCGCCAGCTGCTTGGCCGGATCGAAATCAGGACGCTTGTAGAGGACGGGCGTCGCCGTGATCACTCCGTCATGACTGAGCAGCAGCGTATAGCCATCCGGGGCCGCTTTCATGACGACCTCGGCGCCGATGATCCCCGCGCCACCCGCCTTGTTCTCAACGATTACGGGCTGCCCCCACACTTCGGCCAGTTTCTTCGCGAGCTGGCGGGCCAGCAGATCGGTCCCGCCGCCCGGACCGACGGGCACGACCAGCTGGACGGGCCTGTCGGGAAACTCCGCGGCGGCCGGCGAGGGCAGCGTCAGCACGGCGGACGCCAAGCCGATCGCGCAAGCGCGCCGAACCAAGGTGAACATCTTCATGACTCCTCCAGTTTGATGCCACGGCCCGCTTGCCTCACGGGCAAACGGATTCCGTATTGCGTTTCGGGCCTTGCGCCCGTATCCGCTTTCAGCCTTTCGACGGAGAGGCGCCCTGCCCCGTCGAATACGCGCGCCGGAATTCGCGCTCGAACACCGACCAGAAATCCTCCTGCGCCTCTTTCGCAATGTCTTCGTAAAGCTCGAGCAGCAGCTCCCATTGGCGCGCCTTGCGATTGGCGGGCAGGAACCGGTCGAGCGCGCCGCCGGCCAGCCGCTTGTCGAATTGCTCGGGACTGAAACGTTGCAGCAGGCTCTGCAGCGCGGCTTCGATGCCCGCGGCGAGCCCGCGATCGTGCGCACGCAAATCGTCGTAGGCATCGGTCACCGCGCGGACCGGTCCCATGAGATCGGTCCGCTGCGGCGCGAGCAGATGGCGCAGTGCCACGTCGACGTCCCATGCCGCCTTCAGCGGGTTCACCGCACGCGGCCCGATGATCGTCATTTCGGCGTGAATGCTGCTCTTCGCCTGGGAGCGCAGCCGCAGCATGTCGACGGTGCCCTCGGTCATCTCGCGCAGCATCCGGCCCAGTTCTTCCATGAGCTGCGGGCTCAATCCCCCCGGAAGCTCGAGATCCGGTACGCCGAGGCCCTTGAGCAACGCCTGCTGCAAGAGCAGCGCGCGCTGGTGATCGGTGGGCGCGGACGGGGTGCTGGTCGCCGACGTCGAGGCAGGGACGTCGGGATTCGGCGGGTTCGTGCTGGACATGGGCAGGCGAAGAAAAGCGCGGGGAGACTCGGTGCAACGATGAGGAATACGGTGTCCCGTGAGTCTACTTGAAGTCGCGCAGCAGCGGGTCGGTCACAGCTTTTCCCCGTCTTCAGCGCCCTGGCGGCCTGCGGGGTACGACGGCGGGCTGATGCTGGCGATGCCTCCGAATGGTGCGAAACCGAATCGGGTCGCGATAAACATCATGAATGAGCCGGGACTGCATCCAGCGGTATGATTCGCTGGACGCACCGCGTTGCCATCGCTACGCTTGACGTTGCCCGGCAAGGACCGATCATGACTACGCCCAAGCCCGCCAACCCGATTCCGGCCACGCTGATTCCGGGCGACGGCATCGGACCCGAGATCACCGACGCGGTGGTCGCCATCCTTGGTGCTCTGGGATCGCCCTTTGCCTGGGACATCCAGCAAGGCGGCATGGCCGCGATCGCGGCCGCGGGCGACCCGCTGCCGCCGACGCTGCTCGACAGCATTCGCCGCACCAAGCTCGCGCTCAAGGGTCCGCTGGCCACGCCGATTGGCGGCGGTTTCCGCTCGGTGAACGTGCGGCTGCGCGAGGAATTCAAGCTGTATGCGAACCTGCGGCCGGCGCGCACGCTGATTCCCGGCGGCCGCTACGACAACATCGACCTTGTCTTGATCCGGGAAAACCTCGAGGGACTCTACGTCGGCTTCGAGCACTACATTCCCATCGACGGCGACCCGCACGCCGTCGCGATTTCGTCGGGCGTGAATACGCGCGCCGGATCGCGGCGCATCGCCGAATTCGCGTTCGACTATGCGGTCAAGAACGGGCGCAAGAAGGTCACGATCGTGCACAAGGCGAACGTGCTGAAGGCATTGACGGGCATTTTCCTCGAAACGGCCAAGGACGTCGCAAAGAAATATGAAGGCCGCGTCGCGGTCGACGATCGCATCGTCGATGCGTGCGCGATGCAACTCGTCCTGAATCCATGGCAATTCGACATGATCGTCACCACCAATCTGTTCGGCGACATCCTGTCCGACGAGATCGCCGGCCTGGTCGGCGGTCTCGGGATGGCGCCTGGCGGCAACATCGGCGAAGGCGCGGCGATTTTCGAGGCGGTGCATGGCTCGGCGCCCGATATTGCCGGCAAGGGGATCGCCAATCCACTGGCGCTGCTGCTGGCGGCCGCGATGATGCTCGACCACGTCGAAAGGCCCGATGCCGCGCAGCGGCTGCGTGCCGCCATCGATGCAACGCTATGCGTGGACAACGTGCGCACCGGCGATCTCGGCGGCAAGGCGACGACCCGCGATCTCACCCAGGCCATCGTGCGCCGGCTTGCCGGTTGATCTGCTGGAGACATGTTAAACGCCATTCACTTCATTGCATTCGTCGCCCAAGTGGCGGGCGTATCATCACTCGCACCTGTCAAATCGATTACCACGCGAAGTGGACAGAAAGCGCCAGTGTCCAGATAATCGTCGCAACAATCAAAAGCGAGCAACAAGCAATTCGCCAATGGGGGCGCCCCGCCGCTGTCCGGAGCGCAAGGTGTCGCGAGGCTAAGGCCGTCGCCTCGCCAACGAAGGAGGAACACACCGTGGCAAGCATCATTCGCAATCCGAAGGACTTCGGAGCCGGGGTTCTTTACATCGCATTCGGCGCCGTCGGCTACTACATCGCCATCGACTATGGCTTTGGCAGGGCGTCGCGCATGGGCCCGGGGTACTTCCCGTCGGTGTTGAGCGCGCTGCTCATGTTTTTCGGCCTGATTGCCGTGATCCGATCGTTCATCAAGCCAGGCGAGCCGCTCGGAGGCTTCGCATGGAAGGCCGCCTTCTACGTGGTCGGGTCCAACGTGGTGTTCGGCCTGCTGCTGATTCCCGCCGGTCTGATTGTTGCGTTGTTCGCGCTGATCCTCATCAGCGCCGCCGCCAGCATCCATTTCAAGTTCGACTGGAAGGCGATCGGGGCTCTGATCGTCCTCGTGGTGTTCTGCGCGCTGGTGTTCGTCAAGGGCCTGGGCGTCCCGATGCCACTGCTCGGCACGTGGTTCGGCGGCTGATCCGGCGACTGACGGAGACGACACCATGGAACTGCTCGCAAATCTGTATCTGGGCGCTCAGACGGCAATGAGCTTCACCAACCTCTTCTATTGCCTGGTGGGCTGTTTCCTGGGCACTGCGATCGGCGTCCTGCCCGGCCTCGGGCCGGTGGCGACGATCGCGATGCTGCTGCCGGTGACGTTCGGTCTGCCGCCGGTGTCGGCGCTGATCATGCTCTCCGGCATTTACTATGGCGCGCAGTACGGCGGCTCGACCACGGCAATCCTGGTCAACCTGCCCGGAGAAAGCTCGTCGGTGGTAACTGCGCTGGACGGCTATCAGCTGGCGCGCCAGGGCCATGCCGGGCGAGCGCTGGCGGTCGCGGCCATCGGCTCGTTCTTCGCCGGTACCGTGTGCACGTTCCTGATCGCGTTGTTCGCGCCGCCCTTGGCGGAAATCGCGTTGAAATTCGGACCCGCTGAGTACTTCTCGCTGATGGTGCTGGGTCTCGTCGCGTCGATCGTGCTGGCGAGCGGCTCGCTGCTGCATGCGCTGGGAATGATCGTGCTGGGCCTTCTGCTGGGCCTGGTCGGCACCGATGTGAATTCGGGCACCGCGCGCTACAGCTTCGGCGTGCCCGAGCTGGCCGACGGCATCAGCTTCGTGACGGTCGCGATGGGCGTGTTCGGGTTAGGCGAGATCATCGCCAACCTGGCGCACGAGGAAACGCGCAGCGTGCTGATGGCGAAGGTCAAGGGACTGATGCCCACGCGCGACGATTGGGGAAAGATCATCGCGCCGATCCTGCGCGGAACGTCATTGGGGGCAGTGCTCGGCATCCTGCCAGGCGGCGGCGCGATGCTGGCGTCGTTCTCGGCCTACGCGCTGGAAAAGAAAGTCTCGAAGAATTCCAAGAATTTCGGCAAGGGCGCGATCGAAGGCGTGGCGGCGCCGGAAGCCGCCAACAACGCCGGTGCGCAAACGTCGTTCATTCCGATGCTGACGCTGGGCATCCCGTCCAACCCGGTGATGGCGCTGATGATCGGCGCGATGATCATCCAGGGCATCCAGCCGGGGCCGTCGGTGATGACCGAGCAACCCGCGCTGTTCTGGGGAATCGTGGTGTCGATGTGGGTGGGCAACGTGATGCTGCTGGTGCTCAATCTGCCGCTGATCGGGTTGTGGGTGAAGATGATCTCGGTGCCCTATCACTTGCTGTACCCGGCGATCCTCGTGTTCTGCGCGATCGGCACGTTCAGCCTTTCCAACAGCACGTTCGACGTGTACCTGATGGCGGTGTTCGGGTTCCTCGGCTATTTGTTCCACAAGCTGGGCTGCGAACCCGCGCCGATGATGCTGGGGTTCATCCTCGGGCCGATGATGGAGGAATTCCTCCGGCGCGCGCTGCTGTTGTCGAAGGGTGACCCGATGGTGCTGGTCACGCGGCCGATCAGCGCGGTCATGCTGGCGTTGGCGGGTGCGTGCCTGCTGGTCGTGCTGTCGCCGATGCTGCGCAAGAAACGCGAAGAGGCGTTCGTCGAATGAGATCCGCGTGCGATAACGCTGCGCATCGATTGCTCCGGCCGGACGCGCGGCCGGCGGTGCCATCCCTGGAAACGGGCTGCTGACCATGTCCTTCAACGACCCGCTGTTCTGGGTTGCGCTGATGCAGATCATCGGCGTCAACATCGTCCTGTCCGGCGATAACGCGGTCGTCATCGCGCTCGCCGCGCGATCGCTGCCGCCCAAGCAGCAGCGGCAGGCGGTGATCTGGGGAAGTGGCGCCGCGGTCGTGATGCGGATCATCCTGACGGTGGTGGCGCTGCAATTGCTGCAGTTGCCCTACCTCAAGCTGATCGGCGCCGTATTGTTGCTGTGGATCGGCATCCAGCTGCTCGTTCCCGAGGAAGAGGAAAGCGGAACTGCGACCTCCGCCAAATCCGGGATGGTCGCCGCCATCCGGACGATCCTGATTGCCGACCTCGTGATGAGCCTCGACAACGTGATCGGCGTGGCGGCCGCGGCGAAAGGCGACATCACGCTGCTGATCCTCGGCCTGCTGATCAGCATTCCGCTGGTCATTTTCGGCAGCACGATGCTCATGAAGCTCATGGAGCGGTGGCCGATCATCATCACCATCGGCGGCGCGCTGCTCGGGTGGGTCGCCGGCGAGATGGCCGCCACCGATCCGGCAATCGCGGCGTGGGTCGAGGCCAACGCGCACTGGCTGCATTGGGGCGCGCCGATCCTGGGTGCGGTCATGGTCGTGGCGGTGGGCAAGTGGCTTGTCTCGCGCAAGACCGACGAAGAGGACGCGCGACCCGTCGTCGATCTGGCAGCGGCCGGAGATCAGCACGCGGCGCTCGCAATCCCGGTCGGCGCGGCCGCGCCGCGCGTACTGCTGGTGGCCGACGATTCGGAAGGCTCGCTGCGCGGTGTCGCCCGCTTCCTCGAGGAGTTGTCCACGCAGCGCGAGCCGGTCGAGATCGATTTGCTCAACGTGCAGTCACCGGTGCATCGCGATGTCAGCAACTTTGTCGACGAGCAAGCGGTCAAGGAGCTGCATCACGAGCAGGGTCTCAAGCAGTTGCAGCCGGCGCGCGAGCTGTTCCAGCGCGCGGGCGTCCCGCATGTCGTGCATATCGGCGTCGGCGACCTCGCGCATGTCACGACCCACTACGCCAAGGAACTGCGGCCGCGCCAGATCTACCTGACCGATACGGAGCGCGGCGATGGCACGTCGCTCAGCGCGGCCATCGCCGACCTTATACCGGACGCCGGCATTCCCGTCAGCGTCGTTACGTAAGGCGCCGCGCGCAGCGCGCCTTCGTGGCGCAGCCCGCGTCCGCCGTCATCGGCGCCGATCAAGGAGACACGTAATGAGTGCACCCGATAGCGAAGCGAACATCCGTGCGGCAGCGCCCCCTCACGCCACGAGCACCGCCGCCAAGCTGCTGGTCCGCTGCCTCGAGAACGAAGGCGTGCAATTCATCTTCGGCGTTCCCGGCGAAGAGAACATCGACGTCATGGACGCCCTGCTCGACAGCACCATCAAGTTCGTGACGACGCATCACGAGCAAGGCGCCGCGTTCATGGCCGATGTCTACGGACGGCTGACCGGCCGCGCCGGCGTCTGCATGTCGACACTCGGACCCGGCGCCACCAACCTGATCACCGGCGTGGCGGATGCCAACATGGATCGCGCGCCCGTCGTGGCCATCGCCGGCCAGGGCGCGACGACGCGGCTGCACAAGGAGAGCCACCAGATCCTCGACCTCGTCAATCTCTTCCATCCGATCACGAAATACGCGACGCAGATCCGCGAGCCGCAGATCGTGCCGGAGATCGTGCGCAAGGCGTTCAAGGTCGCGCAGACGGAAAAGCCCGGCGCGACGTTCATCGACTTCCCGGAGAACATCGCCGAAATGCAGGTCGACGGCAAGCCGATCGAGGTGCAGACCGCCTATACATCGACGACGCCCGAGGCCAAGCTCGAGCAGGCGGCCAAGATCATCTCCGAGGCCCAGGCTCCGATCATCCTCGCCGGCAATGGCGTGATCCGCCAGGGCGCGTCGGACTCCCTCACCAGTTTCGCCGAAATGCTGCGCATTCCGGTGGCGAACACGTTCATGGCCAAAGGCGTGATGCCGTTCTCCAATCCGCTGTCGCTCGGCACGATCGGCCTCAAGGCGCGCGACCTGCCGTGGTTCGCGTTCGAGAAGGCCGACGTGGTGATCTGCGTCGGCTACGACATGGTCGAGTATCACCCGGACATGTGGAACCCCAACAACGACAAGAAGATCATTCATATCGATGCGCTGCCCGCGGAAGTGGACGCGCATTACATCGTCGCGATGGGCGCCCTGGGCGATATCGGGTCCACGCTGCGCGGGATTGCGCTGAAGGCGAAGCCGCAGCGCGTGATGCCGTTCGCCGCATTGCGCAAGGCGCTGGTCGAGGACCGCGCCCAATATGCCGCTGACGACGGCTTCCCGATCAAGCCGCAGAAGATCGTCTACGACGTGCGCGAGGTGCTCGGTCCCGACGACATCGCCATTTCCGACGTCGGCGCGCACAAGATGTGGATGTCGCGGATGTACCGCGCCGAGCGCCCCAACACCTGCATCATTTCCAACGGGTTCGCGGCGATGGGCATTGCGGTGCCCGGCGCGATCGCCGCCAAGCTCGCCTATCCGGACCGCAAAGTCATCGCCGTGACCGGCGATGCCGGCTTCATGATGAATTCGCAGGAGATCGAGACCGGGATGCGGATGAAGACGCCGTTCGTGGTCCTGATCTGGAACGATTCCGAGTACGGCCTCATCACGTGGCACCAGTTGCGCCACTTCGGCCGGCCGAGCCACATCGCGTTCAAGAATCCGGACTTCGTCAAGTACGCGGAGAGCTTCGGCGCCAAGGGCTATCGCGTGGAACGCGCTGCCGATCTCGTGCCCACGCTCAAGCGGGCGCTGGCCGACGACACCGTGGTCATCATCGACTGTCCGGTCGACTATTCCGAAAACATGAAGCTCACGCAGCGATTGAAGGACATGAAGTCGCCGCTATAGACACCGCACGGAGAATTCCGATGAAGATTCGCGCCGCCGTATTGACCGCCATCGGCGCTGCGCCGCCGTTCGCGCAGACGAGGCCGCTGGTGATCGAGGAAGTCGAGCTTGCTGGACCGGGTCATGGCGAAGTCCTGGTCAAGATCGCCGCCGCAGGGCTGTGTCATTCCGATTTGTCGGTGATCAACGGCGATCGTCCGCGGCCGATGCCGATGGCGCTTGGCCACGAGGCGGCCGGCATCGTCGAAGAGCTGGGCGAAGGCGTGAGTGACTTGAAGCGCGGCGATCACGTGGTCCTGGTGTTCGTCCCCAGCTGCGGCCATTGCCTGCCGTGCTCCGAAGGGCGGCCCGCGCTGTGCGAGCCGGGGGCCGCCGCCAACGCCGCCGGAACGCTGCTGTCGGGTGCGCGCCGGTTGAGCAAGAACGGCCAGCCGATCAACCATCTCCTCGGCTGCGCGTCGTTCGCGGAATACGCAACCGTGTCGCGCCGCTCGCTCGTCAAGATCGATCCCGACTTGCCGCTCGATCAGGCGGCCCTCTTCGGTTGCGCAGTGCTCACCGGCGTCGGCGCCGTGGTGAACACGGCGCGGGTCCGCGCGGGAGCATCGACGGCCGTCATCGGTCTGGGCGGCGTCGGGCTTGCGTCGGTGCTCGGCGCACGCGCGGCGGGGGCGCGGCACATCATTGCGATCGACCTCTCCGACGCCAAGCTGGAGCTCGCCAAGTCGCTGGGAGCCACGCACACGTTCAACGCCGGCAATCCCGATTGCCAGGAGCAGGTTCGCGCCGCGACCGGCGGCGGCGTCGAGTACGCGTTCGAGCTCGCGGGCTCGGTGCGCGCGCTCGAGCTCGCGTACAAGATCACGCGCCGCGGCGGCACCACGGTGACCGCCGGCCTGCCCCCGCCGACTGCCACGTTCGCGCTGCCTGCCGTGAATCTGGTGGCGGAAGAGCGCACGGTCAAGGGCAGCTATATCGGCACTTGCGTTCCTTCGCGCGACATTCCGCGCTATGTCGAGCTCTTTCAGCAAGGCAAGCTGCCCGTCGATCGGCTGCTGACTGGAAAACTCAAGCTCGACGACATCAACCACGGCTTCGACCTCTTGCATGAAGGCAAGGCGGTCCGGCAGGTCGTCGTGTTCTGAACGAGCGCCACGCCCTCGTTCGCCTTCACCTGCCTCATTGCCATGACCCCCAATGCGCCGCCGAACTGGATGGACGAGGCGACCCGACTTGCCAAGCTCTGGACGGAGCAGCAACAGGGCTTCATCCGCATGGTGACCGGCAACGCCGGCCCGCCCGCGATGAGCGCCGCTGCACAGCCTGCCGCCGCGATCGAGACATCGCTGCGCCAGGCGCAGGATCTGTGGCGTACCTCCTTCGAGAAACTGGCGGCGCTCGCGCCGCAGGCCTTCGCGCAACCAGGCAGCATGGACGAGGTCCTGAAAGCGCTGTTCGACCCCGGTCAATGGTCGCAAGCCGGATTGGGCTCGATGGATCGCGCGATCGAGCACTTGATCGAAGGCCCGAGCTACGCGACGTTATGGACGCTCGATCGCAAGCTGCTGCGGGCACAGGTGCTGCGTGCGCAATGGGCACGCGACCTCGCCGCGTGGCAATTGCTGATGCAAGGTGCGTGGAGCGAGGCGACCAAGCGGTTTCTCCGTGAAGTCAACGCAACAGACGGTACGCCCATCAGGAGCTGGCGCGAATTGACGGATTTGTGGGTCGATATCGCCAACGCGACCTTGACCGAAACGCACCGCACGCCGGAATTTCTCGAGGCGCAGCGGCGATTGACGCGCTCGTCGACCGATTGCCGCTTGCAGGAGCGCGAGATCGCCGAAGCGTACTGCGAAATGCATCACATTCCGACGCGCACGGAAGTCGACGAGCTGCAGCGTACCGTCTACGAATTGCGACGCGACCTGCGCAGCCTCCAGCGTGCGCTGCGCGCAGCCGAAGCAGCGGTGCCATCGAACGCCCAGGCGCCCACCAAGCGGCCGCGCAAGCAGCCGGCGCGCCCCGCCGCCGTTGCGGCAACCCGGAAGCAATGAGAGCAGCGCGATGCCCTTCCGACTCCAACTCGATCCCGCGCAGACCGTCAGCGAGTTCGCCGAGCTGAGTGGCCGTCTCATGCGCGGCGGCGAGAAGCTGCGCTCGGTCAAGGATCGCGACGTCGAAATCGCAACGACGCCGAAGAAGGAGGTCTTCCGGCAGGACAAGACGACGCTCTATCGCTACGATCCTGTCGCGGCTTCATCGGTCAAGGCGCCGGTGCTCGTCGTCTACGGGCTCGTCGGCCGCTACACGATGGCCGACCTGCAGGAGGATCGCTCGCTCGTGCGCAACCTGCTGGCGCAGGGGGTCGACCTGTATGCGGTGGACTGGGGCAATCCCACGCGCACCGACCGTTGGCTCACCATCGACGACTTCGTCGACGGCTATCTCAATGAATGCGTGGAGTTCATTTGCCGCGCCCATGGCGTGGACCGGATCAACCTGCTCGGCATCTGCGAAGGCGGTGTCTTCACCGTCTGCTATGCCGCCCTGCATCCGGAACGCGTGAAGAATCTGATCGTCACGATTACGCCGATCGACTTTCACGCCGACCAGGCGGAGGGGCGTGCCGACCACGGCTTCATCAACCTGTGGACGCGCAGCCTGGCGCCGGAGGACATCGATCGCCTCATCGAGGCCAACGGCAACCTGCCCGGCGAGCTCATGAGCCTCGTGTTCTCGTCCATGACCCCGCTCGCTTCGCTCACCAAGTACAACCTGGGCATGCTCGACATCGTCGACGACGAGAAGAAGCTGCTCAATTTCCTCCGCATGGAAAAATGGCTGGCCGACCGTCCGCATCACCCGGGCGAGGCGGCCAAGCAATGGCTGAAGGACCTGTACCAGCAGAACAAGCTCGTGAAGAACGAGTTCGAGCTCGGCGGGCGCAAGGTGGATCTGCGCAAGATCACGATGCCCGTGCTCAATGTCTATGCGAAGGAAGATCACATCATCCCGCCGCAAACGTCGCGCGCGCTGGGCGCGCTGGTCGGCACCAAGGACTACAGCGAAATCGGCCTGGCGGGCGGCCACGTAGGCGTGTTCGTCAGCGGCAAATCGCAGGGCGTGCTCGGCAAGGGCATCGTCGATTGGCTGAGGGCGCATGAGCGCGGCGCGTGAGGCCGGAAGGCCGAACAAGGCCCGGAGGGCGCGTCGCCGCGCGCATGCGGAAACGCCGACACGTACAGCTGCGAACCCCCCGTTCGTACAAGGAGGCGTTTGCATGATGTCCCGATGGCGAAACTGACGCCGCGCTTCGAGGAGTTTCTGGCGCTTGGGCCTCATGGCTTCGGCCGCATCGGTTATACGGAATGGGGACCGCGCGATGCGCAGCGCACGGTGATCTGCGTCCACGGACTGACCCGCAACAGCCGCGACTTCGATTTCCTCGCCGCCCGCCTGGTGGAGCGCGGGATGCGCGTGGTGGCGCCGGATCTTCCCGGCCGCGGGCGCAGCGATCCCGTCGCCAACGCCGAAGACTACGGCACTCCGCTCTACGTGGCGGCAATGGCCGGCCTCGTCGCACGGCTCGGCGTGCGCGACGTCGATTGGGTCGGCACCTCGCTCGGCGGCCACATCGGCATGGAAGTGGCAGCGCGTCCGGGATCCCCGATCCGGCGTCTCGTCCTCAACGACTTCGGCGCGCGGATCCCGGTCGCCGCGCTGCAACGGATCGGCCGTTATCTGCGCACCGCGCATCCGTTCGCCACGATCAAGGAGGTCGAGGCCTACTTGCGGGAGATTTATGCGCCGTTCGGCGAGCTCACCGACGCGCAATGGCATCACATGGCCGTGCACAGCGTGGTGCAGGACAAGGCAGGATTGCGCCTGCACTACGACCCGGCCATTGTCGACCAATTCTCGCGCCCGTTGCTGCTCGACGTCACGTTGTGGCGCGTATGGGAGCACGTGAGCTGCGAAGTGCTCATTTTGCGTGGCGAGGACTCCGACCTCTTGCTTCCGGCAACGGTGGCGGAGATGAAGCATCGCGGTATCGCGGCGGCGCAGGGCCTGGTCCAATCCGTCGAGGTCCAAGGCTGCGGCCACGCGCCGGCGTTGATGGCGGACGATCAGATCCGGCTGGTCGAGGATTTCCTTCTGGCCGAACCCGCGCGCACGCAAGGCAAGCGGGCGGCCAAGCCACGCGAGGCGGTGGCGTGAAAGACAAGATCGTTTCGCCCGACGACGCCATCGCGATCATTCGCGACGGCGATACCGTCGCCTTCTCCGGCTTCGTCGGCAGCGGCACGCCGGAGGAATTGATCGCGGCGCTGGAGCGGCGCTTCGTCGCCACCGGCTCCCCGCGCGACTTGACGCTGCTGTTCGCCGCGGCGCCCGGCGACGGCAAGGACCGCGGGTTGAACCGCCTTGCCCGCGAAGGCCTGGTCAAACGCGCGATCGGCGGCCACTGGAGTCTCGTGCCCAAGCTCTCCGCGATGGCGGTCGACGGCCGCATCGAGGCGTACAACCTGCCGCTGGGCACGCTGTCGCAACTCTTTCGCGACATCGCCGGCCACCGTGCCGGGACGCTGACGAAGGTCGGCCTGCGGACGTTCGTCGATCCGCGCCAGCAAGGCGGCAGGATCAACGCGCGCAGTACCGAAGACCTGGTGCGCGTCATGACGATCGACGACGAGGAGTGGCTGTTCTACCGCGCGTTTCCTATCTCGGTGGCGATGCTGCGCGGCACGACGGCGGACCTGGGCGGCAATATCACGATGGAGCGCGAGGCGCTGACGCTCGACAACCTCGCCCTCGCGACGGCCGCCAGGAATTCCAACGGCTTCGTGATCGCGCAGGTCGAGCGCGTCTGCGCCCATGGTGCCCTCAATCCGCGTCAGGTGCAGATTCCCGGCGTGCTCGTCGATTGCGTCGTCGTGGCCAAGCCCGAAAATCACCTGCAAACCTATGCGACGGCGCACAGTCCCGCATTTTCCGGCGAGCTCAAGGTCCCGCTGGACACGCTCGCGCCGATGCGGCTCGACGAGCGCAAGGTCATTGCCCGCCGCTGTGCCTTCGCGCTGCCGATGGGCGGCGTGGTCAACCTCGGCATCGGCATGCCTGAAGGTGTCGCGGACGTCGCCAACGAAGAGAAGGTGCTGAGCTACGTCACGCTGACCGCCGAGCCCGGCGTCATCGGCGGGCTGCCGCAAAGCGGGCTCGATTTCGGGGCGGCAGTCAATACCGAAGCGGTGATTCACCAGAACCAGCAGTTCGATTTCTACGATGGCGGCGGCCTCGACATGGCGTGCCTCGGCATGGCGCAGGTCGATGCGGACGGCAACGTCAACGTCAGCCGCTTTGGTCCGCGGCTCGCCGGCGCCGGCGGCTTCATCAACATCAGCCAGAGCGCGCGACGCGTGCTGTTCGCCGGCACGTTCACGACGGGCGGACTGGAGGTAACGATTGCGGACGGCAAGCTCCGGATCGTCCGTGAGGGGAAGGCGAGGAAATTCATCAAGTCCGTCGAGCAGATCACGTTCAACGGCGCCTACGCGGCGGAGACCGGGCAGCCCGTGCTCTACGTGACCGAGCGCTGCGTGTTCCGGCGCGGCGGCGAGGGCATGGAATTGATCGAAGTGGCGCCGGGCGTCGATATCGGCCGCGATATCCTCGCGCACATGGAATTCACGCCGATCATCCGCGAGCCGGCGGTCATGGATGCACGCATCTTCCGCGATGAGCCGATGCAGCTCGAGGAGACGCTGCTCGGCCTGGGTCTTGCGGAGCGCATCAGCTATGACGCCGAGCGCAACACGGTGTTCCTCAACCTCGAAGGCATGCATGTGCGCAACCGCGACGACGTGGACCGGATCCGCCGCGTCGTCGAGGAGCTCTGCCAGCAGGTGGGCAGGAAAGTGGCGCTCGTCGTCAACTATGACAACTTCGTGATCGACGCCGCGGTCGCCGATACGTACGCGACGATGGTCCGCTACATGGAGACGCATTACTACACGACGTCGTCGCGGTACACGACGAGCGCGTTCCTGCGCATGAAGCTCGGCGAAGCGCTCGCGCGCCGGCGCGTCGCGCCGCACATCTTCGAAACGGCAGACGAGGCCCACGCCTACGTGCAGGCTACGGGTGTCGACCCTCCCGCGAACGATGCCGCTTGATCCGCAAGTGCAAGCGGTGCTCGACAAGATCCGCGACGCCGGCAATCCCGAGTACTGGCAGATGACGCCGGCGCAAGCGCGCGACTGGCACAACCGCAAGGCGGGTCTGCTCGACGTCAAGCCCCAGCCGGTGTACCTGACGCGCGACCGGTCGGTGCCCGGGCCCGCCGGCAGTGTTCCGGTGCGCGTGTACGTACCGCGGCCTCCGACCGGCCCGTTCGGCGTGCTCGTCTGGCTGCACGGCGGCGGTCACGTGGTTGGCAGCCTCGACAGCTACGATGCGCTGTGCCGGCAGCTCGCGCTGCAGGCCGATTGCATCGTCGTCTCGGTCGCTTACCGCCTGGCCCCGGAGCACAAGTTCCCCGCCGGCGTGCTGGACAGTTTCGCCGCGCTGCAATGGGTCGGGCAGCACGCGGCGGAAATCGGCGGTGATCCGCAGCGGCTGGCGATCGGCGGCGACAGCGCCGGCGCGAATCTCGCTGCCGTATGCGCGATTCTCGCCCGCGATGCCGGCGCGCCCGCACTGCGCTTTCAGCTCCTCGTCTATCCGCGGACCGCAGCGGACGAAGACTTCCCGTCGCATCGCGCGTTCGCCAAAGGGTATCTGCTTACCCGCAAGACGATCCTGTGGTTCCACGACCACTATCGGGCCAGTGCCGCGGATCGCCTCGATTTTCGCTATGCGCCGCTCATTTGCACGGATCTTTCCCGGTTGCCGCCGGCGCTCGTCATCGTCGGCGAATTTGACCCGCTGCGCGACGACGGTATCGCTTATGCGCAGCGCCTCGAGGAAGCCGGGAATACCGTCGACCTTGCCGACTATCCCGGCATGGTGCATCCGTTTTTCTCGATGGGCGGCGCGGTGGACGCGGGCCGGCGGGCGGTGACGCAGGCCGCGCACGCGCTGCGCCGCGCATTGGGAGCTTCGCCGTGAGACTGCCCATCCCGCTGCCGTCGGTCTCGTTGCGCGAGAACGCGCTCATCTACATGGTGAAGCTCATCACGGGCTCGCTGATCGTCTGGTACGGGCTGCGCGCCGCGGGCATCGGCGAGCCGATCTGGGCATTGATCTCGCTCATCGTCGTCACCGAGCCCGATCTCGGTCTGGCCAAGCGCAATTTTCGCGCGCGCGTGATCAACACGATCAACGGCACGGCCGTGGCCGGCCTGACGCTGTTGATTTTCGGCGCGACCTTTCTCGCGATGCTGGCCGCAATGACCGTTGCCACGCTCATCGCGATGTCGATCGAGAACTATCCCAACAACTGGCGGCTCGCGCCCAACACCACTGTGGTATTGATGGCCGCCGCGCTCGCGGGCACCGGATTCTCGGAGGAGATCCGGCTTGCCCTGTATCGCGTGCTGGAAGTGATGACCGGCAGCACCGTCGCGTTGCTGCAAACGCTGGTCTATGCGTGGCTGGTCCGCCGTTGGCGCGACCGCGCGTCGCGCGGCAGCTAGGCTAGATCATCAGTTTCTTCAGCGTCTCGGCATTCTTGATCACCGCCTTCTGCCGCGCCGCCGGCGCGCCGTAGAGCGACGCCGGCGGATTGGTGTCGAGCCGCGCCAGCACCGTCGCGTCGGTGCACCGCGGATCGAATACGACGGCGACGTCGTCGCCGGCCACCGCACCCACGGTGAAACACGCCTGACCCAGCTTGGCGTTGAGCGGCTTCAGGATCGTCGCCGCCACGATGTCGGCGGCCGCACCGGCCCCCGCGACTTGCAGCTCATAGATGCGCGGGCGCACCGGGGTGCTCGTGGTGACGGTGATCACCGCCGGCAATCCGATCAGCTCGCGCGCCAGCGTCTCATCCGGCACCGTCGCAGGCATCCCTTCGACCTTGAGGATCACCTTGCGTCCCGACACATTCACATGCTGGAGGAAGAAGTCTCGCGAGAACTCGGCCGCGATCTTCGTGCCGATCGCCTTGAGCGCCTCCTCCTCGCTGGCCCAGCTGCCCTCGCCCGTCGGCAACGCGGTGTTGTAGTAGATTTCCTCGCCGGTGGCGCGATCGATGCACTTGATCGTCCACGCGTTCAGCGCGTACTTGGTCACGACCACGCCGGACGCCGGCAGCCGCATGGAAAGCCGCTTGATGTTCGCTTCACCTTCGACCACGAAATCGGGGCCTGCCTCCGCGCTGCGCCCGCCATCCTCGGACCAGGTGCGGAATCCGAACGACTTGATGCGTTCCTTCAGGATGTTCTCCGCGGCCGGCGATGGACGCCCGGGCGCCTCGGGCACGTCGGCGTCGCGCGCCGCGATGCGCACCGCCACGCGCGGGTCGCCGCTCGCGCGAATGAACTCGATCCGTTCGTTGCGCGACATTTCGTTGAGCGATTTCTGCACGGCCCGCACGTTCACGATCGCCTCGGTCGTGAGCGATACCAGGCCGTCCTTGCCCGTCTGCGGCGCGCTTTCGCGCACGACCGTCGTGACGAAATCGCCGCTCCGGGACATGAGCTTGTCCTTGAGCAAATCGTAGTTCTTCGCGACCGAACCGGTATCGACCAGCAGGCCGACCGCCTTCGCAACCAGTTGACTGCGCGAATCCGCGCGCAGGTCGCTTTGCAGCAGCGCCTTGTCGCTTTGATAACGGGCTTCGCTGGGATCGACGAGCCCGACCGCCGAAATCATCAAGGCGCCTGCGTCGGCCTTTGGCACGGCAGAGGCCGGTATCGGCGCCCGCGGCGTCGCGCCCGCACCAGCACCCGCACCGGCACCTGCTGGCGCCGGTGGAGGCGAGACGCTTGGGGGTGGCGCTGCGGCGGCTTGTACCGTTCGGCCGGGCGCATCGGCACGCCGCTGCGTAACGAACCACACGGCAACGCCGATCGCGACGACGACCACCGCCGCAACGACCGCGAGCGCGGCTTTCTGCGATTTCGGCGCTGCCACGTCGCCACTCGCGATTTTTCTGGCGCTCGTCGTGCCGGAGGCAATCGCGGGTGGGCCAAGGCTTCCGGCCATGGACCTTGACGGCAGCGCCATCGTCGTCTCGCCGCTGTGCTCGCGATCGGAATGCGCGCCGGCATCGAGCGCCGTGGCGAATTCCTCGGCGGATTGGAAGCGCTCCTCAGGCTTCTTCGCCAGCGCCTTGCGCACGACGGCGTCCATCGCCCCCGGAATCTGCACGTTGAAGCGCGACGGGGGCAGCGGATCCTCCTCCAGCACCTTGCGCATCGTGATCGTCGCGTTGCCGGTGAACGGCCGCTCGCCGGTGAGAAACTGGTAGAGGATGACGCCGACGGAGAAAAGATCGGAGCGGCCGTCCACCGGCAACCCCAGAATCTGCTCCGGCGACATGTACGCCGGCGTGCCGAGCACGGTGCCGACCTGCGTCAATTCCGACGATTCGATATGGGCGATGCCGAAATCGGCCACCTTCACCGTGCCGTCGGGCAACAGAAAGATGTTCGACGGCTTGATGTCGCGATGAACCACCCCCAGCCGATGCGAATAGCCAAGCGCGGCGAGAATCTGCGACAGGATCCGCACGGCATCCGCCGTCGCGAAGCGCTCGTTCTTCTCGAAATATTCCTTGAGCTCGCGGCCGTGGACGAGCTCCATCGCGATGTACCAGACGCCGGCGTCCTCGCCGCAGTCGTGGATCGCGACGATATTGGGATGCGACAGCCGGCCCGCCGCCTGCGCTTCGCGGCGAAAGCGCGCGAGGATTTCCTCCGCGTTGCCGCCGGCCAATTGATCCGGCCGGATGGTCTTGAGCGCGACGATGCGCTGGATCAGCGGATCGAAGGCCTCGTACACGACGCCCATCGCGCCGCGCCCCAACTCGCGCCGGATCTCATACTTCCCAAGTTTCGTAAATTCCGCCACCAGCTATTCCCGTCTCAGCCAAACGCAGGACGCGGTGCTCATCGCAGGCTGTCAGCGTGCATATGCGCGCGCTACCGAACGGCGCGCGAAGCGCGCTTATGATCGGCGCGCTTCGTGGAAGTTACCGCGAGGAAAGCGCGCGGCCGCCCGAAGCTTTCCTCGCTGACTGCCTCCGGGTGCAGAACGCGAAGCGTTTTGCGCACGTTACTTATACTTCGCGTCGATCTCCCACACGGACTTCTGGACAAGGCGCTGCACCATCGTGTCGAGACCCGCGCCGCCCTGCTGCGATTCGTTGATCCCCAACGCACCGCCCGAGGTCGCGCCGACTTCCATCTTTTCTTCCGTGTAGCCCTGCGCCAGCTGCTCGGTGGTCTCGGCGTTGATGATCTTGTAGCGCATGCCGATCACCCACACGCTGGTCGCCTCGCCGCTGTGCACGGAGCCCAGCGCCGTGCCGCCGACCGCGCCTGCCTGCGCACCGCCACGCGAGCCGGAAAACGCGCCGAGCAGCCCGGCCATCTGGCCGAGCGTGCCGCCATCGAAGCTCTTCTGCGCGGACGCGACCTGCTCGGTCTTCAGGATGTCGAACTTGACCACGTACTTGGTCGTCTTGAGCTTGCCCATGCCGAGATACTTGCGTGCGGCCTGCGGGTCCCCCAAGTTGTACGCGAGCTCGAACTCCTTCAGCACCGAGCCCAGGTTCGAGCGCTCCAGCACCTGGAAATTGGCGTTGGACAGCTCGAGCTCGCCGAAGTCGGCGATATTGTTGGCGGTGAACTTCTGCAGGAACGTCGCATTGCTGCTCTTGATTTCACCGGGGATCACGACCAGCAATGGCCCTTTCTTGTTCTTGTTCGAGTACTCGATCGCC
>Ga0207689_10000066_pt1 | contig 84063 bp, 79 predicted proteins | sample KBSMisM52_FD_184312 | JGI IMG/M metagenome (GOLD analysis project Ga0207689, IMG submission 184312) | Miscanthus rhizosphere microbial communities from Kellogg Biological Station, Michigan, USA - KBS Miscanthus M5-2 (SPAdes) (version 2) | ecosystem: Host-associated > Plants > Roots >...
AGCAATTCGCACCTTGGGGCGGCCCGGCGGTGCTCATTGGACCCCCACGCTTGCGGCTTGCGCCGCTGCGCTGCCCCCGGAGGCAGAACGCTGTTGCGCATCCTTGTGCGGCCCGGCGGTGCTCATGTCATCTCAGAACCGGAAATAGATGAATGGATTGTAGGTGCCCGCCGCCAGGAACGCACTGGCCACGAACAGCACCGCGACGAGCCACGCGACATCGGCGGCCAGAGCAACGGTACCGATGCCGCCGCCGCGGAGCGCGACGCGATCGCGCCATTGCCCGATGCGCCTGGCGAGCGGTGTCGAGAAGGCGGTCGCGACGCACAGCGTGACCAGCACGAGGGGATCCAGGAATTCCGGCAGGGGATGACGGACGGAATCGCCGTCGGCGAAGCCCGCGAGCGCGGCAAAGTATTTGGCGGCGTGTGCCAGCGTTTCGCAGCGAAACAGCACCCAGCCGCCCATGACCGCAAGCAGCGCGTACACGTGGGCGAAGCCGCCGATTCGGCGCAATACGCGATCGACGCCGGCACGCTCGGCCACCAGAAACGCGCCGTGCCACGCGCCCCACAGCACGAACGGCCAGCTCGCGCCGTGCCACAGCCCGCATAGCAGGAACACGATCACGAGATTGGCATAGGCCCGCCGCTCGCCGCGCTGGTTGCCGCCGAGCGGAATGTACAGATAATCGCGAAACCAGTTTGACAGCGAAATGTGCCAGCGCCGCCAGAATTCCCGGATGCTGCGTGCAATGTACGGATAGTTGAAATTCTCGAGGATGCGGAAGCCGAACATCCGCATGAGGCCGATCGCCATGTCCGAATAGCCGGAAAAATCGAAATAGATCTGCAGCGAGTAGCAGACGAGGCCGAGCCATGCGAGCGGTGTCGTAAGGTCTGCCGCCGGAAGCGCAAAGATCTGGTCGGCGGTGCGGCCAAGCGTGTTCGCGATCAGCACTTTCTTGCCGAGGCCCAGCACGAAGCGGCGTGCGCCGTAGCTTATGTCGGCCACGCGCTGGTCGCGCGGCGGCAGTTGCGCGGCGATGTCGCGCCAGCGGATGATCGGACCGGCGATCAGCTGCGGGAACAACAGGATGTAGAGCGCGAAGCGCGGCAGGTTGCGCTCGGCTTGCGCGTTGCGCTTGTAGACGTCGACGACATACGAGATCGCGTGGAACGTGAAAAACGAAATGCCGAGCGGCAGCGGGATCGAGGCGACCGCCAGTGGCGTGATCGCCAGCACCGGCGCGAGCGTATTGACGTTCGCCACGGCGAAGTTCGCATACTTGAAGATCGCGAGCGCGGTCAGGTTGCCGGTGACGCCGAGCACCAGCCATCGTCTGCGCACGCGCGGGTCCTGCGCGCGCGCGATGGCGCCGCCGATCGCGTAATTGAATACGACGGACCCCAGCACGAGGACCAGGTACGGCGCCTCACCCCATGCATAGAACACGAGACTGGCGACGAGCAGCACGCCGTTGCGCCAATTGCGCGGCACGACGAAGTACGCCGCGAGCGTCGCCGGCAGAAACAGGAACAGGAAAATCGGCGACGCAAAGACCATGGGGCGGCCGGGGGGAAAACTTGGGAAAACTTCTAGTGGAAAATGGGGTCAGGGCCGTAAGCGGCCCTGACCCCATCTTTGTTTTTAATCGCGCAGCTCGACTAGGACCGGCGCGTGATCGGAAGGCTTCTCCCCCTTGCGCGCCGCGCGGTCGATGCGGCTTGCCGCGCAGCGCGACGCCAGCGCCGGCGACAGCAGGATGTGATCGATCCGCAATCCGTTGTTCTTCGGAAACGCGAGCTGCCGATAATCCCACCAGGAGAATGTCCTTTCCGGTTGCTCGAACAGACGAAAGCTGTCGGACAGTCCCGCGTCGAGCAGCGCACGGAAGGCGGCGCGTTCCGGATCGGAGCACAATACCTGGCCCGCCCACAGCGCCGGATCGTGGACGTCCCGGTCTTCCGGCGCGACGTTGAAGTCGCCGAGCACCGCGAGCGCCGGATGGCGAGCGAGCTCGCCGCGCAGCATGTCGGCCAGCGCGGCGTACCAGGCGAGCTTGTAGCGGTATTTGTCGGAAGCGACGGCCTGCCCGTTGGGAACGTAGACGCCAACGATACGGATGCCGGCAATCGTCGCCGCGATGACGCGTTTCTGCTCGTCGTCGAAGCCGGGAATGCCCATCGCGACGTCCGATGCCGCGAGATCGCTACGCACCAGGATCGCCACGCCGTTGTAGGTTTTCTGTCCCGCGAAGTGCGCCGTATAGCCCGCCGCGGTGGTCTCGAGCACCGGAAACTTCGCATCTTCCAGCTTGGTCTCCTGCAGGCAGACGATGTCGGGGCGATTCGCCGCGAGCCATGCCAGCAGTCGCGGCAGGCGCATGTTCAACGAGTTGACATTCCAGGCGGCGATGAGCATGGGATCAAAGGTCGGCGGCAGCCGGGTTGACCAGGCGGCGCGCGGCGGGCGAGAGCGCGGTCGCGATGACGCCGCGCCCGGAGATAAGCGTCGGCGAAAGTACTTGGAAACGTTCTCTCGCGGCTACTTCGGATAATCGCCGCCGCGGGGCGGGGGCGCGACTGATTTCGTGCCTTCGGCGGCGGTCGCGGGAACGGGCGCTGGTTCGGGCCGCGCACCTACCGTGCCGCGGCGCTGCGCGGGCGTCTTGGGATAGCCTGCTTCATCCAGGGCGGCCTGCCAGCGCGCTTCGTTGTAGCCCTTCACGATGATCTTGTCGCCTAACGCCAGGACGGGCGCCTTGTCCTCACCCGACAGCGTGCGCATCCGCACCAGGCCCTGCTCGTCGTTTTGCACGTTGACGATGGCGAACGGCACGCCGCGCTTGTTGAGCAGCGACTCGGCACTCTGACAGACCTCGCCGCAGTCGAACGTGAAGAGCGTTGCCGGGAAGCGATCCGATGCCATTTGGGCCGCGACACTCGGCTCGTTCGCTTCAATCATGTTGACGCCCAGACGCTTGGTCTGGACGTTCTTGATGTCCGAAGGCGGCGGCCGATCCGAGTACACGACGCGTCCACTCGGCTCGACATAGCGGTAGACCGGCGCCGACTGCGCAAGGGCGCCTGCCGCCGCGACGAGCACGGCAAGTCCGAGGGTGACGCGATGGGGGAGCGTGACCATGAAGCCTCCTTCAGGGCGAAGCGATCATCCCATTATGCCGCAGGAGGGCGTCCAGTTGGGGCGGACGGCCGCGGAAGGCGACGAACGACTCCAGCGCCGGCCGGCTGCCGCCACGGGCCAGGACCTCGTCGCGAAAACGCGCCCCTGCGGTTGGCGACAGCACGCCTTCCTCCTCGAACAGGCTGAACGCATCGGCCGACAGCACTTCGGCCCACTTGTAGCTGTAATACCCGGCGGCGTAACCGCCCGCGAACACATGTGCGAACGACTCGACGAAGCGATCGTAAGGCGCGGGAGGAACGACGGCGACTTCGCGCCGCACGTCGTCGAGCAGCGCCTGCGGCGTCGGCCAGCGCTGTTGCCCGACGGCCTCGAATTCCGTGTGCAGGCGCATGTCGAAGAGGCCCATCTCGAGCTGCCGCACCGTCGCCATTCCGCTCAGGAAATTCTTGGCGGCCAATATCTTGTCGAAGAGCTCGCGCGGCAGCGGTGCGTTCGAATCGACGTGGCGCGACATCTCGCGCACCACGTCCCATTCCCAGCAGAAATTCTCCATGAATTGCGATGGCAGCTCGACGGCGTCCCACTCGACACCCTGGATGCCGGAAACGCCGGCAACCTCGACGCGGGTGAGCAACTGATGCAGCCCATGCCCGAATTCGTGGAAGATCGTGATGACTTCATCGTGGGTGAACGTTGCGGGCTTGCCGCCTACGGGCGCCGACAGGTTGCAGGTGAGGTAGGCGACCGGATGCTGGAGGAAACCGCGCACGCGCTTGCGATTGATCGCATCGTCCATCCACGCGCCGCTTTGCTTGCCTTCGCGGGCGTAGAGGTCGAGATAGAACTCGCCGACGAGCGCGCCCTGCCGATCGTGGATGGCAAAAAAGCGCGCCGATGGATGCCACACCGGCGCTTGCGCCGCGCGGATGCGCACGCCATAGATCGTCTCCACCACGCGGAAGAGTCCGGACAGCACCTGGTCTTCGGGAAAGTACTGGCGGACTTCCTGTTCGTTGAATGCGTAACGCCGCGCCTTCAGGCGCTCCATCACGAAGGCGATATCCCATGGCGCCATCTCGGAAAGACCAAGCTCGTTCCGCGCGAATGCCGCCAGCTCGGCGTAGTCGCGCTCGGCGAACGGCTTCGCGCGACGCGCGAGGTCGCGCAGGAACGCAATGACTTCTTCCGGGTCCTGCGCCATCTTCGGCACGAGCGAGACTTGCGCGAAGTTGCGATAGCCGAGCAGCTGCGCCGCCTCGCGGCGCAGCGCGAGAATGCGCGCGATCACCGGGGCGTTGTTCCATTCGGGGTTGGCGCCGAGATCGGATCCTCGCGTCGAATAAGCCTTGTGCAGGACGTGGCGCAGGTCGCGACTTTCCGCATACTGCATCACCGGCATGTAGCAGGGCATGCGCAGCGTGAGCTTGTAGCCCGTCCTGCCTTCGGCTTGCGCGGCCGTGCGCGCTTCGGCCACCACTTCGGCGGGCACGCCGGCCAACTCCCCATGGTCGACGCAGTAATGCGCCCACGCATTGGTCGCATCGAGCAAATGCTCTTCGAACTGCGTGGCGAGGTCGGCCAGTTCCTCCTGGACGGCACGGAACCGGTCTTTCTGCGCGTCGGCAAGCTCCGCACCGCCCAGCTTGAAGTCGCGCAGCTCGTTGTCGATCACCTTGCGCTGCGCGGCGCTCAGCGCGGCGAACTCGGGCTGTTCGCGTAACACGCGATACTGGCCGTACAGCCGAAGATCCTGCGCAAGCGACGTATAGAACGCGATGACCTTGGGCAGATTCGCGTTGTACGCCTCACGCAGTTCCGGCGTATTCACGACGGCGTTGAGATGCCGGACCGCGCCCCACGCGCGGTCGAGGCGGTCGAGCGACTCGGCGATCGGCTCGACGACCGACTCCCATGACGGTGCCGGGGTGGCGGTCGCGACCGCCTCGACCGTGCGCCGGGCGTCCGCGAGCAATACGTCGACCGCTTCGGTGACATGCGACGCGCGGATGAGGTCGAAGCGCGGCAGGCCGGAAAAATCGAGGAGCGGATTGGTGGTCATGCAGCGAGTCCTTTTGGGTTCGGGTAGCGTGCGTTACGCCTTGTGGGCGGTCAGCGTGCGGTCGAGGGCGGCGAGCTCTTCGGGCGTGCCCACGTTGGCCCATGGGCCATCGAAACGCTCGCCGGACACCAGTCCTCGCGCGATCCAATCGTGGTACAGCGGAAGCAGTTTGAGCTTCACGCCGCGCGGAAGTTCGCGGAACAGCGCGGTATCGTAGATGCCGATGTTGCCGAACGTCAGCCTGTGCGGTCCCGCGCGGTGAATCCGGCCGCCGTCGAGCGCGAAATCGCCGTCCGGATGAAACGACGGATTGGGCACCATCACGAGATGGACGCGGGGCATCGCACCGTCCATCGACATCAGGTCGGCCCGGGCGCGCAGCGTCGCATAGTCGAAGGTCGTCCAGAGGTCGCCCGAAACGATGAGGATCGGGCCCTCGGGCAGCAGCGGCATGGCGGTGGCGATGCCACCGGCCGTCTCCAGCGGCTCCGCCTCGACCGACCAGCGGATGTCGACGCCATGGGCGGTGCCATCGCCAAGCGCGGCCACGAGATGCGAAGCCAGATGGGCGGCGTTGATGACGAGGTTGCGGTAGCCGGCCCGGGCGAGCGCGCCGATCTGCCACTCGATGAGCGGCTTGCCGCCCACGGTGAGGAGCGGCTTGGGTGTGCGGTCGGACAGCGGTTGCATCCGCTCGCCGCGCCCCGCGGCGAGGATCATCGCAGTCGGCATCGCTAGGCGGTGTGGCCGACCGCGGGCGCGCGATCTGCGAGCGCGTCGAGCAATGCCAGGAGCGGCGACAATTCGCGATACCGGCCGCACGCGCCGCGCAAATACCGCATCACCAGCGGCATGTCCTGCAGATACCCGGCCTTGCCGTCGCGATGATGAAGCCGCGCAAAGATGCCGAGCACCTTCAACTGACGCTGCACGCCCATCCACTCGAAGTCCTGCCAGAACGCGCCGAAGTCCCGGTTGACCGGAAGGTCGGCGGCGCGGGCTTTTTCCCAGTAGCGGACCGCCCAATCGATTTGGCGCTCCTCTTCCCATTCGATGTACGCATCGCGCAACAGCGAGACGAGGTCATACGTGATGGGCCCGTACACGGCATCCTGGAAGTCGAGCACGCCCGGATTCGGCGCGCTCACCATCAGGTTGCGCGAATGGTAGTCGCGATGAACGAATACGCACGGTTGCGCGAGATTGTTCGCGAGGACGAGACCGAACACGCGCTCGAGCGCGTGCCGCTCTTCGCTTGCGAGCGTGCGTCGCAAGTGACGTGCGATGTACCAGTCCGGAAACAGGTCGAGCTCGCGGCGCAGCAAGGCCTCGTCGTAAGGCGGCAGCACGTCGGCGCGCGAGCTTGCCTGAAACCGGACCAGCGCGTCCAGCGCGTCGAGATACAGGCCATGCGCGCCGGCCGCATCGAGCGCCGCGAGGTACGTGCGGTTGCCGAGGTCGCTCACGAGCAGGAATCCGCGCTCGAGATCCTGCGCGAGCACCAGTGGCGCGTGGACGCCCGCGGCGTGCAGCAGCGATGCGACGTGAACGAACGCGCGGCAATTTTCCATGGGCGGCGGCGCATCCACCGCGATCAGCGTCGACACCTGCGGTGCGAGCGCGTGCGGCGTGCCGAGCGTCGCGCGGAAGTAACGGCGGAAGCTCGCATCGGCGGAGGCGGGCGCCAGTGTGAACGAATGCGGCGGCAGGATCTTCCCGAGCCAATCGTTGAGCGCAACCAGGCGGGAATCGGCGGTGGGCGTGGTCATCGGGAGCATTGCCGGGGCGCGACGACAAGCCGGCCTCGCTTTCGGTGACGTTGCGCGCTCTCCGACAAATGGGCGCCGCAACCGTCGGGCTAGAATGCGGCATTTTAGCAAACCCTTCACCTCCCCTCATGCGGTCCCGCCGTCCCCGTTGGTCCAAGCTCGTCGCACCGTTCGCCGCGACGGCGCTATTGACTGCGGTTGCATCGGCGCCGTCCGCGCAGGAACTGACGCTCAAGCTCTCGCGGGAGATCGAGCCGCCCGTCCGTCGCGGGCTCTCGACTTCCGGCGCTGCCGCGGCCGGTGCCGACAGCACGGCGCCGCGCATGATCGATCTTGCCGGCGGAGCGCTCCCGCAACTGCCGACACCCGCGCAACAGCCGTCATCCGGGCCGCGGCCGCCCGAAGAACGCGGAGCGATTTTTCTGCGGGCGGATCGGCTCGAAGGTACGGGCGAACGGCGGATCGAGGCCGCAGGCCATGTCGAGCTGCGCACGCGGCGCGAGACCGTGCTCGCCGAGTGGCTCCAGTACGACATTCCCACCGATGAGATCTGGGGGAAGGGCGACGTGACGTTGCGGCGCGGGCTCGACTGGATCAGCGGGCCGGAGGTCAAGTTCTACCGCGAACGCGAAATCGGGTACTTCGAACAGCCGCGCTTCTACCTGAGCGAGAACGCCTCGCATGGCGAGGCGAAGGAAATCCGCTTCGCGGGTCCCAACCTGTACGAGGCGACGGACGCCCAGTACACGAGTTGCGTCGCGCCGAACAACGACTGGTATCTGCGCAGCGATGCCATCGAAGTCGACCAGCTGCGCAAGGTGGGCACCGCGCACGGCGCCAAGGTGTATTTCCTCGGCGTACCCGTCATGTACACGCCGTGGCTCGAATTTCCGCTGTCCAACGAGCGCAAATCGGGTTTCCTCACGCCGACGATCGGGTCCACGCAGATCCGCGGTTTCGAAATCGCCACGCCCTATTATTTCAACCTCGCGCCCAACTACGACGCCACGCTTTCGCCGCGGTTCATGACGCGCCGCGGACTTCAGATCGCTGGCCAAGGCCGGTACCTGTTCGAACCGGCGGCCGGCGAAGCGATCGCCGAAGTCATCGACGATCGCATCACGGACACCACGCGCTGGGCGTTTTCGTGGAAACACAATCAGCAATTCGCGCCCTGGCTTGCCGGTTACGTCAACTACAATCGCGTGTCCGACGCGACGTACCTCGCGGATTACTCCGACCGCGTGGCGGTGACGTCGCAAAAAACGCTGCCGGAGGAAGCCGGTCTGATCGCCAACTACGCGCCGTTCTCCGTGCTGGCGCGCGTACAGTCGTTCCAGACGTTGCAGGACCCGAATCCTGCGGCCGCCGTGATCCCGCCCTACAACATGCTGCCGCAGGTGCGCGCGGCGATGGCCGACACCGACTGGCTGGGCCTCACGTGGAACGGGACCGCCGAGTACGTCCGCTTTTCGCAATCGGCATTGACGCCGACCGGGGATCGCGCATCGTTCTATCCGTCATTGCGGTGGACGCGGCAAGGCAATGCGTGGTTCATCAATGCGCACGCGGGTATTGCGACCTGGCAGTACGACCTCAATCAGCCGACTGCTGGCGTGCCCGACGGCCGCGCGGGCCTCGCGGTCCCGATCACGAGCGTCGACGCCGGGCTCGTGTTCGAACGCGACTGGAACGTGTTCGGCGCGAACTTCATCCAGACGCTCGAGCCGCGCGCGATGTACACGTACATTCCATTCCGCAACCAGAATCAGCTGCCGGTGTTCGATACCGTGCTGGACGATTTCAATTTCACGCAACTGTTCAGCGAAAACCGGTTCATCGGCGGCGACCGCGTTGGCGATACCAACCAGCTGGCGTTCGCCGTGACCTCGCGGTTGCTCGACCCGAGCACCGGGGCGGAGCGATTCCGGTTCGCCGTAGGCCAACGATTCTATTTCGAAGATCAGCAGGTGAACCTGGCCGGGGCGGCGCCGCAGAAGGCGGGGTCGTCGGATTTCCTGGTCGGTGCCGAAGGGCGGCTCTCCGACGCGTGGTCATTGATCGGATTGATGCAATACGACTTCGGGACCTCGCAGCTGGATCGCTTCAATCTCGGAACGCGCTACAACCCCGCGCCCGGCAAGGTGCTGAGCCTCATCTACCGTTATTCCCGGGAACTCGTCGACCAGGTCGGCGGTCAATCGGAGCTTAAGCAAACTTACCTGTCGGCGCAGTGGCCGCTCACGGACAACTGGACATTCGTCGGCGCGTGGAACTACTCGATTCCGGACCGCAAGACGCTGGAGGCGGTGGTGGGGCTGGAGTACAATGGCGGGTGCTGGGTTTTGCGGGTGGTCGGCCAGCAGTTGACCACGACGACCGAGACCAGGACGAACTCCATTTTCGTCCAGCTTGAATTGAACGGGTTGGCGCGCGTGGGGACAAGCCCCCTCGAGCTCCTGCGGCGCACGGTTCCTGGTTATCTGCGCACCAACGATCCGGCGATTCAGCAACGCGACCGCAGCTTCGACCCACTGCCCGAATTTTAGAGGGAAACGCAACGATGGCACGCTGCCGTCCTCATCACTTGGTCGTCGCTGCCGTGCTGGCAGCGTGCGCGTCGTTCTCGCTCGCGCAGCCGACTTCCTCCGGCATCCAGGTTCCAGGTGCCGGCGGTCCCCGTCCCGGCGCCGCCCCCGCGCCGCGTCCCGCAGCCGCGCCTGCGCAGCGTCCCGCCGGCGCGACGGTACCCCTCGACCGCGTGATCGCCGTCGTCAACGATGAAGCCTTGACGCAATACGAGCTCGATGAGATGAAGCGCATCGTGCTCGCGCAGATGAAGGCGTCGAACGTGCGTCCCCCTGCGGCCGACGCGCTCGAAAACCAGGTGCTCGAGCGGCTGATCGTCGATCGCGCATTGCAGCAGTTCGCCAAGGACAACGGTGTACGCGTCGACGATCAGATGGTGGAGCGCACGATCCTGCGCATCGCGCAGGAAAACAAGCTGACGCCCGAAGAGCTGCGGCGCGCTCTCGAGCGGGAAAAGATTTCGTACGCGAAATATCGCGAGGACATCCGGCGCGAGGTCACGATCCAGAGGCTGCGCGAACGCGAAGTCGACAGTCGCGTGCAAGTGTCCGAGGCAGAAGTTGAAAACTATCTGGCCACGGTCGCGGCGCAGGCGGGTGGCGAAAACGAGTATCTGCTGGCGCACGTCATGGTCGCCGTCCCCGAGCAGGCGACTCCGGACCAGATCGATGCGCGCCGCAAGCGTGCCGAGGATGCGCTCCAGCAGGTCAAGGGCGGCAAGGAATTCAGAGAGGTCGCCGCCGCGTTTTCCGACGCGCCCGATGCGGTCCAGGGCGGTGACCTTGGTTGGCGCACGCCAGCGCGGCTTCCCTCGGTGTTCGTGAACGCCGTGAAGGACATGAAGAAGGGGGACGTCTCGCCGGTATTGCGCAGCCCCGGCGGATTTCACATCGTGAAGCTCAACGACTCGCGCAGCCGGAATGCGCCGACCGTGGTCGAGCAGACGCACGTGCGGCATATCCTCGTGCGCGTCAACGAAACGACGTCCGAGTCGGAGGCCAAGGCCAAGATCGATCGCATCAAGGACCGGATCGATACCGGCGCCAATTTTCCCGATCAGGCCAAGGTCAATTCCGAAGATGCATCGGCGAGCAAGGGCGGCGATCTCGGGTGGATCAACCCCGGCGACACGGTTCCCGAGTTCGAGCAGGCGATGGCCAAGCTGAAGCTAGGAGAAGTGTCCGGTCCGGTGCGATCGTCATTCGGCTGGCACCTGATCCTGGTCGAAGAGCGCCGCACGCAGGACGTGACGGTGGAGCGCAAGCGCGACGTTGCCCGCAACGCGATTCGCGCCCGCAAGGCCGACGAGCAGTTCGGCGAGTTCATGCGCCAGGTGCGCGACAAGGCGTACGTCGAGTACAAGACGGACGAGAAGTGAACGTGCGCAAATTGCGCAGGCCGGCTTCGCCCGGCCCGGCAATTTGCGCCCGAAGAAAGTCAGCACGAAAAGCTTCGGGCGGCCGCGCGCTTTTCGTGTAGAAAAGGCACGAAGCGCGCCGATCGCGGTCGGCTTCGCCGAAGCTCGGTAGCGCGCGTATGCGCCTTGAAAGCCCAAGTGAGCGCATGCGCTCAACGAAGGCTGTCAGCGCGCCTGCGCGTTACTGAACGGCCGCGTAGCGGCTTGTGATCGACGCGCTTCCTTCAGTTTCCGGGGGAAAGCGCGCGGCCGCCCGGAGCTTTCCCCTCTGACTGCCTTCGGTACAAAAACACGGAGCGCGCAGCGCGGAGTGTTTTGGTCACGTTACAGCGCGGCTATCCGTGACAGATTGCGCGTCGTATTCGCTGCGAAGGTCATCTCAATGCGGAGTTGATCGATCGGCGTCGCGCGCGGCCCTGCGCTTCGCTTGATCGCAAAGCCTGCGGCCGTCGTGCGTAATGCGGCTCCCGATGCGTCGGCGATCGTTTCCCAGCCGCTGTCGGCACTGCGCCGCGCCTGGATGCGGACGCGGTGCAACCCTGCGTTCGGCGGGAGTCCCAGCACGAATTCTTCGGCCGTCTGCGCGGCGGCGGGCAAGCCTTTGGGCGAGACGACGACCATGCGATCGTTGTCGTCGGGGCCGAGCGACACGAATCCGCGGCCGAGCGACAACGATCCAAGCTCGGCCGTCCAGCCGTCGTCGTCGGCATGCGCGGGCGTTCCGAACGTCCACAGCAGCGCGCCGAGCGGGAGACCCGCGCGGGCGAGCAGGAAATCGCGTGCCGCGTCCTCGAGCGGCGTGTTGCGCCACGCCGTGAACGTAGAATAGCCGGGCTGTCCGACGAACAGGCCATTGCTGCCGTTCCACGCCATCGGCGATACGTAACGCGCACCGAAATTCCACAGGTCGCGCAACCCTCGATAGGCGGCGGCGTAGGTCGGGGGTACCTTTGGATCGCGCAGGTCGGCGGTGTTGTATTCGACGATTGCCCAGCGCGGATCGGTGGCGGCAAGCGTGGCGAACAGCGACTTGCCGTTGTCCATCCGCACGTCGTTGACCGCCGCCTCGCCATACAGGATCACACCGAGATGGCCGAGCGCCGGCTTGGAGCCCGCGATCGACATGCCGCCGGAGTCGTAGTTGCGCGGCGGACTGTCGAGGTCGATCGCAAAAGGCATGGCGTCGCCGCGCGGCGCCATCAGGCCCTGCGACGACCAGATGCGGTCGGAGGAGATGCCGACTTCGGTCAGCCACTGCGCGAGCTCGTCGTAGTGCAGATGAACCAGGTGGCGGCGGAAGATCTCCCATTCGCGCGTCCACGCATCCTGCCAGAATACTTGCGCGCCGTTTTTCGCTTCGCGCGGAAAGGTGCGCGGCGGATCGACTTCGTTCCAGTTGCGCCAATGGCGCCCGGCGATCCGATTGACGTCGGCGAGCGTGAGCGGTCGGGTACGGCGATAGGCCCGCAAATCGGGTACGCCGCGCGCGGGATGACCCGCGTACGGTCCGCTGCCGGCGAGCCATTCCCGAAACTGCCGCAGCGTCCCCGGGTTGTAGTCATACCACTGCTTTTCGGCGAAGAACGGATTGAGATAAGTGTCGGGATCCAGATTGACGCCGACGAAGAGCTCCGGATGGGCGCGCGCGAACGCGACGAGCAGCGCGCCCGCCTGCTGCAGATTGCGCTTCTTGTAACGGCGTACGTCGGATGCGTAGACGTTGAAGGTGAGTGCGCGCCCGAGCTCCGGCGCCTCCTGCGAACCCGGCAAGTCCTTCAGATAGTTATCGGGCATCACCTCGTTCTTCTCGTTCCACTGACAGTTGGCCACGTCCTGCTCGAGCTTGTCGTTGATGTCCCACTGCGGCACGTCGCAATAGGCGTCGGCCCAGATGCCGCCGTTCAAGGTCACCAGGACCGGCAGCTTCTTCGCGAGCGAATGGGCGAGCACGGCGTTGAGCGAATCGTCGCCGATGCGGCGCTCGCCGCACTTGCGCTTGGGATCCCAGTCGGGATCGAACGCGTAGTCGGCGGCGGCGCCCTTGGTCATGCGCAGATACAGGATCGGCACACGAAACCCGGCGCGCAAGGTCGAGGAGAGATAGGGGGCGTAAATCGTGTCGAGCTCGCTTGCGCCGCCGAGATCGATCCCGGACAGCGCGGGCAACAGGTAGAAGGGTGTAGCGTTGCGCGGCGTGAACGCGGTCCAGCGCGCGAGCGCCGCCGGCTCCACCAGACTGCGCCGGCCAAGCACCGTTTCGCGGCCGTCCTTCGCGATGGCGACGATGGCCAGCGTGCGGCGGTCGACACCGGGTGGCGGCGGGCGCGCCGAGAAGTCGCCGGTGAATTCGAAGCCGCCGTTGGCGGCGTCCGCAATTTCCGGCCTGGCCTTGGCGACGTCGGGCCGCGCGATGCCCACCTTCGCCGCATACGCTTGCCCATCCAGGCGAATCTCGACGCCGCGCACGCCTGCCGGGTCCAGCGCCCACCCGGAAATGGTGACGCGTGGGCCGATGATCGCTTCGCCCGCGGGTGCATCGAGGTCGCCGATGGGTCCCGCGGTCCTGGCCGGCGCCGGCGTGCTCGGCACCGCCGTCGCGCGCTCGCGATTGTGCGCGACGAGCGCGTACATCTCGAAGCCGGCGATACCGGCGACGATCGCCAGGAAGAACAGGAAGGTGCGCAGCGACTTGCCTGCCATGACGGAAGGCAAATCGGGCTTGACCGGCATGGCGCGCATTGTAGCCTTCGCGAAATCGGCGGCGGCATGCGGTACGATGATGCATGGATGCCGCCACCGCGAAGCCGACCGATCCGGCGATTCTTGCCGAGCAGGTCACGTACTACCGCAGGCGTGCCGGCGAGTACGACGAGTGGTGGTTTCGTACGGGTCGCTACGATCACGGCGCGGAGCTCAACGCCGCCTGGTTTGCCGATGTCGCCGAAGCCGAAGCCGCGCTCACCAGGTATCTCGACGCGATACGCCCGCGTCGCGCGCTCGAGCTCGCATGCGGGACCGGTCTGTTCACGCGATGGCTCGCACCGCGCGTGCATACGCTGCGGGCGCTCGACGCTTCCACCGAAGTGCTCGCGATCAACCGCGCGCGCGTGGCGTCGGAAAACGTCGAGTACGCGATCGAAGACCTGTTTGCGTGGCAGCCGGCCGAACGCTACGACTTCATCTTCATGAGCTTCTGGCTATCGCATGTTCCGGACGATCGCTTCGACGAGTTCTGGACGAAGGTGCGCGGCGCATTGGCGGTTGGCGGCAGCGCCTACGTGATCGACTCCGGCTGGGACATGACCTCGTCCGCGACCAACCACGTTCGTCCCGACCGGGAAAACGGTATCGCGGCGCGCAAGCTCAACGACGGCAGCGAATACCGGATCGTGAAGATCTTTCACGAGCCGGACGATCTGGCGCGGCGTCTGTCGGCTCTCGGGCTCGCGTCGCGGGTCGTGCACACGCCGCGGTATTTCATCCACGGCGCGGTGACGCGTTCCGCCTCGACAACCTCACCTGGACCCTCGTCATGACGAACGATGCAACCGACGCAGTGCGCAGCGAGTTGGCACCCACCGGCAAGCTGCGCGCCGCGATCAACCTGGGTAATCCGATTCTCGCGCAAAAGGATGCCACGACCGGCGAGGTCGGCGGGGTATCGGTCGACATCGCACGTGAGCTGGGGCGGCGCCTGGGCGTCACCGTCGACCTCGCCACGTACGATACGGCCGGCAAGGCTTTCGATGCGGTAAGAACCGGTACGGTGGACGTCGCGTTCCTGGCGATCGATCCCAAGCGCGCGGCCGACATCGATTTCACCGCGCCGTACGTGATCATCGAAGGCGGCTACGTCGTTCCTGCCGATTCACCGCTGCGGGCGATCGACGACGTCGATCGCCCCGGTATCCGGATCGCCGTAGTGAACGCCAGCGCGTACGAGCTCCATCTGTCGCGCACGATCAGGCATGCGGAACTCGTGCGCGCGTCGACGGGCCCCGAGTCGACCGCGATGTTCCTTCGCGACAAGCTTGACGTCCTCGCGGGCGTCAAGTCGCCGCTGCAGAAGTTCGCGAAGACGCGCACCGATATGCGAGTGATGGACGGACGCTTCATGGCCATCGAGCAGGCAATGTGCGTTCCCAAGGGTCGCGAGGCCGGCGCACGCTATCTTCGCGCGATGATCGAGGAATTGAAGGCTTCCGGCTTCGTCGCGTCAGGGCTCGAGCGTACCGGTCAGCACGACGCCAGGGTCGCGCCGCCGGCTTGACGCTACCCCCCAAGACGCCTGCGTCTTCCCCACGGGGGCGCCCGCCTCGGGCGGTCCTCCGGCGGGCCGCCTGACCGATCGTCCGCCGTCGACGGGCGTTGCGAGCGCCGGGGTACCGTCGCCGAGGATTACTCGGTCTGGTACACGTAAGGCGTCTGCGCGACGCGGCCTTCTTCCATGCGCTCGCGTTGCGCCAGCTCATCGGGTGTCTTGTCCCAGAAGATCTGGCGACCTTCCGCCTGCTTCTTCGGCAGATCCGGCTTGCTCTCGATCAGCTTGCGGATGAATTGCGTATGTTCCGAGACGTAGCCGCGGGACGGCAGCATGGGCATGGTGGACCTGACAAAGGGAGAACGTGAGCTGTCGATGGTACCACCGCGCGTCAGCCGGTCGCCGCATGCCGCCCGGCGACGATCGGAAACTCGAACAGCCGGCACTCGAGCGCGCCGTTGAAGAGCGGGGTCTTGCGGGCGACCTTCAAGTGAATCAGCTTCGGCAACCGCAGGTCGCCGGAAAAGAAGTACGCAGTCCAGCCCGGAAAATGCTGCTTCAACGCATCGCCCAACAACGGATAGAAGCGCGCGAGCTGCTCCTGGTCCGCCAGCCTGACGCCGTACGGCGGATTGCACAGAAGAATGCCGCGGGTGGCGGGCGCGGCGCGGGACAGAAGGTCCGCTTGCTCGACACGAACGAATGCGTCGACCTGCGCCGCGCGCAGATTGACCTGCGTTTTGCCGACGGCGCCCGCCGCGAGGTCGCTCGCGAAAATCGTCGGCTCCGCGGGCGCGCTGCGCACGCGGTCGCGCGCCGTCTGCTTCAAGCGCTGCCATGCCGGTCCATCGAACCACGCGAGCTTCTGGAAACCGAACGTGCGCGCGAGCCCTGGCGCGCGGTCGGCGGCGATCAGCGCGGCCTCGACGGCGATGGTGCCGCTGCCGCACATCGGATCGAGCAGCGGCAACGATGGCGTCCAGCCGGTCAGCGCAAGCAGGCCGGCGGCCAGATTCTCGCGCAGCGGCGCTTCTTCGGCGTCGCGCCGGTAGCCGCGCTTGAACAAGGGCTCGCCCGACGTATCGACGTAGATCGTCGCGTCACGTTCGGTGAGATACGCGCTGACCCGCACGTCGGGCTGCCGCTTGTCGATCGACGGGCGCACACCCGCGTCGTCGCGCATGCGGTCGCATACGGCATCCTTCACACGCAACGTGGCGAACTCGAGGCTCTGCAAGGGCGACCGGGTCGCCGCGGTATCGACGCGCAGCGTACGCGTGGGCAGGAAGTGGCGCGTCCAGTCGATTGCCCGGACCAGCTCGTACAGACCGTGCTCATCCCGATACGGGCCGCTGCCAACGCGCCACAGAATCCGGCTCGCGATCCTTGACTCGAGGTTGGCGCGATACGCAAGCGCGAGCTCGCCGGCGAAACCGGCGCCACCGTCGGTCATCGTCACGTCCACGGCGCCAATGCGCGTGAGCTCCGCGGCGAGCGCGGTTTCGAGTCCGCGCGGGCAGGGCGCGAAGAAGCGCTCGCTCATGATGGTCAGAACGGCTTCATTACCACGAGGAACACGATGCCAACCAGGATGGGCAGCGCGGGAATCTCGTTGATCCAGCGATAGAACTTGTCGCCATGCTTATTGCGGTCGGCCGCGAAGTCGCTTACCAGCTTGCCGAGCCACGCGTGATGGGCGATGAGCATGGCGACCAGCACGAGCTTCGCATGCAGCCAGCCGCCGGTGATGCCGTAATGCAGCCACAGCCACATCCCGAGCGCGACCGTCACGATCGCACTCGGGGTCATGATCCCCCGGTACAGCCGGCGCTCCATCACCTTGAAGCGCTCGATGCTGATCGTATCGGTAGCGAGACTGTGATAGACGAACAGCCGCGGCAGGTAAAAAAGCCCGGCAAACCAAGCGACCATGAAGATGATGTGCAGCGATTTGACGATCAGCATTTTGGGTCAGTGAGGAAGTAAGAAGGTAAGGAGGTAAGGAAGTCCGAATCGAGGCGCCGACGCTACGATTCTGACTTCCTTACTTCTCACCTCCTCACCTCGTCACTTGAGTAAGCGGCGGCGCGTCAGCACCAGCGCCGCGTAATAGCCAAGCGCCGCATAGAACAACAGCACGGCGACATGGAGCACCGCCTGGGCAGGCACCTGTCCGAGCATCAACGGACGTGCGAGGTCGATCGCGTGCTTGAGCGGCAGGAATCCCGCGACGCCGGCGAGCCACGGCGGCATCTGCTCGACGGGAAAATAGACGCCCGAAAAAAGGAGCATCGGCGTCAGGACGAGCGTGAAGAAATAGGTGAAGAAGTCGTAGTTGGGTGCCAGCGCGTTCATCACCAGCCCCGCGGCGCCGAAAGTCAACCCGACCAGCAATCCGACGGGCAGCACCCAGATCGCGAGCCACGTGTGGCCGTAGCCGAGCGCCAGGATGACGGCGAGAATCGCGGTCGTCGAGATCACCGACTTGGAGGCCGCCCACAGCCACTCGGCCAGCACGACGTCGTCGAGCGAGATTGGCGCGTTGATGATGCCTTCCCACGTACGCTGGACATGCATGCGCGAGAACGCCGAATACATGCCTTCGAAGCTCGCCGTGAACATCGCACTCTGGCAGACCATCCCGGTGCCGATGAACGCGATGTAGCTCATCCCGCCGACGTCGCCGATGAGCGAGCCGATCCCGTAGCCGAGTGCGAGCATGTACAACAGGGGGTCGGCGATGTTGCCGAGCACGCTGGCGATTGCGAGCTTCCGCCACACCAGCACGTTGCGCCGCCACACCGGCACAAACCGCTTCGACAGGAGCGGCGGGGCGAAGAGCTTGGTTGCGAAGCTCACCGCCGTCACTCCCGCAACTCGCGCCCGGTCAGCTTGATGAAGAGATCCTCGAGGTTCGCGGGCCGATGCAGGTACCGCACGCCCGCGCGCGTTGCGAGGTCGTTCAGCATCGGCTGCGCGTCGCTCGCATAGCAGAACGCCGTCTCGCCGGCGAGCTCGAGTCGCCGCGCGAGCCTGCGACCGTGGATGTCCGCCCACGCCTTCGCCTCGTCGCCGTACACCTCGATCACCTCCGGCTCGACATGTTGCGCGAGCAGTGCGCGCGGCGAATCGCTGGCGATCATCATCCCGTGGTCGATCACCGCTAGGCGCGACGCGAGCCGCTCGGCCTCGTCCATGAAATGCGTGGTGAGCAGGATCGTCTTGCCCTGCGACAACAGCTGCCGCAGCCCGTCCCAGATCAGATGGCGCGCCTGCGGGTCGAGGCCGGTCGTCGGCTCGTCGAGGATGAGGAGCTCCGGATCGTTGACCAGCGCGCGCGCAAGCGTCAGGCGCCGCTTCATGCCGCCCGAGAGCGTGCGGATACCGACGTCCCTCTTGCTCGACAGGCCGGCGAACTCGAGGAGCCGCGGGATGCGCTCTTCGAGCACGGCGCGCGGCAGACCGAAATAGCCGCCGTAGATGAGGAGATTCTCGCGCACGGTGAAATCGGGATCGAGATTGTCCATCTGCGGGACGACGCCGACGCGGATGCGCGCTTCGCGCGCCGCTTTCGGCACGGGCCGGCCGACCATTTCGATTTCGCCGCCATCGGGATCGATGAGCCCGAGGCAGCAGCGCAACGTCGTCGTCTTGCCGGCGCCGTTGGGACCCAGGAGTCCGAAGCAGTCGCCGCGGCGAATTTCGAAGCTCAAGCCCCGCACGACTTCCTGCGCGCCGTAGCGCTTGCGCAGGCCGTTGACGCGCAGCACGACGTCACGATTCGGCGTGCTGGTTGCGCCGGAAGCATTCTCTTCCCGCGAGCGGGCAGATGAACCGGCCCCTTCCCCCGCCCTTCGGGCAGCCTCTCCCCGCGCGCCGGGAGAGGGCTGGGGTGAGTGGGTGTCCAGTTCGGCCACGCGCGCCTTCACGCAGCCGGGGTCCCGCTCGCGGGAGAGGAAGTATCACGCTGCCACATGCCGGTGATCACGCGCTGCAATTGCGGCAGGCGGCCATGAAAGAAATGTCCGCATCCGGGAAATACGACGATGGGCAACTCCTGGGGCCGCGCCCATGCGAACACGTCGGGCAGCGGCACCACGTCGTCCTCTTCGCCATGAATGACGATGGTATCGGCGGGCACGGGCTCCACGGCGAAGCGGCGAACGGCCGGACCGACCAGCACCAGGCGCTGCACGCTCACCCGCCTGGCGACGCGCGTCTGCACGAACGCGCCGAACGAAAAGCCGGCGAGCACGACAGGCGACGTCATGGCCAGCTCTTGTTGCGCATGGGCAAGCACGGCGAGCGCATCATCGGTTTCCCCGTTTCCGTCGTCGAAGATTCCGCCCGATGCGCCGACGCCACGGAAATTGAAACGCGCGACGCCATAGCCCAACGCGAAAAAGGTCTTGGCCAGCGTTTGCACGACCTTGTTGTCGAGCGTCCCGCCTTGTTGCGAATGGGGATGCGTGACCAGCGCAACGCCTGCCGGCGGCGCCTCGGGGACGTTGAGCACCACTTCGAGGGGGCCGGTGGGCCCGTCGATCATCGCCCGCCGCGTGGTCTTCGGCGTCAAATCAGCAGCCGCTCGACGATCTCACCCTTGACGACGTGCCGATCGATGATCTCGTCGACATCATCGCGGTCGACATAGGTGTACCAGACGGCTTCGGGGTAGACGACCAGGATCGGCCCTTCCTCGCAGCGGTCGAGGCAGCCGGCCTTGTTGATGCGCACCTGTCCCTTGCCGTTCAGGCCGAGCGCCTTGACGCGACTCTTCGCATAAGCCTGCATCTCGACCGCGCCCGCATTCGCGCAGCATTTTTCCGGCGGCTCGCGCTTGTTGCAGCAAAAGAAGACATGGCGGTGGTAATAGCTCATGCGAGTCGACGGAAGCGGCGGCGCTGGACTGCGAGAAGGATGACAATTATAGCCGACGGCGTTGCGCCATCATTCGGGCTTGCCCCACGCCGGCCGGCCGGCGAGCGCGAACAGCCACGCCGCGCCGGCAAGGGGCCACGCGAGAAGCACGGTCTGCGTCAGCCCGTTGAAATTGAGCAAGTGCCCATAACGCCAGTTGAAGAGCGTGAGCGGCGCGCGCGCGGTGGGCACATCGACCGCCAGCAGCGGCAGCAGGAGCGACGCGAGCAATGCAGTCGCGCACGTCGCGACTTGCACCGCGCGTGGCAGCGACACCGTGAACAGGAGGATCAGCGCGCCGGCCGCCATCCCGATCGATACGCCCGGCTTCAGCCAGGTTTCCCAGACCGCCGGCTTGATCACCAGGACCGCGGCGATTCCCTTGGCCAACAGCGCGCCGCCGATGAGCAACAATAGTGCGCCGCCGGTGAAGCGGCGATCGCGCAACAGCAGCGTGAGAAACAGACCCACGCCGAGCAACTGGAGCGCGGATTCCGCCGCCTCGATCAGCTTCGCCGCGGTATCCGGCGCGGACGCCATCAATGCCGCCGCGCTGCCTTGCACCTGCTCGACATCGAACATGACCGCGAACAGCGGAATGCCGGGATTGATCTGCGCCACCAGCCACAGCACCAGCAATGCCAGGCCGACGTCGCCGAGCTTCCCGGCGAGGAATATCCGATGGCGCGCTTCGGAAAGCGCATTGCGTACACGCTCGGCGCGCACCAGCCGGGAAGCGGCAAAGCCGCCCAGCAGCGCGCCGCCTGTGTTCGCGGCGAGGTCGACGAGACTTGCGTCACGCGGCGGCAGGAACATCTGCAGCGTCTCGAGCGCGAACGACAGCGTCAGTCCCGCGGCGAATGCCAGCGCGGTACGCGCGCGTGGCGTTGCGCGCTGCGGCGCCAGCGCGACGAAGATACCGAACGGCATGTAGGCGATGACGTTGGCGATGACGTCGAACCGCGTCCAGCGCAGCGGCCACGGCGCGAATGGCCAGAACGGCGTGGTCGCCTCGGGCGCGATCCATGGCGAAAACGGCTGCAGGCTGGCAAATGCAATCGCGAGCCCGTAGAGCAGCGCGAGCGCGTGCGGCAACAGCGTCCGATGGCGGCCCGCGCTCACTTCAACGTCTTGCGCACGACGGTCACGTTCTCGTGCGTGGCAATCGGCACGAAGCCCGCGTCGGTGAACATCGACAGCGTCCCGTGATAGTGGTCGGTCGCTTTCGTGTCGTCCGGACCCACGTTCCAGGGGAACGCGTCCACCACGGCGATTCCACGCGCCGCCAGGTTCGCGAGGCCGGCGGCGAGCAGCGCGCGCGCGATCCCTTGTCGCCTTCGTGCGGGCGCGATGACGAAACAGACGATGGCCGCCGCATCGTGCGGCGCGACCGGCAATGGCGGATCCGCGATGCGCATCCGTGCGCACGCGTGACGCAGCTTCGAATACGGCTGCGCGTTCATCCAGCCGACGACTTCGTCCCCGGCGTACGCGAGATAACCTTCCATTTCGGAAGCGGCGATGCGCGCGGTCATCGCGGTACGGTTCGCCGGTCCGTCGAAATCGCTCCACGTGAGCGCCGGCGGCACCTCGTAGAAATGGCAATAGCAGGTCGCCCACTCCGGGTTGTCGGCAAACGCCGGGCCCCGCTCGTGGTCGAAGAAGCGCAGGTAGTCGTCACGCCGCGCAGGCGTGAGGCGCTCGATGCGAAGCTCCATCGTACGATGATGCCACGGCCACATCGCTTTGATCGGAGAAATCGTCGGGCTCCGCCCGCGATTTCTCCCTGGCCAGGTTCTCGAACGCCGGGGAGGCGTTCATCGATTTTTCTGCGGAAGTCGCCGGCCTTAGCCTCGCGACTTCCGGTCGCTCATCTACTTCCCGGCCTTGATCTCCGTCCAGAGCCGGCTGCGCAGCCGGCGCTGGGCCGGCTTCAGGTCCTGCAGCTGCTCGAGCTTCGCCTGGACATCCTTCGGCGGGAAGATCGCCGGGTTGGCCTTCAACTCCGGCTTGATGTACTTCTGGGCATCGAGGTTCGGATTGCCGGATCCGATCAGGTTCGTGAGGTCGGCCGAATTCCTGCCGTCGAGCATGAAGTTGATGAACTTGTGCGCGAGGTCGGAACGCGGCGCCGCTTTGTGGATGACCATGCTGTCGACGGCGAGCACGGCGCCTTCCTTCGGCATCCCCTGCAGGATGTGGAACTTCCGTCCGGCCGCCTGCGCGTCCTGGTTCGCCTGGAAGATATCGTTGGAATACCCGTGGACAAGCCAGATGTTGCCGACGGTCAGCTCCTTGATATAGGACGACGCATTGAACGCTGCCCAATACGGCTTCGCCTTCTTGATGAGCTCGACCACTTCCTTCCAGTGCTTCTCGTCGGTGTCGTTGGCGGAGTAGCCCAGATATTTGAGCGCGGCGGCGAACAGCTCGTCGGGACTGTCGAGCACGGTGACGCGTCCCTTGACCTTCGCCAGGTACTTGGGATCGAAGATGACGGCCCATGTGTCGGTCGGCAGTCCTAGCTCCTTCATCTTCTCCTCGTTGTAGCCGAGGATCGTCGTCGACATCGCATAGGGCGCGGAATACTGGTTGCCCGGATCGAATGGCGTATTGAGGTACACCGGGTCCACGTTCTTGAGATTCGGCAGCTCTTTCTTGTCGACCGGCTTCAGCTGACTGCCGCGGATCAGCGCCTGGACGGCGTTGCCGGTCGGCACCAGCACGTCGTAGCCCTTGGCGCCCGCCGCCAGCTTGGCGAGCAGCTCTTCGTTGTCCGAGTAGTAGGTCTGCACGACTTCGCACTTGCAGAAGTCCTCGAACCGCTTCACCGTTTCCGGCGCGATGTAGTTGTTCCAGTTGTACAGGTGGAGCTGGTCCTTGGCGAACGCCGGCAGGGCGGCGAGCGCGAGCAGGGCGATGGCGAGCTTCTTCATGATGGGGCTTTCTCCTAGGGCCTAATCCGAGCGCAGCAGGCTGGGGGACACTTTCGACGCAATCACGATCAGCAGCAACGTCAACAGCATGAGCAGCGTTGACACCGCGTTGACTTCGGGCGTCACGGCAATCTTGATCATCGAGTAGATCTGCAAGGGCAGCGTCACTGTACCCGCACCCGCGGTAAAGAACGTGATCACGAAATCATCGATGGACAGCGTGAAGGCCATCAGCGCGCCGGCGATCACGCCCGGCATGATCAGCGGCAGCGTGACATGCGCGAACGCCTGCAGCGGCGACGCGCCGCAGTCGCGCGCCGCCTCGACCAGCGTCTCGTCCATTCCTGAGAGCCTCGCGCGCACCACGATCGCCACGAAGCCGATGCAAAACGATATGTGGGCGAGCGCGACCGACACCAGGCCCAGCGTGAAATTGAGCATGACAAAGAAAATGAGGAGCGATACGCCCATCAGGATCTCCGGAATGGCGATCGGCGTCAGGACCAGGATCGGCAGCAGGCGCAGCCGATAGCGGTGCATCGCCATGCCTGCCATCGTTCCCAGGATCGTGGAGACCACGCTGGCGACGAGGGCGATGAACAGCGAGTTGCCCGCGGCCAGCAGCATCTCGTCGTTCGCGAACAGCTTCCGGTACCAGTCCAGCGTGAACCCGACCCACTCGGCATTGAGCCGCGAATCGTTGAACGAATAGACGACGACGATGATCAGCGGCAAGTACAGGAATGCGTACGCGACGAGTGCGCATACCCACAGCCAGCGTGAGCGCTTGCGCATCGTCAAGCCGCCAGCCGGCCCGCGCCGCGCCGGCCGACCCACGCGGCCAGTCCGGCGATGGCGAGCGCGCATACGGTCAAGACAATGGACAGCACGCTGCCGAACGGCCAGTCGCGCGTTTCGAGGAACTGCTGCTTGATCACGTTGCCGATGAGGCTGTCGTTGGGACCGCCCAGGATGTCCGGGATTGCGAAAATGCCGAAGGCGGGAATGAACACCAGCGCCGAGCCCGCATAGACACCGGGCAACGAGAGCGGAAACGTGATGCGCCAGAACCGCTGCCACGCGTTGGCGCCCAGATCCTGCGCGGCATCGAGCAGCGCCTGGTCATGCTTTTCAAGGTTGGCATACAGCGGCAGGACCATGAACGGCAGGTGGACATAGACGAGGCAGACGAGCACGGCGAAGGAGCTGAACAGCAGCGACACGGGTTCCTGTCCGAACACGCCGAGCAACGCGTTCAGCGATCGCGCCAACGCGGCGTTGGGCCCCAGGATGATCATCCACGCGTACACGCGGATCAGGAAGTTGCTCCAGAACGGAAGGATCACCAGCAGCAGAAGGAGATCGCGATGTTTGCGGTCGCTCTTCGCGATCAGCGCCGCGAGCGGATACGCGAGCACCAGGCAGATCAGCGTGGTCAGCAGCGCGTACCAGAACGATTTCAGAAAGATCTGCGCGTACAGGGCGTCGCCAAAGAAGCGCGCGTAGCTTTCCAGGTTGAGGTCGAGTTGACCGTTCTCGTCGCGCAGCGGCGCGAGCCCGCCGAATTCACCCGGCGTGCGAAACGACGCCAGCACCATGATCAGCGCCGGCATGGCAAAGAACACGATCAGGTACAGGAGCGGCGGCCCGCTCACCAGCCACTTGCCCCACCGGCTTTCCTTGCGCGCGGGCATGGTCAGGGCGTGCGCAAATCGCTTGAACGGGAGCGGCTTCGCCGCCGCCTGCGCAATTTGCGCTCGACGGGTCCAAAACGCTTCGCGTTTTGACCCCGAAGGCAGTCAGCACGAAAACCTTCGGGCGGCCGCGCGCTTTTCGTGCGGTAACTGCAACGAAGCGCGTCGATCATAAGCCGCTTCGCGGCCGTTCGGTAACGCGCCCGTGCGGTCAGACAGCCTGCGATTGCCACCCATGTCATTTCGGCTAGCTCTCGACGAAGTGGCCGGCGTCGGCGGGCCAGCTCAAGCCGACGGCGTCGCCGACCTGGAAGAATTTGGCGAGGCCGGACGCGGAGTTCGCGAGCAGCGCTTCAAGCTCGAAGCCTTGCGCGGAACGGACCCGGTAAACGGTCACGTCACCCTGATAGAGCGATCCCGTCACGATCCCATGGAAGCGATTGACGTCCGCGCCCGCGCTTCCCGGCGCATGCAGCCGCACTTTCTCCGGCCGCAGCGCGACGGCCCCTTGCGCGCCCCGCGCCAGCTCCGTGGTGCCCGCCACCGTCACCGGACCGAGGTTCGGCACGGCAATCGTGATGGCGTCGGCGCCCGTGTCGGTGATGGGGCCGGACAGAAGATTGCACGTGCCGATGAACTCCGCCACGAAGCGCGTCCTGGGCAATTCGTAGAGCCGATCCGGCGCGTCGATCTGCTCTACGTGCCCCTTGTTCATCACCGCGATCCGGTGCGACAGCGCGAGCGCCTCGGTCTGGTCGTGCGTGACGTAGACGAACGTGATGCCGACTTCCTTCTGCAGATCGATGAGCTCGATCTGCATCTCTTCGCGCAGCTTCGCGTCCAGCGCCGCCAGGGGCTCGTCGAGCAGCAGGATCGTCGGGTGCGTGACCAGCGCGCGCGCGATCGCGACGCGCTGCTTTTGGCCACCGGAAAGCTCGTGCGGAAAGCGGCCGCCGAATCCGGACAGCCGCACGTCGGCCAACGCGCCGGCAACCTTGTCGGCGATCTCCGCCGGCGGGGTCCTCGCCATCTTGAGCGGGAAGGCGACGTTGCCCTGGACCGTCATGTGCGGAAACAGCGCGTAGCTCTGGAACACGGTACGCACCGGCCGGTCTTCGGGGGGGCGGTCCGCGAGGTCGTCGCCGTTCAGGAGAATGCGCCCGCCATCCGGCAGGTCGAAGCCGGCGACCATCCGCAACAGCGTGGTCTTGCCGCAACCGGAGGGGCCGAGCAGCGTGAAGAATTCGCCTGCCTCGATCGAGAGGTTGACGCCATCGACGGCCGTGAAATCGCCAAAGCGGCGCGTGACGTCCTGAATCTCGAGTAGCGCCATTGGCCTATTGTGGACGGGCAATCAGCGGGGGATTGTATCGGCAATCCCCGGACGGCAAAAATCGCCGGCCGGCGTAGCGCCGGTCTTCGCACCGGACTGACGCTGCGCGGTGGTGGCGCCGCGGGGCGTACCTTTGTTGCCTCGGCGCAGCACGCGAGCGGCAAGGGCACGGCGTTTGCATGGGAATCTCTCGCGCTGCGCCCGAGCCCCATGCTATTGTCATCAAACCATCGTCTGAAAGCAGAACCGCCATGAGGCGTCACGAAGCCAAGGATCCGGTTCCCCGGGTAACGCCGGTCGCCTCCGAGCCCGCCGGCGACATCAGCATCGGGGAGCCGGTGAAGTCCTTGCCGGGCGCCGCCGAGCCCTTCAAGCCGACGCTGCTCGCCACGCTGCGCGCGTGCTCCGAGACGCTGCGGGCGCAGGATCAGGCAGCGCGCAAGCCGGTGGAAGAGGCGCTGAAGGACATCGACCGCGGCCTGTGGCGGGCGTTTCGCTGGCTCGACGAGGCCGTCGGCCATCTCGAAGTGATCCGGCCCAGGATCCACCATGTTTTCCAGCTGCCCAACATCCTGACCATCGAGCGCCCGGAGTTCGATCGCGGATTCGTGTCGTTTCGCCGCCGCGCGCTGGCCGGCATGGAAGTGCTCGAGCACGTCGAAATGTTCTACCGGATCGAGGGATCGGCGCCGATCGTGCTGCGCCTCAATCCGGGGGCGGCCATCGGGGTCGAGGAACGCCTGCGCGGCTCGACGCTGCCGTTCCAGTACGAGACGGAACTGGACGAGAAGCGCATCGTCCGCTATGGATTGTTCCGGGTGCAGCCGGTGATCTCCGCTTCGGTGCGCTTCCAGCCGGACTATCACCGGCAGGTGATCCACGTAACGTTGAAAAACGTTGATCGCTTCGAATCGGTATCGCTCGAATTTCCGCCGGACAAGATCGACGAGGCGGCGCTCGAGGATCTGGTCAAGTTCATGCTGGGCGAGACCAGCGTCTTCCTGCGGCGGGCGCCGCTGGCGTTGATCCGCGGCCGCATCGCCGGCCCGCAGGCCGTGCAGGCGATCAAGGAACCCTAGGCTTCTAGGTTGCCCGGTACAGCAGCAGCGCAACGGTGATCGCAAGCAGCAGCGCGACCAACGCGAGCCACCGGTTGCGGACGCGCTGCGCGGCCGCCAAATCCCGGATCGCGGTATCGGACGCCGGTGTCGGCGCGAGCAGTTTCTGATGCAGCAGCCGCGGCAACTCCGGAAGCGCGGCGACGATGTAGGGTGCTTCCGCGAGAAGCCGCCGCCGCAGCGCCGGAAACCCGATCTGGTCGTGCATCCAGCGCTCGAGGAACGGCTTGGCCGTCACCCACAGGTCGAGGTCGGGGTCCAGTTGACGTCCTAACCCCTCGACGTTGAGCAATGTCTTTTGAAGCAGCGTGAGCTGCGGCTGGATCTCGACGTTGAAGCGGCGCGACGCGCGGAACAGCGACACGAGCACCTTGCCAAGCGAGATCTGCTTCAGGGGCCGGTCGAAAATCGGTTCGCAGACGACGCGGATTTCCGCCTCGAGCTCGTCGACGCGAGTGTTGGCCGGCACCCAGCCGGACTCGATGTGCGCGGTCGCCACACGACGATAATCACGACGGAAGAACGCGAGGAAATTCTGGGCCAGGTAGCTTTTGTCGGTCTCGGACAGCGTGCCCATGATGCCGAAATCGAGCGCGATGTACTTGCCGTGGTTGGCGGCATCGACGGCGACGAAGATGTTGCCCGGATGCATGTCGGCGTGAAAATAGCCGTCGCGGAACACCTGGGTGAAGAAGATTTCCACACCCGCGCGCCCCAGCCGCTTGAGATCGATGCCGGCACGGACGAGCTCATCCACGCGGCCGATGGGAATGCCGGCCATGCGCTCCATCACCAGCACTTCGGGGCTTGTGTACTCCCAGTGGATCTCCGGGACCAGCAGCAACGGCGAGTGCCGGAAATTGCGCCGCAGTTGCGAGCAGTTGGCGGCTTCGCGCGTGAGGTCCAATTCGTCGCGGATCGATTTCTCGAATTCCCCGACGACGGCGCGCGGGCGCAGCCGCCGGCCGTCGGCCGACAAACGCTCGAAGAGCGCGGCCGCCGTGTCCATCAGCGCCAGGTCGTGGGCGATGATGACGTCGATGTCCGGCCGCAGCACCTTGACCGCGACGGGCGTGCCGTCGGGCAACTCCGCGAAGTGCACTTGTGCCACCGAAGCGCTCGCGATCGGTGCCCGGTCGAATGACTTGAAGACCTGGTCGACCGGTCTCTTGAAGTCACGCTCGAGCGTCGCGATCACCTGCGCGACCGGAAACGGCGGCACGCGATCCTGCAGTTTCGCAAGCTCGTCGGCGATATCGGTGGGCAGCAGGTCGCGCCGCGTGGACAGCATCTGCCCGAACTTCACGAAGATCGGTCCGAGCGCCTCGAGCGCCATCCGTAACCGCACCGCGCGAGGTTCGCGCAGGTCGCGCCAGAACAGGAGGCGATTGACCCACGGACGCAGCACGCGCAAGCGCTCGTGCGACAGCAGGATGTCGTCCAGCCCGAAGCGGGTCGCAACGGTCGCGATGCGGACGAGGCGCAGAATACGCATCCGCGCATTCTACGTGCCCGAAAACATTGGCCTTTTACATGCCGGTGTTTGGTTCCCGGCGAGCGGCGCGCCGGTCTTCAGCGCGGCGGCAGCGCGGCGTCGCGTCAGAACACGAAACGCGGGCGGCGCTTGCGGGTGGCCGCGGGTGCCGCCTCGTGCACGGACCGCGCGCGCACACGCGGCTCGCTGCAAGCCTCCGCGGGGCGATCGGGCTCCGCGCAGAGCGGGCGCTCGCCTTGGGACGGACCAGCGGAGAGCCGGCCGACCTGGGTTTCCTGGAGAGGCGGAACCGGCACCGCCTTGTGTCGCTTGCGCGTCATGCTGCCGGCGCCGCCTGCCGCGACGACCACTGGCCCGTCATTGCGGCGCCGCCGGAAATTGCACGTGCGGACCCTGCGGCTTCTGCCCCGCGGGGACGTACGCAGGTGCGGGCTTGCCGGCGGGCCCCAGCGAACGCACGAACCGGTAGAACGCGCGCTGGTCATCTTCGCTCAGATCGCGCAGCGCGAACCACGGCATCGGCGGCCGCGTTTGAATCGATTGCGCGGTCTTCACCCATTGCGCTTCCGACATGTTCTGCATGTACAGGCGCAGATTGGCGGGATAGGTGGTGCCCCAATCGCCGCGCCAGCCGAGCGCGTCGCCGACGAGCCAGTCTTTCTCCGGGACCTTGCCGCCGGTCATCGCGTAGCCGGGCGTATGGCAATCGTTGCAGCCGGCAATTTTGGCAATGTACTTGCCGCGCGCGATCGCCTGCGCGTCGGTCATCTTGGTGGATTCCGCGCCGGCGGCAGCAGCAGCCGCGGCGAGCGCGGCTCCGAGCAGGAGGTTGCGCATGGTCGACATGTCGTGTCCTTTCCGTGTGAAGAGAATTTGATTTGTTTTCGCGCCGCTTGCGGTCAGGCGGCCCGCAACGCCGACGCATGCTCGGCGGCGCAGTGCAGCGCGAGATGTCCGATCGCCGGATGCACCTCCCGCGTGAGCAGTCGTCCCAGCTCGTGGTCCGCATCGGGCGGCGATTTGCGCCGCCCCGCGGCGCATGCAATGGCGAACCAGCGGGCCAGCGGCTGTGCGCGCGCCGCCGCGTAGGCGAGGAACACGCTGCGGGTCAGCGCGAGGTGCGCCAGCACTGACGACACCGGATCGAGCGTGCCGCAGCCAGCGTCGAATTCGCGCAGCGTCGGTGTCGCGTCGGCGAGGAGCAGCGCCGCATCCGCCAACGCGCTCAGGCGATGGAGGCCGTCCGGATCGGTTTCGCCCAGCACCGCAACCAGCGCGTAGTTGGCGAACGCCTCGGACAGGCAACGGCGTCCGAACGACGCGCCCGCCTGCGCGGTCATCAGGTGCGCGAGGTCATGGGCGACCAGAGTGTCGGCGACGCTCGCGAGGTCGGGTCCCGCCGCAAACATGGGATCACGACCAAGCGCCGCGACGAGCGCGCGCAAGTCCGCGGCCGGCAGGCCCAACGCGAAATACCGGCTGACGTCGTTCCAGGCCGCGGCCGGCTCCGCGCCCACCACGAGGTGGCCATCGGTGGTGAAGTGCGTGATGCCATAAGCCGGGGCGTCGGCGTAGTGCGACCAGTCGGTCGCGTCGAGTACGAGCAAGCGGAGCTTCGGCGCAACGCCCAGGACCTTCTGCAGGAACCCGTACGCGTGCCCGGTCCGCCGCGCGATGCGGGTGGCGACGGCGATGTGGCCGCGGCTCGCCGCCGCAGTGAAGGGGAATCCCGGCAGCGGCGAGAGGCCGGTGCCCGGCGAGGGGTGGTTCCGCGCGGCGGCCGATGCGGGCCTGGATGCCCCGAAAAGATTGTGGTGGATCATTGGGTGGCTCCCCTGGCGGGGTGCGCCGACGCCGCGGTCGCCGTCGACGCATACGTCCCCGAATGGTCTGCAGCATGGTCGGCCAACGTCGGGGCGATCTTGATCACCAGCACGACCAGGGCCATGGCGGCGGCCACGCGCGCGGCGGCAAGGATGAAACGCAAGTGGGACACGGCAGCTCTCCGGTTACGCCAGGCAACGCCATGGCATGGAGCGCATGATGGCAACCGGCCGCTGGCGGATGGCTGACGAATGCGCCAATCGGCATTCGGCGCGCTACGTGCACCGGAGCGTTGCGGCGGCCGCCCGGAAAGCCGCATCCAGCCTGGGATTGCGGCCATTACCTCCTTCCGCCGACCGTGGCGGTGACGTGCGCCGACCCTGTCGGTCCGCGGGCCCCCGACAGGCTGGCCACGCGACTTACAGATGGCTGACAGCCTTGCCCGGAAACCTAGCGCAGCGTCGCGCGGACGGCTTCCGTTTCGGCCGACGGTGGCCGGCTCAGCACGATCGACAGCAGTTCCCGGCAGCGGCGGTAGGTGGTCAACGCACCGGTGGGATCGCCCGCCTCGCGTTGACACACCATGAGGCGGCGATAGATCGCCTCGGCGAGGTTGTCGACTTCGAGCGTGCGCTCGTACAAGGCGCGGGCGCGCGCCCAATCGCGCGCGCCTTCGAGCGCGTCGCCCGCGGCCAGCACCGCGCGCACCAGCCGGGCCTGCAGGCGGTCGCGCGCCGGCAGCGTCCACGGCACCGGCGCGTCGAGCGCCAGAAAGTGCCCGCGGTACAGCGCAAGCGCCGCCTCGACGTCACCGGCGTCGAGCGCCGCTTCGAACGCCCAGACGTCGAGCCAGACCAGCTCCGGATTGAGCGACAGCTTGCCCTCGGCCAATTGCAGCGCTCCATCGACGTCGAGGAGCTTGCGCAACCGGTAGAGGTTGCTGTCGAACGACGTTTTCGCGTCGTCCCCTTCGGCGTCGGGCCATACCAGCCCGGTGAGCATCGTCGCATCGACACTGCGGCCGCCGTGCGCGACCAGCGCCTTGACGAGCTCGAGCGGCTTCCTTTGCGCCTTGCCCTTGGACACGAGCGGGACGCCATCGCGGACGATCGAAAAATCGCCGAACGCGCGCAAGGCGAGCGGCCATGGCCAGCCCGGCACGTCGGCTGCGGGCGGCGACAATTTGCGCCGGCGGATCAGCGCACGCACGTAGTCGGGCTCGATGTCGTGGGCGAGGGCCTGCGCCAGCAACGGCGTCAGCACCTCGGCGGGAAGCTTGAGGAATCCGAAATAGCTCGAGTCGCGGCAGGCGGCAAAAAGCGCACGCAACTCGCGGTGCGCGCCGGCCGTATCTCCGACGTCCAACGCGACGTGCGCGCGCAGGAGTCGCTCGTGGAACGCGAAGTTGCGCCGATCGGCGCCGGTGGCGAGCGCGATGGCTTCCTGGTACAGCGCAAGCGCCGGCGCGATCTCGGCCAGGCGGACGAGGCACAGCGCCTGACGCACGAGGAAATGTGGAATCTGCATCGCCGGCAAGCCGCTGGCGCGGCCAATCGCCACCGCATCGGCGGCGGCGGTCGCGGCATCGCGCGGGCGATTCTGCAGCAGCAGGACGCCGGCTTCCTGATAGCGGAAATAGGCCAGGTCCATCCGCCGCGACGGATTGAGCACGCCACGCAGCTTCGCCAGCGCGGCCGCGGCGCCCGCGGCATCGTCGCTCGAGACGAGCGCCGTCACTTCGGCGTGATAGATCTCGACCTGCACCCACTTCAAGCCGTGCGCCGCGGCGAACGCTTCCGTTTCGCTCATGATCTTCCGCGAGCGCGCATAGCGGCCGCGGATCTGCTCGTTGAACGCGCGGTGCACGTGCCACCACACCCGGTTCACCGCTGTCACCTGGGGATCGGCAAGCCACGGCTCGACGCGCTCGATCAATGCGTCGGCGGTATCGCCTTTCATCTTCCAGTTGAAATAGTTGAACAGGATCGACGCGGCGTTGATGCGGTCGTTGATCGGCACCGTCTCGATGTCCGGTGCGGCGAGCAGCTGCTCGACGACGCCGGCTGTCTCCGCGATGCGCGGGTGCTCGGGCTGCCGGAACAGCAACGCGATGAGCAGGCCGCTATGCACGCGCAGCGCATCGGCGATGGCCAAGTACTCCGGACCGGGATCGAGCAGGCGTTCGAACACGGCGATCCAGCGATCGAGCGGCGCAAAGTCGGCCCATTCGAAATAGTGGCAATCGACGGCGGCGGCGGCGGTGATCAACTGGCGGCGCACGTCGTTGCGCGCGGTGAATCCGGCGAAGGCCTTTTCGAGCAGCGCTTTCGCGCGCGCGGGTTCTTCGTGCATGACGGCATAGGCTTCGCCCAGCGCGAGCCGCGGCTCCGCTTCGCGGACTTCCGGCGGCATCGCCGCCAGCCATTGGGTGAGCGCCTTCCGGCGCCCTTCGGCGAGCATCGAGCGGCCGGCGTGCAGCGTCAGGCCGACGAGCGCCGGCCACGCCTGCGCCTCGATATAGAGCGCGGCCGCGGCATCGAAATCGCCGCGTTCGACGAGCTGACCCGCGGCGCGATCGAGCGCCGCACGCCGTTCTTCCGGCGTCAGCCGGCGCCTGCCCTCGGCGAGCAGGAACTCGCGGAACAATCCGTGGAACTGGTACACCGGCTCGGAACCAATGCGGCGGCGGTCGGTGAAGAGGTGCCGGCGGTAGACGTAGTCCAGGACCAGCGGCGCTTCCGGGTTGCCGGATACGGCTTCCGCATCGCGCGGCGATACCGAGGGCAACAGCGCCGAAAGGAGCAACACCCGCTGATTCTCTTCGCGCGCGCGTCCGAAGATCTCGCCGGTGAAATAGCGAAACACGGCTTCCTTGCCTTCGGGCAGCAGCGTCTCCGGCGCATCATCCGCCGCGCGCAGCAGATGCTCGCGCATCAGCACGATGCCCGCGGCCCAGCCGTCGTTCGCCTTGTGGATCGCGCGGGCCAGCGCAGGGTCGATGCGAGCGGACGCCGTCATCGCTTCCGCTTCGTCGACGGTGAACCGCAACGCTTCCCACTCGATACTGGTCAACCGCTGCTCGCCGACCAGGCGCGCCATCTCCGCGGGCGGCGGTTCGCGCGACAGGAACACGAGGCTCATGCCGAGCGGAATTTCGCGCAGTCCTTCGGCGAACGCGAATCGCCACGCGACATCGGCCTTCGGCTCGTGAAAATTGTCGACGACGAGCAGCGAACCCGAAGGAAAGAGGGCGAAGAACTCGCGCAGAAAACGCCGGGTGAACGCGGGCAGGTTGCCGCTGTAGTCCGCGGTGAACACCGGCAGCGCGGCGGCGTCCTTCGCGCGCCTTACCGGCAGATCGGCGGCGGCAGTGCGCAGATAGTGAAAAAACGTGGCCGGGTCGGCGTCGCCCTGGTCGGCCTGGAACCAGATGCCGGGCAGCTTGCGCGTCTCGACGTAGCTCGCGACGAGGGTCGACTTGCCGGCGCCCGGCGGACCCGCAATCCAGATGATCGGATGCGTGCGATGCTCGTCGAGCAGCCGGAACAGGCGCTCGCGCTTCTGGACGTTGTATAGCCGCGGCCGGCTGAACTTGGCGAGCGCGGGCGCGGGCTCCGTACGGCGAACGGACCTCGCCATCGTGCGACGTCAGCGGATCGGACGCACGCGCGGTGCGAGCGCTTTCACGCGCGCTTCGAGGGCTTCGACGCGTTCCACGATTTCGGCAACCTCCGTGCCGAAGCGGCGCAGGTCGCCGGCATGCGCCAGCAGCGGTGCTTCATCGCGGACATAGCTCGCGGCGCTGTCGGCTACCCGTTGCGCCGCGTATTCGGGAAACGCCAGGAGCTTGCGACCGGCATCCGCCATCCGCTGTCCCACGATGGGACCGAGCGCCTTCGCGAACGTCTCTTCGACGAACCATGGCATCGTTCGCGCGAGGTCCTTCAATGCGCCGCCGAAATCGGCGTCGCCTTCCTCGCGGACGAATTCGTTCCAACGGGCGGGATCGGCCAGGAACGACGGGACCGACCACGGCGCGATGGCGAGCGCAAGATCGGCGGCGTCGGCGGACGATGCAGGGTCGAGCGCGCCGCCTTCGCGAATGCGCCACGCCGCGCGCACCGGACCGACCGCGAGCGTGAATACGCGGCCGGCGAACGGCGCCAGCTTGTCGCGGGCCCATTGCTGGTCCGCGAGCATCCGGTTGACGAGGCGCGCGGGCGCCTCGCCGGCGTCAGGCCACTTCATTCAATTGCTGGATTCCGGCCAGGAGCCAACCCGTCGAACCGTCCACCGGCTTCGAGAGGTTCCAGATTTCCTCGAATTCCTTCGGCAACACGGTGCCATCCTCGCGCAGCAGGCCTTTGAACTCAACGCTGACCCAATGGCGATCGCCTTCGGTCGTCGCTTCCAGCACTTCGGCGTCGAGGCGCATCACTTCCGTCGGGATGTGCGCGCCGCGCTGCGCGAGCTCGCTCGAGATTTGCGTGAACATTTCGGGCGTCATGACTTCGGCCAGCGCCTTGCGGTCGGCGGCGTCGTAGGCCGCTTGCAGCTTGCGAAACTGCACCTTCGCTTGCTCGACGAACGGCGCCGGATCGAACCCCGGCGGAAAGCGCGGTGCGGGCGCGGCGAGCGCCGGCTGGACGGTTGTGCCGCCGAGCACGGGTTCGAACCTTTCAGCGGATGCCGCGACGTAGGGTTCCTGCCGCTGCGCAGCGGCGCCCGGCGTCGCACCCAGTCCCGCGTATTGCATCGACTGCGGCGCTTGCGTGCGGCGCGCGAACAGCATCCGCACGAGGAAGAAGCCCCCGACGATCAGCAGCGCGATCAGCAGAAAGCTCCCGAACGCTTCCGAAAGTCCCAGGTGCGACATCAGCGCCGCGAGCCCGAGACCTGCCGCCAGTCCGGCGATGGGCCCAAGCCAGCGCGATGCGCCGGAGGCGGCAGGCGCGGGCGCCGCTTTACCCGGTATTGCCTGCGACTGCGGCGATGGCGTGGTAGGGCTCGCGCTTGGCGCCGAAGGTGGCGCTGGCGCGACCTTGCGCTGGGCACCGAAGCTGCCTCCGCCGCCCATGCGCTTTGCTTCGGCGACATCGGCGCCGACAAACGCCGACAGCGCGACGAGGGACAGGACAATCGCCAGAAATCTCTTCATCACCAACCTCCTTTTTGCCAGGTGCGTAGCGACTTCAATCACGCACGTACCATACGGTACCACCCATATGGAGTCCACCGCGAAAGCGATCAATACACACGTCCGATATGCAGGGCAACGATACCCGCGGCCAGGTTGTGGTATTCGACCCTGTCGAAACCCGCCTGTTCCATCATCCGCTTCAAGCCTTCCTGGTCAGGATGCACGCGGATCGATTCGGCCAGATAGCGGTAGCTTGCATCGTCGTTCGCGATCCATTTGCCCAGCCGCGGCAGCACGTTGAAACTATACCAATCGTAGGCCGGCGCCAACGGCGCGGCGATGCGCGAGAACTCGAGCACGAGGGCGGCACCGCCGGGGCGGACCACCCTGCGCATCTCGGCGAGCGCCAACTCCTTGCGGGTCACGTTGCGCAGGCCGAACGCGATGGACACGAAGTCGAAGGTGCGGTCGGAAAACGGCAGCGCCTCCGCGTTGCATTGAGCCGTCGGCAGCGCAAGGCCACGATCGAGCAGCTTGTCGCGGCCCTCGGCCAGCATCGCGCCGTTGATGTCGGTGTGGACGACCACGCCGGTCGGGCCCACCCGCGCGGCGAACAGGCGGGCAAGATCGCCGGTGCCGCCCGCGAGATCCAGCACACGCTGGCCGGAATGCACGGCGGCGACGTCGACCACGAAACGTTTCCACAGCCGATGCAGCCCGCCCGACATCACGTCGTTCATCACGTCGTACTTGCCGGCCACCGAGTCGAACACGCCGCGCACGCGCCGCGTCTTTTCCTCGGGCGTCACCCGCTCGTAACCGAATTGTGTGGGCTCTTCCATGCGTGGTGATTGGCCTTCAGGCCGCGTCGCGGCTTGCGCCGGCCGCGGCCAGCCGGTCGAGGTAGCGCTGCCAGAGCTCGTCCTGGCGTGTGCCCAGATCGTGCAGATACTCCCACGAATAGATGCCGGTGTCGTGGCCATCGGAAAAGACGGGGCGGATCGCATAGTGCCCGACCGGCTCCACCTCGGTGATGGTCACGTCTTTCTTGCCCACCTGCAACACCTCCTGGCCCGGTCCATGCCCGCGCACTTCGGCCGAAGGGGAATGCACGCGAAGAAATTCATAGGGCAACCGGAAGGCGTGACCGTCGGCGAACGCGAGCTCCAGCACGCGCGACTTCTGATGCAGCAGAATGGACGTCGGTGTCAAAATGCGGTCACATGAAAAAGCGTGATGTGAGCGCATTTTGCCACCGAATGCAGTCAGCACGAAAAGCTTCGGGCGGCCGCGCGCTTTTCGTGTAGAAAAGGCAGGAAGCGCGCCGATCGCGGTCGGCTTCGCCGAAGCTCGGTAGCGCGCGTATGCGTCTTGAATGCCCCAATGAACGCCTGTGCAAATCGAAGGCTGTCGAGTGCACGCGCCTTGCACGCTCCACGGCGCATAAGCATGGCGAAGGCTGTCAGCTCGCCTGCGCGTTACTGAACGGCCGCGCAGCGGCTTATGATCGACGCGCTTCGTGCAGTTTCCGGAAGAAAGCGCGCGGCCGCCCGAAGCTTTCTTCCCTGACTTCGACCGGATGAAATTCGCGAGGAAGCCTTTACCTCGCGATTTTCATACGATGGAATTATTTTGCGCGTCAGGAACGATGTCGAGATTGCCGATGCCGGAGAAGACGTTGCGGTTCTTCGCTTCCTTGCCGTGCAGCTTGATCTCGAGGCGCAGGTCGTTCAGCGAGTCCGCGTTGCGCAGCGCATCCTCGTACGTGATGAGCCCGGCCTCGTAGAGGTCGAACAGCGACTGGTCGAACGTCTGCATCCCCAGCTCGCGCGACTTTTTCATGATTTCCTTGATGCCGGACACGTCGCCCTTGAACACCAGGTCGGAAATCAGCGGCGAATTGAGCATCACCTCGACGGCGGGCACGCGGCCGCGGCCGTCGCGCCGCGGGATCAGCCGCTGCGCGATGAAGGCGCGGATGTTGAGCGACAGGTCCATCAGCAGCTGGGCTCTGCGCTCTTCCGGGAAAAAGTTGATGATCCGGTCGAGCGCCTGGTTGGTGCTGTTGGCGTGCAGCGTGGTGAGGCACAGGTGGCCGGTTTCGGAGAACGCGATCGCGTAGTCCATCGTTTCGCGCTCGCGGACTTCGCCGATGAGGATGACATCGGGGGCCTGCCGCAGCGTGTTCTTCAGCGCGACCTGCCAGCCTTCGCAGTCCACGCCCACCTCGCGCTGCGTCAGGATACAGTTGCGGTGCTCGTGGACGAATTCGATCGGGTCCTCGATCGTGATGATGTGGCCGTAGCTGTTTTCGTTGCGGTAGCCGAGCAGCGAGGCCATCGACGTCGATTTGCCGGCGCCGGTCGCGCCGATGAACATCATGATGCCGCGCTTGCTCATGATGATGTCCTTGAGCACCGGCGGCAGTCCGAGGTCCTCGAATTTGGGAATGTCGGTCGTGATCGTGCGCAATACCATGCCGACGCGGCCCTGCTGCACGAACGCATTGACGCGGAAGCGGCCGATGCCGGGCGGGCTGATGGCGAAGTTGCATTCCTTCGTGCCTTCGAATTCCGAAGCCTGCTTGTCGTTCATCACGCTGCGCACGAGCTCGATCGTATGCTGTGCCGACAGCTGCGTCTTCGACACCGGCGTGATCTTGCCGTCGACCTTGATCGCCGGCGGGAAATTGGCGGTGATGAAGAGGTCGGAGCCGCTCTGCTTGACCAGCAGGTCGAGCAGCTCGTGGATGAATTTGGTGGCGCGTTCGCGTTCCATTGGAAACTCCTATCGGTCCCGCCGGGCCGTCCCAAGGGACCGATGCTCCCCCTTGGGGGCAGCGAGCGCAGCGAGCGTGGGGGTCGTCATCAGTCCCGCCGGGCCGTCCCAAGGGACTGATGCTCCCCCTTGGGGGCAGCGAGCGCCGCGAGCGTGGGGGTCGTCATCTACGCGCCCATGAACAGGTCTTTGTTGACGGCGCGATTGCGCGCCTCGGCGAGATTGATCATGTTGCGGCGAACGAGCTCGACCAGGCACTGGTCAAGGGTCTGCATGCCCGCATTCTGCGAGGTCTGGATCGTCGAATACATTTGCGCGACCTTGTTCTCGCGAATCAGGTTGCGGATGGCCGGCGTGCCGATCATGATTTCGTGCGCGGCGAGCCGGCCCTGGCCGTCCTTGGTCTTGAGCAGCGTCTGCGAGATCACCGATACCAGTGATTCGGACAGCATCGCGCGGACCATTTCCTTTTCCGCGGCGGGAAAGACGTCGATGATGCGGTCGATGGTCTTGGCGGCCGAGCTCGTGTGCAGCGTGCCGAACACGAGGTGGCCCGTCTCCGCGGCCGTCAGCGCGAGGCGGATCGTCTCCAGGTCGCGCATTTCCCCGACGAGGATGTAGTCGGGGTCCTCGCGCAGCGCAGCGCGCAGCGCGTTCGGGAATGACAGCGTGTGCGGCCCCAGCTCGCGCTGGTTGATCAGGCACTTCTTCGACTCGTGCAGGAACTCGATCGGGTCCTCGATGGTGAGGATGTGTCCGTACTCGTTCTCGTTGACGTGGTTGCACATCGCCGCCAGCGTCGTCGACTTGCCTGACCCCGTGGGGCCGGTGCACAGGATGAGCCCGCGCGGCCGGTTGGTCATCTCCGCGAAGACTTTTGGCGCGTTCAGCTCCTCGAGCGACAGCACTTTGGCCGGAATGGTCCGGAACGCGGCCGCCGCGCCGCGCTGCTGCACGAAGGCGTTGACGCGAAAGCGCGCGAGGTTGGGAACGGCGAACGAGAAGTCGCATTCCAGGTTTTCCTCGTACATCTTGCGCTGGGCGTCGCTCATGATGTCGTACACCATGGCGTGGACGTCCTCGTGCTCCATCGGCGGCAGGTTGATCCGCCGGATGTCGCCGTGGACCCGGATCATCGGCGGCAATCCCGCCGAAAGATGCAGGTCGGAGGCCTTGTTCTTGACGGCAAAGGCCAGAAGCTCGGTGATGTCCATCTATAATCCCTTGGACGGCGGTGACCTTGACCTGTTGTAGCACGCAAGTCGCATGCCAACAATGTCACCGGCCAAGTCGAATCGATTATGAGCCACTACGAGAAGGCGTGGCAAGCCGTGCTGCGGCGCATCGAAGTGGCGACGCGCGCCGCAGGGCGGGCGCCCGGATCGGTGCGGCTGCTGGCGGTGGCCAAGACCTTCCCGGCCGACGCGGTGCGCGCGGTGTGGGCGCTGGGCCAGCGATCGTTCGGGGAGAATTACGTGCAGGAGGGTGCCGCGAAAAGGGAGTCATTGCGCGACCTTCCTGACGTGGCGTGGCACCTGATCGGCCCTTTGCAAAGCAACAAGACCGCCGTCGCGGCCGCGGCGTTCGACTGGATCGAGAGCGTGGACCGCCTGAAAATCGCGCAGCGGCTTTCGACGCAGCGCCCGCCGGATGCGGCGGCGCTGGACGTTTGCATCCAGGTCAATGTCGGCGATGAGGCCACGAAGAGCGGCGTCGCGCCCGGCGAGACGCTCGCGCTGGCGAAGGCGGTCGCGGGGCTGCCGCGGCTGCGGCTGCGCGGCATCATGGGGATTCCGGCGCCGACCGAGGACGTCGCGCGCCAGCGCGCGCAGTTTCGCGCGCTGCGCGAGTGTTTCGACCGCTGCCTCGATGCGGGTCTTGCCGTCGATACGCTGTCGATGGGCATGTCGGCGGATCTTGAAGCGGCGATTGCCGAGGGGTCCACTGAGGTGCGCGTGGGAAGTGCGATATTTGGTGTAAGAAAGTAAGGAGGTAAGGAAGTCGGACGCGGAGCGCCGGCGCTGCGAACCTGGCTTCCTTACCCCCTCACTTCCCTGGCTTACTCACCCCCTCACTTCCTTGCCTTCTTACCTCGCAATCACAGAAGAACAACAATGAACATATCCTTCATCGGCGGTGGCAACATGGCCACGGCGCTCATCGGCGGCCTGGTGAGCAAGGGCGCCGATGCGCGCGAATTCCGCGTGGTCGAGCCTTTGGCCGCGCAGCACGCGAGCCTGGTCGAGCGCTTCGCAGGCATCGGCATCTTCGGCGAGGCGACGGCGGGTGCGGTCGACGGCGCGGACCTCGTGGTGATGGCCGTCAAGCCGCAGCACATGCACGAGGCCGCGCTGGCGCTGGCGCCGCACATCGCGGGCGTGCCGGTGGTGTTGTCGATCGCGGCCGGAACGCGCATTGCGGATCTTTCGCGTTGGCTGGGTGGCTATCCGCGCATTGCGCGAGCGATGCCCAATACGCCGGCGCTGGTCGGCGCGGGCATCAGCGGCGTCTTCGCGCCGGTCGAAGTCAACGCAGCCGGCCGCAAGCTGGCCAGCCGCGTGCTGGAGGCCGCCGGCGCTGTCGTATGGGTCGACCGCGAGGAGATGCTCGATGCGGTGACCGGCGTGTCCGGCAGCGGCCCAGCCTATGTTTTCTACTTCCTCGAAGGTCTGGAGCAGGCGGCGCGCGAACTCGGATTTTCGACCAGCGACGCGCGCAAGCTCGCGTACACGACGTTCGCCGGCGCCCTCAAGCTCGCGCAGGCGTCCGACCTGGAACCGGCCATCCTGCGCGCGCAGGTCACGTCGAAGGGCGGCACCACCGAGCGCGCGCTCACGACGATGGAGGCCGACGGCGTCAAGGCGAAATTCATTGCCGCAGTCAAGGCCGCGGCGGTCCGCGCGCACGAGCTGGGCGATGAGTTCGGGAAGTAGGGTCAGAGACGACTTTGGCAAGTAGGGTCAGAGACGACTTTTGCAGATCGCATCCATAATCCCGGCGTCCAACAAAAGTCGTCTCTGACCCTACTTGCAGATCGCATCCATAATCCCGGCGTCCAACAAAAGTCGCCCCTGACCCTACGTGCAGATCGCATCCATAATCCCGGCGTCCAACAAAAGTCGTCTCTGACCCTACTTGCAGATCGCATCCATAGTTCCGGCGTCCAACAAAAGTCGCCTCTGACCCTACTTGCCATGGCCGACCAGGCAATCCGCTATCTGCTCGACGTCGTCTTCGGGCTGTTCACGTACGCACTGCTGTTGCGCTTCGCGATGCAGGTGCTGCGCGCGCCGTTCCGCAATCCGCTCGGCCAGGCGGTCATCGCGCTCACCGACTGGATCGTGAAGCCGCTGCGGCGCGTGCTTCCTGGCTGGAGAGGTGTGGACTGGGCGTCGCTGCTGGCGACTTATCTCTTCCAGTTCGCGTGGCTGCTGTCGTATTCGCTGGTATTCGGCGGGTTCGATCTCCTCGGCGCCGGCGTCCCGTTCCTGCTGGTGGCAACCGTCATCGCGCTGGTCAAGGCCGCGCTCTGGCTGCTGATCGTCGTCGTATTCGTGCAAGCCGTCATGTCGTGGTTTGCGCCCGATGGGCCGTTATCCGGGTTGTTCAATGCGCTGACGTTTCCGTTCCTGCGCCCGATCCGGCGGATCCTTCCGCCCATCGGCGGCACGCTCGATCTTTCCCCGCTCGTCGTCATCGTCATCGCGCAGTTGCTGCTGATCACGGCGGTCCCATTTCTCGAGGCCACGCTGACGGGCCTGTTTCTCGCGCGATGAATCCCGGATGGCGGCGTGAAGACGGCGATGCGCTGATTCTCACGCTGTACGTGCAGCCGGGGGCTGCGCGAACCGAAATCGCCGGCGCCCATGGCGAGGCGTTGAAGATTCGCATCAAGGCGCCACCGGTCGAAGGCAAGGCGAACGGCGAATTGAGGCGCTATCTTGCCGGCGCGTTCGGCGTGCCGGCGCGGCAGGTCACGCTCGTTCGCGGCGAAGAGTCGCGGCAGAAAATCGTGCGCATCGAGCGACCGGCGCAACGGCCCGATCGCGAGTGGTGAACGCCAGTCGTCCGTGGTCAGAAGAAAGTGAGGATCGCGCCGGTGACGCGATAGCCGTCATCGACCGTGAAGAGCGTCCGCCATTTGTCGAAGGTCGTGCACGGGTGCGAGATGCCGCTGCCGATCAGGTCGCCGACGCCCACATCGGCGTCCGCGGGAATGCGAAGGTAGGCATGCTGATCGTTCATCGCGGAGATTTTCCAGTCGCCGGGAACGGGCTGCGGCAAGGGGTCGCGGCCGCTGCGGAATTGCCACTGGACCTGCGGCAGGTCGAGATCGAACGAGGCGTCCCGCTTGCCCATGGTCAGCAGCGCGAGCCCGGGCTCCGGGCGCGACTGCACCTGGGCCCACACTTCCAGCGCTGGCCGCAACCCGGGCCGCGCCTGCCACGCAGCACCGCTGCGCGCCTTCACATTCTCGAGCATTCGCGCGTAGAAGCCGGAGTCGTGGGTGACGTAGCAGCCGCTGCGCAGAATGGTTTGCACGGGCTTCGACAGACGGGTCGGCAATTCGCGCGCCACGATGTCGAACGCGGCGGAGCCGCCGGCCGAGAGGATGATCGCCGGACCCGCGAATCTTTGCGCGCGGTCGCACGCGAGCGCGACGTGATGGACGGTTTGCATCAGCCCCGCGACGAATGCAGCGTCGCGCGCGGAATCCCCGGTGATCTGCAGGCCTTCATAGCATTCGATGCCCGCGAGCTCGACGGTGGTGCTCGCGGCGATAGCTTCCGCCAGCGCCAGCGCCTGCTGCTCGGAGCGGCAGCCGGTGCGCCCGCCTTCGATGCCGAGCTCGAGCAGCGCGGTGAGGCGCCGCGACAGCGGGTGCCGGCGCGCCTCGGCCTCGATCAGCCGCAGCTGCGGGATCGAATCGATCAGAAAATAGAACTCGAGGTCGCGATGCTGCTCGCACAACCGGACGACCTCGGCGACCGCGTTGGCGCCGACCAGCTGGTTGGCCATGATCACGCGCCGCAGCCCGAAGCGCACGCAGATCGCCAGTTGCTGCACCGTCGCCACCGTGATGCCCCACGCGCCGGCCGCAAGCTGCTGCGCGAAGATCTGCGGCGCCATCGTGGTCTTGCCGTGCGGCGCGAGCAGGACGCCGGTGGCGGCGGTGAAATCGCGCATCCACGCGTGGTTGTGCGCGAGCGCGGCGTCCTTGATGACCGCCTGCGGGAACGGCAAAGTGCCGTCCAGCAGGCTCCAGCCCTGCTTGCCGACTTCGGCGAGCCGGACCGGTGGTGCGCCGTACGGAAAACCCTTGGTTCGCCCGTCGAGGAGCTCGTGCTCGATCGCTTCGAGGTTCAGCATGGAGGTCATGGCCAATCGTCCCGACGCAAGGTGAAAGGTTTTCGATCGTGCAACCAGCAGGTATAACCAGACTGGCGGTATCGGCAGTGTAGCCGCCGCAACTGCATTTGCGGCAATTCAGGTACAGGCGGCCCGGGTCATCGGGCGATCGCAATCATCCGCGCGGTGTCGCGCGACTCTGACGAGGGGAGCAGCATGAGCATCGAATTCCTTGGAGGCACGCGTACGGGTGCGGGCGGGCAGGCGCTGCCATTCTCGCCGGCGGTCAAGGCGGGACCATTCGTGTTCGTATCGGGCCAGGTGGCGATGGGCGAGAACGGCGAAATCGTTCCCGGCGGCATCGAGGCGCAGACGCGGCAGACGCTGAAAAACGTCGAGCGCGCGCTCGCGCTGGCCGGATGCGCGCTCGGCGACGTCGTGAAGGCTACCGTCTGGCTCGACGACGCGCGCGATTTCTGGTCCTTCAACCGCGTGTACGCCGAAGTCTTCTCCGGCAACAAGCCCGCGCGGTCCACGACGCAGGCCAAGCTGATGGTGGATGCGAAGATCGAGATCGAGGTCATTGCCTACAAGCCGTAGCGGTGATGTCGATCTGAAGCACCAGTCTTCTTCGCGTGGAATGGCGTCTTCGGTGGTCCGAGCATCCATTGCGTTGGAACGTCGAGCTGCGCTCGACGCTCAACGCCACGGATCCTCGTTATGTTGCTTGTCGTCTATGCGACTATTCAATTCGATTTGCTGGGTCGCTAACGCCGATCGGAGGTGTCCGCAGTTGGCCGTTTGACTAGCAAGTTGGCTAGGCCGACGAAATCGGCGACGGCCAGCGTTTCCCCCCGCGCACCGGGATCGATGCCTGCCGCTTCCAGCGTGCTGGCCGATGCGAGCGACGCGAGCGCATTGCGCAGCGTCTTTCGCCGCTGCGAGAAAGCCGCCGCCACCACGCGCGCGAACAGGGCCTCGTCCGCGATCGCCGGTTTGTCCTCGTGCAACGGTAAGAGCCTCGCAAGCGCGGACTCCACCTTCGGTGCGGGCCGAAACGCGCCGCCCGGCACGACGAACAGCCGGACGATCCGGAATTTCGCCTGCAGCATCACGGTGAGACGGCCGTAATCGGCGGTACCCGGGTCGGCGGTCATGCGCGCGACCACTTCCCGTTGCAGCATCACGTGCAAGTCGCGCAATTGCCCGTCGTGCACGGCCAGGTGGAACAGCAGCGGCGAACTGATGTTGTACGGCAGGTTGCCGACGACGCGCAGCCCGGGCCCAAGCTGCGTGAAATCGAACTCCAGCGCGTCGGCTTCGCGCAGCGTGAGGCGCGCGGGGTCGAATTGGGCGCGCAGCCGCGCCGCGAGATCGCGATCGATCTCGATGGCGGTAATCCGGCCGGCGCGTGCGATGAGGTCGCCGGTCAGCGCGGCGAGCCCCGGACCGATCTCGACCAGGTTGTCGCCGGGCTGCGGGTCGACGGCGTCGACGATCCGCTTCACGTAGTGCGGATCCGCCAGGAAATTCTGGCCGAACCGCTTGCGTGCCTGGTGACCCTTCATGGCTTCCTGCGTGACGGCAGCACGTGCACGTCCTTCTGCAACGATTGGAACAGGAACTCGGTGAACGCGCGAATGCGCGCGACGCGGCGCAGGTCGGGATGGGTGAGGATCCAGAGTTGCGTATCCAGCGTGGCCATCGGCTCCGCCACCCGCACGAGATCGCGCTCGCGGTCGCCCAGGAAGCACAGCAGGAAGCCTACGCCCAAGCCGGTGCGCACGGCGTCGACCATCGCCGCCAGGCTGTCCACCCGCAGCGCGACGCGCTCGTCCGGAACGTGCGTGGCGACCCAGCGGGCCTGCGCAAGATGCGCAAGGCTTTCATCCAGCGCCACCCAGGCATGCGCCGCGGGCTCCCTGGTGCTGCGATGGGCGCGCCAGTAGGAACGCGACGCATACAACGCAGTCTCCATGCGTCCCGGGCACCGTCCCAGCAGATGGCCCGGCGGATCGTTGCTGCCGCGCAGCGCAACGTCGGCGTCGCGTTTGGTCAGGCTCGAGAAGGTGTTGTTCACGACGAGCTGCAGCTCGATGCCCGGATGCTGCGCGCGGAACGCGGAAAGTCTCGGGATCAGCAATCCGCGCGCCAACGTGTCCGTGGTCGTCATTCGGACGACGCCGGTCAGCGCGGTGTCGAGGCCGGCCAGTTGCCGTTGCGCGGCGCCGATCTCGTCCTCGACGCCACGCAACCGATCGCGCAACGCTTCTCCGGCGGCGGTCAGCGTGTAGCCGGTCGGCAGGTGCTCGAACAGGCGCACGGCAAGATCCGATTCGAGCTTGTTCAACCGCCGCAGCACCGTCGAATGGTTGACCGCGAGGACGCGCGCGGCACCCGCGAGCGAGCCGGCGCGGTCGACGGTCAGGAATACGCGCAGGTCGTCCCAGTCCGGGTTCTGCATAAATGCATAGCCTTAATGCGCGAATCGCTAATTGTTGCGCAAGCAAGCATAACCTACATTGGCTGCACGCGCTCCGGTTCCGGATCGCCAACTCATTGGAAGGAAATGCCATGTCGAAACAACTGACACTCGCACAACTCAAGTCCCGCCTCGACGCGCGACCCGCGCCCATCCTGGTCGATGCGCTCGGCGAGCGCTACTTTGCCGCCGACCACATCCCCGGCGCGATCAACGTGCCGCACACGATCGCCGATGACGTGCTGCGCGCGCGGCTCCCCGATACCCGCGCGCAGATCGTCACCTACTGCGCGAATCCCGCCTGTCAGAACTCGCACCTGCTGGCGCACCGGTTGCAGGTGCTGGGCTATACCAACGTGTCGGTTTTCCCGGGAGGCAAGAAAGAGTGGGCGGAAGCCGGGATGCCGCTCGAATCCGCAGCGGCCACGGCAGTCTGAAAATCCTCGCTAGTGCCATGTTCGAGCCGACGAGCGTAAGCTCCGCGACTCGATCCACTGCTCGGGAGGTTCGATCATGGCGGGTTCATGGATTCGTCTTCTGGTGTTGCCGATTCTCGTCGTTGCCGCTACCGGCGCGGCGGCCCAGAACAAATGCACGGCGACCGGCCAGATGGGCGGCCAGGCGTTCAATCTCGCCAACTGCGAAGTCGCTTTCTACGAGGGCGGCCCGGGGGCCACGATCTGGTTCAGCAGCACCCCGATCACGGCCGAGGAGCGCGACTTCTTCCAGCTGTCGAGCAGCGCCGACCGCTTCAAGAAGGGGCGCACCATGGTGCAGCTGTTTTTTTGCCCCGGGGGCGGAAGCGCGGTGCCGTCGCCCACGACTGCCAAGAACGTGGAGCTCGGCTTCAAGCACGCGACGGTGCTGGACCTGGGTCCGCAGGACCAATGGGTATTCGACCCCGCCAAAGACAAGCAGATCAGGTTCGAAACGCTGACCGGCGATCTCAAGAAGGGCGGAAAGCTGTCGGGCAAAGTGACCGGCGCCATCGCCGGCAAGAAGTTCAACTGGGACCTCCAGTTCGATCTCGTGCTCCCGCAACGCGCCGCTGGAGCGGGGCCGGGCTGTTAGCCGACCAATCGCAACGGCTTCAGGCGACTTGTTTGCTCAGCGCGCGGTTGCGGCGCGTCGGGCGAGCTCGATCGCGAGCTCGACCGCGGCGATGAGGCTGCCGACGTCCGCAGTCTTCGCGAGCGCGGGATCCTGAGCGAGATCGAGCGCCGTCCCGTGATCGACCGACGTGCGCGGAAACGGCAGGCCGAGCGTGACGTTGATGCCTTGGCCAAAGCTTGCCGCCTTCAACACGGGCAATCCCTGGTCGTGATACATGGCGATCACGGCATCGTAGCGGCGCGCGTGCTCCGGTACGAAAACAGTGTCGGCGGAAACGGGCCCGGTGAATTCGGCCGCGCCATCGCGCGACACGTCGGCGATCGCCGGCGCGATGACATCGATTTCCTCGCGCCCCAGATAGCCGCCTTCGCCCGCGTGAGGATTGAGGCCGCACACGGCGATGCGCGGCGCTTCGATCCCGAACTTGCTGCGCAGCTCGCTGGCGACGATCGCCAGCGTCTCGCGAACGACCACGCGCGTCAGCGCTGCAGGCACGTCTTTCAACGGCAGATGCGTGGTGGCGAGCGCCACCCGCAGCGGCGCGTCGCGCGCCCCGCCGACCAGCAGCATCACCACGCGTGGCGTGTGCGTGCGCTCGGCCAGGAATTCGGTGTGGCCGGAGAACGGAATGCCGGCGTCCATCATCACGCTCTTTTGCATCGGCGCGGTGACCAGGGCAGCGAAGTCGCCTGTCGCGCACGCATCCGTCGCGTTCTGCAGCATCGTCAGGACGCTGCGCGCGTTGGTCGGATCCGGGTGGCCCGGCGTGACCGGCGCGGCGAGGGGCTGGTCCCAGATTTCCACCACGCCGCCGGCCGGCGCGAACGCGACCGGATCGAAGTCGGCGTAGCGCGGCGCTAGACCGATCCGCGCCGCGCGTTGCGCAAGCAGATCGCGATCGCCGAGGACGACGAGCCGCGCCGCGAATGGCGTCTGCGCATGCCGCAGCGCGAGCATCGCGCAGAGCTCGGGCCCGATCCCAGCGGGCTCGCCCGACGTGATGGCCAGCGTGGGTTTCTCCACGAGCGGCGATGCTACAGCGTTGCGACGGGAACGTTCGCCGCGTCGCCCCACAGCTCGGTTTTCATGCCGGGCGCAACGCGTATCGCGAGCGCGCCGTCGCCGGCGGCGTCGATGCGCGCCTGGACGAAGCCGGCAAGCTCCGTTGTCGGCTTGCCGAACACCCACAGCAATTCCAGCGGACGCGCCGCGTCGATCTCGCCCGTATGCTGGACCGCACGGCCAAGCGGCAACGCGTAGCCTTCGCGCGCGAACACCGGAAACTGGTCGAGCTTCGCGCGGTAGTGGAGCACCTGCCGCCCGGCGAGGCGTTGACGTGTGTTGAGGTCGTACCAGCCACCCGGCGGCAGCGCGATGTCGACGTAGCCGCCCTCGCGGACGATCGGCGTGACCAGCAGCGCGTCGCCGCACATGAACTGCGTGTCGAATTCGCGGACGAGCGCATTGCCCGGAAATGCGAGCGGCATCGCGCGCATCACCGGCAGGCCCGAGGCTGTCGCGGTGGCGATCACGGTTTCGAGGTAAGGGATGAGCCGGTAGCGGAACGCAAGCCACTTGCGGCAGATCGCTTCGATCTCCGGTCCGAATAACCAGGGCTCGCGCTCGCCGATGCCATGCATGCGCATGTGCGAGCCGAACACGCTCGCCTGGAGCCAGCGAACATACAACTCGGCCGTCGGTTGCGCTGCGCCGTAGAAGCCGCCGATGTCCGAGCTGTGATAGGGATTGCCGCTCATCCCCCAGGACAGGCCGCCGCGCAGCGATGCGGCGAGCCCTTCCCAATCGCTTTGCGGATCGCCGCCCCAGCCGATCGGATAACGCTGGCTGCCGGCCCAGCCGGCACGGCCCCAAACGATCGGCGGTCGCGCTTCCTCGCGTTGGTATTTGCGCGTCGCTTCGAATACGCAGTGGTTGTACAGCAGCGGATAGACGTTGTGCAGCCGCCGTCCCCAATCGCCGTTGTAGGCGACCGCGTCGTCGGGCACGTGCTCGCCGAAGTCGCTCTTGATCACGTCAACGCCGTCGGCGAACAGCGCGCGATGCGCATCGCGCCACCAGGCAAACGCCTCCGGATTGGTGAAATCGACGATCCCGCTTTCGGGGAGCGGCGTCAACACATCGCCGAACGGACTGGTGCCGGGCGCCGTGTCCCAGCCGAACACGTACGGATCTCCCTGGATCGTCTTCAGCAGATAGCCGCGTTGCGCGAGCTGCTGAAAGAGACGCGAGTGGATCGACACGTACGGATACTCCCACACGCAAACCTTGAGATCGTGCGCGTGGATCGCGGCAAGCGTGGCGGGCGGATCCGGGAACCGCTCGGCATCCCATTCGAAGTCGAAGCGGGTCTCGACGCGCCATGCGGCGCGGCCGTCGAGCGTCAGCACATCGCAGGGAATGCGGCGCTCGCGCAGTTTTTGCGCGACGGCAAGCGCTTCCTCCGGCGTCCGGTAGTACGCGCGCGACATCCACAGTCCGAGACTCCAGCGCGGCACTCGCGGCGCGCGGCCGGTCAGCGCGGTGTAGGCGTCGAGCACGCCGGCAGGGGTTGCCGCCGCGAACACGAACAGATCGAGCGCCTCGTCGTCGACGACGACCGCGTAGCTGCGGTGCGACCAATCCGGATGCCCGACGCCGTGCGTCACCATGCCCGGCGTGTGCACGAACGTGCCCCACGCGCCGCCGCCGATGCCGGGACTCCAGGCGAACGGCGTGTTCTTGTAGGCGAGGCCGGTGTTGACGCCCAGCGCGTCCTCGACCTGCGAATGAATGAGCTGCCCGCGCTTGTCGAGCGGTCCGAATTTTTCACCCAGCCCGTAGACCGCTTCGCCCGACTGCAGTGCGACGGACGCGGTCCACAGTCCGCCGCGCTGCGAACGCCCGAACGTGGGCAGGCGCGTCCAGCCGCGAAAGTGCTCGTCGGTGATCGACGTCAACACCGGGTTGCCCTGCCAGAGCACGCGGATGCGCAGCGGCGCGCTGCGCAATTCGAGCGTGGCATCGCCATTCACGAACGTCCACAGGCCCGGCTCCGGGTGCGTCACCGTACAGGGCTGCGCGCGGCCCACGAGCAGTCCGTAGTCGGGACGCGTGTTGGGTCCCAGACGCAGGCGGAAGGCGCCGCCCCCGTACGCGGCGACGTCGAGCATGTCGCCGGTCGACGTCGCGAACGATGCGCCGGTAGCCGACGAGCCCAGGCTGCCCTCGACTTCGAGGCGCAGGTAGGCGGAGGGATCGAGCAGCATGGCGAGTCAGGGCCTAAGCGCTCAACCCGCGAAGGCCGGTTCCGGCAGGCCGGGAATCGCGACGGTCATGGCGAAGATGCCGCCTGATTGTGGCAGGCGTGCAAGCTCGTCGGGCTCGCGCATCTGGCGCGCGCTGGTCACGTACAGCGTTCTAAGATCGGGGCCGCCGAATGCACACATCGTCGGACACATCGTCGGGATCGGATACTCGGCCAGCGTTTCGCCGCGCGGCGACAGCTGCAGGACCTTGCCGCCGCGGTAGAACTCGGTCCAGTAGTTGCCGGCGCTGTCCACGGCCCCGCCGTCCGGCCGGTCGGTCTCGCCGTCCCACTGCGCGAATACGCGCGGCTGCGACGGTGTTCCCGTCGCCGCGTCGTAATCGAACGCGCGAACGATGTGCGTCGGCGTGTCGGCGTGGTACATCGTGCGTCCGTCGGGGCTCCATGCGAGGCCGTTGCTGATCATGAGGTCCTTGAGGATCGGCGTCATCGTGCAATCGGCGTCGATGCGCAGGAGCTCCGCAGAATACGCGTCGCGTCTTTCGTTCATCGTGCCTGCGAAGAAACGCCCTTGCGGATCGCAGCGGCCGTCGTTGAAGCGATGATGCGCCGGATCGTAGGGCGCATCGAGGATCTTCCGCTCGAGCTTGCCATCGGCGCGCGCGAGCCAGATGCCGCCGCGCAGCGCGACGATGAATCCTCCGCCGGCGCGCAGCGCGAAAGAGCCGATGGATTCGGGCATCGGCATCGCGACGTTGCCGCCGGTCGCCGGATCGAAGCGATTGAGCGACGGCGCATTGATGTCGACCCAATACAGCACGCGTTCGTGCGCCGACCATACCGGGCATTCGCCGAGGCTCGACTTGCTGTCGAGGACGCAGACGAAAGGCGACGCCATCGGCCATCATCCCTTCGCCGGCGCGGCGGCAGGCAGCGCGCGCGCCTTGGCGAGCCATTCCTGCGCGCGGCTTACCATGAAGCTCATGTCGGAGCCGATGGCGATCCACGAGTAACCGTAATCGGCGAATTTCACGACCAGCTCGGGAGTGACGCCGATGATCCCGCAGGGTTTCCCGAGTTGCCGGCACAACTGCGCGCCATGCTTCAACTTCTCCTGCACGGCGGCGTTGCCGACGTCACCCAGCAACCCCATCGAAGCCGACAGGTCGCTCGGCCCGATGAAGATCGAATCCACACCCGGCACCTTGGCAATCTGCGGCAGCTGCTCGAGCGCGGCCAGCGTCTCGATCTGCACGATCACGCAAATCTCGGCATTCGCATTCTTCAGATAGTTCGGCACCGTCCCGTACCGGCTGGCCCGGTGCGATCCGGCGACGCCGCGGACGCCATCGGGCGGATACCGCGTGTAGGCCACCGCACGCTTCGCCTCGTCGGCATCCTGGACGAACGGAAGCATCAGCGTCTGCGCGCCGGCGTCGAGCGCCCGCTTGACCATCACCATGTCGTTCCAGGGCATGCGCACGACGGCTGGCGCAGGGGTCCCGGCCACCGCGCGCAGCAGCTCGATCAATTGCGGCGCATCGACCGGCGTGTGCTCCATGTCGACCACGAGAAAATCGAACCCGGCGCATCCCATCGCTTCCGCGGTCGACGGCGCGCCGCTGCCCAGCCACACGCCGAACGTCGTGCGTCCTTCGCGTATCAGCTGCTTGAATCGATTGACGGGCAAGTCCATGCGGAGCTCCTAGGAACGGGTAAATCGATGGCGGGGCCAGCGGGTGGCATGGTCCAGCGGGGCCGGCTGATTCTACGCGCGCTGGACAGCCAAATCATAGTCGGTCAGACTCGATTATCAATTGTTCGCTGGACCATCGAGCCTCACGCTCATCCGTAACATGGCTGACCCGTCCATCGCCCGCTATCCGGATCTTGCCGGGCGTACCGTCTTCGTATCGGGCGGTGGATCGGGGATCGGTGCCGCGTTTGTCGCCCAATTCGCGGGACAGGGTTCCCGCGTCGCATTCATCGACATCGCCGATGCGCCATCGCATGCGCTGGTCGAGCGACTGGGCGCAAGCGTGCGCTTTGCGCATTGCGATGTGCGCGACGTCGCTGCGCTGCGTGCGGCGATTGCGAGCGTCGAGAACGCGTGGGGACCGATCCGGGTGCTCGTCAACAATGCCGCGCGCGACGACCGGCACCGCATCGAGGACGTCACGCCCGAGTACTGGGACGAGAATCTCGCCACCAATCTGCGCCATCATTTTTTCGCGGCACAGGCGGTGGCGCCCGCCATGGCCGCGGCCGGCGGCGGCTCCATCATCAATCTCGGCTCGGTATCGTGGATGCGCGGCCGTCCGGCGATGACCGCCTATACGACAGCGAAGGCGGCGATCTCCGGGATGACGCGCGTGCTGGCGCGCGAGCTGGGAGACCGCAACATTCGCGTCAACGCCATTGTGCCGGGTGCGATCGTGACGGAACGCCAGCTCGCGCTGTGGGCCACGCCCGAGGAGGAGCAGCGCTATCTCGACGAGCAGTGCCTCAAGTTCCGGTTGTCCGTCGACGACGTGGCGCGCACGGCGCTGTTCCTGGCATCCGACGAGTCGCGCGCGATCACCGGCCACAACCTGATCGTCGATGGCGGCCTTGCGCAATCGAGCGCGGGATCGTAAGACATGTCGGAAGTTCGCCTGAGAAATGTCGTCAAGGCCTACGGCAGCAACCAGGTCATCCACGGGATCGACTTGTCGATCAAATCAGGAGAGTTCGTCGTGTTCGTCGGGCCGTCGGGCTGCGGCAAGTCGACGCTGCTGCGGATGATCGCCGGGCTGGAAGACATCACGTCAGGCGAAATCGACATCGGCGGCACCGTCGTCAACGAGCTGCCGCCGCGTGCTCGCGATATCGCGATGGTCTTCCAGGACTATGCGCTGTATCCGCACAAGACCGTGTTCGAGAACATGGCGTTCGGACTGCGGCTGCGCAAGCGCCCCGAAGACGAGATCAGGCGGCGCGTCACCGAAGCCGCCGATATCCTGCAGATCACGCACCTCTTCGACCGCAGGCCGCGCGAGCTGTCGGGCGGTCAGCGCCAGCGCGTCGCGATGGGCCGCTCCATCGTGCGGCAACCGAAGGCGTTCCTGTTCGACGAGCCGCTGTCGAACCTCGATGCGCTGCTGCGCGCCGAGATGCGGGTCGAAATGAAGAAGCTGCACCAGAAGCTGGGCAATACGATCATCTACGTGACGCACGACCAGGTCGAGGCGATGACGCTTGCCGACCGGATCGTCGTGCTGCAAACGGGCAAGCTGATTCAATACGACACGCCGGACGGCATCTACAACCGGCCGGCCACGAAATTCGTCGCCGGCTTCACCGGTTCGCCGCCGATGAATTTTCTGCCGTGCCGCGTCGGCGCGGGCGGCCGCACGCTGCACGTGGCCGGCGCCGAGCTTCCTGTTCCGGCGATGCGCATAGCCGAGTGCGCACGCCACGCCGCAAAGGCGCTGACATTCGGAATGCGCCCCGAGCACATCGGCGCAGGCGCCGCAGCGGACCCTGCCAGTGTCGCGGTGCCCGGTGAGGTAATGCTGGTCGAGCCGCTCGGCTCGGACACGCTCGGCCTCGTCAAGCTCGGCATCGGCGCCGACGCCGGCGAGATGACGGGGCGCTTTTCGCCTGAAGCGGGACTGGTCGCCGGCGCGCCGCTGACCGTTTCGCTCGCAATGAATCGGTTCCATCTGTTCGATCCCGATACCGGCGTCGCGGTGCGCGGCGCGGATTGGTAATTGCTGGGTTTACTGAAGGAGGGGCAACATGAGCGCATGGAAAATCCTGCTGGCCGCCACGGTCGCCGTGGTCACGGCGGTCAATGCATCGGCGCAGCAGACGACGCTGCGCATATTCACCGGCGGCCAGCAACGGCCGGACGTGATGCGCAAGATCGCCGACGAATACCAGAAGCGCAATCCGAACGTGAAGGTGGAGGTCGAAGTCGGCGGCGCCACGTCGGAAGCGCAGCAGCAGTATCTGTCGACCGTGCTGACGTCGAAGGACGCAACGCTCGACGTGATCCTGATCGACGTGATCCGCCCGGCGCAATGGGCGGCGCAGGGCTGGGCCGAGCCGCTCGATGCGTATCTCGGCGCCGACAAGGCCAGGATCCTGCCGACCTACCTCAAGGCGTACGCCGATGCCAACCAGGTTGGCGGCAAGCTGATCGCGCTGCCGTATTTTGCCGATTCGCAGTTCCTCTACTACCGGAAAGACCTGCTCGACAAGTACAAGCGCCCGGTGCCGAAGAGCTGGGACGAGATGATGGAAACCGCGAAGATCGTCATGGACGGCGAGAAGAATCCCCAGCTGCAGGGCTTCTCCACGGCGGGCTCGCCGATCGAAGGCACGGTGTGCACGTACCTCGTGCCGTTGTGGGGGACGGGCAGCGACATCACGAAGGGCGGCAAGCTCAACCTCGATACGCCCGAAGCGCGGCAACCGTTCCAGTTGTATGGACGCATGAAGCAGGCCGGCGTGCTGCCGAAGAACATCGCCGAGATTCCGACCGATCGCATCCGCATCGATTTCCAGGGCGGCAACGTCCTGTTCGCGCAAAGCTGGGGCTATGTATGGAACCGCCTCGAGAACGACGCTGATTCGAAGGTGAAGGGCAAGGTCGGCGTCACGATCCTGCCGCACGACAAGGGCGGCAAGAGCGCGACGTGCATCGGGGGCTGGCAGCTCGCGGTCTCGGCGTTCTCGAAGAACAAGCAGGAGGCGGTGAAGTTCGTCCGCTACCTGTCGTCGCCGGAAGTGTCGAAGATGCAGGCGGTCATGGCGTCGCACCTGCCGGTGTTTCCGGAGGTCTACAAGGATCCCGAAGTGCTGAAGGCCAATCCGTGGTTCGCCGAGGCGTTGCCGGTGGTCGAGACCGCGAAGTCGCGGCCGGTATCGGCGCAATACCCGCAGGTGTCCGACGCCATCCGCAGCAACATGAATGCGTATCTCGCCGGTACCAAGACCACGGACGCGGCGTTGAGCGACATGAAGAGCCGGTTGGCGCCGTTGTATCGGTAGCGCCCTCATCCCAACCCTCTCCCGCGCAGCGGGAGAGGGAGGTCTCCGATGACCGAGGTGACGACACCCTTCACACCGCAGAATTCCGTCTCCCGCTCGCGGGAGCGGGGCAGGGTGACGGTGCGTACGCCATGAGCGACGCTCCCATCTCCACCGGCAAGGACCTCTCCGAGCGCGCGCTCGCCGCGGTGCTGCTCGCGCCGGCCGCGCTGCTGCTGCTCGTGATCGTCGTCTATCCGATCGCCACGCTGTTCTTTAGCAGCCTGCACACCGTCGACAACGCCAATCCGGCGGCGGGCGAGCAATGGGCGGGTCTTGCGAACTACACCCGCGCGTTCGACGACGACCGCTTCTGGCATTCGCTCGGGCAGACGGTCCTGTACATCGTCGTGACGGTGCCTGGCGCGCTGATCGTGGGCCTGGGCCTGGCGCTCCTTGCGAACCAGCCGTTCAGGGTGAAGTGGCCCGTGCGGCTCGGGCTGTTGCTGCCGTGGGCGCTGCCGCTCGTGTTCGCCGGACTCATCTTTCGCTGGTTCTTCGAGTACCAGACCGGCATCGTCAACGACGTGGTCGTCCGCCTCGGTGGCGAGCCGCTGCAGTGGCTGTCGAGCCCGACGCTCGCGACGGCCGCCGTCTGCATCGCCATCGTGTGGAAGTCGTCGTCGTTCATGGCGCTCATGCTGCTCGCGGGACTGCAGTCCATTCCGCGCTCACTGTACGAAGCCGCCGAAGTCGACGGCGCCACCGCGTGGCAGCAGTTCGTCGAGATCACGCTGCCGATGCTGCGCCCGGCGATTTTCGTCGCGCTGATCTTCCGCACGATCACCGCCATCCAGACTTTCGACATCCCGTACGCGATGACCGGCGGCGGTCCGGGCGAGGCGACGGAAACGCTCGCCATGTACATCCAGAAGACGACACTCGATTTCCTCGACTTCGGCTACGGGTCGGCGCTGGCGGCGCTGATGTTCGTGCTCTCGATGGTCGTCACGTCAGGGTACCTGCGTTACACGCGGCGCGGCCCTTCGCGACCGACATGAAGCTCGAGCGCAGGAGCATCGTGTGGCTGGCGGCGATCGTCGTTGCCGTCAACGGCTTCTTCCCCGCCGTCTGGATCTTGCTGACGTCGCTCAAGACCGAGACCGAGCTGATCATGAGCCCGATCACGTATTTGCCGACGGCGCCTACGCTCGCCAACTACCAGATCGCGTTCACCGCGCAGCCGATCCTGCGCTTCATGTGGAACAGCCTCGTCGTGGCCGGGTTGTCGACCGCGCTGTGCGTGTTCGTGAGCGCGCTGGCCGCCTACGCGCTCACCCGGCTGCGGATGCCGCACCGCAACCTCGTCATGTCGCTGCTGCTGGCGGTCGCGATGTTTCCTCTGATCTCGCTGATGGTGCCGCTGTTCAAGGTGATGCGCGAGCTCGGCCTGCTCAACACGTATCCGGCGCTGATCCTGCCCTATGCGGTGCTGTCGCTGCCCGTGTGCACGCTGGTGATGGCGAGCTTCTTCCAGGACATTCCGCCGGACCTCGAGGCGGCGGCGATGGTCGATGGCTGCTCGCGCGTCGGCGCGCTGTTCCGCGTAGTGATTCCGCTGTCGGCGCCGGGTGTGTTCACCGCGGCGATTCTCGCGTTCGTCAACGCGTGGGACGAGTTCCTGCTCGCGCTGACGATGATGAACCGCGTGTCGATGCGCACGCTGTCGGTGGGCATCACGCTCTACCAGGGCGAGTTCGCGTTTCCCTGGCCGCTCATCTCGGCCGCGCTCATCATCGCCATCGTCCCGATCTGCATCATCATCGCGGTGTTCCAGGAGCGCGTCGTGGGCGGGTTGACCAGCGGCGGCGTCAAGGGATAGCCCTCGCGCCTCGAATGAAAACCGCCGGGCTCACCGGGCTCGCGCAGAACGGTTCTGCGCGGCTCACGGCGTGAAGGATCCCGGAAAGACCCATAGCAGCAGCGCGGTCATCGCCACATAGCGGGCAAATTTGCCGATCGCCATGTACAGGACGCACGGCCAGAACGGCAGGCGCAGCCAGCCCGCGACCGCGCACAGCGGATCGCCGATCACCGGCAGCCACGACAGCAGGCAAGCGCGCGGGCCGAAGCGCTCGAGCCAGCGGAGTGCGCGCGGATGCGCGGCGTCATAGCGCGTGACGCGCTCGTAGACGCGCTCTGCGCCATAGCCCATCCACCAGGTCAACGCGCCGCCCAGCGTGTTGCCGGCGGTGCCGACCAGGATCGCCGGCCAGAACAGCTCCGGGTTCAGCTTGACGAGTCCGAAGACGGCCGGCTCGGAGCCCATGGGCAGCAGCGTCGCCGAGACGAACGCCACGACGAAAACCGTGCTGAGCCCATACTTCGGCAAGGCCAGCGCCGTCAGCAGCGGGGCGATCCAGGCATCCATGACCGCCATCATACGAAGCCGCGCCCGCGCAGTCAGGCCGGCGCGCGCTCGCTACGGTGGATCATCGCCGGCCGGAGCGTCCTCGAGCCATCGGCCGATCCAACGCGTCAACCGACGTATACGGGCGCGGGCTGCGTGAAGTACGCGTGCAGGATCTGATAGACCATCAGGTAGTTCTTCTGCTGGAAGCTCGCGTGCGAGACTCCCGCCATCACCGTGAACTGCTTGTCGGGATTCGGCAGCCGCTTGAAGAATTCGATGAGGTCGTCGAACGCGGCGATGCCGTCGTACTGGCCGCGCAGCACGAGGGTCGGCATCGTGATCAACGCGGGATCGACGACCGGCAGCTTCGAGCACATGTCGATGTACGTGCCGTTGGGCATCGAGTCGTCGAGCGCCAGGATCGCGTCGGCGAACGCATCGACCACGCGCCGTTCCGCGCAGTCCGGATGATCGCGCTCGAAAATCGAATACACGAAGGCCCGGTCGATCGGCCGGCGCTTGTTCGCGAGGAATTCCGGCAGCTTCTTGCGCCGCTGCGCGAGCGTGGGCGCGCCTTCGCCGGTCCACACGAACGCATCGAGCGCGAGCCGTGCAACGCGATCCGGATGCCGCTGCGCGAACAGCGCCGCACGCAAGGCGCCCGACGAGATGCCGTAGGCCATGAACCGGCGCGCGCCGCCCGCCTGCGCGATGTAATCGGTGGCCGCCGCGAGATCGTCGGCGCCGTTGCTGATGTCGCAGTAGATTTCGCGCTTCTTGTCGGAGCGCCCGTAACCCTCCATGTCGACGCACCAGCAGACAAACCCGCGCCGGGCGAACCAGTCCATGACCGAGGAATCGGGCCGGCCGGGCACGGTGAGGTCGAACGTCGGCTGCGACGCCATCGATGAGCCATGGACGAACAGCACGGCCGGCTTGCCCTGCGGCGAGCCGACGAACTTCTCCCACAGGAAGAGACGCACGTCGCCCTTGTGCGCCCAGTGCTCGACGCCGGTCACCGGCGCGTTCGTTGCAACGCTCGCTGCGCCGCTTTCATCAGGGGTCATATGTCAGTACCGTAGGGCCGCCCCAAGGGGCTGATCCGCCGCGGCCTCCTCGAAGGGACAATCCAATGCGTCGGCCGCCGTCCATGCTCGCAGACGCGCGCGCAGCACCTGGCCTGCGGCCCGCTCGCATGAACGGCTCCGGAGGCAGCGAGCAAAGTGAGCGTGGGGGTCATCCTAGTCCGCCTTGGCGCCGGTGTCCCGCACGACCTTCGCCCACTGGTCGCGCTCAGCCCGGAAAAAACGCGCGAACTCGGCCGGTGTCGAGCCGACGATCTCGATGCCCGCGTTCGCCATGTACGATTTGACCTCCTCGGTCGCGAGCACGGCCACCACGTCGCGATAAATCCTGTCGACGATCGGCGCCGGCGTGCCCTTGGGCGCCAACAGGCCCATCCACACATACGCTTCATAGCCGGGCAGCCCGGACTCGATCACCGTCGGCACATCGGGCAGCTGCGGCGAACGGGTGGCGCCCGTCACGGCGAGCGCGCGCAATTTGCCCGCCTTGATATGGCCGACCATGCCAGCGGTGCCGGGAATCGACACCGGCACCTGCCCGCCGAGGAGATCGGTGGTCGCCTGCCCGCTGCCCTTGTAGGGAACGTGGACCAGCTTCATCCCCGTCCTCGATGCGAGCAACGCCATGAACAGATGCTGGCCGCTGCCGTTGCCCGACGATGCATAGTCGACCTGCCCCGGGCGCTCCTTCACATACGCGACGAATTCGTTGAACGATCGCACCGGCAGCGCCGGATTCACGACCAGCACCCCCGGTTCGCGGCCGATGAGCGAGATCGGCGCGAAGTCCTCGACAGGATCGAAGGGGAGCTTCGTGTACAGCGACGCGCTGATCGCATTGGTCTGCGACGCGAGCAGAAGCGTATAGCCGTCGGGCGCGGATTTCGCCACGACCTCGGTGCCGATGGTCGCACCCGCACCAGGCTTGTTCTCGACGATGACGCCCACGCTCCAGCGCTTGGCGAGCTCCTGCGCGATGATGCGCATCGGACCGTCGACGGCGCCGCCGGGCGAAAAAGGCACGATGACCTTGACCGGCCGCGATGGATAATCCTGCGCGTGCAGCGCGCCGGGTGCGAGCGCGGCGCACGCGCATGCCACGGTGGCGAGTGCTACGGCGGCGCGGGTAGCGATCTCGTTCATCACGCAATGTTAACCCGGGCGCGCGGCCGATCGCATGGTCCGCGGAGGTTGGCCGGAAGGGCTCGCTATAATCGGCTTACACGAGGGGGCGCGTTGCACGTCCCCTCGTGCATTCCATGCGCCACATCCTCGTTGCCAAAGACTTCCGCGACGGATTCGTCGAGATGCTGCCCGCGTGCGTCGGCCTCGTTCCATTCGGTCTCGTGTGCGGGGTCGGCGCGGCGGCCGCCGGCGCCAACTGGCTCGGTTCCCTTGGCATGAGCGCGATCATCTTTTCCGGCGCGGCGCAAATCGTTGCCGCCCAGATGCTGGCAGCGGGCGCGCCGATCGCCGTGATCGTGCTGACGACCTTCGTGCTGGGACTGCGCCTGCTGATGTACAGCGCCGCCATCGCGCCGTACTTGAAGCCGCTGCCGCCGCGCTGGCAGAACGGCCTCGCGTTCCTGCTCTCCGACCAGGTGTTCGCCGCGGGGATCCGCCGCTTCCACGTCGGCGATGACCCGCATGGCGCGGCGCTGCATTTTCTCGGCTCTGGCATCGCGCTGTGGCTCGTCTGGCAACTCGCCTGCATGGCGGGATTCTTCGTTGGCAACCTGATCCCGTCCGCGTGGTCGCTCGAATTCGCCGTGCCGCTGTGCTTCATCGCGCTGGTCGCGCCGCTGTTTCGCGATGTCCCGTCGGTGCTGGCGGCGATCACCGCCGGCATCGCCGTGCTGGCGTTGAGCCACCTGCCGATGAAGCTCAACCTGATGGCCGCCGGCGTGCTGGGCATCGTCATCGGGACGCTGGCCGACCTTTTGAGGGAGCGATGGAAACCGCGCTGAAGCTGTGGACGGTGATCTTCGCGGTCGGCGCGCTCAATTACCTGTCGCGGCTGTCGTTCATCGCGCTTTTCGCGCGCCGGACCATGCCGCCGCTGCTGGCGCGCGCGCTCAGATACGTTCCCGCCGCGATGCTGACGGCGCTGATCCTGCCGATGGTCATCGATTGGCACGGGACGCCTGCTGACTTGGCTACCCCGCGCGTCGCCGCCGCGCTGATCGCGACCGCGGTGGCCTTCGCCACCCGCAGCACCCTCGGGACGCTCGGCGCCGGCATGGCGGCGTTGTGGCTGCTGCAATGGTCGTGCGCCTGCTAACATTATCGGCTCGTCAACGGTTTGCGGATCCCATCCATGCGCTTCGAAGGCACCGATACCTACGTCGCCACCGACGACTTGAAGCTCGCCGTCAATGCGGCGATCGTCCTCGAGCGGCCGTTGCTCATCAAGGGTGAGCCGGGCACCGGCAAGACGCTGCTCGCCGAGGAAGTCGCGCGGAGCCTGCGCCGGCCGCTCCTGCAGTGGCATATCAAGTCGACCACCAAGGCGCAGCAGGGCCTCTACGAATACGACGCGGTGTCGCGCCTGCGCGATTCGCAGCTGGGCGACGCGCACGTGGCCGATATCGCGCACTACATCAAGCACGGCGTGCTGTGGGAGGCGTTCGAGAGCGAGGTTCCGGCGGTCGTGCTGATCGACGAAATCGACAAGGCCGACATCGAATTCCCCAACGATCTGCTGCGCGAGCTCGACCGGATGGAGTTCTACGTCTACGAGACGCACCGGACGATCCAGGCCGCGCACCGGCCGCTCGTCGTCATCACGTCGAACAACGAGAAGGAATTGCCGGACGCGTTTCTGCGCCGCTGCTTCTTTCACTACATCCGCTTTCCCGACCGCGAAACGATGGAGCGGATCGTCGACGTTCACTATCCCGGGCTCAAGAAGGCGCTGCTGCGGGAAGCGCTCGAGGTGTTCTTCAACCTGCGTGAAGTACCGGGACTGAAGAAGAAGCCGTCGACGTCCGAGCTGCTCGACTGGCTGAAGCTGCTGCTCGCCGAGGACATTGCGCCGGAAGCGCTGCGCAGCCAGGACAGGAAGGCCTTCATTCCGCCGCTGCACGGCGCGCTGCTCAAGAACGAGCAGGACATGCACCTGTTCGAGCGCGTCGTGTTCATGGCGCGCGCGGGGAGATAAGCCCGTGGCCCAACGCTTCATCGAGCCGGTCACGCTCCGCGGCCGCGTGGCCACGCTCGAGCCCTTGGCGCGCGAGCACACGCCGGGGCTCGCGAAGGCCGCCGAGGATGGCGACCTGTGGCGGCTGTGGTACACGCACATCGCGGCGCCTGACAAGATGGACGAATACGTCGCGGCTGCGCTCGACATGCGCGAGCACCAGGAGGCGATGCCGTTCACGGTCCGCGACAACGCGACCGGAGACATTGTCGGCTGCACGCGTTTTTTCAACGTCGACGCGAAGAATCGCCGCCTCGAGATCGGCCACACGTGGTACGCGAGGCGCGCGCAGCGCACGCCGCTCAACACCGAATGCAAGCTGTTGCTGCTGACGCACGCGTTCGAGGCGCTTGCGTGCATCGCAGTGGAATTTCGCACGCACTGGTTCAACCATGCGTCGCGAACGGCGATCGCGAGGCTGGGCGCGAAGCAGGACGGCGTGCTGCGCAATCACCAATTGATGGCGGACGGCACGAAACGCGACACGGTCGTGTTCTCGATCATCGACAACGAATGGCCGGCCGTCCGGCAGCACTTGCGCTTCCAGCTCGAGAAGCCACGCTGAGGAATGGCCATGGGAATCCGCATCGACGTGCCCGCCGGCTTTCTGGCCGCGTTGCTGGCGGTGCTGCCGGGCATGACGGCGGCGCAGACCACGCCGTCGTTCGACTGTTCGCAGACGCCCGCGAGCACTGTCGAGCAACGGATCTGCCAGGACGAGAAACTGGCCACGCTCGATCGCGAGTTGGCCGGCGCATACGCGGCCGCGTCGGCCAAGGCTGGCCGTGCCGATGCGGCGGCGTTGCAGTCGGCGCAGCGGGCATTCATCAAGAGCCGCAACGACTGCTGGAAAGCGACCGACGTGCAGGACTGCGTCGAGAACGGCTACAAACGACGTATCGCTGAATTGCAGGCGCGCTATGGATTGGTGAAGGCGGTAGGGATGGGACGCTACCAGTGCCCGGGTCCGCCGGTACGGGAAGTCGTCGCGGAGTTCTTCGCCACCGATCCGCCGACCGCGATGATTCAATATGCCGGAGAAACGCAGCTCATGTTCGTCGCGCCGTCGGGCAGCGGGGCGCGCTACACCGGCGGCAATCGCCAGTTCTGGGAGCACCAGGGCGTCGCGCTGGTGTACTGGGCGACGGGTCCCCGCGCCCGCGAGATGCGCTGTCCCGGGCTGTAACGCGCGCGCTACGCGGGATAAAGTCCTCGCGTGCGCGCGAAAAGACGCGTCAATCCAAGGAGCGCGTCGAGATGCGGCGTCGCAATCGCGACGTGCCCGGCGATTTCGCGAACCACGGTCAGCAGCACGTCGATTTCGAGCGGCTTGCCGGCCTCGACATCCTGCAGCATCGAGGTCTTGAACACGCCCAGCTTGCGCGCCACGTCGATGCGCTCTTCACCTGACTGGGTGATGGGACAGCCGATGGCGGTGCCGACCGCCGCCGCTTCTTTCATCATGGCGAGGCAGTAGCCGCTGACCAGGTCGTCGCCGACGATGCGGTCGACCGTAGCCCCGGTGAATGCCGAAATGGGATTCATCGTCATGTTGCCCCACAGCTTGAACCAGATGTCCTGCTGGATGCGTTGCGATGCCGCGCATTCGAAGCCGGCGGCGGTGAGCTCGCCCGCGAGGCGCGCCGTGCGCGGCGAAATGCCGCCCGCCGGTTCTCCGATGATGAGACCGTTTCCCATGACGTGGGCGACAACGCCAGGTTCCGCGACCTTGCACGACGCATGCACGACCCCGCCGATGACGCGCGCGACCGGAATCGCCCTGGCGAGGGCCCCCTCGGGGTCGAGCGAGGCGAGCTTGAGCCCGGCGCACGAGCCCGGCATGCCGGAAAAGAACCACCATGGCACGCCATTCATAGCAGTGAGCACCAGCGTCCCGGTTCCAAGCAGCGGTGCAATGCGCGCCGCCACATCGGGCAGCCCCGGTCCCTTCACCGCGACGATCACGAGGTCTTGCGGTCCGAGCGCCGCCGGATCGTCGGATGCTGCCACCGGCACCTGAATTTCGCGATCGGCCAGACGCAAGCGCATGCCACGGGCCTTCAGCGCCGCCAACGTCGCACCGCGCGCCACGGCGCATAGCGCGTGGCCCTGCGCGCCAAGCCGCGCACCGAGAAAACCGCCGATGGCGCCGGCCCCGTAGATGCAGACTTTCATGAGGATGCGTCCGCTGGGAAAGAAAGAGGAACGACGTCGCGATCATCCGATGCCACGCGCACGTCGATCGTTAGCATAGTAGCGAATCAAGCGCAGACGCGCGACCGTCGCCGGTACAATGACGTTCCCGATCGCGCTTCGCGCCCGTCGATCATGCTGACCGGCTTTTTCCTGCACCTCAAAGCGCACAAGCTGCCTGTCTCCACGCGGGAGCTGTTGACGCTGCTCGAGGCACTCGAAAAGCGCGTCGTTTCGTCGTCGCTCGACGACTTCTACACGTTGTCGCGCGCCTGCTTCGTCAAGGACGAGCAGCTCTTCGACCGCTTCGATCTGGCCTTCGGCTCCTATTTCAAAGGCGTGGATACGATTTTCGACATTCGCGCCGAGATCCCGGAAGAGTGGCTGAAGAAGGAGTTCCAGCGGTACCTGTCCGACGAGGACAAGAAGCTCGTCGCAGCGATGGGGGGCTGGGACAAGCTGATGGAGACGTTGAAGCAGCGCCTCCTGGAGCAGCGCGCCCGCCACCAGGGCGGCTCGAAGTGGGTCGGCACCGGCGGGACCAGTCCCTTCGGCGCCTACGGCTACAACCCCGAGGGCGTACGGATCGGACAGGAGAACGGAGGATCGCGGAGCGCCGTCAAAGTCTGGGACGAGCGCTCGTTCCGCAACCTCGACGGCGACGTCGAGCTCAACACGCGCAACATCAAGGTCGCGCTGCGCCGGTTGCGTCGCTTCGCACGCGAAGGCGTGCCCGAGGAGCTCGACCTCGACGGCACCATCGAGGGGACGGCCCGCAACGCGGGATGGCTCGATTTGAAGCTGCAGCCCGAGCGGCGCAATCGAGTCAAGGTGCTGCTGTTCCTCGATGTCGGCGGGTCGATGGATCCGCATGTGCGCATCTGCGAGGAGCTGTTCTCTGCGGCGAAGGCGGAGTTTCGCCATCTCGAGTCCTTCTACTTTCACAACTGCGTATACGACCACGTGTGGCGCGACAATGGCCGGCGCCGCAACGAGCGCTTCGCCACACTCGACCTCATTCACACCTACGGGCCCGACTGGAAAGTGATCTTCGTCGGCGACGCCGCGATGAGTCCGTACGAGCTCGTCCAGGCGGGCGGCAGCGTCGAGTACATGAACGACGAGCCGGGCATTGTCTGGCTGACGCGGATCTTCGACCACTTCCGGCGCGTCGCCTGGTGGAACCCGGAGCCGGAGCGTTCCTGGGAGTACACGCGCTCGACGCAGATCGTGCTGCAAAAACTGGGGCCCCGCATGTTCCCGCTGACGCTGTCGGGAATTGGCAAAGGCATCGATGCGTTGCGGCACTGAAGTGCCGCTTGTTCAACTCCGCCAACGAGTGACACCCGCGTTGATCCGCTGCCGCAGGCCAGCATGGGCCGCCTTCCTGCTCGCAACGCTGCCGTGGCTGGCCGCGTGCGTATCGCTGACCGAGGATCCGCGCGCGTTGACTTACGAGCCGGCGGGCATCAAGGTCCAAACGTTGAACTGCGCCGCTGCCGCCACGGCGGCGCGTTCTTCCGGAACGAGCCCGAGCGTCCCCGACGCCGACGCGCTCGATCCGGCCGCCATCCGGATCCTGTTGTGGAACATTCACAAGGAAGGCGACGCCGGCTGGCAAGAGGACCTTGCGCGACTGGCCAACGGCAACGACGTCCTGCTCCTGCAGGAGGTCACGCTGCTGGATCCGCTCCAGGAGGTTCTGCGCGGTGCCGGGCTGCGCTGGATCCTCGCCAGCTCGTTCATCTACGAGGACAACGACATCGGGGTGCTGACGGCGACCCGCGTAGCACCGGTGGCGAACTGCACGCTGCGGGTGGTGGAGCCGCTGATCCGCATTCCGAAATCGGCGGTGATCAGCTGGCTGCGGCTTCGCGGCATCACGCAAACGGTCGCCATTACCAACGTGCACGCGATCAACTTTACGCTGACGCTGAACGCGTATCAGGCGCAACTCACGGCGGTTCGCGACGTGCTGGCCGAACATCGAGGGCCGATCGTGCTGGCCGGGGATTTCAATACCTGGTCCGCGCAGCGCTTCGCGGCCGTGCGCAAAGTCGCGGCCGACCTGGGCCTCGTCGAAGTCACCTATGCCGACGATCGCCGGGCGCTGTTTGTCGGCAGGCAAGCGGATCATGTGTTCGTTCGCGGATTGGATATCGTCGGGTCCAGGGCGACTCCGGTGACATCGTCCGATCACAACCCGATCGAGGTCGTCTTGCGGTTGCCGCGCTAGTCCCGCACTGCCCGTCGCGGACCGGATGCGAGTCCGCTACAATCCGGCATCCGGTTGAAACTTGCGGCGCGCGCCAAAAGTGCGCGCCGCCTTTGCATTGGCGGCCACCATGTTCGCATTCTTCGAAACGCGCATCCGACCTACCCTGCTGCCGCGCGCCGCGCCGCCGCCGGGATTGATCGCCTTTTACTGGCACTTCATTCGCCAGACCCGCGGCCTCTATGCCGCAATGTTCGCCACGGGCCTCGCGGTGGCGCTGATCGACACGCTGATTCCCGTATTCATCGGCAAGCTGGTGACGCTGATGCAGGCCGTCGATCGCACCGCCGCGTTCTCCGCCGCGCTGCCCATGCTGGTGGGCATGGCGCTGATCGTGCTTATCGGGCGGCCAATCACGCTGCTGGCCGACAGCCTGGTGCGCAACAACGCCGTGGTGCCGGGCGTGACCAGCCTGATCCGCTGGCAGAGTCACTGGCATGTGGTGAGGCAGAGCTGGCCGTTCTTCCAGAACGACTTCGCGGGCCGCATCGCCAACCGCGTGATGCAGACCAGCAACGCGTTGCGCGAGTGCGTCGTGTCGAGCATTCGCGCCATCTGGTATATCGCGATCTACGGGCTCAGCGCACTCGTGCTGATGGCCATCGCCGACTGGCGGCTCGCGATTCCGACGGCGCTGTGGTTCGCAGGCTATGTATTTTTCCTGCGGCATTTCGTGCCGCGGATGCGCGATCTCGCGAAGACCAGCTCGGAGCTGCGGTCGCTGGTGATGGGGCGTGTCGTGGACAGCTACACGAATATCCTCACGGTGAAGCTCTTCGCGCGGGCACGCGACGAAGACGCCTACGTGCGCGAAGTGATCGACGATCACACGGGCGCCATCGCCGCCCACATGCGGCTCATTACGCGCTTCATGGCTACGCTGTCGACGATGAATGCCCTGCTGCTTACGAGCACCGCCGGCATCGGCATCACGCTATGGGGACAGGGGCAGCTCAGCGCGGGCGTGGTGGCTACCGCGCTGCCCCTGGCATGGCAGATCGCCAACGTCGCCGGCTGGGTGAGCTGGGAAGTGACTGGAATCTTCGAGAACATCGGTGTCGTGCAGGAAGGCATGGAGACGATTGCCGTTGCGCACGCGCTGGTCGACCGTCCCGGCGCGCGCGAGCTTGCTGTTCCGCGCGGGGAGATTCGCTTCGAGCATGTGACGTTCACGTATGGACGGACCGACGGCAAGCGCGTGCTCGACGATCTGAACCTCGTCGTCCGGCCCGGCGAACGCGTGGGGCTGGTCGGCCGCTCCGGCGCGGGCAAGTCCACGCTCGTCAACCTGCTGCTGCGCTTTCATGAGCTCGAGCAGGGCAGCATTCGCATCGATGGCCAGGACATCAGCCACGTCACGCAGGAGAGCCTCCGCGCCGCGATCGGCATGGTCACTCAGGACACGTCGCTGCTGCACCGGTCGATTGCCGCGAACATCGGCTACGGTCGCCCGGGCGCCAGCGCCGCGGTCATCGAGGCCGCGGCGCGCAAGGCGCAGGCGCACGAGTTCATCATGGATCTCCAGGACTGGAAGCGGCGCACCGGATACGAGGCACACGTGGGCGAGCGCGGGGTGAAGCTCTCGGGCGGCCAGCGGCAACGGATCGCGATCGCGCGCGTCGTGCTCAAGGATGCGCCGATCCTGGTGCTCGACGAGGCTACGTCGGCGCTGGACAGCGAAGTGGAGCTCGCGATTCAGGACCAGCTGCTTGGCCTGATGGAAGGCAAGACGGTAATCGCGATTGCCCATCGCCTGTCGACCATCGCGCGGATGGATCGCCTGATCGTGCTGGAGCAGGGCCGGATCGTCGAGCAAGGCACGCACGCGGAGCTGCTGCGGTTGAACGGCCACTACGCAATGCTTTGGAAGCACCAGTCGGGTGGTTTCCTGCCGCACGACGTGCCGTACGCGGTGGCCAACGAAGTGGCGCAGGAGGATTCGCCGGTATTGGAGGACGGCCCCGTAGACGACATGCGTGCCGCCGAGCAGCCCGAACCCAATACTAACGACGAGCCGATGCCGACGAGGGCCTGAAGCTCACCGGGATGCGCAACAGCAGCGGGGCAATCGATGCTCACCCTTCGCACCCACGCGATCATCTGCGGCGCGCTGCTGGCGGCGCTCGTCGGCATCGCCGTCGGAGGCAACGCGCTCGAGTCGGCGGGCGTCGCGCCGCTGTCAGGGGCGAGCCGCTGCGTTGCGGTGATGCTGTTCTTCGGCCTGTTCATCGCCTTCGGTTTGTCCGCGATTCCGGTCATGGTCATGCTGGTCGTGCGGGCGCAGGTGAAGGCGGGCAATCAGGACGTGCCGGCGATCGCCGCCGTCACCCGCCGGCAGAACGTCATCATCTGGTCGCTGTGGGCGCTGATCGTTGCAGGTCTTTGCGTGGCCATTCCGGCGATGACCATGAGCGGCGCGTTCGAATAGCACGGTCCAAAAAAAGAAGGCCGCAGGATCCTCCCGCGGCCTTCGGCTGCGCGTGCTACCGGAGTTTGGACGGCCGGCTACATCACACGCTGCTACCGGAACTTCTTACGATATCTTCACCGGAACGAAAATCTGCCGACCCTGACGCTCGATCAGCAGCGCGACGGTCTTGCCGGCCTTGTCGACCTGCGACTTGAGCTCGTCCATCGTGGTCACCTTGTGCGGACCCACGCCGACGATCAGGTCGCCCGGTTGCACACCGGCCCTCGCCGCCGCGCCCCCCGCCTTCTCGACCACCAGCCCCGTCTTGCCGCTCGCCTTCTGCTCTTCCGGCGTCAGCGGGCGCACGGCCACGCCGAGCTTGCCCTTGGCTTCCGCATCGTCCGAGGCCTTCGCGATCTTGCCGTCGTCAAGCGTGCCGACCGTTGCCGTGAGCTCCACCGGCTTGCCGTCACGCCACACTTCGATGGCGACCTTCGTGCCCGGCGCCGTGTTGCCGATGCGGGCAGTGACGTCGGTGCTGTCGGTCATCGCGACCCCGTCGATCTTGCGGATCACGTCGCCGGACTTGAAGCCTGCCTTCGTGGCCGGGCTGTCCTTCTCCACGCTGCCGACGAGCGCGCCGTTCGAGTCGGGCAGACCGAAGCTGCGGGCCAGCGCCTGATCCATCCCCTGGATGCCGATGCCGAGGCGGCCATGCTCGACCTTGCCGGTGGTCTTCAATTGATCGGCGACCTTTGCGGCAACGTCCGCCGGAATCGCGAACGACAGCCCCATGTAGCCGCCGGAGCGGCTGTAGATCTGCGAGTTGACTCCGACCACCTGGCCGACGGTATTGAGCAGCGGTCCACCGGAGTTGCCAGGATTGACGGCGACGTCGGTCTGGATGAACGGCACCATCTGTCCGTTCGGCAGCGCGCGATGCACGCCGCTCACGACCCCCGCGGACACGCTGTTCTCGAAGCCGAACGGCGAACCGATCGCGATCACCCACTCGCCGCGCTTGACGGCGGGCTTGGCGTTCAGGTCGAGCGCAGGCAGATTCTTGGCGTCGATCTTGATGAGGGCGATGTCGGTGCGCTTGTCGGTGCCGATGACCTTGGCCGTGAATTCGCGGCGATCGGTCAGCTTGACGGTCACTTCGCTCGCGCCGTCGACGACGTGCGCATTGGTGACGATGTAGCCGTCCGGACTCACGATGAAGCCGGAGCCCATGCCTTGCGACGGTTGCTGAGGCTGCATGCCCGGCCCATTCGGAATGCCGCCGAAGCGCTTGAAGAATTCGTAGTACGGGCTGTCTTCGTCCAGGTCCTCGAGGTTGACGCCCTTGGCCCTGGCTTGGATGGTGCTGATGTTGACGACGGCGGCGCCGGTGCGATCGACCAGCGCAGTAAAGTCGGGAAGATTGGCCGCGGCGGTCGGCGCCACGGCCTGCGCCGCAACGGGAGTTGCGGCAATGGCAGCCGACGCATCGCCGACGGGCGAAGTGTTGGCATGGTTGTAGAACGTCGCACCACCGCCGATGAGGCCAGCGGCGATCAGCGCGTAGGTGACTTTTGAGAGTTGCATCGTGACTCCTCTTGAGGAAGTGGCCCGTGACCGGACCCACACGATGCAATGTAGGTACGTCCGCTTAACCGCACCTTAAGGGAGCGTGACCAAATTACCGGCGCCCGCTTCGCGGGGCGCGCAATTTGGTCCCGAAGGCAGTCAGCACGAAAAGCTTCGGGCGGCCGCGCGCTTTTCGTGTAGAAAAGGCAGGAAGCGCGCCGATCGCGGTCGGCTTCGCCGAGGCTCGGTAGCGCGCGTATGCGCATTGAAAGCCTCAAAGAACGCATGCGCTCGTCGAAGGCTGTCAGTGCGCATGCGCGTTACTGAACGGCCGCGCAGCGGCTTATGATCGACGCGCTTCGTGCCGTTTCCGGGGGAAAGCGCGCGGCCGCCCGAAGCTTTCCCCTCTAACTTCACCGGACTCAAATCTCGTGTTGGATTTCTTCACGAGATTTGAGTACGAGACTTGGTCACGTCGGGCTGCACATGCTCACCCCGACCCCGTATCCCTCGGGAATCCACCCCTTTACCAAGATCATCGCTGCCCGCGTGCCGAGATCGGTCGTGAAGCGGTGGTTGGGCGCGGCGCCTTGCCCGTTGTTGTACAGCCGATACACGGGCCGCGTCCCCGCCGGGCAATTCCCTGCGAGGTCGGGCATCGGCACGTTGAACACGACGGCCTCGAACTGCCAATTCGGGTTCTGCCTGACCGTCGCGCATTCGCTCGCCAAGGCCGTGTAGAAATGCGAGCTCTTCGGCGCGAACGACGTGCTGAAGAAGCGGCATACGCCGGAGCTGGCAGCGGGGGCGTCGGAATACACGTTGAACGACTGGCCGGTACGCGCCCAGCCAACGAACGTGCCGTTGTCGAGCTTCGTGATCTCGTCGGCGATGTTCGTGACGAAGTAATGATCGAACGCCGCGTGGTAGTACTCGATCACCGGCGATTTCACGCCGGGATCCGCCACGATCTTGAAGCTCTCGACGACGCCGGCGTTGTCATCTGAAAAGCTGTCGGGCGCGACCGCGCCGATCCCGGCGCCGCGTTTGGCGAAGCCCTGCAGGCACAAATCGCGGTCCTGCGGGTCCTGCGCCTGCATCACGGCGAGCAGCGCATCGCGTGCCGTGACGAACGTCGGGTCGTTCGGGGTCATCTTGAAGGCGCCGACCAGGTACCGCTTCATCCGGTCCTGCGCCTGCCCGAACGTCAGTCGTCCGCTGTCATTGAGCAAATTGCTGTAGCACTCCCACAGCATCGACGTCCAGACTTCGCCGGTGTTGTGGACCTCCGAGTTGAGGCTGCTCGAGCTGCGCAACGACGGCGCCGGCGAAGTCGGCAGCGGAACGCCGTCAGCGATGTGCTTGAACGTGAGCGGATTCCTGGTCAGGTCGCGCGAGTACGGATAGCGGCGAATGCCGTAGTAGTACGCGTTGTTGAGGGTATCCGGTGCAAAATCGGGCCCGCTCAGTGGATAGGCGGTTACCGGGTAGGCGCCATTGAAGTTCGCGTTGGCCGCCAGTGCGCGGTCGGACTCCTTCACGAGCAGGAGCAGCGCATTGAAGTCGGACCAGCCCTCGCCCAGGCCGCCCGCCTGGTTGGCATTCAACCCATTGGAGTTGCCGATCAGCCGGTTGCTCAGGTAGTGGCCCCATTCGTGCGCGATCAACGTATTGTCGAGCGCGCCGTCGCGTTGGGCGGCGGGGAGCCGCGCCATCCGCAGCGTGACGGTCGAGGGCGCGGCGAGCGCCGCCTTGATCGCGCTGCCGTCGGCGAGCGACACGGAAACGACCGGGATCGCGATCGTCGCATCGGATCCCGCCATGCCCGGCGCGCCCGGCGCAACATTGTTCAGGATCAGGACGCCGATCGCGCCTGCGTTCTGCGCATTCTTTGCCTTTTCGACGAACAGGCACACGCCGCGATCGATCACGGCAATCTTGCCGGCGACGGCGGCCGCGTTGGTGAACGCCGTGCATCCATCCGTGGTAGTGGGGCCGGTCATGTTCGCCGCATCGAGTGCCTGCACGAGATCGCCCGCGAGATCGAAGGCCTGCGGCCCGAAATCGGCGACGCCCGATTGTTTTGCGCCGGCAATCGACGCCGGCGCATTGACCTTGACGAGCGCGACGGAGCTGCTCCAGAGAAACTGGCGCATCCGCGGCCGCTGGCCGTCGGCGGGTGTGGACATGTTGGCGTTGTTCGCGCCGGTGAAGTCCTGCGCCTCGGCGTAGATGCTGTCGAGGGCGATGCCGCCGCGACCGAAGTTGCTGTTCTGGGCGTTGCCCGCGGCCTCGTCGAAGCCCGCGTCGTAGTACCAGTCGTGCAAGTAGTTGATCGTGTAGAACAGGTTGGTCACCGTGGCCATCACCTGCGCGCGGCTCGCCAGCGGCGCCCGGTTCGTGTCGTAGACGTAGTCGAACGTGTTGGCCGCGTTGGTGCAGGCGTGAAAATCGCCATCGATCGGCAGCGCCACGTTGCATTCGTCGCTGGCCGGCGGATCGAAATTGTCGGGAGCAAAGGAATTGGAGAACGCGTCGACGTTGTTGCCGGCGGTCCTCTGCGCACCCGGGAGCAACCACGGATCGTTCCTGCTGAACGGCAGGTTCTGCAAGGTGATCAGATTGGGCGCAACCAGTGGCGCTGGATAACCATCGGGCGTTCCCGTGGGATGCGGAAATCCGTTGCGGCCGGCCGGATTCGCCAGCGGCAGGTTGGCGTCCGAAGACTCGGCATACACGCGATAGGAAAAAGCGACGTCGGACGTCTGGTTGTGACGGAACAATATCGTTGCGTCCGTCGCGGAGACGACATACGCGTAGTAATCGATGCCGTGCGGCCAGTTGCCGTCGCGCATCTGAACTTCGACGTAGTACGCGGCGATGAGGCCGGCCGGCAGCCGGAACCATACGCGTTTGACGCGTGCGGTCTCCATGAGCGCGGAACCGTCGCTGCTCGCGATGCCTTGCGGCAATGCGAGCAATGCATAGCCGCCATGGTCGCCGCTGTTCTGCAAATCGCCGGCAACCGCCGCCGGGAAGCCGTAATCGGCCAGCGCCGTGGCGACCGCCTGCTGCGCCGTCCTCGTGAATACCTGCGCGCTCTTGCGCTGGTTCGCGGGCGTGCCCATGACGAATCCGCCGACGGCGACCAGGCCGCCGCGCTTGTCGAGCAGCACGTTGGCCTGCTCGCGGAATACCTCGATGCCATCGATCTGGTTGCGGAACCGGACGATCGCGGCGCCATTCGGAAACCGCTGCAGGTTGTGCATCAGCAGCGCATCGACTTCGGAAGGTGCGATCTGGTAGAGGTCCGCGACGTCGCGCAAGTACGCGCGCGCCGTCCCCTCTTCATCCAGCGACGTCTTGGCGGAGGCGGCACGCTGCATTGCGGTAAGGGTTGCGGCCGCCGTCGTGCCCCAGAGGAAAGTCGGCACGCCGAACCGCGCATCGATCTGAAGCGCCGCGTCGTTCGCGCGCGCCGTGCTCAATGGCGCGCTGCGTGCGGCCGGGCCCAACGCGGACGCCGTGGCCAGTGCATCGATCGCGGGCAGCGTGCGGGCGCTCGCCGGCAACGCGTGGGTGGCTGTCAAGGCGAGCGCGATCAGCAGGCCGCTGCGCGTGCAGATGTTACCAATCCTCATTTTCCTGTCAGCCTCTGGAAACGGATTCGCACGCGAACTGCGCGGGCAAAAGGTCGCCATTGTAAGTTACGCGTCGGCTGCACGGGGAAAGCGCACGCGGACCGCAAGTCCGGCGCCGCCGGGGCCGTCCTCCAGGGCCACGATGGCGCCATGCGCATCGGCAATGCGGCGGACGATCGACAGACCGAGGCCGCTGCCGGTAGGAACGGCCGGATCGTCGTCGGGTGCGCCGCGATGAAAGCGCTCGAATACGCGCTCGCGCTCGAGTTCTGGAATGCCCGGTCCCGTGTCTGCGACCGACAGCACGGCGTGGCCGTCCGCATCGTCGACGGCGACGTCGATGCGACCCCCTTTCGGCGTGTAACGCAGCGCATTGTCGAGCAGGTTCGCGAGCAGCGTGGCGAGACTCGCAGGATCGCCGCGGATCGCGACGTCAGCGGCGCGCGTGAGGCCAAGGTCGATGCGCTTTTCCATGGCGAGCGGCGCCCGCGCGACGATCGCGTCCTTCGCCAGCGACGGAAGGTCCACCGGCGCAAAGCTGCGCGCAGGCGCTTCGGGTTCGAGCCGCGCCATCGTCAACAGTTGCTCGACCAGCCGGGTGGCGCGATCGACACCTGCTTTCAATTCCGCGAACGCAGCGGCCTGCGTCGCGGGGGCCTCCGTGCGCTCGGCGAGCTCGACCTGCAGCTTCAAGGCCGCAAGGGGCGTGCGAAGCTCGTGCGCCGCATCGGCCGTGAAGCGGCGCTGCGCGGACAGCGCTTCATCGAGGCGCGCCAACAGCGCGTTGAGACTGCCGGCAAGCGGCTTCAGCTCCCGTGGCAGGCCACTTTCGGCGAGCGGTGCCATCGCGTCGGGGCGCCGCTTGGCGACCGCGCGCGACATCGTCTCGAGCGGCTTCAAGCCCCTGCCGACCGCATACCAGATCAGCACGCCGAGGAAGGGAATCAGCCCGGCGAGCGGCAGCAGCGTGCGCAGCGCCGTCTGCGCGGCGATTTCGCGCCGCTCGTCGAGCGCATGCGCGACCTGCAGCGCATGGCTGCCGGCGACATGCGTGAAGACGCGCCATTCGCGGCCATTTTGAACGACCGTCGAATAGCCTTCCTGCACGGGAACGGGCAGGCCGGCGCCGGGCTGCGACCAATAGACGAGCACGCCGTCGTGATCCCAGATCTGCGTGACGAGTTGGGAAACGCCTCCTGGCTGCCGCCCGTCGGGCGCCGCCAGCGAAGGCTGCCGGCCGCGAAGCAGATCGTCGATGCGGGTCGAATAGGCGAGCTGCTTCAACTGCAGATCGAAGAGGTCGCCGATCTCGCGCTTCGTCTCGACATACGTCAGCACGGTCGCGAGCACGGCAACCGTGGCCAGGCCGAGCAGCAGCCAGACGAGGAGCGTGCGACGGATCGACGTCATTAGCGCAAAACTCCCGTCGTCCGCGCGCGGGCGCCCCAGCGGCGTTTGCACGAAAGACGCTGGATTCCCGCGCTCGCGGGAATGACGGTGGTGGCATTGACGCGCCTCGCAGTGCCGCGGCGTCCCACGACACCACTGGATACCGACACAGCAGGTGTCATGCCCTGGCGATCACGTAGCCGACGCCGCGGATCGTGCGGATCGCGTCGGCACCCAGCTTCTTGCGCAGGTTGTGGACGTGGACTTCGACGGTGTTGCTCTCCACTTCCTCGCCCCAGCCGTAGAGGCGTTCCTCGAGCTGCGATTTGGAAAGCGCGGTACCCGGGCGCTCGAGCAGCGCGGCCAGCAGCGCGAATTCGCGCGTGGACACGTCGACCAGCGCACCGTTGCGGGTCACGGTCCGCGCGGCTGGATCGAGCGCCAGGTCGCCGTTGCGCAGCACGTTGTCCTCCCGTGCAACATCGCGCCGCAACAGCGCGCGCATCCGCGCACCCAGCTCGTCGAGGCTGAACGGCTTGACCAGGTAGTCGTCGGCGCCGGCGTCGAGGCCCGCCACCCGATCGGCGACCGCATCGCGCGCCGTCACGATCAGGACGCGTACCTTGTTGCCGGCGCGGCGGATTTCCTTCAGCAAGTCGAGGCCGCTTTTGCGCGGCAGCCCGAGATCCAGCAAGACCAGCCCGTACGCGCCATCGGCGGTGTCGAGCGCGAGCTTTGCGGACTGACCATCCTTCACCCAGTCGACCGTATAGCGCTCTTGCTGCAATGCAGCATGCAGTGTCTTGCCAATCATGGGGTCGTCTTCGACTAGAAGGATGCGCATGGGACCGGCGATATGCTTTTCGGGCGGTCCATTCTAGCTGCCGCCCGCTTAACGAAGCCTTATGTTGACGAGTTCGTGCATCCGGACCGCGGGTCGCGCCGTATATCGAAAACGATCGCGAACACCGCGGTCCGATGATCCACCACCGGAGGCATTCCATGACTGCATACCGCAAGCAACCCTTGTTCCGCCGTGCCGCCGCATCGGTGCTGGTGGCCGCCGCACTGGCCGCCGCGTGGGCGGGCCCATCGGTGGCGTCGAGCCACCGCGAGGGCCCCTACATCGCGACCCAGCCCCAGGTCGATGGCACCGATTTCTACATGTTCAGAAGCTACGAACCCGGCCGAGAGGCGTATGTGACGCTGGTCGCCAACTACGTGCCGCTGCAGGACCCGTACGGCGGTCCCAACTACTTCAAGCTCGATCCCAACGCCGTCTACGAGATCCACGTCACCAACGACGGCGGCGCCGTCGAGAACATCACGTTCCAGTTCAGGTTCCAGACCACCAACGACGACAACAAATTCAACGTCGGCGGCAAGATGGTGTCGATCCCGATCGTGCAAAACGGCAGCGCCGATGTCGCGACCACCAATTCATCCGCGCTCAATGTCCACGAGAAATACACGCTCTCGATCATCCGCGGCCCGCGCCGCGCGAGCGCTCCGCAGCCGATCACCAACCTGACGCAGGGCGGGACTTCGTTCGACAAGCCGGTCGACTATATCGGCACCAAGACCATCAGCAGCTATATCGCCTACGCGAACAAGCACATCTACGACATCCAGGTGCCCGGTTGCGGCACGGGCCGCGTGTTCGTCGGCCAGCGCAAGGATCCGTTCGTCGTCAATCTCGGCGAGACGTTCGACCTCGTGAACATCAAGTATCCGGCGGTGGAATTGAACGCGCTCGCCGAATTCGCCACCGTCGACTCGCTGGCCGATGCGAACGTGACCTCGCTGATCCTGGAAATGCCGATCACTTGCCTGACCGAAGGCAAGGGCACGATCATCGGCGCGTGGACGACGGCCAGCGTGCCCGCGACGCGCACGATGAGCGCAACGCCGGGCAGCGGCCTGGATCCGACCGCGCAAGCCGGCAACCTCGTGCAGGTGTCGCGCCTTGGCATGCCGCTCGTCAACGAGGTCGTGATCGGCTTGAAGGACAAGAACAAGTTCAACGCCAGCGAGCCGAAGGACGACGCGCAGTTCGCCGATTACGTAACCAATCCGACGTTGCCGATGCTGCTCGAAGTGCTGTTCGGCGGAGCGGGTGTCAAGGCGCCGACCAACTTCCCGCGCACCGACCTGGTGGCCGCGTTCCTCACCGGTGTCACCGGCCTCAACCAGCCGGCTAACGTCGTGGGGTCCGAGCAGTTGCGGCTCAACACGGCCATCGCGCCGACGGCGGGCGCTGCGCAGAACCGCCTGGGCGTGCTGGGTGGCGACAACGCGGGATTTCCGAACGGTCGCCGGCCGGGCGACGACGTCGTCGACATCGAGCTGCGCGTCGCGATGGGGGTCTTGTGCACGATCACCGGCGTGAATACCGCGGTCGGCTGCAAGGCCGCGGACGCGCCGGCGGGAGCGCTCAAGTACACTGACGGCGCGTACATCAGCTCGGCATTCTTCGCGAATCAGTTCCCGTACCTGCGCGCGCCGTTGAAGGGTTCGCCCAACGACGACAACGCGATCAAGCGGGCCGCTCCGTAATAGCGTATCGACGCGGCCCCGGGCGTTCCCCGGGGCCGTTTTTTTTGGGAAGGGCGAAGATGCGACGCGCGGCGACAGCAGTTCTCGCGCTCACGCTGTACGGATTCGCGGTGGCCGCGCCGTTCGTGCCGGCTGACGACGCGCAGGTGCTCGAGCGTCTCCCCGATCGCTCGGCGCCGCAATACCGCGACCTCAAGCGGCTGCAGGCGAGCGCGGCGGCTGCGCCCGACGACGCCGCCAGCGCCGTCGCGCTGGCCGATGCCTACTACCGGATCTCGCGCAGCGAGGGCGATCCGCGTTACCTGGGCTATGCGCAGGCGGCGCTCGCGCCGTGGTGGAAGAATCCGGAGGCGCCCACCGCCGTCCTGGTCACGCGCGCAACGATTCTGCAGAGCAATCACGAGTTCGATCGCGCACTCGCCGATCTCACCAAGGCCATCGCGCGCGAGCCGCGGAACGGCCGTGCGCTGCTCGTCCGTTCCACGGTGCTGACCGTGCAGGGCAAATATGCGGAGGCGCGCGCCGATTGCCCGAAGCTTTACGGCCTCGTGCCCGAGTTCTACGTCTTCGCGTGCACGGCGGGAATCGACAGCCTCAACGGCAGGGCGGGACCGGCGGCAGCGACGCTCGACCGCGCGCTGTCGAGCGTGCCCGCGACGGACAACGCGGCCCGCGCATGGGGCGAGTCATTGCTGGGCGAAATCGCGCAGCGCCGCGGCGACGCGAGCGCAGCGACGCACTTCCAGGCGGCATTGGCCGCCGACCCGCGCGACCTTTACACGCTGGGCGCGTACAGCGACTGGCTGCTCGACCATCGACGCGCGGCGGAGGTGATCCCGCTGGTGCAGAGCGAAACGCGGGTCGACGCACTGCTGCTGCGGCTGGCGCTCGCGCAAAAGGCGCTGCAACGGCCGGAAGCGAACGCGACCATCGCGACGTTGCGCGCGCGCTTCGATGCGAGCCGCGCACGCGGCGATGTCGTGCACCGCCGCGAGGAGTCGCGCTTTCAATTACAGCTGAACGGCGACGCGCAGTCCGCGCTGCGGCTGGCCCGCGATAACTGGGCGGTGCAGCGCGAGCCGGCGGACCTGCGCGTCCTCGCCGAAGCCGCGGCGGCGACCGGCGATTCGGGCGCGCAGGAGATTGTCCGGCAGTGGCTCGCGCAAACCGGGCTCGAATATGCGGAGGTGGCGGCCATGGTCGGCGCGGGCGGAGGCGGCCGCAAATGATGCGCCGCGCATTGGCGCTGCTGGCGTTCGCCGCTCTGTTGGCGTCCGGCGCCGCGCTGGCGCACAAGCCATCGGACAGCTATCTCACGCTTGCCGTGGACGGCGAAACCGTTACCGGGCAGTGGGATATCGCGCTGCGCGATCTCGATTTCGCGCTTGGCCTCGATGGCAACCAGGACGGCGCGATCACGTGGGGCGAGGTCAAGGCGAAGCACCGCGAGATCGCGGCGTATGCGCTGTCGCGCCTGACGCTCGGATCCGCCGATGCCCGCTGCACGCCGGTGTTGCGCGAGCAGCTCATCGACAACCACAGCGACGGCGCCTATGCGGTGCTGCGCTTCGCCGCGACGTGTCCCGCGCCGCCCAGGGTGCTGGAAGTCGGCTATCGCCTCTTCTTCGACATCGATCCGCAGCACCGCGGGCTGCTCAACCTGTCGACGCAGGGTGCGACGCGCGCCGGCATCCTGAGCGTCGACGCGCCGGTCCAGCAATTCACGCTGGCGGAACTGGGCAAGGGTGAGCAGTTCATCGATTACGTGAAGGAAGGCGTGCTGCACATCTGGACGGGATTCGACCATATCCTGTTCCTGCTGTCGCTGCTATTGCCCGCCGTGCTGGTGCGCTCGCGGATCCCTGGCGTCCACTGGACCGCGGCGCCCAGTTTCAACGCGGCGTTCTGGGACGTGTTCAAGGTCGTGACGGCTTTCACGGTCGCGCACTCGATCACGCTGTCGCTCGCGGCGCTCGGCGTCATCAGCCTCCCGTCGCGATTGACCGAATCGGCGATTGCCGCCTCGGTGATACTGGCCGCGCTCAACAACGTGCGTCCGGTCGTGTATGGCGGCCGCTGGCTCATCGCATTCGGCTTCGGTCTCATCCACGGCTTCGGGTTCGCGAGCGTGCTCACCGATCTCGGCTTGCCGCAAGGCTCGCTGCTGCTGGCGCTGGTGGCGTTCAATCTCGGCGTCGAGCTGGGGCAACTGGCGATCGTCGCGGTGTTCCTCCCCGTTGCGTTCGTCTTGCGCGGGACCGGGTTCTACCGCCGCGGCATCCTGATCGGCGGGTCGCTGGTCGTGGTGGCGATCGCCGCGGTATGGTTCATCGAGCGGGCATTCAACCTCGCGCTGTTCTAGCCGGGCGCTCCGCGGCGATCGCGTTACCATCGACGGCACTTCGATGCCGATCCTGACGATCCCCGCGCATGCGATCAGGTATTGCCTTTGCGTTGCTCGCCGCCGTGCTGTTCGGCGCCAGCACGCCGCTCGCCAAGCGTCTCGTCGGCGAAGTGCCTCCGATCATGCTGGCCGGGCTCCTGTATGCGGGCTCGGGCATCGGGCTCGCGATCGTGCTGGCAGCGCGGCGCGTGGCCGGTACGCGTCGCGAGCGAATCGCGTGGCCGTCGCACCGCGACGCCGCGTGGCTCGCCGGCGCGATTGCATTCGGCGGCATCCTCGGCCCGGTATTCCTGATGTTGGGACTCACCTTGGCGTCGGCCTCGGCGGCATCGCTGCTGCTCAACCTCGAGGGCGTCTTCACCGCGCTCCTCGCGTGGTTCCTGTTTCGCGAAAACTTCGACAGCCGCATTGCCGTCGGCATGCTGGCCATCGCGGTCGGCGGCGCGGTGCTCGCGTGGAATCCGGCGGGCGCCGGTGGCGTGACGCCCGGCGCATTGCTGGTGGCCGCGGCATGCCTTTGCTGGGCGATCGACAACAACCTGACTCGCAAGGTGTCCGGCAACGACGCGGTCGTGGTCGCGGGCATCAAAGGCGCGATCGCGGGCGCGACCAATCTCGGCATCGCGTTGGCGCTCGGGCAGGCGCTGCCAGCAACATCGGTCGTGCTCGCGGCCGGCCTGGTCGGGTTTTTCGGCTACGGCCTGAGCCTCGTGCTGTTCGTGCTTGCGTTGCGCCATCTGGGGACGGCACGGACCGGCGCGTATTTTTCCATTGCGCCGTTCGCGGGCGCGGCGTTGGCCATCATGTTGCAGCAGGATCCGGTGACCGCGCAGCTCATCGTTGCGGGCGCGCTGATGGCGGTCGGCGTCTGGCTGCACGTGACCGAGCGGCACGGGCATCGCCACGTGCACGAATACCTCGCGCATGAGCACATGCATACCCATGACGAGCATCACCGCCACGCCCACGGTCCGTCATGGGACGGCCATGAACCGCACGCGCATCCCCATGTGCACGCAGCGATCGAGCACGCGCATGCGCACTATCCGGATCTGCACCATCGGCATCGGCATTAGCAAGCGAGGCGCCAATAGGTTACAAGTTCGTTCGAAGGCGCAGGCGGCGAAATGAAATCCACGTGTGCGTCAGAACACCAAGCAGTGCGAGCATCCAGACGATGACCGGACCTGTGGGCAGGTCGAGCGACGTCGAGATGACGAGCCCCAGCGCGTATCCGGCGGCGCCAACACCCCACGCGGTTGCGAGTCGCCGGCGCGTCAGGGCCCGCGTGGACAGCGGTGGAACGATCAGCGTAGCGAATACGAGATAGATGCCCACGAGCTGGACCGATACGGTGACTGCGCACGCGAACAGCAGGTAGAAGCCGGGACGTCCCAGGCGGGCACCCATCCCGAACCACAGCGCGAGGATGATCGCGTAAACGACGGCCGTCCACGCGAGCTGGCGCGGCTGTACCCAGAGAATCTGGCCGACCAGCAAATCGCGCAGATGTTCGCTGCCGTGCACGTTGCTCGCGAGGAGCAGGATGCCGCCGGTGGCGGCGAGCACGAAGACCACGCCGATCACCGCCTCCTGCACCTCGGGCCAGACACGCTCCGTCCAGGTGAGCAGAAGCGCACCACCCAGCGCGGCGGCCAACGCGGAGACCTGCACCGCGACGCCCTCGGCCTCGAAGCCGACCTGATCGGCAACGAGTACGCCGCAGCCCGCGATCTGCGCGATGGCGAGGTCGATGAACACGATGCCGCGCGCGAGCACCTGCGTGCCGAGCGGAACATGTGTCGCGGTGACGAGCAATCCGGCGATCAGCGCCGGGAACACGATCGAGAAGTCGATTGGCGCCGCGGTCATTGCGCGCCCTTCAGCAGACGTGCGATCGTGTCGTCGAACAGACTGGTCAGGTCCTTCGCCTCGGCGTCGCCGCCGACGGTGAACGGCAGCACGACGGGTGCGATCTTCGCGCGCTCCGCGATCCATTGCGACGGCCGATCGCCTTGGTACGCGGCGCGCAGCACCATCTTCGCCGGCTGCCGCTGGACCGTCGCCAGCACCTCGGACAGATAGGCCACGGTGGGCTCGACGCCGGGCTTTGGCTCCAGCGCAGCGATCTGCTTCAGGCCAAGCCACGCAATCAGGTAAGTGAACGCCTTGTGCTGAACGAGGACCGGCACGCCGCGTAACGGCGTGCCCTCACGCTCCCAACGCGCAATCGCTGCGCGCCACTTGTCGTCGAACGCCTGGTAGCGCGTTCGATACGTGTCGGCATTGGCCGGGTCAAGCTCGGCGAGTCGCGTCGCGAGCGCCGTTGCCACGCGCGCGATATTGCGCGGATCGGTTTGGATGTGCGGATCGCCGGCGGCGTGGACGTCGCCCTCGGCGCGGTCGAGCCGCGCTGGCTTGTCGAGCAGCGTCACGTATGCGGCGGCCTCGAAGTGGCCGGGCTGACCCGGTCGCACCTTCGGGTTCCCGGCTTGCTGGATCACGAGCGGCAGCCATCCGACCTCGAGCTCCGCGCCGGTTGCAACGACGAGATCGGCATTGCGTGCGCGTGCGATCAGGCTGGGCTTGGCCTCGACGTGATGCGGATCCTGCAAAGCGTTCGTCGCCGTGTAGACCTTTACCTTGTCGCCGCCCAGCTCCTCGGTCAACGCGCCCCACTCGGGTACCGTGGCAAAGACGTTGAGCACCGCATGGGCGGGTGCGACGATGGCGACGAGTGCCGTCGCCAGCAGCCAATTCCGGATTGTGTGCATGTCGGCTCCCCGTCAGAACTTGTGCGCGCCGTGCGCGCCCAGTGTCAGGATGTATTGGAGGAAAAATTCGTTGTCGGTGAAGCCCGGCCGTTCCTTGTTCTGCGCGTATTGAATCCGGACACGGCTGAATTCGGACGGCGTCCAGTCGAACATCAGGGTCGACCGCTGCGGACTGAACGGGTCGGTGGCGAGGAACGCCGCGTTCGCACCGTAGTCGGGGCTGCCCTGGTTCAACCGGTCGTAGCGGAATCCGACGCGCCACATCGGCACGAATTGCCAGATGCCCTGGAGGTACCAGCCGCTCTGGTTCGCCGAATACGCGTCGGTCTGCGTGAGGCCGAGCGCGCCGTCGCTGTCATACGTGAGGTCGCCGCTCGCGCGTTGCCGTCGCGTGGCGCGCAAGCGCTCTACGAACGCCTCGTATGGACGCAAACCAAAGAGCGCAAC
>Ga0207689_10000067_pt1 | contig 83906 bp, 80 predicted proteins | sample KBSMisM52_FD_184312 | JGI IMG/M metagenome (GOLD analysis project Ga0207689, IMG submission 184312) | Miscanthus rhizosphere microbial communities from Kellogg Biological Station, Michigan, USA - KBS Miscanthus M5-2 (SPAdes) (version 2) | ecosystem: Host-associated > Plants > Roots >...
TGATCGTGTGAAAACGTTACTGCCGAGTATTTTCCGCTGAGCTGAAAAGAAACCCTGGCTCGGCGCGGGGCGTCAGGCGTGTTGAAGGCGCTCCCTTCCCCGAGCCGATTTTGTGCGGGACGGCGAGGCCTTCACCTTCAAGATCCGTTCCGACAACGCCTCGTCGACCCTCAAAAGATTCCATCCCACTGGTCACGCTGCTCTCGCGCGTGGCCGTTTCAGTTGGTTGCTCGTCGTAATAGTTGCGCTCGCGGTTTCATTAAAAAATCGCTTAATCCTCATTGGGCTCGGACGCGAAGATCATCAATCATCTCAGCATTTCAATCCGAAAGGCCCTCCAAAAATTTCCAATTGCTATGTACGGTACCGTACAGACGGTGCCGATATCGAGTACCATGCTAGACGCCGTTCACGTCCGCAAAAAGAGGATGGGGAGACGTCATGGCACGGTATATCGCGCGATCCAAAACGATCAAATACGCCGCCGAATTGGCGTTTGACGAATGGGTGCCCGCCAGAAGGTATGCTCATGGCCTTTTGAGAGGCACGGTTGTGGAGATTACCGATACCGCTCCAGAGGCCGGACAGCCGTGTGCCTACATCGTTACCGCCGGACGACCAGGGTTGGTCAGAATTCACCAACGGCACTGAACTGAAAGTTCGCGCGGCGTCCTGTCCTGGGCCAGCCGTGCAGTCTTTGCTATTTCGCAGCTCCCACTTTGCTCATCATTTTGGTGCTGATGGTTTGCCTGGCATCGAAAAATCCTTCCCAGGGATCATCCTTGCGCCGTTTCAAGCGCGGCAACACGGTCTTGACGTTGAAGTGAGCAAACCGGATGTCCACCGAGAGTTCCTTCCAATTGACAGGGACTGCAACGGGCGCCTGGGCACGGGCGCGGGTAGAGTAGGGGGCGATCGCGGTCGATCCTTCATCGTTGCGCAAGTAGTCGATGAAGATTCTGCCGTGCCGCGTCGACTTGGAAACCTTCGCCGTGAACCGATCGGGAAAAGTCATGGCAAGCAAATCGGCGATCGCCTTGCTGAAGGCTTTGACAACCGCCCAAGGTTGAGTGGGCCTGACCGGCACAACGACATGCAGGCCCTTGCCGCCGGTCGTCTTGAGGAAACCTTGCAATCCGATCTCTTCCAATAGAGTCTTGATCAGGCGTACCGCTTCCACGAGCCGGTCCCATGGAAGGTCATCATCAGGATCGAAATCGAAAATGATCCGATCCGGAAAACCCAGTTTGCCGGAGGTCGACCCCCAGGGATGAATTTCCAGCACGCCCATCTGCACCAATGCCACGAGCGCGCTCGTCGAATTTGCCATCATGTACATCGCCGGCCCGTCGCCGGTCGAAACTTTAATCCGGTCAATTGCGTCGCTGGTGCTCCGGTCCACGTTCTTCTGGTAGAAGCATTCCTTTCCCCAGCCGTTCGGACATCGCAACAAGCTCAGCGGGCGCTGTTTGACGTGCGGGACCATCCAATCTCCCACCGCGTCATAGTACAAAGCAAGATCCTGCTTGGTCAGGGCAGCTTCCGGGTAGAGCGGCTTTGTCGGGTTGGAAAGTGGTATGCCGGCGACTGCTTCCGGGCCAGTGGCTCGATGCTTGTTTTCCGTTGCGTCCTTGCGACCGGTACGCTTTAGACTCGCCTGATCCTTTTTCGACTCGCCTATGGCGGCGGGGCGTTCTCTAACTACATCCCTGGCTTTCTTGTCCTGCCGCAATCCCTGAAACGAAGGATGGCGCAACGTGCCCTCGGCGGTCCATTCCGTAAATTCGATTTCCGCCACGAGTTGCGGCTTGACCCAGTGCGAACGCCGTGCCTCCGCACCCTGTGGCGGGTTGTTAAATGCCGGGTTGCTTTGCACCAGACCATCAAGCTGTTTTCTCAGATTCAGCAGTGTTTTGTCGTCGAAGCCGGTGCCGACTTTTCCCGAATAGCGCAACTTGCCACCGGATTCATAGACACCGAGGAGTAGTGCGCCTATGCCCTGGCGAGATCCTGCGGGCTCCGTAAAGCCTCCTATCACCATCTCCTGTCGCATTCCGCACTTGACCTTGATCCAGGAGCGATTGCGCCCGGCGGTGTACTTTGACGTGGCGACTTTGGCAATCATGCCTTCCAACCGCAATTCGCAAGCCTTGCTGAAGAAGGCCGCGCCATTGCCTTGCTGATGAAAGCTAAGGCGCAGGGCGCCAGGGGGCGAGGCCATGACACCTTCGAGCGCGCGCTTGCGCTCGAGCAGTGGCACGCCCCGCAGATCAAAACCGTTCAAATAGGGGAGGTCGAAAACGAAATAGATCAGGTTACTTTCATCTTGTGACGACAATGCGTTCTGCAGACGCTGGAAGCTGCTGCGGCCGTGCTCGTCCATCTGCACGACCTCGCCATCCAGCCAGGCCGTGTCCACCGGAAGGCGTGCCGCCGCGTCCGCGATAAATTGGAAATTGGCGGTCCATTCCTTGTTGTTGCGCGAATACAAGCGCGCTTCACCGTCCTCGATACGACAAAGCATGCGGTAGCCATCGAATTTTATTTCCTCTATCCAGTCTTCGCCGTCCGGTGGCGTCTTGACCAGCGTTGCGAGCTGGGGTTCGATGAAAGGTGGAAGGGACCGGCGTTGCGCCCCTTCTATCCTGGAGGCATCCAAGCTGTTTCTGGATTTCTTTTTCACGGCCCCGCTGCGGAGGTTTTGCTTCACCGATTTGTTGGAGTGCCAAACCCGATCGCGTTCGGCGGCAATTTCCTCGATGCTGCGTCCCGTGGCGACGCTCCTGGGTTTGTCATCGACTACCAGCGCGTCCGGCGCACGTCTTGCCGCGTCATCGTCTTCCTTGATCAGCAGCCACGCCTTGTCTCCACCGTACTTGCCCCCGTGGCTGCGAACCAGAGTCCAGCCTCCGTGCAGCTTTTCTCCCTGCAGGTCGAATTTGAGCTTTCCCTTCCGATAGCCGGCTACGGGGTCTTCCTTTGGCAACCACGTCCCCCGGTCCCATAGAAGCACGGTACCCGCACCGTATTGCTTGGGTGGAATGATTCCTTCGAAGTCGCCGTACTCGATGGGGTGGTCTTCCACGTGCATCGCCAGCCTTTTGTCGCTCGGATCCAGGCTGGGCCCCTTGGGGACGGCCCAACTCAGCAGAACACCGTCGAGTTCGAGCCGAAAATCATAGTGGAGATGGCTGGCGGCATGTTTCTGGATGACGAAGGCGAGCCCGCGCTTTTTTACTTTGGGCTTTCGCCCTTTGGGCTCCGGCGTCACGCGAAAATTGCGTTTCTGCCGATAGGTATCCAGCGCCATTGCAGCGAGTCTTAGTTTGACGAGTCGGCCACCAGCTTGCGGTAGGCGCTGAAGTGGCGAACGGCATCGCGCTCGCGCCGGAGAGATTGATAGAGAAGGCCCAGGTTGTAGTGGGCATCCCTCATGTCCGGATCCTTGGCCAAGGCCCGTCTGTAAAGTTTGATGGCGTCTTCATGCTTTTGCTGGTCTTCTTTGAGCAGGGCAAAGTTGAACAGCAAAATCGGATCCTCCGGACATGCGTTCACACCTCTTGAGTAAACCGCTTCCGCTTCCTCGATGCGCCCGGATTCATGCATCAACCGGCCGAGATTCGCATAGGCAGCGGCTATGCATGGATCTTCCTCGATGGCCCTTTCATAGGAGGCCATCGATTCCGACGGATCGACCTCTTCCAGAGAGAAGGCATGGGCGAACCAGTCGGCAATTTCCCCGGATACGGTGGGTTGGGCGAAAGACAAAGATCCGCGCGCTTCAGAGATCTCGAGCGCAAGCAGGTATTGTCCATCGTCGGCGCGCCATTGAGCGTCACCCTCCATCACGATCACATCGTTGCCCACTGCGCCGATACGCAGCCCCGTCAAGGGCAACGCTTCCGGCAACTTCTTGCGCAAGTGCTTCAACGATACGCCGATGCGTCTTTGGGACACGCGCGCATCCGCCAGTCCCTTGGCCAGGCGCAGGACGACGAGGTCCCGAAAGCTGAACCTATACTCGCGCCGTGCGCCCCGCGTAGGCGAGACAAAGCCATTGGTGATGAACCGGCGGATCGCGGAAAGCGGCACCCCTACGATCTTCTGCGCTTCCTGGACCGTGTAGGTAGATTGCATTCAGCGCGAATCCGACTATCGCCGAGCCGCCTTTGCTTTTGCCGGTTTGGCAGGGGTCGCTGCAGCCGCGGCCCGCTTCGGGGGTTTGCGTTCAGCCTGCGCCCGCTTTGGAGTCTCCTTGTTAAGGCTCGCGCGCAACGCTTCCATCAGATCGATCACCTGGGCGCCGCCTTTGCCTGAAGGAGCTGCGGGCGATACCGAGATTTCCTTGCCCGATATTTTCTTTTCGATAGCGGTCTCGATTCGCTTCTTCACGTCGTCTTCATACGCCTTGGGATTGAACTCGTCCGCGGAAATCTGCTCGATGAGCTGGACGGCGAGCTTGAGCTCTGCATCTTTTACCGGCGAGTCCTGAATTTCAATTTCCGACATGGGACGGACTTCGTCCGCATAGAGAAGCTGTTGCATCATGAGACCGTCCGCCACCGGTCTTAACTGGACGAGATATTGTTTGCCGCGCGCCGCCCAACGTGCGAGGGCGCATCGGCCGGTTTCGCGCATTCCTTCCGTCAGCAATGCGTACGGTTTTGCGCCCCCCTTGTCGGGAGCGAGGAAATAGGCCTTGTCGTAGTAGATCGGATCGATCTTTTCATCGGGCACGAATTCGGTGATCTCCACCGTTCCGGTTGCTTCCTCTTCCAGGCCCTTCAGTTCTTCGGCCGTAAACGTGACGTACTGATCTTTGGCGAATTCGAATCCCTTGACCATGTCTTCGCGTTCGACCACCACATCCTCTTTCAGGCAGACGTATTGCTGCCGCAGCCGCGATCCGCACTTCGCATGAATGAGATTGAAGGAAACGCCAGCCCGGGGCTGGGTTGCCGAATACAGCTTGACGGGTATCGAAACCAGGCCAAATGAAACGGTCAGAGATGCAATGGATCGCGCAGCCATGAGCTCCCTCGCTGTCGTGGGGTGTAAGTACGTTTACCCAGTGAAGCAATTATTCTGCCATGGAAATATACATGCTGCCTCGTGGATAACGCCCATAGTACCGCTGCCGCAGCTTCCAGCAGGAATTTTTGGCATTTGCGCAGGTAGAAATTACGCCATTGGTCTATTGGAATCTGCCCGAGCGATGCTCGATGCGGCCGCGTTCGCCCGAAATTACTTCTAGAGGAGGGGTGGTATACTACTGTATATAACAACAGCAATCGGTAATCGCCCCAAATGTCTCCGACTCCGCCACCCAGGCCGCCGGAACGCTTCGTCTGCCCGGTTTGCGGCTGTGAAACCTACCACAAGGTGTGGGTTATGGGCCGCAATGGCCGGCAGATCGAAACCGAGGCGTGGCAATGTCTTCGCTGCACCGTCATGTTCCGGGAGCCGATGCGATTTTCGAAATTTCGCTACTGAGTTGCAGCCTCGGCGCGTTTTTGAAATGCCATCGGGATAGTGGTATTAGAACGGGTGCAGCGTAAAGCGGGCAGACCCTAAGCCCTCGATAGAAAATCCGGCAATGCATTTCACATATAAACCGGCCACCCGAGAAGGTGTGGAAAGTTGCCAGCCGGCTTTTGAGATTTTTCCTTGAGGGCCAGTCGACCGGGTGTACTCGAGCCTTTTGTCGGCTCTCTCGGCGTAACTTCTCGCCTATTCCAGAAGCGGTGCAAGGCTGACTGGATTCCCGTCGATGAGTTCCTATCAAACGGACGATGGCCCCGGCGCGCCGGTCTCTAACATCAGAGGAGGAAACAAGAATGCGCAAAATGACGATGTCTATGTACCCGGTCTTGATGGCGGCAGCAACTCTCTACGGAATGCAGGCCTTCGCGGTCGATTTTGTCGAGGCCGCACCCAAGCAGACCAAGGTGCTGGTCGACAACGACAAGGTCAGAGTGATCCGAGCATCTTTCAAGAAGGGCGACAAAGTTCCGATGCATTCGCATCCGGAAATCGTGGTGTACATACTGAAGTCCGGAAAAACAAGATTCACCAACGCGGACGGGAAAGTCATTGAAAGCAACGCCAAGGAGGGAGAATCGTTTTTCCGTCCGGCCGTTTCGCATTCGCACGAACACCTCGAAGACTCGGAAGCGCTGGTGATAGAACTGAAGAAGTAACACGTGCAGCAACGCGCTAGCGCGAAATGGACGTTCGGTTCTTGTTCGTCACAGTTAGCAGGAGGAGGCCTCGAGAACGTTTATTCGGTCAGGGAACGCGATCCTCACCGAGAAAATGAGGGGCCTGCTCCGCGCAGGCCGCCATAGGTGTGCCATGACCCGGCGACGAGCCAGCCGCAATCGACTGGAATGTTCGCGCCGGTGATCGCAGCGGCGTCGGGGCTCACCAGGAACGCCACGGCACGAGCAATTTCCGCGGGCTCGACCAGACGCCCGAGCGCGGCATTGCGCTCGAGAGCAGAAACATCCCGCTCGCCTTTTTCGATAGCCGCCTGCAAGGCCGGGGTGCGCGTATAGCCCGGGGACACGGCGTTTACCCGAACCTGAGCCGGTCCCCACTCCGCCGCGAGGCATTCGGTCATGGCGATCACGGCGGCCTTGGCCGGCGCATAAGCGTGCAGAGGCATCGAGCGCATGCCCGCGACGGACGCGATGTTGACAATATTTCCGCGATGACGTGCGGCCATGCGCGTGCCAAACAGAACCGCCGCCACATAGGTGCCGCGCTGGTCCACACGGACCACCTCATCCCACGTTGCCATGGGCAAATTTTCCGGCTGCGACGGCACCTGAATCACCCCTGCGCTGTTGACCAGGATCTCCACCGGGCCCAGTTCCGCCTCGATGGAATCGGCACAGCGCCGCAGGGCTTCCTCATCGGCCACATCGACTACCCAGGCACGGCCGTTGACCTCGCGTGCAAGGGCATGCACGCGATCGTCCCGGTCGAGCAGCGCGATGCGCGCGCCGCGCGCTGCCAGTTCCCGGCAACACGCCGCGCCGATGCCGCTGGCACCGCCGGTAACCACCGCCACACCAGACAGGGAAGTGATGGGCATTTACTTTACCTGTGCTTTCAAGAAGCGAACTACGTCAAGTTTGTACCTGCAATGATTGTCTCGACGCCGGCGTTAGAGCGCCAGATAGCGGCTCTTCACCAGGTCATTTTTCCTGACCGCTTCGATCGTGTCCCGGTAGACGATCTGGCCCTTGTCGATGATGGTGGCATGACTGGCAATGCCAAGGCAAAAATGCATGTTCTGCTCGGCGAGCAGCACGGTAACGCCCATGTCCCGCAATCGCCGAAGCAACTCGCCGATCCGCTCCACGATTACCGGCGCCAGCCCCTCGCTCGGCTCGTCAAGCAGCAAGCCGACGGGATTGCCCATGAGCGTGCGGGCGATAGTGAGCATCTGCTGCTCTCCGCCCGATAGATGTCCGGCCATCCTCTGCTTCAGCGGGCCGAGCAGGGGAAACATTTCATAGACGCGATGCAGATTCCAGTAGTCCTCTCCCCCGGGGCCCTTCTTGGCAGCAATGACCAGGTTATCCTCGACCGAATGGTCCGGGAATACCTGCCTGTCCTCAGGCACGAACCCGATGCCCGCGCGCGCGATCACGTAAGGCTTTTTCCCCTGAACATCCTTATCGGTGACCCGAATGCGCCCGCGCGCAGGCGGAGCAATGCCGGCAATCGCCTTGAGCGTAGTGGACTTGCCCGCGCCGTTTCGACCGAGCAAGGCCATCGTTTGCCCTTCGAGGACGGCGATGCTCACATCGAACAGGATCTGACTTGTGCCGTAAAAAACGTCGATACCCTGCGCCTCGAACATTATGCGATCGCTCATGGTGGGTGCTCTGCATCGTATCGGGCGCCAAGATAGGCCTCGATGACCCTGGGGTGGCGGCGGACTTCCTCCGGCGTGCCTTCGGCCAGCACGCGTCCGTAACTGAGCACGCGGATGGTCTGGGCGAACTTGAACACGATATCCATGTCGTGCTCGATAAAAATCAAAGTCATCTTCTTGCGCTGCCATAACTGGTGGACGGTTTCCGTCATCCGCCCGCGCTCTTCAGGGCCCATGCCCGCGGTGGGTTCGTCCAGAAGGAGCACCCGCGGTTCCAATGCCAGCGCCAGCGCGATATCGAGCACTTTTTGATCTCCGTGCGACAAGTTGCCCGACAACGTGTCCGCCTGCGCGGTCAACCCGACCAGTTCCATCACTTCATCCGCCTGCGGTTTCGCGACGGTCAGCGGGAAGCGCCGGCCCAGTCGCGCATGCCAGCGGTGATGGGCGTTGACCGCACCGAGAATTGCTTCTCGCACGCTCAGCGATGGAAAAATGCTGGCGATCTGAAAAGCGCGGCCGATTCCACGGCGCACGATAGCTGGAGCGGAAAGTCCGGCAATGTTCTCGCCATCAAGGAGGATGCGCCCGCCATCCGGCCGCAATGCTCCGCAAATGAGATTGAAGAAGCTGGTTTTGCCGGCGCCGTTGGGGCCGATGACGGCCGTCAGCGATCCCGCCGCAAAATGCAGGCTGACTTCGCTTATCGCGCTGATGCCGCCAAAAGATTTCTGCAGATTCTCGATCTTGAGCATGTCAGTGGCGGCCCTGCGTCCCCGGATTTTTTCCAGGCCCCGGCGCGGCGGGCGCGTATTTTCGCCATGCCTGCATGACGAACCCCACTAAACCTTTGCGCAAACCTAGCGCGAAAACGAGAATGACTACCCCGAGGACCAGGCTGTAGTGTTCGGTCACCCTGGTAATGAGATCGTTCAGCAGCAGCAATAGTGCGGCGCCTACCAGCGGCCCAAAAAAAACACTGACGCCGCCGAGCATGATCATGAACACCGCCTCGCCCGATACGGTCCAGTAAGCAAAATCGGGATACGCGCTCGACACGAACAGACTGATGAGCACGCCGCCGATGCCGCCGAACACGCCCGCTACGATGAACGCCAGTACGCGAATGCGCCAGACCTGGATGCCAAGAAAGCTCGCGCGCCGCGGATTGTCGCGAATCATCCGCAGCGTATAACCGAATGGCGACTGGACCAAATGCCACATCAGGAACAGCGAAACGACCAGTGTCGTACAACAAAACAGATACAGGTGATGGGGGTCGTCAAGATGCACGCCCAGGAACGGCGGGCGCGGAACGCCGCCGGTGAGCCCCTGATCCCCGCCGGTAATCGCGGTCCAGGCGATGATCAGGCTGTACAGGAGCATCTGGAATGCGAGCGTGAGGAACGAGAAATAGATTTCTTTGAGCGGCACGCATATGGCGCCGATGATCGCAGCGACCAGCGCGTTGATGAACACCGTCAAGGCAAATGCCACCGGGATCGAGGTGCCAAGTTTCTGCATCAGCAGGGCGAAACTGTAGGCGCCAAGCCCGAAGAACAGCCCGTGCCCGAACGAGACCATTCCGGCATAGCCGACCAGCAGGTTCAGCGAGGTCGCAAAGATGGCGAACGCCGAGGCACGCATGACAAAGTCGGCGAAAGACTTGGCCGGGAAAATCATGGGTAACGCTGCCAGCAGCGCAAGCAGGGCGACAGCAACCAAGGCATCTCTGCCAATCGATGGCTTGCGCACGCCTCAGAGTTCCTTCCCGAACAGGCCGGTCGGTTTCGTGATGAGGATAAGGGTCATGAACAAGAACATGATCCCTTCTGTGAACAGGGGAAAACCTATCGAACCGAAACTGCGAACCAGGCCGATCAACAGGGCGCCCACCAGAGCGCCAGCCACCGAGCCCATACCGCCGATTACGGTGACGATGAACGACTCGATCAGGATGGAGAACCCCATTCCCGCTACCAACGAGCGGACTGGCACTGCCAGCGCACCTGCCAGCCCGGCGAGCAGTGATCCCAGGGCGAAGACTCCGGCGTAAACCATCGTCGTATTGATGCCGAGTGCCGAGGCCATCGTCGGATTGACCGCTGCTGCGCGCACGATCTTGCCGATCCGGGTTCGTGTGATAAGGAAACCGAGGACCAGCGCAACCAGAACAGTGATCCCGATCAGAAACAGATAGAAAACCGGCAGGACGCCGCCGGCCACCATGATCGGCGGCCGTTGAAATGCGGCTGGCATGCCCATCGACCGGAATTCCGCACCCCAGATGATTTTCACCGCGTCGTCGAGGATGAGGATAAAGCTGTAGCACACCAGCAGTTGCATGAGGACGTCGGTGCCGTAGACGCGGCTCATGAAGAGCCGTTCGAACACCAGGCCGAACAGCCCGACACCTAGGGCGGCGCCCAGCACCGCGAGCGCATAGCTGCCGGTGACGTTATATATGGTGAACGCAAAATAGGCCCCCAACATGTACAGGGAGCCGTGCATGAAGTTGATCACCTTGAGGGTGCCGAAAATCAGCGACAGCCCGGCCGCAACCAAAAAAAGCAGCATGCCGCTGATCAACCCGCCCGTGGTTTGTGTGACCAGGCAAGAGGCGGACGCAAAGCATGCCAGCATCGCTTGCAAATCCAATGGTCTGCTCCTGGTCTGGGACCGGCAGTCACTATGGCGCCGCGGTTCGCGCGGGGTGGAAATCGCTCGCTAGGTGTAGCCCAGCGATTTCTTCCACTCGGATTCGTGCTCGAAAATCGCCTTCCAGTCGCCCGGGGTAACGTTGGGAACGTAAGGCTCCTTCGGAATGGTGGTGCCCCAGCCTAATGCATAACCGACGGTGGTCTGGTCCTCCGGGCGCATGGTAATCGTCCCATCGGCGCCGAACGGCGTCTTGAGTTTCATGCCCCGAATCGCATCTGCGAGCTTTGCACTATCGGTGGAGTTGGTCTTCCTGATTGCCGACACGATGAAATTCATGGCAACGGCGTTCTCCCATGACCAGTTGGTGGGATAGTCCCCATATCTGGCCTTATAGTCGTCGGCCCAGGCGGCATTTTCGGCGTTGGCCGGGAACGTCTTGATGTACCGGTTCGATGAATGAATACCCTGCGGAAGATTTTTCACGGCGGTCAGCGTCGTGTAGTCGGCCATGTTGATGGCGAACATGTTGGTCTGGCCCAGCAGATTGTAGATGCCTGCCTGATCGACGAAGGAAACGAGGTCGCCCGCCCACAGTGCGGAGTACAAGGCCTGTGGCTTGGCCTGCAGGATCTTGGTGATGTTTTCCGTATAGTCGGCCTGGAACAACTTTGGCCAGGCTTCGCCGACCATCTCGATATCAGGCTGGAAGCGCTTCAGGTACTGCATGAACAACGAAGTATTGTCCCGTCCGTAGGCATAATCAGGGGAGCAACTCATCCAGGTTCTGAGCCCCTTGGCCTTGGCGACGTTCGCCGCATAGGTGGCGCTCACGATCGCGTCGTGGATACCCTGGCGCGCGGTACGAAAAGCGGTGGCCACGCGGATCTTCGGATCGGCCGAAAGCGAGGACGTCTCGGAGTTCGTGTGCAGACACAGCACTTTCAATTCACGAATGACTTCCTGGACGGCAAAGGCACCGGCGGACGACTCGGCGTCGATGATGATTTCGCAGCCGTCGCCGTTGATCAACTGCCGCGTGTTATTGGCCGCTTCATCAGGCTTGCCCTTGGAGTCCCGGGTAATGATTTCGATCTTGCGGCCTCCGAGGCCTCCGGCGGCGTTGAACTTTTCCACCTCCGTCGTCACGGAATTACGCGAAGAAATACCAAGTTGGGCGACGCGTCCCGACAAGATGGTTGGCATGCCAATACGGATCGGCTTGTTCTGCGCACGCGAGACAAAGGGAAATCCGATTCCGGCTGCAGCGGTTATGGCACTTGCTGCCTTGATGAACTTGCGGCGATTCTTCGGTTCTTTCCTGGAATCCTGCATAGCCTCCTCCTGATGAGCGGGCGGGACTCGCGGTGCGGTCCCTTTGCGCAATGTCCCATGACCGGCGGCCGGTTTCGGCCTCTGCACTCGCCGTTCGCCTTAACACTAGCATGGACAGGCGATATCGTGAATGAAAGCAAGTAGCTGGGTGTCTCGACCTCTTCCTGGCAACTAAGACGGCGCGCCGCTCGCTAAAGCGGCCATCACGGGATCGAGGGCGAGAAAGTCAGAGTTCAAGTCCCGCTGCAAGCCCATGCCATATGCATCCACGACGGGAAACCAGGGTCGCATCCAGCCGCGTCGCAAGACTGATTCATTGCGCTCCGCCAAGTCGGGCAACGCCCTTCGAGGGGAAACGGCGAGGTGAAATTAGGTTGTCGTCAATCGGCAACACTTAGCATCTTACGTCCTGGGGGCTGCAAACGGAATTCGGATGATCCAATGGAGGCATTGTGTGCACCCTGCCTTCACGAACTCACGCCATCTTCCTCAGGAAAAATGCACGCTGCGAAATGGGAAGTCACGCAAAGGCCACCCGCATTTACGAATGCATGGGCATGGGTACGGAACTTAACTGATGCTGAAGGGGCACATGAATAACTTCGGTCTTTTTTTCAAACTGCGGGCGTGGTTGATGGCGTTGGTAGCGGCGTCCTTTGTGGCTGGATGCGGGAGCGGAACGGGCAATTCCACTCCAAATGAAGGGGGGCAGACGAGCGGGCCGCCCCCGACCGCTGCAGGAGCAGGTCAGGGCTTGGGAAGTGGCCGAGGACCAGCGCCGCTGAATCTTGGGACGTCGGCCAATTACGTGATCCTCACTGTCAATGCGCTGACAAACAAGCCTCCTTCAGTCATCACCGGAAACATAGGGTTGACCAAGCAGCGCGGGTCACTGATCGGTTTAACCTGTGACGAAGTGTCTGGCGAAATAGTCACAATCGACAGGACCCGTACTTTACCGTGCAGCAGGACGGATTCTGCCGGGTTGCTCAAGGGTGAACTCGATGCAGACGACGCTTACAACGATGCTCTTGCTCGAACGGCGGATTACAACGAACTTGCCGATGGAAATATCGGCGGGCTCAATCTCGGACCGGCAACCTACGCGTGGAGCGGAGCAGTTACGATAAATTCGACTCTTTGGCTGACTGGTGGCCCGAACGACGTCTGGATTCTGCGGATGCATGAACAACTCACCGTTAGTCCGGGCGTGCAGATTATTCTTCAGGGCGGTGCGCTACCGCAGAATGTGTTCTGGGCGCCGAGAGCCACCGTGGACGTAGGCAGCGCGGTGCAGTTCCAAGGGATTCTGCTGCCCGCGGCGCCAGTATTCATGGGGAACGGTGCATCGATAAAGGGCAAATTGCTGGCGGCGGAGGTCCATCTCGATCAGAATACGGTCGGCCCGTAAGCTTCCTTGGGCGGCGGGGCGAATTCTCCTCCCGCCGCGTCTCAGAGCCCCTTTCAATTGACGCGCGCGATCTGCAAGGACGACAATCCCGAACATCGGTCGCGGAGAGCCATTCAGCTTAAGCTCGGGGAGAAGAGCAGCTACGTTCCCGGTTGAGAATCGAGTTCTCGCAAATAAAAAATCGCAGGATGTCTTGGGAGAGGCCTCCAAATGCAGATTGACTCAAACTGGGTCGTTTTCTATATCTTCAGTGCCCCCGATGCGAAACAGACATCGGAAACGGTGTTGCAGACCTTGCGCGCAATTTATGCCAACGCAGGCTCCCCGTCCGATATATACGTTTATCATCGCAAGAATCGCGATGGCGACTACGTCTACTACGTTTCGCCTGCAGCCATCAATCTATATCGCGATGTCATCGCCCGATTCATTTCAATGAAAGTAGCGCAACCCCTCTCCGCGGCGAATTTGACTCTGTTGATACCTGACGAGCCGGTCGGTAGCGATGGCCTCATCGGGTCCTTGCTGCCAACCTGAAAGTTCCCGGCCGGTTAGGCTGCAAATGGACTACTGCAGGTTGGGTGGTCTGGGAACAATTAATGCACATGCTCTGGTCATCTTCGTCACCGGCGAAACGATCATGACCTGGTATCAGATTAAAGTTCCGAAGAGTGCGGTTTCCGACCTCGCGCACAAGGCTTTGTTAGGGATGATTCGTCATTGCCTGGGAGCTGCGCGACATCCAAAAGGCGCGGCGGTTTATCACCGTCACACCGACGAAGGCGAACGTTTCTATTTCTTCTCGCCACAAGCCGCCAAGGTCTGCAAGCAGACGCTCAAGATCTTTGGCGCGCGTAAAAAATTCAGACAGCCGGACGTCACGGGATTCACGCTTCTGGGTTTGGGCCATTTTGAGTAAAGAAGGTTTTGGTAACCGATGTGGCCGAAAATTGCGGAAGATGAGAGAGTTCTTCTCGGGTGTCTACCTGTGCCTTATGAGGCATTCGCTGCATTGACAACTGGGATGGGTAGGACCAACCTCACAATAGTACGAGCCCATCCTCAGCTCATGAACAAATTCTTGGCTCCGATCGATATCGACCGGTAAACCTTACCCGCCAGTTTGTAAATCCTTGCAATTTGCCTGCCCGTTTCCCTCGTGGCAGCCCCCGAACAAACGGCAAGATATGGGCATGCTCTTTGCAAAACTTGTCTAGCATCAATTTTTTATGAACGTGCTCGTACCTCACCTGGAGATTCAATATGTCTAAATTGCTTAATACTGTTCTGGCCGCCTCGCTCGGATTCGCGGTTAGCGCTCCCCTCTACGCGGCCGATACCTCTAACCGGACGACCGAGGCTTGGTCGGATTCGCAATACCGTTCAGCGAGCAACAAATGCAATTCACTGAGCGGTACCGAAGCGGCAAAGTGCATTGTCAACATTCGGCGCGCGGGTGGTGGTGGCAGTTCCCTGGCAGTTTCCGTTCCGGACGAAAACGGCAATAACGCCAATACGGTGAAGTCCGGAAAATTCAACGAGGAAGAATACATGACGGCGATGAAGCGTTGCGATGCACCGAACGTTACCGACAAAGATCGTTGTATCGCCGATGTGAAAGATCATTTCGGCCGCATGTAATCTGCCCGCAAAGAGTCGTCTCCTTCGCGTAGATTTATGCGATCGAGATACGACGGCCGCGTTCGCTATCGAACGCGGCCGTCGGCATTTGGATGGTATCCATTGTGTCGCTTTCCAGTTTGCCCGCTTTAGCCAGCGCGCGATTTTGGAAGGCACGGAGTTTGCATTGCCACATTGAACTGCAGGCGCCAGGACGAGGAATCAATCCCGAAATGATGTGGCGCGGATGCATGAACGCCTTCATTCGAGGAGAACCACATGAGCCCGCGGGCGAGATTGATCGTTGCATTCCTATTGACCGGTCTATTGGCGAGCGCCACAGGTTGTGCGGATTTGACCAGAAAAGGACACGAATTCGACGAGGGCGTCAGTGACTCATGGATCACAACAAAGTTGAGGAATGACCAGCCGGTTGCCGGGCAAGTCAACGCGAATCATGGACACGTGAGGACAGCAGATGGCGTGGTTGCTGCGAGCGCTGCTCCGCAAATATACAACGATGCCAGGGCTACCGGCGAGTCAGCCGAAAAGCCGAAAAGCGACCTCGATATGAGCCAGCCAATGGGCCACCGGAGTTTGCCTTTTTTTCCGGTATTTGCAGTCCGCCCATGGTGACACGGGCTCGTACGGCGTTCTTGGGCAAGAAAATTTGGAGTGAGTAAGGAATTGGTGGAGGCGGTCACCGCCGTGGGAATGCAGCCGTAACGAGCGCCACAGTAGGTTCGAGCCGCGAAAGTCTGATCATATGCCGGGAACTACATAAAGCGTCCATTGACCAACGACCATACCTGAGCAAGGTTACGCTGCCCCCGAGTATTTTCGCGTTGGCGCAGCGTGCGGAACCCGCGAGGCACCCACCTCCCGGGTTTCGTTTTTGCGGCTATCGGCTCGAGCTTTGGACGCCGAGCAGTGCCGTTTGGACATTTACGACGCAGAGCAGATCCAGGTCGATCGCGATTTTTGCTTGCTGCATTCGTTTTGATTCCCCGTCTGGCAAGCGGTCTCGTAGTAGAACCGCTACGACGCCTACGGGAGTCGCCCGATTTCGTTTACACGCGGGCGGAACTACCCTGCACAGCGGCGGCGACGATGGCGAACGGGATCCAATCCGCTGTCGACGCCAATCGAAAGATAAAAGCATGAGCTGGAACAGCACTCAAACAAAAGGAGGAGGTATGTCAGATGATTTGTCAAATCCCCAGAGCGAGGGAATCAGAATCAACGTGAACGAGTCCTGGGACGTGAGATATTGGGCAAAGGAACTAGGGGTGACCGAGGAAAAATTGACCGAGGCAATAGACGCCGTAGGCGTCCAGGTCGATGCGGTGCGCAAGTATCTGGGAAAGTGAAATTCAGCAGTGGTGGCGACGATTTGGCATGAATGAATATAAATAAAGCGTCCAACCGAAAAGGGTATACCTCGATGAAGAAAGTCGTCTTGATCCTGATGCTGTTCAGCACTAATGCGGGGGCGGAATGGACGCCGGTTGGCGTCAGTAGCAATCTTCAGAGGTACTACGCCGACTCCAGCACCATTCGCAGACAAGGCAACCTGGTAAAAATGTGGACGCTGGTCGATCACAAGACTGCGCAAAAAACGGAGGGAATTGGTTTCTCTTCGGGGAAAGCACAGTACGAATATGATTGTGACGCCGGGCTGCGCAGACTGCTCTATTTTCAATTGCATTCGGGCAGCATGGGACAAGGGGAGGTCGTTTACACCGATGCGGACCCCAGTGCATGGGAACCGACGTCCCCGGACAGCGTAGCTGAGAGTCTATGGAAGTTTGCTTGCAAGCAGTGACTCCGGCATGAATTCGCAGTTCGGGTAGATGCTCGGTCGTTGCGCCGAGTGGAGGCACCGTGATCCAGAATTGGTCCCCTGTCTGGCACGTTCAAAAAAGTAAGCGGGGGCCGGAAGCACGGCAAACCTGCACAAGCATGAGAGGTCCGCAAATGCACCTGTAGAGCTCGCAAAAAAACTTCGTGAATTTGAATTGTTGGGCGAGATTCTTTGTAGGGGAAGTACTACGTCGGCGCATGCTTCCGATCGCCTCGATCGTTGCAACCGAGCTATTTTTCCTTTGCAACGCATTGGGTTCGATCCGCGCCCACTGCCGTGACGCAATTTTCCAGTTTGGTCGGATGGAGCTCGTCGTGGTTACTGGAGTGAGCATTAGCGCGGCTCGCGCCGTTGTCTTGCGGACGATCATGCGATTTGGCCGCGCAGCCCTGCAACATTGATATGACAACGCAGGCATGCAAAACCGTGAGCAAGTTGGTCATCGAAGTCTCCGGAGGTCGATAGTAGATCCTGTTGGCAACGCAACTGCTGTGCCAAATGGCTGCGTCCCACTCAACAGTCTCATTCCATAGGGCAATCAATTCCAGTCATGCGAGTGGCATCGGTAAACATGGCCCGCGGATTGAAAAAACGAAAAGTTGCGGACATTGAGATTGCAGCGCGTTTCTGCGTCTCCTCGCAAATGCGCGGAAAGAAAAAAGCCGCGCCGGCGTTTCTGTCGGTGCGGCTAACGGGTACCGCAAAAGCCAGTACCCGGGGAGGAGATTGCAGTGTCACTATGCCCTGTCGATATGACGCATGAGGTGCCGGCGTGCATGGCCCGGGAAGACTATGCCGTTGTCTGCCTTGGAGCCCCGCGATCGTAGTGGTTATGCCACGCCGGGTAAACGCAGATTCGAATGCCTTGTCATTTGCCATGGCCCAGGCGCCAATGTGATCTGGCGCACAGACCATCGTCGGTACAGGCACTACCGTGGTATCCGACGCGGTGCGGGCTCGTAAACGCTCCACACCGGGGTACTTTCCGCCGTACCAAATGCATAGTGAGGTGCTAACTCACCCGCGATGGCGGCTGGAGGTCGGATATCAAATGGCGCAAGGCGTTTCGTTATGCGCCGCCCTTTGCTAAACCAGTGTTCGAGGAAACCTACATGAAACTGTTAATTGCCATCACATTGACGCTGGCATTACTCGTGTTGGCGGGGATCGATGATCAGTTCGCCATGGGACCGGATCCCGGAGGCCATACCGGCGCGACAGTCACACCGGAAACGACCAAAACCGGAAGTTCTACAGTCGATTCCGCGCGCCAGTCGGCCTCTGGCAACAAAACTGAAACCAACGAGCCCTCCAGCAGCCCATCTTCGGCAAAGAAGAAGTAGTGCATTTCGATATGGCCGCAGTCCATCGCCTGTGCAACTTGAGCGAAGAACACAGTCATATCGACGCAGGCGCGGTACGGATGTCTGGCATTTCATGCCGCAGTGCCCGGATTGGCCGACCCTGGATTTCAGGGAAAGCTCGTCGCCCGCGGCGGGGAATGTGTGCGCGGAATGTCTGGACCGTCAGCCGATGAAGGTACCAAGCCGACGCAAGGGCGATACCAAAAAACCCCGCAATTGACCCGGCGCACCGGGGATTGACGGGTCGCGCAGCCATGACGCGCGGCGGCCTGGCGGGGCAAAATGCAAACGAGTTACCCTCACGGCCGATTTCAGCTTGAGAGAGTCAGGCCTTTGCAGAAAGGCCTCGAAGCATGGCTTCGATTTTCTCGATGGGCGCGGGTGGGCTGAACAAGAAACCCTGCATCTCATCGCACTTCAGGCCGTGCAAAAGCCTGCGTTGTGCTTCCGTCTCGACTCCCTCCGCGATTACGTTTAGTTTGAGCGAGTGCGCCAAAGTGATGATTGTGGACACGATATTGAGATCGTCCGCACTGTGTTCCATGGCCAGCACGAATGACCGATCGATTTTGAGCGTGTTGACCGGCAGCTTCGAAATATAAGCCAGGGACGAATAGCCTGTGCCAAAATCGTCCACAGCGACGTTGACGCCCATATCCCGGACCGCGCGTATTTGGGCGGTATTTTCCTTTATGTTCTCCATGATCACGCTCTCGGTAATCTCGAGATCAAGACCGTGAATTCGCCCCGCCGCCCAGCCAATCGCATTGGCGACCGAGTTTGCGAAGTCCTTTTGCCGCAACTGTAACGGCGATACGTTGACCGCAATGCGCGGACACGCGATCCCCTTGGCCGACATTGTCCGATAGTCGGATACAGCCTGCCCCAGCGCCCAGGCGCCGACATGGAATATCAGTGCGGTCTCTTCGAGCAGCGGGATAAATTCCATCGGTGGAACCAGCCCCGATTCCGGGTGGTTCCAACGAATCAATGCTTCCAGGCCGCAGATTCGGCCGTCCGCCATATTGATCTTGGGCTGGTAATGCAAAACAAATTCCCGCCGCTCGATGGCGATGCGGAGTTTGGTTTCGAGGCTCAGTTTCTCGGCAACCCGTGCATGCATCTCGGCCGCGTAGTAAAGGTGCCTTTCGGTGGATGATTTCGCCTGTTTCAATGCTGCCTCGGCATTCTTGAATAGCGACTCGGCATCGATCCCATCGGCAGGATGAACGGCAATGCCCGCTTTGGTGGAGACACGAATTTCGCGACCATTCAATTCGAAAGGCTGCTCCAGAACCGCAAAAATCCTGTCCTCGAGAATTCCCGTTACTGCTTCCTGCGCAACATTGCCAATGGCAATGGCAAAGGTGTCGCCGCTGATGCGCGCCAGACTGACTGGCTCGTGCAATGACTGCCTCAGGCGATCAGCCACGATCTTGAGCGCCGTGTCACCGGCCTGGCGGCCGAGTGTGTCGTTAAGATGCCGGAAACGATCCAGATTCAGGATTATCGTCGCAACACTTGCGGTGCCCCTGGCGGCATGGATGAACTGGCTCAGACGATCACGAAACAGGGTGCCGTTCGGCAACCCGGTTAGCGCGTCGTAGTAGGCCAGGTAGTTGAGCTTTTCTTCTTTTTCGATATATTCCAGTGCATAGGAAATATCGCCCGCCAATGCAGTCAGCAGTTTGATTTCCTCGTCGTCGAAGAAGTTTTGTTCGGATGCGTACAAGGAAAGTATCCCAAAGGTTTCGCCGGCCACGAACAATGGCAATGAGACAACTGCCCTGGCACCCATTCGTATCGCTGCGCGCCGCACGTTTTTCGCGGTCGGCTCCAGGTCGACGCCGACCAGGGCCGGATCCCGTTCGATGTCGTTGTCGAAGGCAGGCCGTTTTTCGCGCAACGCCTCTTCCGATGCCCCCAACGGAATCACACCTCCGGGACCGGAAAAATCGGCTTCGCCGGAATCATCGCGCAACCCTGCCTGTGCCACTTGCACGAGATTCCCGCTGGCATGATCGAGCATGCCCATCCACCCGACACTGAATTCTCCATGCTCGACGATGATGCGGCAGGTTTCCTGAAAAAGCTCCCGTCTGTCCCGGATGCGAACAATGGCGGAATTGATACCGCTCAACACCGCGTACACGCGATTGAGGCGCTTTATTTTTTGTTCGGATCGCTTTCGTTCCGTAACATCCTGAAGCGTGCAGAACCACTGCTTGGTAGCGTTCGCGTGTGTCTGTACCTGCAACGGTTCGATCACCTGTTGGACATGGATCCAGTCGCCATTTGCATGACGCAACCGGTATTCGACATCCACTCGCGCACCCGTAATGGCAGCTTCAATGCTTTTCCCGCGAAAGAAATCACGATCGTCCGGGTGCAGCAAAGCAAGCCAGGCGCGCGTGCTTTTGGGCACCTGGTCCGGTTGTATACCCAGCAACTGTGGCAAGGTGTCTGACCACGTTTCGAAGGCGCCGTCCAAGCCCGTGATGATGTGCGCAAGCTTGGCCAATGACTGAGCGCGGCTCAGACCCGCTTCACTCTTGCGCAGTTCTCCTTCGGCTTGCCGGCGCGCGTTGCGCTGCAGGGTTTCACTAATGGCACGTTCCACTGCGGCGGGCAGCCGGATCAGGTTGGACTTGAGGACATAGTCCGTGGCGCCGTTCTTCAAGGCTCGAACCGCGTATTCCTCCCCCAGATTGCCTGATACAAAGATAAAGGGAATGCTGGAATAGTCCCGGGCTGCGATTGCAAGCGCATGCATACCGTCAAAACGGGGCATGGAGAAATCGGACAAGATCACGTCTGGCCTGAAATCCTCGAGTTCCTGCCGAAAATCGACTTCCGTCTCGACGCGTCGTCCTTCACAGCGCAGTCCTGCGCGCTTGAGTTCTCTCAAGGAAAGCTCGGCATCGACTGCAACGTCTTCGACCAGCAGTATTTTCAGAGTGGAGGGCAAGGCCGCCAGGTCAGGAGACGTTGGAGGAAGCGGGCGCATTGGATGGATACCTCGATGACCGACCGGGAAAGCACTGCACAGAAACGCGGCGAATTGCTCCTGTCAGTTCTGTTTACCAGACTTTACCGTGCGTGCAACGCGACACGCAATATCCCGGACTCTCGGTTCCTTGAACTGAACCTTACGCCCCTTTGGACTATGCCGTGTCGCCCGGCCTAAGCATTCTCTTGCCTTTCGCCGTGAGAATGAGACGCCCATCGTCGCCATGCGTTATATACCCGTGCTCGACGAGTTTTTGCGATATTTGGAGTACTTTTGACGTTGGCTGGCCCTGCGATCTGGCGTCATTGATAGCGGCAATGGCCCCGAGTTCTGCTTGCGTAAATTCTATGTCTGCCATTTTGTTCATGCTTTCGTTGTACCCACCGACGCATCCAGCCTTCTGGGGCGTTCGTTGCTTGAACAGACAAGACCGCGCCTTCCTCGTTGCAAGTCCCGGCCTGCTCACGCCTCCGGATCCTAGTCGGCCGTTGCACGCGAGGTGTTCACCACACTACTCTGGTGTAGACGACGAATATGTTCGGTAACCCACATTCTGAAATGTTTTAACGCTCACCCCGGGCAGTGCGGGAGGTTTGTCTTCGGAGAGTTTTCCGGACCACACGGAGGGAGGAGGTGGCCCGAACGCCCCTGAAATTTGAGGGGCAGACCCGTGCGAGATTCTCGCAAGCCCCTGCACACATTTAACTGGATTGTCGAACCCGGGCCGGCGCCCTCACTATGCCTGACGCGGGGCGCCTTGGTGCAATTGCTCGCCCGGCCTACTTCATCGCCTTAAGCTTCTCTTCAGCGGCAGCATGGTCCGCTTTGGCTTTCTTCATGCAGGCTTTCTTCTCGCCGCCAGTGAGCTTCTTGCAATCAGCCTTCGCCATCTTGTAGTCGGCCGAAGCTTGTTTCTTCGCCGCCTTGTATTCTTCGGTCGCGGCTTGGGTACCCAGGCTCAAAGTCAGGGCGCACAGGCCAGCGGCCAGAACGGAAAGCGTTTTCGTCATGATGATGATCTCCTAAAGGTGGATCCGCTACGTGGATCGGGCCTTATTTGAGTGCCCCATGCGATTCTAGTTCCAAGGGCAACAGATAACGGTATCCGGGCGAGTTGTTCGCCGCATGCCTTGTGGTTCCGGCATTGTCGCCATGCAATATGCATCCCGTGTCGCTCCGGGATTCACCTGGCACCTTCCAGGCAGGCGGGCCAGACATCCCCGCGGCACGGCCCTTGCTAAAGGTCTTGCCACAGGCTGTTGGGATCAAGATCCCGCGCAGGGAGAACCCCTCGCGTGCAGACCAGTCATAGCCAAGTGTTGTGTCAGATTTGTTCCTTTCGCCCGGTGGGCGGCAGATCTGGTCCGAATTAAGCTAAGGAGAAAGCATCATGAGCGAAACCCCGGCGAAACGAGGCAGTGGGGCCAGTATCCGCCCGAACAGCGGCCCAGACTCAGGGCCTGATTTGAGATCGAAAGACAGAACCCGGCGAGATAAAATTGCCATCGTTGCTTACTATCACGCGCAACGCCGCGGGTTTTGCAATAGCGGCGAGCTTGACGACTGGCTCTCGGCCGAGCGGGAGGTTGAATCCGGCCGCAGCACCCAAGGTGGCGTCGAACCAAAAAAACGCTGAACACCTGGTGCCACATGCAAGATGCGAAGGCTTTTTCACGTTGACCCCTCACGCCGTGGGCTTTCGGGCCGCCAGATGACAACTCCGTCAGCTGATATTTGTTCGCCGCGAAGTGCTAGTCATCTATGAGATGTTGAACACGCTTTCTGCGTCGTTCTCGTTTTTGGTGGCTTTCGTCTTCTGGTTTCCTTTCCCGCGCCTGTAAACCCGGACCCGCTTCCATCGGTCGCATGGCTCTGTGCCGGACGCTCTGACGGCGATGCGTCCGATGGCTTTAGTGATTTGCGCGACGCGATGCCCATCGCATAGCCTTTGGGTGTTAGCCTACCCCATGGAAAATGAAAACCAGTTTCGGCTTTTGCGCAAACGCCGTTTCGCCCCTTTTTTTCTGACGCAAGTGCTGGGCGCATTCAACGACAATGTTTACAAGAACGCCCTGGTCATCCTCGTTGCATATCACGCTGCCAGTTATGCCAGCATCGATCCCAATCTGCTGACCAATGTCGCGGCAGGCCTCTTCATTTTGCCGTTTGTTCTGTTTTCGGCAACCGCGGGGCAGATCGCCGACAAGTTCGAGAAGTCCGCGATCATTCGCATCATCAAGGCCTCGGAAATCGGCATCATGGTGATCGCAGCAGCCGGGCTACTGCTGAAAAATCTTCCGCTGCTCCTGGCGGCGCTGTTCCTGTTGGGACTGCATTCCACCTTCTTCGGCCCGGTGAAGTATGCAATCCTGCCGCAGGTTCTATCTCCCGCAGAACTGGTGGGCGGCAATGGTCTCGTGGAGATGGGGACATTCGTCGCAATTCTTGCCGGCACGCTTGTGGCGGGCGTGCTGATTGCGCTTGACAGAGGTATCGTCTGGGTAGCCGCGTTGATTCTCGTTACCGGCGTGTTGGGGTTTCTTGCAAGTCTTGCCATTCCAAAGGTGGCGAGGGCGGCGGAGTCGCTGTCATTCGAGTGGAATCCGTTTCGCGAGACCTGGTCGAACCTTCAATTCGCCAGACGGAACCGCACGGTATTCCTGTCTCTGCTCGGAATTTCCTGGTTCTGGTTCTATGGCGCGATGTTCTTGTCGCAATTCCCGACGTACAGCAAAGCCGTCCTCGGCGGCAATGAGCACGTGGTTACGCTGCTGCTGGCGCTATTTTCCATTGGCGTCGCAGCTGGCTCACTGCTGTGCGAACGTCTGTCGGGCCACAAAGTGGAAATAGGCCTCGTGCCGTTCGGATCGATAGGACTCAGCGTGTTCGCATTGGACCTTTTTCTTGCGACACCCGGCAGCGTCGAACACGCCAACTTCGGTGCCTGGCAGTTTCTGACGCAGCCAGGCTCATGGCGAATCGCGCTGGATTTATTTCTGATCGGGATGTTCGGCGGGTTCTATATTGTGCCGCTGTACGCGCTGATACAGACCCGTTCCGAGCCAAGCCATCGTTCGCGCATCATCGCCGCGAACAACATCCTCAATGCACTCTTCATGGTGGCGGCAGCGGGCCTGGCCGTGGTTGCGCTCAGCGCGGGGCTAAGCATCGCGCAGTTGCTGCTGCTGACCGGCGCGCTGAATGCGGTGGTGGCGATTTATATATACCTGCTGGTGCCGGAGTTTCTGCTGCGTTTCCTGGACTGGCTGCTGGTGCACTCCATCTATCGCTTGCGGGCGACAGGGCTCGCCCACATTCCCGAGGAAGGGCCAGCCTTGTTGGTGTGCAATCATCAGAGTCTTGCGGACGCGCTGATCATCACGGCGGTGTGCCGGCGGCCGATCCGCTTTGTAATGTACTACGCGATTTTCAACGTGCCGGTGCTTAGTTTCATCTTTCGCGCAATGAAGGCCATTCCGATTGCCGGTGCAAAAGAGGCGCCGGACGTGCTGGAGCGCGCTTACGACGACATCGCCGCGGCCCTGGCGGACGGACAACTGGTTTGTATCTTTCCGGAAGGACAATTGACGCGCGACGGAGAGATCGGGAAGTTCCGGCCCGGCGTGAGCCGCATTCTCGAACGCACGCCTGTCACCGTCATCCCCATGGCTTTATCCGGTCTGTGGCGCAGTATCTTTTCGCGTAATCGCGACAAGTGGAAAGTCGCGGTGCTGTTTCCCTCCGTTTCGCTCGCGGCTGGGCCGGCGTTGGCTCCGTCGGATGCAAGCCCAGAGGCCCTTCACGCCGTTATTCGCCGGCTCGCTTCGATTGCCGGTGCTGGCGGCCACAAGCCGTAAAAATTGTCTTGAAGCTCCCGCGAAGTTTCGTCCGGTCGTTGGTCGACGACAGGTCATTTTTCGAATAAACAGGATATTGCAGGCTTACGTATTGGTACGTCGTATTGCAACGACACGGAGCCAAGGTCTCCGAAAAAAACCGCGCGTGGGGGCTGGCATAGCTAAGGCACTCATTGCTGCTGCCTCAACCATTGCTCAAGTGTTTTGAGCAGTTGACCCGCCGAGCCGTAGTTAAAGCGCCATTCACACTCCTTTAAATAGAGATGCAGGTGATGGCCCGGAATTCCGTTGTACTTGCGCAGATGGCGTTTTGCCTGGTTCCAGAAGTTCTCCAGCCCGTTCATGTGGGCTGACCCGGTGGCGAAGCGATCGCACTGGCTCACAGTCTGGCAGCGCATGCCCAGCCGGTGCAGCACATCCGAGACATGCGATGCATCGGTATAGACCAGCGAATCGGGATTGAGCCGGTTGCGCAGGATGGGCAGCAAGGTGTCCTGCCGCATGTTCGGGACCACGACGGTGTGGACTTTGCCGCCGCGAGTCAGCAGTCCGAAAACCGGCGCGTCGCCTTTGCGCGCGTGCCCCGTGCTGCTCGTGCGAGCGCTGCCGAAATAGCACTCGTGCACCTCCACCTCGCCCCCATCGCCGGATAGGGCTGTCTGCGCTAATTGCGCCGCGATGATTTCGCGCAGCCGGTGATAGAAATGCGTGGCGGTATTGCGGTTGACCTCGACGAGTTCCGCTGCTGTTCGCGCTGGCGTACCGGCCACGAAGTGTTCGAGCAGCCGCCGCGTCTGTTCATCGCTCAGCCGCGAACGCCTGCGTTTCATGCTCCTCAATTGTTCATCCCCCGCCCTGTTATCTATGCCAGCCCGTTTTTCTAGATCCGTTGGGCATGGATGTCGCTTTTGCTGCGTTGGCGGCAAACCTTTTTACTTTTGCCGCGTTCGCTGCGCTTTGCAGCAACAACGATGCCAACAAAAACGGCCAACGAAACAATAGGCACGCGGATTGAGATGGCACCTCAGCCGGGTTTTACAACAAGCGGGACGCCAGGATGTTATGGGCACTACCCGCTTCAAATGACGAGGGGTACTGACTATGAACAAGCGCTCGACTGGTCTGTTGCTGTCCGCAATTCTTGCTTTTGTCGGATTGCTTCTGATGGACATGGAGTTCGCTTCATCCGTAGATCCCGTAGCACCAACTATTGCGCCCGACACTGCAACCGCAACCACGGCCACTGCGACGAGCACGTCAACAACCCGGGCAAGGGATCCAGGCGTGCGCGGGGGCACCGGCGCCGCAGGCGGGGCTATTGCGGGCCTGACAGCCAATCAGAAGATGTTTTTTGACGCGGGCCTGGAAGACTTCTCCGAGGAGGAAACCGTGCCGGAGGGATTGGGTCCCACCATGAATCTCGATGGCTGCGGAGGCTGCCACTCGCAACCCGCGATCGGCGGATCGAGTCCGCCGGTGAATCCGCAGGTTGCTTTCGCCGGGAAGCTCCACGCAAGGAACAAGGTGCCCCCGTTCATCACCGCCACGGGACCGGTGCGCGAAGTGCGTTTCATCAGGAACGCCGACGGCAGTCCCGACGGTGGGGTACACGACCTGTACACGATTACCGGGCGGGACGATGCACCGGGCTGCAGCATGAGCCAGCCGGACTTCGCGACCGCAGTGTCGAACAAGAATGCGATCTTCCGCATTCCGACGCCGGTGTTTGGAGCCGGACTGATGGAACTGATCCCGGACAGCGCCATCCTGGCCAACCAGACCGCCAATGCGACGCAGCGCAGAACGTTTGGAATTCGCGGGCGGCCGAACATCATTCTCGCGGGTAGTACGGTTTCGGGGCAGCCGAACAACAATGGCAATGACGGCACCATCGCCCGCTTCGGATGGAAAAGCCAGAACAAATCGTTGCTGTTGTTCTCCGGCGAGGCCTACAACGTCGAGATGGGCATCACCAACGAATTGTTCCAGACCGAACGCGCCGAACAGGCCAACTGCCAGTACGCGATGGCGCCGAACGACATCACCGACAGCGAGTCCACCGAGACGGTCGGGACCATCAGCGCAATAGAGAAATTTTCGATCTTCATGCGCTTCCTGGCGCCTCCCACCCCGTCGGCCGATACACCAGGAGGTGCACTGTCGATCTCCAGGGGTCAGCAACTCTTCAGCGCGGTCGGTTGCGCGGCGTGCCACACCCCGATGATGCAGACCGGAAACTCCACGGTTACGGCCTTGCGCTACAAGCCGGTCAATCTTTATTCGGACCTCATGCTGCACGATATGGGACCCGGACTGGCGGACGGCGTATCGCAAGGGCAGGCGGGCCCGCGCGATTTCCGCACGGCACCGCTGTGGGGTGTGGGGCAGCGCATTTTCTTCCTGCATGACGGCCGCACATCGGATCTGCTAATTGCGATTCAGGAGCACGCAAGCGGCAGCACCCGCACGAACAACGCGTCCGAAGCAAACCTCGTGGTTGCCAATTTCAACAATCTGAGGGAAAACCAGAAGCAGGATGTTCTCAACTTCCTGCGTTCGCGCTGACAGGCTCTGCGAGCGATCGCAGGAATTCCGGCAACGGTCGCCCCCGTCGGGGCGGCCGTTGCGCACCTTGGCGCTGTTTAAAGGGGGAGCGTGCTCATCGGCGGCTTGTTTGTCGCCCGAAGCCTTGCTTTCGAATATCGAATTGAAAACGACGTGGCCTGCATGACTCTACTATTCGCCTTTGCCTTTTACTGTGTTGTTCCGTCAGGGATGATTGACCCGTGCGGTTCCAGGTAAAAGCGGTGCGTGGCCGCGCAGAGGTCGTCGACCTCTTCATCGAGGCTTTCGATGCGCAATTTGCCGAGCGCCAGGCGCGCGAGCAGGGTTACGCGGTGCTGGCAGTCAAGCGCGCCACCGGATTCGGCAAGCGCGCGGCAGGACGGCGCACTGGGCTACACGTACTGACTTTCACCCAGGAATTGGTCGCCCTGCTCGAAGCCGGACTGAATCTTGTCGTTGCGATCGAAACGCTTGCGGAAAAAGAGGATTCCGCAGCGACCAACCAGATCCTTGCGCGCATTCTCGAACGCTTGCACCGCGGCGCGGCATTTTCAGAAGCACTGGAAGAGTTCCCGGATGTGTTTCCGCAGCTCTATGTCGCGACCGTGCGCAGCAACGAAAAGACCGGCGGACTCGTCGAGTCGTTGGCGCGCTACACCCGATACCGCATCCAGATCGATCAGGTCCGCTCCAAACTGGGCAGCGCGTTGATTTATCCCGCGCTGTTGTTCATCGTCGGCAGCGCTGTGGCCTTGTTCCTTTTGTTCTATGTCGTGCCGAAGTTCCGCCGCATTTTCGAGGATATGGGTACCAATCTGCCTTTCTTTTCACGCATGCTGGTGAACTGGGGTGCGGCCGTGGAGACCCACGGCGCGCTGTTGTTGTTGCTGCTCGCAGCGCTGATTTTCGCATTGGCCGGTGCCATCTCGAAGCCGGGTGTGCGCGGGCGGATCATGGAGCGCCTGCTTGCCTTGCCAGTGCTCGGTGAGCGCATGCGAATCTATCAATACGCGCGCTTCTATCGCATGCTGGGGATGCTGCAGCGATCCGGAATTCCGCTTGCCGGCGCGATCGAAATTGCAACACCCCTGCTGACGCAGGCGTTGCGCCCGACGATGAGCAAGGCGAGCCGCGCAGTGCACGAGGGCGTTGCCTTTTCGGATGCGATGCGCGACAACCGGCTGACCACGCCGATTGCATATCGCCTCCTGCGTGTGGGCGAACACAGCGGCGAAATGCCCGAGATGCTTGACCGTATTGCCTCGTTCCATGAAGAGCAGCTCGCGCGCTGGGTCGATTGGTTCACGCGCTTGTTCGAGCCCCTTCTGATGGCGGCCATCGGCGTTGTGATCGGCCTGATCGTCGTGTTCCTGTACATGCCGATCTTCGAACTGGCCGGAAGCATCCAATGAACCGCGCACAGCAGGCCGAAAGCGCTTCCCATGAAGGGATTTCTGCGGACGTGATCGCGCAGGCGCGCCACGAGGCCGCGGACGGGGGCCGCCGCATCCTCGAATTGCTTGAAGAGAAGAGTGGCGTTGGCCGCATCCAAACTGTCGGGGCGCTGGCGCGAGGGTTCGGTTTTCGCGCAATTACGCCGGCCATGCTGGACGGATTGAAGCCCGCGTTCGATGTCATATCGTTCGCCGAAGCGAGCGAACGGGAATGTCTGGCCTTGCGCGATGCCAATGGCGCGCTTCTCGTCGCGGTATGCGACCCGTTGTCGTCGCCGCTGCGCGTCTGGGCCGAAGAGCGCGTCGAGCCTGCATTTGCGTGGGGCCTGATCCACCCTGCCGATCTGGCTGGGCTGCTATCGCAGCATGAGGCATCGCTGACCGCCGTCGATGGCCTGGCGCGGGACGACGACGGTGCAATAGGTGACATACCGGCCGCAGAGGACATTTCGCTGCGGCGCATCCGTGAGGATTCCAGCCCAGTGGTGCGTTTCGTGAATTCCACGCTCTACGATGCAATCAAGAGCGCGGCCAGCGATATCCATTTTGAAACCTCGCCGCGCGGACTCAGCGTGAAATACCGCATCGACGGCGTATTGGTGGCGGTGAATGCGCCGCGCATGCAAGAAAGCGCGGACCAGGTGCTTTCGCGCATCAAGGTCCTGGCCGACCTCGACATCGCCGAACGGCGCATCCCGCAGGATGGGCGCTTCCGTGCAGGGGTCAACGGCCGCGCAATCGACTTCCGCGTGTCGATCATGCCAAGCATTCATGGCGAGGACGCGGTGCTGCGCATTCTCGACAAGCAGTACCTGGCCGAAAGCGAAGAAGGATTGCACATCGGCGTACTGGGATTCGATACGGAATCGAAAGGCGTTTTGCGGCGCCTCGCACGGGAACCCTACGGCATGTTGCTGGTGACGGGACCTACCGGCAGCGGCAAAACCACGACGCTGTACGCGTTGATCAACGAGATAAACGACGGCCGCGACAAGATCGTGACCATCGAAGACCCCGTGGAGTACGAATTGAACGGCGTGCTGCAGATCCCCGTCAACGAAAAGAAGGGACTTGGGTTTGCGCGCGGGCTGCGCTCCATCCTGCGCCATGATCCGGACAAGATCCTGGTTGGCGAAATCCGCGACCCCGAAACAGCGCAGATCGCGGTGCAAGCGGCACTAACCGGCCACCTGGTTTTCACGACAGTGCACGCGAATAACGTGTTCGACGTCATAGGCCGCTTCGTGCACATGCAGGTGGAACCCTACAGCTTTGTTTCGGCGCTGAACGGCATCGTGGCGCAGCGCTTGGTACGGGTGGTTTGTCCGCATTGCGTGCACAGCGTCACGCCGTCGGCGGACCTGCTCGAAGGGTCGGGCATCTCGACTGAACTCGCCCGGGAATTCGATTTCCGGGCGGGTGCGGGTTGCGGTGAGTGCCGTGGCACCGGCTTCAGGGGGCGCAGGGCGATCGCCGAAGTTCTGAATCTCAACGAAGAAATCCGCGAACTGATCGTTGCCCGCTCGCCGTTTCGCGAGCTGCGCGTCGCGGCGCGCAAGAGCGGCACGATGTTCCTACGTGAGCAGGCGCTGGCCCTGGTCAAGGGTGGCGTGACGACGCTGGAGGAAATCAATCGTGTCACGCTGGTCGTCTGAGAGCCTGTTGATTGCGCTGTTTCCTGCGCGAGTCGTGGCGGTAAAGCACGCAAGGGGTTGGCGCACGCGCGTGATCGACAGGCGCGTAGTGGAAACGGCCAATTCGCCTGCCGCTGCGGACCATGCGCATGAGTCTGGCTCGGCGGCGCGAAGCGGCACTACCGCCTGGAAGACGGCGCTGGCGGCACTCGACGAATCGCTGACTGGCTTCGCCGAGCCAGGCACTCGCGCCACCGTTGTCGTATCGAGCCGGTTCGTGCGCTACACCGTCGTTCCCTGGAGCGACAACGTGATCACAGCGCCAGAGCAGTTTGAATTCGCCCGCCACTGCTTCACCAAGCTCTATGGCGAAATGACAGCCGGGTGGGAGATCAGAATCAGCGGCGGCGGGTTCCGGCGCAATGCGCTGGCGAGCGCCGTCGACGGGCAGATGCTGCGAGCCATCGAGAAAGGCCTGGCCGCGCAGGGCATTCCGGTCACGTCGATCCAGCCGAATTTCATGGCGGCCTGCAACCGTTTCCGCCCCCAGTTGAAGGGCTACGAGAACGGTTGCATTGCGGTGCTCGAGCCAGGACGCGTGGCGCTGGGCATTTTTGACGCGGCCGGTTGGAATACGCTGGCAGTCCGGCGCATCGGCACGCTTAAACCGGAGGAATTGGTGCCTTTGCTGGCGCAGGAACTGAACTCGGCGGACCCGGACGGATTGCCGGAATACCTGTTTGTCGCCGCCGCTGGTCCCACCACGAGTTCGTTCTTCCGCACCAGGACGAAAGCGTGGATGTCGCCTTCGCAGACGCGTATCCCGCTGCCTTTACCCATGAGCGGGCGGGGCGCTCGATGATGCGCAGAATCGATCTGGACTACGGCAGCAAAAGGCGATCGCCGCTGGGATGGGTGCTGCTCGGCGCAGGTCTGACTGCAGCCTGCGCTGCCTTGCTGCTCTACGCGAGCCTGGCAGACCAGTCGGAACAATGGGAACAGGTGGTGCGAAAGGCGGCACGCCGGAACGCAGGTCCCGGCGCCCCGCGCGCCGATCCCGAGGATCGAAGGCGGTTGCTGCTCCAAGTCGAGGATGCCAACCAGGTCATAGGCCGGCTGTCGCTGCCATGGAACGAATTGTTCAAGAGCATCGAGGACGCAGCCATGGAAAGGGTGGCGCTTCTCAGCTTTCAACCGCAGCCGCAACAGCGCCTGATTACGTTGCACGGGGAGGCAAGATCCTATGCCGATGTGCTCGAATACATGGAGCGGCTAGATTCGAGCCGGACCCTGTCGCGCGCACGGCTTCTGAGCCACAGGGTCAAGAGTGAAGATCCGCGCCATCCGGTGGATTTTGCGATCGCCGCGAACTGGAGGATCTCGCAATGATCAGGCTGCGCTGGCTGACACGGCAAGCTTTGCACAGACTGGGATGGCAGGGCGTGGCCGGGCTCGGGCTGGCGATGATGGCCTGCGCATTCTGCATCGCGGTACTGGTGCCGCTCGATACGCGCATCGCCGAACTCAAAGCGGGCATGGCTTCGCCCCGCCAGGCGCGCAACGTCGCTGCAAATTCGTCGCCCGCCTCCGACCCGGCAGCCGACCTCGATGCCTTCTATCGATCGTTTCCCGAAGATGAAGCACTCACGGACCTGCTGGCGAGACTGCATGGGATCGGCGATGAACATGGCCTCGTGTTGCAGCAGGCCGATTACCGCGCCGCCGATGAACGTGGCCAGCGCCTCGGCCAGTATTTCATCATGGTCCCTGCGATCGCGAGCTATCCGCAACTTAAACGTTTCCTGGCCGCGGCGCTGGCCGAAATGCCGAATCTGTCGCTTGACCAGATCAGCCTGCAGCGCCGTTCGGTGACGGACGCCCGGGTGACCGTGCAGTTGCAGTTCACGCTTTATTTGCGGCAGAAGACATGACCTTTACAGTTGCCCAGCGCCGAATCGGTTTGGGATGTGCACTCATGCTCGCGATCGTGCTCACCGTCGTGGGCGACGACAAGTCGATCCCGGTTCCAGTAGAAACTCCGAAAACGTCTTCGGCCGGTCCCTCCGCGACCGGACCGGAAAAGCCTGTGCCGATTGAAGTGGCGAAACTTTCCCGCGTACCGCCGTCCGCGGATGGCATCGACGTGTTCGCGGCAAAAACCTGGCATCGGCCCACTACGGTTCGACAAGCCGTCGCACCGCCGCCACCTGAGCCGGTCGCTCCGCCCATGCCTTTCCTGTATGTCGGCCAGATAGCGGGCCGCGAAGGTCCGACTATCCTGTTATCGCGCGGCGCCGAGTCATTCGCGGTGAAAGCCGGCGAGCCGATCGACAACGATTATCGGCTGGAGTCTGTGGCCGGTGAGGAATTGACAATCGTTTACCTGCCTCTCAACGAACGACAAACCCTGGTGCCCGAACCCAAATGAATTCAATCGTGCGCATCGCAAGAACGGCTTCATCGGTGCTCCTGCTTCTTGCACTCGGCAGTTGTTCCACTGTGCGCACACAGCACGCGGACGGCCTTGCACTGATGGCACAGGGACAATACGAGGAAGGCATCGCGCAACTGGAGCAAGACGTCAAGAACCAGCCCGGAGATTTCAAGCGTCGCACCGACCTGATCCACGCGCGCGAACGGGCACTGAACCGCCTGCTGGCACAGGCCGCGGACGAGCGTACCAACGGGAGCCTGGAGCGCGCTGCCCAGCTTTACGGGCGCGTCCTCGGGATCGATCCCGGCAACGAGCGGGCACGTAACGAACTAGCCATGCTTGAGCGCGACCGCGCTCACGCGGACATCCTTGCGCAGGCCAGGAAATCATTGGCCGAAGGCGATGTCGATGGAGCGTCATTGCGAATCATGACGGTCCTGAGGGAGGATCCCGGCAACCGTCTGGCGCGGGAACTCAAGCGCCGGATCGAAGAGCAGCGCGCGCGCGAACTCGCATCGACGCCGACCTTGCGCTCCATGTACGACGGTCCCCCGCTCGACATGAAGTTTCGCGATGCCGACCTGCGGCAGGTGTTCGATGTCCTGTCACGCGAAAGCGGTGTCACCGTGGTGTTCGACCGGGACGTCAGGCCTGATTTGCGCGCCACCATCGTCGCCCGCCAGATCGCCTTCGAGGACGCCTTCGACCTGTTGCTGATGAGCAACCAGCTGGAAAAGAAAATCGTCAATCGCAATACCGTGCTGGTCTATCCGGTGACGGCGGAAAAGCTGCGCCACTACCAGGAGCTAGCGGTCAAGGGTTTCTATCTCACCTACGCCGACGTGAAACAGACGGCGGAGCTATTGAAGGCGGTTCTCAAGCCGACGGAAATGTTCGTCGACGACAAGATGAACATGATCGTATTGCGCGACACCCCGGAGGCCATTGCCATCGCAGAGAAGTTGATTGCGATGCACGATCTGGTCGCACCCGAAGTCATGCTCGACCTCGAGGTGCTCGAGGTTCAGCGCAACAGGCTCGAGGAAATGGGCATCCAGTGGCCAAACCAGCTGGTGCTGTCGCCGCTGCCGTCGAACGGGCAGACCACAACACTGAAAGACCTCACCGATATCACATCCGCCACCACCGGCGCGCAACTGACGAGCATGATCCTCAACCTGCGCAAGGAAACCGGCGCAGCAAACCTGCTGGCAAATCCGCGCATCCGTTCGCTGAACCATCAGAAGGCCAATATCCTGATCGGCAGCAAGGTGCCCGTCGTGACGACCACCGCGACTGCAACCGGGTTTGCTTCGCAAAGCGTGCAGTATCTCGACGTCGGCCTCAAGCTCGAAGTGGAGCCGTCGATTCATCTTCAGGACGAAGTCGAGATCCGGCTGGTGCTGGAGGTCTCGAGCATCGCCAACCAGGTTCAGAATGCCGGCGTGCTGACCTACCAGATCGGTACACGCAACGCTTCGGCGGTGCTGCGCATGCGAGACGGTGAAACCCAGGTGCTGGCCGGTCTGATCAATGACCAGGACACGCGGAATTCGAGCGGCGTTCCGGGCCTGGGGGACATTCCCGTGGTGGGACGTTTGTTCAAGAGCCAGAAGGACGACAGCCAGAGGACCGAGATCGTGCTGCTGATCACGCCCCATCTGGTGCGCAACATGAGCCTGCCTAACGCCGCCGCTTCGGAATTCCTTTCCGGTAGTGAAACGACGCCGAAGAATCCGGTCAGGAGCGCCTCGTCACTGGAGCACAAGGTTGCGCAGGTCAAGGCAGACATTCCTGTGCCAGCCTCCGCTGGCGCAATATCGGCGACACCCGCAGATGACGTTGCGCTGAACTGGAGCGGCCCGCCCCAGGCCAGGGTCGGCGACCTGTTCCAATTGGCACTGGTCATGAAGGCGGCCAGTGCGCTGAAGAGCGTGCCGATGCAACTAGCTTTCGATCCGGCCGCCCTCGAAGTGGTGAGCGTCGCCGAGGGCGGATTCTTCAAGCTCGGGAATGGCCGCAGCAATTTCGCCCACCATGTCGATGCGGCCCAAGGACGCATTTCCGTCGGCGCTACACGCTCCGACCAGGACGGGGCAACCGGCCGGGGCGAACTGGCAACCATTACATTCCGCGCCAGGTCGCCACGACCCAGATCGGAAGTGCGGGTACTGTCCGTCGCGGCTGTCTCGCCCTCGGGGATTTCGGCCAACGTCGCCGTGCCCGGGCCCTTCGCCATCTCGATCGCCAAGTGAAGCATGCGACCCGTGTCCCGCGAACGAGGTTTCACTTTCATCGAGATCCTCATCTGCCTGGCGATCATCGGGGTGCTCACCAGCATCTGCCTGCCACTCGCCGAGGTGTCCGTGCAACGCAAGAAAGAAGAGGAACTGCGCGTCTCGCTGCGCCAAATCCGTGACGCACTCGATGCATACCGGCGTGCATTCGATGACGGCAGGATCAAACACGAAGCCGGCGATTCCGGGTATCCGAAGACATTGCGCGTGCTGGTCGATGGCATCGAAGACGCGCAAAGCGCAGGCGGCGGCAAGCTCTACTTTCTCCGGCGGCTCGCACGCGATCCGTTCTTTCCGGACACCGCCGTGCCGCCCGAGCAGACCTGGGGCAAACGCAGCTACGCGAGTCCGCCCAACGCGCCAAAGGAAGGCAAGGATGTGTACGACGTGTATTCGCTGGCGACCGGTAGAGGATTGAATGGAATCGCGTATAGGGAATGGTAGGAAAACACAGGGACGTCCCTCGCGAGCGTTCACGCTCGTCGAACTTCTCATCGTCCTTGCCATCGTCGCGCTGCTGCTGAGCATCGCGGTGCCGCGTTACTTCGGCAGCCTGGATCGTTCGAGGGAAACCGTGCTCAAGGAAAATCTGTTTCAGGTTCGTGAGTCGCTCGACAAGTATTTTTCGGATACCGGCAAGTATCCGGACAGGATCGAGGATCTGGTCACGCGGCACTATCTGCGTTCTGCGCCGATCGATCCCGTTACCGGCAGTACGACGACATGGGTCGTGGTGCCGCCCCGCGAAGCGGACAAAGGCGGCGTCTTCGATATCCGCAGCGGAGCAGCGGGAAACGGCAGGGATGGGACCGCATACCGCGACTGGTGAACGCACGCAGCACGGCTTCTCCTATTTGTCGCTGCTTTTCTTCGTCGCGATCCTCAGCGTGGGCCTTGCGGCGGTGGCGGTTTCCTGGCAGACGCAGCGCCAGCGCGAGAAGGAAGCGGATCTTCTGTTCGCGGGTGCCGCCTACCGCGAGGCGATCGCGCTGTACTACAACCGTTCCCCCGGCGGATTGCAGGAGTATCCGAAACGCCTGCGCGACCTGTTGGCGGATCCTCGTTATCCGGACACGCGGCGTTATCTGCGCCGTCTTTACCGCGATCCAATGAACGTCGATGCGCGGTGGGGCACGATCACCGCGCGTGATGGCGGCATCATGGGAGTCCACAGCCTGTCTACCGGCAAGCCGGTGAAAATCTCAGGGGCCGTGGCGCAGGGACCCGACTTCGGCACCGCGGCAACATACGCGGACTGGAAGTTCGTGTATCTCCCGGACGCCCTGCCTGTGCAGGCCGCGGCACCCGCGCCGTTGGGCGATGCGAACCTGCTGACGCCGTTCTCGCTTCCAGGCACTCCTCTGCCTGCCCCCAAGTAATCTCGGCGGGAGCAGCACGCTGATGCATTGCGCATTGACAGCGGCACCGGCCCGGATGCACGCTTGCGCTCGCTCGACACGCGTTGCGTCCCCAGCCGGAGGAAAAAATGGCAGCAGCCGCACAGATCGCATTGCAAACCGACGCCGATCATCGCAGACAGCTGCGCCGCGCGGTCATTGCCAGCACGGTGGGCACCACCATCGAGTGGTACGATTTTTTCCTGTACAGCATCGTGACCGGGTTGGTATTCGCGAAGCTGTATTTCCCGGAATCGGAAGCGATGGCGGGTACCTTGAAGGCTTTCGCCATCTACGCCGTGGGGTTCGTCGCCCGACCGATCGGTGCTGCGATTTTCGGCCATTATGGCGACCGAATCGGCCGCAAATCGACGCTTATCGCCACGCTGATGCTGATGGGCATCGCCACCTTCCTGGTCGCGTTCGTTCCGACTTACGAGCAGATCGGCATCTGGGGAGCCGTGCTGCTTACAGTGCTGCGCTTTTTGCAGGGAGTCGGGGTGGGCGGCGAGTGGGGCGGTTCCGTGCTGATGTCGATGGAATGGGCCAAGACCAACGAGCATCGCGGGTTCATTGCCTCCTGGCCGCAATTCGGCGTACCCGCCGGGCTGTTCCTGGCCAATCTCGCCGTGTTGGGATTCAGCTGGCTATCGGGCGATCAGTTCCTGGTGTGGGGATGGCGCATCCCGTTCTTCCTCAGTATTTTTTTGATCGGCATCGGGCTCTACATTCGCCTGAACATTCTGGAAACGCCGTTGTTTGCCAAGCTGCTCGCCGAAAACAAGATCGAACGCGCGCCGATGATAGCAGTGATCAAAAGCCATCCGCGGGAGATTCTGCTGTCGGCCTTTGCGCGGCTCGCCGAGCAGGCGCCATTCTATATTTTCACGGCTTTTATTTTCACGTACGCGACCAAGCAACTGAACAGCCCGCGTGACTTTATCCTGACTGCGCTGCTGGCCGCGTCGGTATTCTCGTTCTTCACGGTGCCTTTCAGCGGCTGGCTGTCCGACCGCATCGGACGCAAGAAGATGTACATGATCGGCGCAGTCACGACCGGGCTGTTCGGCTTTGCCTACTTCGCCATGCTGGACACGATGGTCCCGCAATGGATATTCATCGCCATTTTTCTGTCGCTGATTCCGCACGACATGATGTACGGGCCGCAGGCCGCGCTGATCGCGGAGTCGTTCACCGGACGCCTGCGCTACAGCGGTGCCTCCCTCGGCTATCAGCTTGCGTCGATCATCGCCGGCGGTCCGGCGCCGTTGATCGCCGCGGCGCTGTTCGCGTATTACCAGTCAGGCTATGCCGTGGCTTTCTATATCCTGGCGTGCGCCGTGATCAGCCTGATTGCGACCGCGATGATGACGGATTACACCAATAAGGATATTTCCCAGGAATACGACCGCAGGTGAACTGCAAGTAGTCATGGCGCGGAAACAGGCGCGTCATCGCCGAAGATGTTGCGCCGCAGCGGCCGCGTTATGTCCGAAATGGTCAGTCTGCTATGTCCACGACAGGGATGCTCGGTGCGGCGCATCCCGTTACCATGGCATGCATAACGGGAGGCATGTCATGGCACAACAGACTTTCGGATTCATCGGCGTCGGGCGCATGGGCGGACTGATGTCGGCGCGACTGCTGGACGGCGGCAACCAGGTCGTCGTCTACGACGTGGCCGAGGACGCGGTCGCGGCACTGGAGAAAAAAGGCGCGCGGCGCGCGGCTTCCTCGGCGGAAGTGGCTAGCAACGCGGAGACGGTATTTCTGAGTCTGCCCAATCCGGAGATCGTGCAGCGAGCCTCGCTCGACAACGGCGGCGTCATTCAAGGCACGAAAGTCAAACGCGTGGTTGATTTTTCCACCATTGGCCCGCGCACGGCCGGTCTGGTTGCCAGGGGCCTTGCCGCGCGCGACATGGTTTATGTCGACGCGCCGGTCAGCGGTGGCCTCAAAGGCGCTCGCGAAGGCACTCTCGCCGTGATGGTCTCGTGCCCGAAGTCCGTGTACACGGAACTCGAGCCCATCCTGAAGACCTTTGGCAAGCCGTTTCACCTCGGTGAAAGCGCCGGCCAGGCACAGACCATGAAGCTCGCCAACAATCTGCTCGCTGCGGCTGCGATCGCCCTGACTTCCGAGGCAATGGTGATGGGCGTCAAGGCCGGCCTCAACCCAAAAGTCATGCTCGATGTCCTCAATGCCGGGTCGGGGCGCAACAGCGCGACCCAGGACAAATTTCCCAAGGCGGTGCTTCCTGGCACTTTCGACTTCGGCTTTGCGACCGGGCTATCCTATAAGGATGTGCGCTTGTGCATCGACGAAGCAGAGGCGCTGGGGGTGCCGATGGTTTGCGGTGCAGTAGTGCGTCAGATGCTCGCCGTGACCAACGCAATGTACGGCCCCGATTCGGATTTCACCTCGATGTGCAAAGTCATCGAATCCTGGGCCGGCGTGGAAGTTCGCGGCTGATACCAGCACCCGTACCGATCAGCGATCCCAATCCTGCAGGGGAGACCTTCATGTCGCTTGCCACTCGTTCGATGAACAATCCCGTCATTCTCGAAGCCCACGAGCCCCTCGCGGCGCGCATCGCGCGGGCAGTGTCTGCGGTTTCCGCCGACGATTTGCCGGCGGCCGTCACGGATAAAGTAAAACTCTGTTTGGTCGACCTGATCGGCTGCGCTTTCGAGTCGCGCGAACTGCCGTGGAGCCGCCAGGCGCAGCTGATTGCCGAACGCGCGAGCGATCAAAAAGCCGGTGCGAGCGTCATAGGTTCGTCCGAGGCTGCAACCTTCGCGGATGCCGCATTCGTCAATGCGGTCATGGGTCACGGACTGGTCCGTGAAGACATGCACTCCGGCAGCATCAGCCATCTTGGAATCGTCGTGCTGCCGGTCCTGCTGGCGCTTTCGCAATATCGCCGCACCGGTGGGCGCGATTTCATCGCCGCAGCGCTCGCGGGTTACGAGGTGGGTGGGCAAGTTGGACGTGCGGTGATGGATGCGGAGGTGGCCAGGATCCATCGGCCGACCGGCATCACCGGTCCCGTCGCCGCCGCTGCGGCCGGCTCCCGTCTGCTCGGGCTGAGCATCGAACAGACGACCAGTGCCATTGCGCTCGGCGCCAATACCACGCTCGGATTCAATCAATGGGCGCACACCGGTGGCAGCGAGATGTTCTTCCACGCCGGCTTTGCTGCGCGCAATGCATTGAGCGCCGTTCGCCTCGCCGAAAACGGAGCGTTTGCCTCGCCTTCCGCTCTGGACGGCGAGGCAGGCCTGTTCGCATCGCTGAAAAAACGTTCGGCGGCGTCGAAAGTCGAGGTGTTCAAGGCGGCGCCGGAGATCCTGTCCGTTTATCACAAGCCGGTGCCGGCCTGCAATTTTGCGCAGAGCGCGAGCCAGGCCGCGCTCAGGCTTGCGCAGGATGGAACCTCTTCGGAGCGCATTGCGGCGATTGCGATTCGGGTGCCGCGTGCCGGCGCGCTGTATCCGGGTTGCGACTACACCGGGCCTTTTGCGCATGTATTGCAAGCCAAGATGAGCATCCAGTACAACGTTGCCGCCGCGCTGATCGAAAAGGGCGTGTCTGAAAAGAACTTCAAGCTATTGAACGATGCCCGATTGCACCGGCTGATTGGGCTGATGACGCTCGAAGTCGACGACGACATGACGCGGGCCTATCCCGGCAGACAAGGCGGCGAAGTCGAAGTCCGCGAGGCGGGTGGTGCAACGCGCAAGCTGCGTCTGGAAGACGTCGTCAATGCAACGCCCGCGGAAGTGCGCCTGCGTTTTCAGGTGGCAGTCGCAGACGCGGTGGGCAAGACGCGCGCGCAAGAAATCGAGGAGAGCATCGACGGGCTAGACCGCTCCGAAGATGCCGGACGGCTGGCCATGCTGTTGCGCGCGCCGGCTCACTGAAATTCGAGTCGATTTGCGATGAGCGTCGCGCAATTCACAGAGAATTTTCTGCAGGCGCTGATCGCGGGACTGCTGACCGGTTCGATCTACGGGTTGATGTGCGTGGGCTTGAGCGTGATCTTCGGCGTCATGCGGGTCATCAATTTTGCCCACGGCGACTTCATGATGCTCGGCATGTACGTGGCCTACTACGCATTCGGACTGCTGGGCATTCATGCCGTGTTCGGCGCGACTATAGGACCTTATGTCGCCGCGCTGATCGCCGGGCCGGTGATTTTCGTCGCGGGCGTCGTGGTGCATCGGTTGCTGATCAGCAGAGTCACGGGAATGCGCGGCAGCACGCTGCAATCCGAAGGCCACTATGCACAATTGATCCTTACGCTCGGCCTCGCCCTCATCCTGCAGAACGGCGGACTCTATGTGTTCGGGTCCACGCCGGTTTCCATCGCGACGCCGCTTGCCTCCAATGCATGGGCGCTCGGTCCGCTGCATGGCGACAGGATCGAAGTATTCGTCAATCAGGGACAGACCGTCGCCGCGGTAATTGCAGTAGCCGTGGTGCTCGCTTTCGTCATGATCATGAGCCGCTCGCGGCTGGGGAAGTCGCTGCGCGCTGCAGCCGACAATCCGGAGGCGGCGACGTACATGGGTATCGACGTCGCCCAGTCTCACCGGCTGGCCTTTGGGTTCGGCGTCGCCATAACCGCGATTGGCGGAGGTTTGCTGGCCTCGGGCACATCTTTCCAGCCTTACGTCGGTCTGGAGTATGTAATCGTAATGTATGCAGGCGTGGTGCTGGGTGGCCTTGGCAGCGTGTCGGGCGCTTTCTTTGGCGGCCTGACGATCGGCCTGGTCCAGCAAATGTCCACCTTGTTCCTGCCGAATCAGTTGCAGAACACCGCGATCTTCGTCGTCTTTTTGTTTATCGTGCTGCTACGCCCGCAAGGGCTGTTTGGCACGGCGATGCGGCGGACCTGACATGTCGACCCCGCTCGCAGTGGGCTGGCGCCGCCAGGCATTGCTCATCGCGGCGTTTGCGCTCGCCTATGGCCTGCTCGCCGCGTTCGTCGAACATTCGTATTACCTGCTTATCCTCACAGTCGTTCCGGTCTGGGCGGTCATGGGGCTCGCCTGGAACCTGCTGAGCGGATACAGCGGTTTTGTTTCCTTCGGCCATGCCGCATTCTTCGGCCTGGGCGCGTATTTCGTTGCGCTCGCACAGATACACTGGGGCGTGTCGCCCTGGCTTGGCATTCCCGGTGCCGCGCTGGTCGGGGCCATAGCCGGCCTCATCGTGGGCATTCCGACTTTCCGCCTGCGCGGCCACTATTTCGCCCTTGCCATGCTCGCGTACCCGCTCGCGCTGCTCTACGTCTTCGAGTGGCTGGGTTACCAGGAACTGGCGTTGCCGATGCAACGCGACCATCCCGTTGCCTACATGCAGTTCGAGGATCACCGCATCTACGTCTGGCTGGCGCTGGCGCTGATGATCGGCGCGATGGTGCTGACCAGCCTGGTGGAACGCTCGCGCTTCGGCATGTCGCTGGTTGCGATCCGCGAAGACGAGGCCGCGGCGGAGGCCGCGGGCATTCGCACGCTGGCGTGGAAGTTGAGGGCGATCACACTGAGCGGCGCCCTGGCCGGAGCGTCGGGCGGATTTTATGCTGTCGTGCTGCTGGTCGTGACGCCACCAGCCGTGTTCGGCATGCTCGTGTCGGCACAGGCGCTGATCGTGGCGATGTTCGGTGGTGTGGCGACGCTGTGGGGACCGGTCATCGGCGCATTGGTGCTGGTGCCGCTGAGCGAATTCCTGCATGCGCGCCTTGGTAACGTGATCCCGGGTATCCAGGGCGTGGTGTATGGCATTGCGATCGTCGCGGTGATCTTGCTCGCACCCGAGGGCGTCTTCTGGAAGGTCAAGGACATGGTATTGCGGCGTCGCGTGCAAACGCCCGCTCTTGCCGGACTGGGTAGTGCCAGCGTCGAGGTACCGCCTGTCAGAAACAATTCTCCGGGTGCAGTCGTGTTCGAGGTGCGCAACGCGTCGAAAGCATTCGGCGGACTGCGGGCGGTGCGCGACATCAGCATCAAGGTCGCGCAAGGCGAGATCCTCGGCATCATCGGACCGAATGGCGCCGGCAAGACCACCCTGTTCAATTTGCTGAATGGATTCCTGCGCCCGGATCAGGGTCAGATACTGCTCGGGGGCAAGGACATTGCCGGCAGGCGCCCCTACGAGATCTGCGCGGCCGGTGTGGGCCGCACCTTTCAGGTTGTCAGACCTTTCCGGCGCATGAGCGTACTGGACAATGCGTTGGTCGGGGCCTATGTGAACGCCGCGTCGGACTCACAGGCGCGCGCCGCGGCGGAACAGGCACTGGCTCAGGTCGGCCTGCAAGACCAGGCGCAGAAACTGGCGGGAACGTTGAGTAACAAGCAATTGCGCCTTCTGGAAATCGCGCGCGCGCTGGCCGGCAAGCCGAGATTGTTGTTGCTCGACGAGACGCTGGCCGGCCTGGGCGCTGGCGAAGTCGAGGAAGTTATTGCCGTGGTGCGCAAGCTTGCCGCGCAAGGCATTACCATCGTCATCATCGAGCACACGATGCAGGCAATGGTGCGTCTCGTGGACCGCTTCGTCGTACTCAACGAAGGCGCGCTGCTGGCCGAAGGACTACCGCAGGACATCACGCGTGACAGCGCGGTAATCGACGCCTATCTCGGCAAGCGCTGGAGAGTCGCCAATGCTTGAGATCCAGAACCTCAGCGCGGGTTACGGCATGCTGCCTGTGCTCAATGACGTCAGTTTGAGGGTGAACGCGGGCGAGTTCGCCGCGATCGTCGGACCGAACGGAGCAGGGAAAACCACCCTGTTCAAGACTATCTCCGGCATCGTGCGCCCGACTTCCGGCATCATCCGGTTCGAAGGCAGGGATCTGTTGGCGGTTGCCCCGGCAGCGCGAGCGCATCTGGGTATCGCGCACATTCCGGAAGGCCGCCAGGTATTTCCATCGCTGACCGTACTCGAGAATCTGGAGATGGGCGCTTACACCGAAACAGGTCGCCGCGCGTGGAAGGAAAACCTTGCAAGGATCCACAGCGCTTTTCCGGTGCTGTTGCAACGTGCCAAGTCGCATGCTGGGGCCCTGTCCGGCGGGCAACAGCAGATGCTGGCGATCGCACGCGGACTGGCGTCGTCGCCGAAGCTCCTGATGCTCGATGAACCTTCCATGGGACTGGCCCCCACGGCGGCCGATGAAATTTTCGAGCGCCTTGTTTCGATCCATGCGGAATCCGGACTTACCGTGCTGCTCGTCGAGCAGCGGGTGGCCGAAGCGCTGCACTATGCCGATCGCGGCTATGTGCTGGAAGCGGGGCGTGTCGTGCTGGAAGGCAGCCATGAGGAACTGAAGAGCAACGACCGGATACGCCAGGCGTATCTCGGCATGTAAGAGTCAACAAACAACGGAGGAGGAATCATGAACGCAAACATAAATTGCGGAGCAGGAAGGCTGCTCGGGCTGTTACTGGCCACGACGGTCCTGGGCGCAGGGGATCTTCGCGCGCAAACCAAGGAAGTCGAGGTCGGACTGATCGCACCGATGTCGGGACCCTATGCCCGCCAGGGACAGGTCATGAAAATGGCCGCCGACATGGCGATCGAGACGGTCAACCAGCACGGCGGCATCAAGTCCTTGGGCGGCGCGAAACTCAAGCTCGCCGTATTCGATGCGGGTGACAGCGTCGAGAAGGCCAAGAACGCCGCGCAGCGCATGGTCGCGGATGCGCCCGACCTAGTCGTCGCGACTGGCGCTTACCTGAGTTCCTTTACCCTGGCGGTGACCGAAGTGACCGAGCGGGCCCAGTTGCCGGTGGTCACTTTTTCCTATTCCGACCTGATTACTTCGCGCGGCTTCAAATACGTATTCCAGACTTCCGCGACGGGAGTGCAGCAAGCCGAAGGATCGCTGCCCGCGCTCATGGAGATGGCAGAAAAGGCTTCCGGCAAGCGCCCGCAAACCATCGGGATCGTCATGGACAACACGGCCGCGTCCGTTTCTTTCGTCAAGCCGATGCGCGACCACCAGTTCGAAAAGCTCGGCCTGAAACTGGTGGTCGACGAGACCTTCACGCCGCCCCTTGCCAACGCAACGCCGCTGATCCAGAAAGTGCGCTCGGCCAAACCCGATATCCTGCTCTTGCTCCCAACGGTCATTACAGACGCCAAACTGCTGCTGGAGAAGATGAACGAGTTCGGCCTCGGGCACGGCAAGGTGCCAACCATTGCCAATGGCGCGGCAATTCTGGATCCGGACCTGCGCAGCAACATGAACATCGAGCAACTCGAAGGGGTCATGGCTGTGGTGGCGGATTGGACCACCAGCGCACAGAAAGACTTCGTTGCCGAAGTGAAGAAAAAAACCGGCGAACCCTGGCCGACCCAGCATTTCGTCACGACGTACGGCGATATCCTGATCTTCAAGGCGGCACTCGAAGCGGCCGGAAAGGCCGATCGCGAAGCGGTCGCCGTGGCATTGCATGCAATGAACCTGACTGGCGGCGCGGCAAACTATTTTCCCGGGAACGGCAAGCTGAAATTCGCTGAAAACGGCCGGCGCGAAGGCGCCAGCCTGCTGATCGTGCAGTGGCAAAAGGGCGTGCCGATCACCGTGTATCCAGCCAAGGACGCGCTCTCGCCGCCGATCTGGCCTAAACAATAATAGAGCAAGCCGTTAGCCACAGAGGACACAGATACCCTCGCGAAGCGTGGAGTACCCTTTTAGGTCACAGAGGAAACCAAAGGCGAATTGCAAGTAAACGGAAGACGACAAGGAATGCGGTCCATTCGCAGATTTTTTTGCGTTTCTCGGTGTCCTCTGTGATCTGAAAGGGTACTCCGACGTGCTGGGCACGTAGGGTATCTGTGGCAAATGATTTCGATTCACACATGAAAGGAGCAAGAAATGAATGACGATCTGTTCAACAAAGGCCTGGGCATCCGCAAGTCCGTGCTCGGTGCCGACTTCGTCGAAAAGTCGCTCGCGGCGGCGGATGATTTCAATATGCCGATGCAACGGCTGACGACGGAATATTGCTGGGGCGCCGTGTGGGGCAGGGAAGAATTGCCGAAGAAAACACGCAGCATGCTTAACCTCGCGATGCTCAGCGCCCTTAACCGCCCGCATGAACTCAAGATGCACATCGGTGGCGCCCTGCGCAACGGCGTGACCCGCGCGGAGATTCGCGAAGTGCTGCTGCAGGTGGCGATCTATTGCGGCATACCGGCGGGCGTGGATGCCTTTCGGGTGGCGAAGGAGACATTCGCGGAATTCGACAAGAACGAAAAGAAGTGAGCCGGCAGGAGGATGAGGGCGATGACCGAAGAAACCTATGAGGTTTATGCCATCAAGTACGCGCGGCTGATGCGCCGCTCGCCGGACAATTTCCTGGGCGGGGATGCGCACGACGTCGAAATGCCGCTGAATTATTACGTTTGGGTCGTTTCGAACGACCAGCGCAGCATCGTGGTCGACACCGGCTTCAACGAGGCGATGGCGCAGAAACGCAACCGCCAGATCGTCAAGCCGGTGGCGCAAGGCCTCAAGGCGCTCGGTATCGAACCGGATAAGGTCAAGGACGTGATCATCACACACATGCATTACGACCACGCCGGGAACATTCCGCTGTTCGCCAACGCCCGCTATCACCTGCAGGACAAGGAGATGGATTTCGCCACCGGCCGTTGCATGTGCCACGGCCTTATGCGGCACGGCTACGAGGCGGACGACGTGGTGCACCTTGTGCGTTGTGTCTTCGATCAACGCGTGCAGTTCCACGACGGAGCGTCCGAGATTTCACCCGGGGTCGAGCTCCATCACATCGGCGGACATACCAAAGGCATGCAGTCGGTGCGTGTGCGCACCCGCCGCGGCTGGGTCGTGCTCGCTTCCGATGCCAGCCATTTCTATGCGCACATGGAGCAGGATCGCGCTTTTCCCATCCTTTACAGCCTCGCCGACATGCTGGAAGGGTTCAACACCCTGCGCCGGCTTGCGACTTCGCGCCAGCACATCATTCCGGGCCACGATCCACTGGTGATGGAGCGCTATCCCGTGGTGAAGGCGGGCATGGAAGACTGGATAGTGCGGCTGGATGCCGACCCGTTGAAGTGATTGACGGTTCCGAGACCGCTGTTATTCCACGCTGATGCCGGTCTGCTTGACCAGGCTTACCCAGCGCACACGCTCCGCGGCGAGAAACGCGGCGAACTCTTCCGGTTTGCTGGCAACGATTTCGGAATCGGCAAATTCGCGCCGGGAGGCAATGTCGGGACTGCGCAGAATTTTTCCGAGTTCGGCATTCAATCGCTGAACAATCTCGCGAGGCAAGCCCGCGGGTCCCGCCATTCCTGTCCAGATGTACATCTCGACTTCGGGCATGCCCAGTTCCGTGAAAGTGGGTACATCCGGCAATTGTGCAGAACGTGTGCCCCCCGTGGTCGCCAGTGCGCGCAGTCTCCCGGCCTTGACGATCGAATCGACGGTGGCTGCAAAGCCGAAGCCATACGCCACTTGTCCACCGATCAGATCGGTGATCATCGGCGCTTCACCCTTGTACGGCACCGCCGGAACCGAGATCCCGACTCTGCGATTGAACACTTCAGTAGCGAAATGATTAAAGTGGGCCACGCTGGGCGTACCGTAACTGATGCTGCCGCTTTTCGCCTTGACCAGTTTCACCAGTTCATCGACGGTGCGCACGTTTAGCGCAGTATTCGCCACCAGGACGGCGGGCCGGCGCAGAAACTGGGTGATGGGAGAGAAATCCTTGTCCGCCGCGTAGCCGACTTTCATCCCGATGGCTTGTGCTATGGCCTGCTCATTGGGTGACACATAGAGAAGCGTATATCCGTCGGGCTTCGCCTTGGCGACCGCATCGGCGCCCAGCACTCCGCTGGCTCCAGCCCGGTTGTCGATCATGACTTGCTGGCCGAGCGCTTTGGTCAGATGGGCCGCGATGATGCGCGCCTGTGTGTCTGCGATACCTCCCGCGGGCCACGGTACGACCCAGCGAATGGGGCGATTGGGATAGGCCTCCGCCGCGAACAGTGAGCCGGCAATCAGCACGAGTCCCAGTGCGAGTCCCAGCCACCGGGCGAATATGGCGGGATAAGACATGAGTCCCTCCTTGAATGTTGTCATTGTTCTCGAGACTTGGGAGCCCATCGCCCCTGCGCGACCAGCACATCGACTTGCTTGCGCACGAAACCGACCAACGCCCTGGCCGCCTTGGTTACCGGTCGTTGCGTCGAGGTGCCGACCACGAGTGAACGCGTCATGGTCGGTGCCACGAGCGACCAATGGCGGATGCGGCCGGCTTCGATCAGATGATGCACGCTGGAGTAGGACAGGATGGTATAGCCGATGCCGCTTTCTACCAGGCTCAGGGTGGAGGGCATCGCGTCGATTTCCACCTGCACGTTGGGTTCGGCGCCGATTCCTGCAAGAAAGTCGTCCACCAGCACACGCAAGCCGTGAGGCCGGCTCGGTAAAATCAACGGAAGCCGGGCGAGCTGCGAAGCCGCGACGGTGTCGTCGCCAGCGCCGGCGGGATCGCCGACGGGACCGAGCAGATACAGCTCATCGGTCAAGAGCGGCTCGGTGACGAGGGCGCTGGTGCGCGGTGCGTTATAGAGCACGGCAACGTCGATGCGTCCGGTCGTGAGCCATTCCAGTACGTGGCCGCTGAAACCTTCCATGACGCCAAGAGACACCTTGGGAAATTCTTCGCGGAATTCCCGTACCAGCGAGGCAGTCAACACGGCGCCCACCGATGGCGGCATGCCGATGACCACGCGTCCGGCAGGCGCCGAGCCCAGCGCATTAATGGCGCGGCGCGCTCCGGCCGTGGTTTCGAGCACTCCGCGCGCGTGTTGTTCGAGTATCTTCCCGGCTTCGCTCAGCACAATCCCGCGTCCAGTACGATGATAGAGATCGGCACCGAGTTCCTGTTCGAGGGCCTTGATCTGCCGGCTCAGGATCGGCTGGCCCACCGACAGGCGCACGGCGGCACGCGAGAACGCGCCGGTTTCGGCGATGGCTATAAAGTATTCGAGTTGACGCAGTTCCATTGCAAGCCTGAAATCGGTCGGTAGTCGTTGCGCCGGGAATCGGGCCGCGGTGCGAAGCCGCGGCCGGCTTGCGGATCGTTGCACGAACGCTAAGATTGATTTTATTTTACTCCAGCAGCAGTTCCGGTTCGTCGGGACGAGGACGCGAGTGTTATGTACCTTCACCTGGATCTGCTTGCGGTGCTCATTCTTGGCGTGCTTGCGGGCACGCTCGGCGGGATCATCGGTTTCGGCTCGTCGATCGTGCTGATGCCTTTGCTGGTGATCGTGTACGGACCGCGCGAAGCCGTACCCATCATGGCGGTGGCGGCGCTGCTGGCGAACGCCTCACGCGCACTGGTGTGGTGGCGGGATGTGCAGTTGCGCGCGTTCCTGGCCTACTCTGCCACCGGTGTTCCAGCGGCCGCGCTCGGGGCCTCAACCTTGCTGACAATTCCGCAGCGCTGGATCGAGATCGTCATGGGCGTATTCTTCCTGGCGGTGATTCCGGCGCGGCGCTGGTTGGCGCGGCATGAATTGCGCATCAACCTCTGGCAGCTGGCGTTGGCCGGCGCGCTGGTCGGCTACATCACCGGCATCGTGGTATCGACCGGCCCGATCAATGCGCCCTTCTTCCTCGCCTACGGGTTGGTCAAAGGTGCTTATCTCGGTACGGAGGCGCTGGGTTCGCTCGCTCTGTACGTCAGCAAGACCGTGGTCTTTCGCAGCTTCGGCGCCCTTCCCGCGGACATCCTCACCAAGGGGCTGATAATCGGGAGCTCGCTGATGGTGGGCTCGTTTGTCGCCAAGCGGCTGGTGCTGAAGCTCAGGGCCGAACAGTTCAGCATGCTGATCGAAGGCTTGCTGCTGCTGTCCGGTCTGACGATGCTCGGCGCAGCTTTGTTTGCGCCCTGAAAAGTAATTAGTCCGCTGCCAGCGTAGCCGCGAAGTGCGGATAGGTTTGCCCTATATCGCTGCGTATGAGGCCGCGGATGGCTTCGAGCTCGGCAGTACCTGGAATGGCGGTAGATGGAACGTGCGGCGGACATTCGAATTCGAACCCGGTGTTGTCGCGAATCTCCGTCACGCTGTGTCCGGGGTGCACGCTTTCCAGCCGGAAGCGCTGCCGTAAACGGTCGAAGGAAAACAAGCCCAGCCCGGTGAGCAACGCGCGGGGTCCGCCAGGACGATACACGCCGGGTTCGCTTACGCCGGGCGCGCTTATGAAGTCAACGTTCGGCACCATGACCCGGCGCGTGTGTTCCTCGCGGAACAGGATGACGCGCGGCACCAGGAAATACAGATACGCCGACCCGAAGGAACCTGGCCAGCGCACCGCAGTAGCCGGATAGCGACCGGTGCCCACCAGATTGATGTTGCCCTGGCCATCGATCTGTCCGCCACCCAGAAAGAACGCGTCGATTCTGCCCTGCGCGGCAAGATCGAACAGTTCGACGCCGCCGCTGGTGAAAAAATTGTCTTTCGGCGAGCCGAGCAGGGTGACGCGCATCGCCCCGGCGGATTGCGAGCGGGCCAGCAATGCGCCCGCGCCTGGTATTGGCGATGCCGCGCCGACCGCGACATGCGCACAACCCTGCAGCAGGCGCGCGATGACCGAGATCAGAAGCTCGGTCCGGCTGAATTCGCTCATGCGGCCGCTTCCTCGCCGCCGTCCCAGTGGCCGAGAAATTGCGCGATGCCTTCCGCGCTACGTGCCAACCCGATGTAGCGCGCGATCGCCGCGTCGTCCATCGGATACAAATCGAAAAGCGCAATCGGCCATGCTCCTCGTTTGGCCACCGCGACGGCGGACACATAAATCGATGGCAGAACGGCGCCGCCGCGCGCCGGATCCTCCAGCAGATTGCCCTCGACGATCTCTTCGACCGTGACCAGCGTGGTCTTCGCGGCATGCGCCATCAGCAGCACCTCGCGCTCCCGGCCGATGAAGACGTTGCCTTCGCGATCTGCGCAACGTGCGTGGAACAGCGCGACATCGGGCCGGATGGCGGGCAAGGCGACGATTGGATCGCCTGCAGCGAATGGATTGTCGATAACCTTCCAGTCCTTGCGATAGCGCAATATATCGGTGCCGATCAGGCCGCGCAGGGGAATGAAAGGCAGGCCTTTCTCGCCGGCCTGGAGCGCGGCGTAGATCGCCGGACATGTGGCATCCATGACCTTGATGCTTGCAGTGCGAACGGCTTCGACGAAGCACGGCGCGGCGCCGAACTCGCCCATGGTAACAGCCGAAGTCTCGATAGTGCCGACACTGCCGGCGCCGATCAGCATATCCGCCTGCAGCCCGCTCGTTGGCACGCAAACCAGGTGCAGGTTACGAACGCGACGTTGGATCAGTTCGCGGGTCGCGGCCATCGCGACACCGGACGTATCTTTGGGTATGGCAAGCAGCGCCCCGTCAGGGATTGCACTCACGAGTGCTTCGAGCGAGGTCAGGGCAGTTGCTCTCATGATCGGCGGGCCAAGGATCGTAGCGAAAAACCATTATGGCGCGGATCACCGCATGCGTCTAACAGGCTAACCCCATTCGGGTTTGGACGCCTGCAGCGTATGCGGGTCCAACTGGACCGACTCGCGCTGATCGGAAACCCATATCTGTCCGTCCTGGATGGTGTACTGCAGTTGCATGTTGCGGGTGGCGAGTCCGGCGAGGGCTCTGGTGCCCGCCTGTGGGAGATCGATGACCGTGAGTTTGTGCGAACGCGCCAGCTTGTCCCCCGCCTGTTGCCACCAGAGTTGCGATGCATGGCCGCCGTAGGCGTAAACGAAAACTTCGTCGGCCCGGCCGCAAGCCTTGCGGATGCGTTTTTCGTCCGGAAGTCCGACGTCGATCCAGGTTTGTATGCTTCCCGTGAGATCCTTGCGCCACAGGTCCGGTTCGTCATCGGTGCTCAGTCCCGCGCCGAATGCGAGGGTCTCATCGGCATGCAGCGCGAATGCCAGCAGCCTCACCATCATGCGCTCGTCGGTTTCCGACGGGTGGCGTGCAACGGTCAATGTATGATCGTGATAGTAGCCGCGCTCCATGTCGGCTATGTGCAACTCGGCCTTGCAAATTGTTGCCTTGAGTGCCATCGATATCGAATTCCGCGATTGCTTCGAGGGTCGCTACTGTCTCAGAAAGCAGCCCGCGAGTCGACTCTGCGCTGGCTTGCGCATCTTCCAAGGTCGTGAAATAGTGCCCGGGACAACTGGAGGTCTTCATGTTCCCGATGATTCGCGCGCTGGTCGGCATCGGCGTGCTGGTCGCAATGGCCAGCGGCGTGTGGGCGGACGAAAAGCCCGCCGCTGATACCCGCCTGGCCACACTGCGCGCCGATATCACGGCGCTGGTGGGCAAGGCGAAATGCGCGAACCTTGTGAACTGCCGCGTTGCCGCGCTCGGCATCGACGCCTGCGGCAGCCCGGTCGAGTATGTCGCTTACTCCTGGCTGTCCACCGAGAAGGCCGCGCTCGACACCAGGATCGCCGAATACAACTTTGCATTCGAAGATGCGCGGAAGGGTGGCGTCACCGCAGGCGCCTGCACGCCTTTGCCGGAACCCGTCGCCGCATGCGTTAACGGCCGTTGCGTGATTCCGGCGGGACGCTGAGCGAAAAAAATCCCGCGGCGTTTTCGCAGCGGGATTTCCGGGAGGTGGCCTGACAGTTAGGTTTGGCTGTTTTCCCTCGCCCCTCGTTCCTCGACCCTCGTCCCTGTGGTGTCGTTACAGCAACGGCACCAGCAGTAGCGCAACGATGTTGATGATCTTGATCAACGGATTTACCGCCGGGCCTGCCGTATCCTTGTAAGGATCGCCCACCGTGTCACCAGTTACCGCCGCCTTGTGCGCGTCGGAGCCCTTGCCGCCATAGTGCCCATCTTCGATGTATTTCTTGGCGTTGTCCCAGGCGCCGCCGCCCGTCGTCATCGAGATGGCGACGAACAGTCCGGTGACAATGGTGCCGATCAGCAGACCGCCGAGCGCGCGAATGCCAGCACCCGGTCCCATCAACCAGTTCATGCCGAACGCAACCACGATCGGAACCAGCACGGGCAGCAATGACGGAATCAACATTTCCCTGATCGCGGCCTTGGTCAGCATGTCCACCGCGCGCGAATAGTCGGGCTTCGCCGTGCCCTCCATGATGCCTTTGATTTCGCGAAACTGGCGGCGTACTTCGTTCACCACCGAACCTGCGGCGCGACCCACGGCTTCCATCGCCATGGCGCCAAACAGATAAGGTACCAGGCCGCCGATGAACAGCCCGATGATGACCGCCGGGTCGGAGAGTTCGAAGCCTTTGACGAGGGTGCCGTGGCCGAGTTTATGCAGGGCTTCCAGGTTATGCGTGTAATCGGCGAACAGTACCAATGCCGCAAGGCCGGCGGAGCCTATGGCATAGCCCTTGGTAACGGCTTTGGTGGTGTTGCCTACCGCGTCCAGCGGATCGGTAATGTCGCGGATCTTCGCGGGCAGGCCCGCCATTTCGGCGATGCCGCCGGCATTGTCGGTAATCGGCCCATAGGCGTCGAGCGCGACGATCATGCCGGTCATCGACAGCATGGCGGTGGCGGCAATGGCGATGCCGTAAAGGCCCGCAAACGAATATGCGGCCCAGATCGCGGCGCAGACGGCCAGCACCGGCAGCGCGGTGGATTTCATGGATACGCCCAAACCAGCGATGATGTTCGTCGCGTGGCCGGTCTGCGATGCCGCGGCAACGTGACGTACCGGCGCGTATTCTGTGGCGGTGTAGTACTCGGTGATGACCACCATCAATGCGGTCAAGACCAATCCGACCAGCGAGGCGTAGAACAGATGTATCGCGCCGAGCGAACTGGCGCCCATCATCCTGTCGGTGATGAAGTAGAAGGCAACGGCGGCAATCACGCCGGAAACGATCACGCCCTTGTATAGCGCGTTCATGATCTTGCCGCCTTCTTTCGCCTTGACGAAGAACGTACCGATGATCGAGGCGATGATCGAAGCGCCGCCCAGGACCAGCGGGTAGAGCACGGCGTTGGGCCCCACCACCTCGGCTGGCATCAGACCGCCGAGCAGCATGGTGGCAACGATGGTGACCGCATAGGTTTCGAACAGGTCGGCCGCCATGCCCGCGCAGTCGCCGACATTGTCGCCAACGTTATCTGCAATCACCGCCGGGTTGCGCGGATCGTCTTCCGGAATTCCGGCTTCCACCTTGCCTACCAGGTCGGCGCCGACGTCGGCTCCCTTGGTGAAGATGCCCCCACCCAGACGCGCGAAAATCGAGATCAACGAAGAACCAAAGGCCAGGCCCACCAGCGAGTGCAGCGCCTTCTCGGGGGAGACAAGGTTCAGCAGGATTCCATAGTAACCGGCCACGCCTAACAGGCCGAGTCCGACCACCAGCATGCCGGTAATTGCGCCGCCGCGAAACGCGACCTGCAACGCGGCATTCATGCCGTTGTTGGCGGCTTCGGCAGTGCGCACGTTGGCGCGCACCGAGACATTCATGCCGATGTAGCCGGTCAGACCCGACAATACTGCGCCGATGAGAAATCCTATCGCCGAGTACCAGTCGAGCCCGAAACCAAGCAGCACGAACAGGATCACTCCCACGATGGAAATGGTCGTGTACTGCCGGTTCAAATAGGCTTGGGCACCCTGTTGAATCGCAGCAGCGATTTCCTGCATACGCGCATTGCCGGCGGGGCGGCCGATGATCCATTGAATGGAAATCGCCCCATAGGCAATCCCGATGATCGCGCAGACGAGCGCGAAGATCAGTGCTGAAGACATGAATCCCCCTTTGTAAATAATTCAGTACAGGGCCGATAGTGGGCCGGCCCCTTAAACCCTGGAATAAGAACCAGCCTCTACACCGGCAAGTCAACGCGCGATTTTAACCGAGTTCCAGCCGGACAAGCCGGTTTCTGATCAAAGCTTGAATGCAGGAAGCTTTCGCGCCACCGCGGCGTTCTTGAGCGTCACATACTGCGGCATTCCGTTTTTGTACGGGGGATAGTCCTCTCCCTGTATCAGCGGAGTCAGATATTCGCGGCATTTTGCCGTGATGCCATAGCCGTCGTCGGAAATGAAATCGTGCGGCACTTTCTTCTCGACGTTCGCGACGTCATCCAGATTGGCAACTCCGATACTCCATTTATAGGGCTTGTTCGATTTGCGCACGATGGTCGGCATGACGGCATTACGGCCCTTCAGCGCAAGTTCGACGGCAGACTTGCCAACCGCATAGGCCTGGGCCACATCGGTCTTCGAGGCGATATGCCTGGCGGAGCGCTGCAGATAGTCCGCCACCGCCCAGTGATACTTGAGTTTGAGTCCATCCTTGACCATCGCCGCGAGCACCGGCGCTACTCCGCCCAGCTGCGCGTGCCCGAATGCATCGCGCAGCCCCTGATCCGCCAGGAATGATCCCGCGGCGTCGCGCACGCCTTCCGAGACGACGATCGAACAATAGCCATGCTGTTTCACCAGTGCTTCGACGCGGGCGAGAAACGCTGCCTTGTCGAATGCTCTTTCGGGAAACAGGATCATGATGGGCAGGTCACCGGGCTTGTCGGCTGCCAAGCCGCCTGCTGCGGCGATCCAGCCCGCATGCCGTCCCATGACTTCCAGGATGAATACTTTGGTCGAGGTCTTCGCCATCGATGCAACGTCGAAACACGCTTCGCGCGCCGAAACCGCGACGTACTTGGCAACTGAGCCGAAGCCCGGACAACAGTCGGTGACCGGCAGATCGTTGTCTACGGTTTTGGGAACGTGAATCGCTTGTATCGGATAGCCCAGCGACTCGGACAATCGTGAAACCTTGAGGCAGGTATCGGCGGAATCGCCGCCGCCGTTGTAGAAGAAATAACCGATGTTGTGCGTCTTGAACACTTCGATGAGGCGCTCGTATTGCGCCCGATTCTCCTCCAGCCCTTTTAGTTTGTAACGGCAGGAGCCGAAGGCGCCGGCCGGTGTGTGGCGCAGCTTCGAAATCGCGGCGGCGGATTCCTTGCTTGTGTCGATCAGATCCTCGGTCAGCGCACCGATGATGCCGTTGCGCCCGGCGTAGACTTTGCCGATCTTGTTCTTGTGCTTGCGCGCGGTCTCGATCACGCCGGCAGCTGACGCATTGATCACCGCCGTAACCCCGCCCGACTGGGCGTAGAACGCATTCATTTTCTTGGTCATGGGAACCTCCGGAAAGCGTTCACCACGGAGGACGTGGAGAACACGAAGGAGAACAAGATCAGGGAGCGAGATGAAGAACGGCGGGAGAAGTCATTGGTCTTTTGCGTCGTTCACCGCCGGCTGCCAGCAACTGAACTTCCCGTATCGCTTCGCTGTTCTGGTTTTCCTGCGTGTCCTCCGTGTCCTCCAGTGGTTCCGTTTGTTATTTCAAAGCTGCGAAGATGCGGTCACGGATCGATTCCATCGAGCCGACACCCGCGATTTTTACGTATCTCGGAGCGCCAACCGCACCGCTTCTGGCCCAATCCGAATAATAGGCGACGAGCGGCTTGGTTTGTGAATGGTAAACCTCGAGGCGCTTTTTTACCGTGGCCTCCTTGTCGTCGTCGCGCTGCACCAGTTCCTCTCCGGTGGCGTCGTCCTTGCCGGCGGCTTTGGGCGGATTGAACAGCAGATGATAGGTTCGTCCCGAAGCGGGATGCACGCGCCGTCCAGACAGGCGCTTGACGATCTCGGCATCGTCCACGTCGATCTCGACCACGTAGTCGAGCATTACGCCGGAGCTCTTCATCGCGTCCGCCTGGGGAATCGTGCGGGGGAACCCGTCGAACAGAAAGCCTTTCGCTGCATCAGGCTCCCTGATGCGCTGTTTTACCAGACCGATGATGACGTCGTCGGGTACCAGCGCGCCGGCATCCATGAATTTTTTTGCCTGCAGGCCAAGTGGCGAGCCTGCCTTGATGGCGGCACGCAGCATGTCGCCGGTGGAAATCTGCGGAATGCCGAACTTTCCGGTGATGAAGGTGGCCTGCGTGCCTTTGCCGGCGCCAGGCGCGCCCAGAAGAATAAGTCGCATTGCTCTGCCGTCCTGTTGATGGAATTCCGACCCGGTGGGACTTGCGGCCCGGTTGGCTCGCGGCCTGCTTGCTGCGCGGATTATACGGGCGATCGGGTCCCTGATAAGAATGAGCGGCGCATTTTCTCCAGATCCTCCGGCGTGTCTACCCCGGGATCCGGAGCCTGGTCGGTTACCGTAACGCTGATACGGTGGCCATGCCAGAGTGCGCGCAACTGTTCCAGGCATTCGAATTGTTCGATCGCGGCCGGCTGCAGGGTTGCATAGATCTTCAGGAAGCTGCAGCGGTAGGAGTAAAGCCCCAGGTGCCGATAGACCGGCAATCCCGCCGGCAAACGCGAAGAATCGGATTTGAAGGCGTCGCGCGCGTAAGGGATCGGTGCGCGCGAAAAGTAGGCCGCATAACCTTGCCGGTCGAGGACAACTTTTACAACGTTCGGATCGAACATTTCGGCTGCCGAATGCACCCGATGGCAGGCGGTTGCAATGGCCGCGTCGCGATGATCGGCCAGTTGCGTGGCCACCGAGCGAATAAGGTGGGGCGGCATGCGCGGTTCGTCGCCCTGGACGTTGACCACGATGAAGTCGTCCGCCCAGCCGCGGGCGGAAGCAATTTCGGCGATGCGGTCGGTGCCGGAAGTGTGCTCTGGCCGCGTCATCATGGCTTTGTGCCCGTGTTTCGCGACCGCATCCTCAATTCTGCGATCGTCTGTGGCGACTATGACCTCCAGAGCGCCCGATTCGCGCGCGCGATCGGCAACGTGGACCACCATGGGTTTGCCGGCGATGTCGGCGAGCGGTTTGCCGGGCAGGCGCGCAGACGCGTAGCGGGCGGGAATGACGACGGCGAAGTTCATGATCGCCGCCAATCAGCAAACGGCAATCGGCGAAACACCGGATCGGGCCTTGCGTTCACTGCTTAGCGTTTAACTTTAGTCAAACTTCCTCCTCCGGAGGAAGTTTTCGCGCTTCGTCTTCCAGCATCACGGGAATATCGTCGCGGATGGGATAAGCAAGCCGGCAGGCTTTGCACACAAGCTCCATGGCTGCCTTTTTGTAAACCAGCGGACCTTTGCACAAGGGACAAACCAGAATGTCGAGCAGTTTAGGATCCATGGCGGATTGTCAGTTTTTCGAGTATGAGCCTGCCGAATGCCGCATCGACACGCGCGTCCACCGGCAACACCCAATGGTGTTCGCGCGCGAAACGCAGGCATTTTATCGCATCCTTCTCGGTCATGATGATCGCATCGGCGTCGCCGAACTCGAGATCCGCCTGGGTGAATGCGTGATGATCCGCAAATGCGTGTGCCGCAAAGCTCAATCCCAAACTTTGCAAATGATCGAAAAAGCGCGCCGGATTGCCGATGCCGGCGATCGCGTGCACCTGTTTACCGCGGAATGCGCCCGCATCCTGGTTGAAGAGGGGGTTCAGCAGATTGCGGAACTGCGTTCCTTCGATCGCCATCACGAATGTTGGCGTGGCGGAGCTTGGGGTAACGAACTTGTTTCCTGTAACGACGACTGCGTCGACATGCGCCAGGCGGCTGGTTCGCTCGCGCAATGGCCCGGCGGGGAGCGGAAGGCCGTTGCCGGTTCCGCGAACACCATCGATAACCGCTATTTCAAAGGTACGTCGCAGTGCGTAATGCTGTAAGCCGTCATCGCTCACGATGACGTTGCAACCGGGATTTGCCGCGAGAAGCTTCCGGGCGGCATCGACCCGATCCGGTCCGACCCACACCGGGCACCCGCAGCGCCGAGCCAGCAGCACGGGCTCATCGCCCGCCAGTTCTGGCGGCGAATCCCGAGTCACGGCCATCGTTTGGCCACGTCCGCCATAGCCGCGACTGACCACGCCCGGCGCGTATCCTTGCGCCCTCAGGTAGTCGCATATCCATAACACCAGAGGCGTCTTGCCGGTGCCTCCGGCGGTGATGTTGCCGACCACGATGACCGGAACCGCAACGGCATATGACGGCAAAATGCCGGCGCGATAAAGCGCACGGCGCAATGCAACGATGCATGCGAATACGCCTGCGACGGGCAAGAGCAGAATGGAAAGCCAGGAGAGGCGAAACCAATGACGATCGAGGAAATTCAGGCCTTGCCTCTTTCGCGTCGGCCGCTGCGCGTCAAGCCCGGCAAGCCGGACATCTTCAGCGGCGCTGCTGCTGGGTCGTGAAGGTGATCTTGCCGAAGCCCGCGACGCGCGCCGCTTCCATCACATTGATCACGGACTGGTGAGTTGCGTTGGCGTCGGCGTTGATGATGATGACCGGATCCGCGTTGCTGCCGGCGGCGCGCTTCAGTTCGGCGGCCAGCGCCTCCGGTGTTGTGAACGCGACTGCTGCACGATTGATCATGTACTGCCCGCCGGCCGATACGCCAACATTGACTTGACCTGGACGCTCTGCGGGCTTGGCCGCATCCGCGGTCGGCAGATTGATCTGCATTTCGGAATAGCGCGAGTAAGTCGTCGTCACTGCCAGGAATATGACGATGACGATAAGGACGTCGATGAAAGGAACCAGGTTGATTTCCGGTTCCTCCCTGAACGACCCGCGCCGAAAATTCATGACGTGCGCAGTTCAGGCCTGACGTTGGCCGTGGATTATTTCCACCAGCTTTACCGCTTGGCCTTCCATTTCCACGACCAGTGAATCCACGCGAGCGCGGAAATGTCGATAGAACACCAGGCTTGGCACCGCAACGATGATGCCAAAAGCGGCGTTATACAGCGCGATGGAAATACCATGCGCCAGCTGCGCGGGATTCGCCATGCCCGTCGGACCCTGCGAACCAAAGATCTCGATCATTCCTATGATCGTGCCCAACAGACCCAACAGCGGCGCCATGGTGGCAATGGTGCCCAGCGTCGTCAGAAAGCGGCCCAGTTCGTGAGCGGCGGCGCGGCCGGCCTCTTCGATCGACTCTTTCATGATCTCGCGCGAGCTGGCCGCTTCCCTCAGCGCCGCAGCGAAAATCCTCCCCAACATCGATGTCTGCGCAAGCCGGTCCAGCATGTCGGGTGACACGCCCTTGTGCCGATACTCCTGAACCAGCTTGGGGAGAAGATCGCGTGGTGCGACGAAATCGTTGCGCAGACTGTAAAAACGTTCGCCGATAATGCCAAGGGTAATAATCGAGCACAGGATCAATGGCCAGATCGGCCATCCGGCCGCTTCTATGATGTGCAGCAAGCGTTACTCCCAAGCATTTGAAAAGCCGCGCCACTTTAAACCGCATCGATAGGCGCGGCAAGCACGCCGACAAGAGGAACGTTCCGCTTGACAACCGTGCGCGGCCTTCATCTCGCGCCAGAAAACTGTCCACAATCTTTGTGGATAAGTGTGTGCACAGTTTCTACAAAGGGCCGGTAAGTCGGTTTTTTGAAAGCGTTTTTTGTTTTGCGATCAAAAAATGCGCGCTGATATAATCATTTTTAATCAATTACTTAAAATGAAACCCCCTGTAGTCATGCGGCTTTCCGGGCAATCACCTTTCAGTTTGATGACGACTGTGGACGAGAAGGACGCCATGAATGTGTTTTGTCAAGGGAGAAATGCAGATCGCATTTCGCGGCGCCGGATCCATATTGCGCGTCCTCCTGATCTAGAATGCGGCGCATGCATGTCAATGATTCGACTATCGCAATAATTTCGGTCGCGGACCTCAACCGGCGTGCTCGGGAATTCATCGAGTCGGGCTTTCCCTTGCTTTGGGTTGCCGGGGAGATTTCCAATTTCACGCGGGCCGCGTCGGGGCATTGCTATTTTTCGTTGAAAGACGCGACGGCGCAGGTGCGTTGCGTATTTTTCCGTAACAAGGCGGCTTTGATCGACTGGAAGCCGGAGAACGGCATGCAAGTTGAGGTGCGCGCCTTGCCGACGCTATATGAGGCACGCGGCGAATTTCAACTCACGGTGGAAAGTATGCGGCGCTCCGGCCTGGGGGCGTTGTTCGAAGCGTTCGAACGCCTGAAACGCAAGCTCGAACAGGAAGGGCTGTTCGATGCTTTGCGCCGCAAGCCGATTCCGCAATTTCCGCGATCCGTTGGCGTGGTGACCTCGGCGAAAGCGGTGGCGCTTCATGACGTGTTGACGACGCTGTCTCGCCGCATGCCCGGAATTCGCGTGGTGCTTTACCCGACGCCAGTCCAGGGCGAGGGAGCGGGCGAGCGCATTGCCCAGGCGATCCGCTCTGCTTCGGCACGCGCGGAGGTCGATGTATTGATCGTTTGTCGCGGCGGCGGCAGCATGGAAGATTTGTGGGCCTTCAACGACGAAGCCGTCGCGCGCGCGATCGTCGGTTGCCCAATTCCTGTGGTTTCGGGGGTAGGGCATGAAACGGATTTCACCATTGCCGATTTTGTCGCCGATGCGAGAGCCCCCACACCGACCGGAGCCGCGGAACTGGTGAGTCCGAATCGCGCCGAATTGCTGGTTCGAGTCGGGGTTCTGAAAACGCGGCTGTCGCGCAATATCGACCGTGCGATAAACACGCGAGTGCAGCACGTCGATTACCTGGCAAAACGGCTGGTCCACCCGGGCGATCGCGTTGAAGCCGAGTTGCGCCACATCTCGCATCTGGCCAGCCGCCTGCATTCCGCGGCCACGCATGGGCTGGACGCGATGCGCTGGGATCTCTCCGGCCTATCTGAGCGGCTGCGCGGCGCGCTTCCCGATATCGATGCGCAAATTGCACGGCAACAGGCGTTGCGCTTGCGTCTGCACTACGCGCAGGGCCGCGTGTTGGAGCAGCACGAGGCGCGCCTCGCGAAAATGCACTCGAGCCTGACCCATCTCAATCCGCATTCGGTTCTGGAGCGCGGGTATAGCATAGCCGAGACACTCGGCGGCAAGATCGTGCGCGCGGCGGAGCAAGTTGTGACAGGGGAATTGCTGCGCCTGACGTTTGCCCGCGGCGCCGCGCAAATGCGTGTCGAGCGCACTGAAGTGCCGGAAGACTAAGTTGGATTTGGCGCTCCGGTAAGCTATCGTATTCCACGCAGGCAGTAGAAAGATCGGGAGTCCATTGCCCAACCCGATCCACGTTCAGCCCGCCATTGGCACTGGCCACAAAGACAACATCGTCCTTAGGAGGAACCCATGATTTCGGTAAAGAAAGCAGTTTCCCTGTGTATTTTTGCCCTGTTCGCCTCGTTGTCCCTGCACGCGTCCGCGCAGCTCGCCGACAAGAAAGTCCTGACCCTGGACGGGGCGAAAAAAGTCGCCGCGGCGGCAGAAGCCGAAGCCAAGAAGAACAGCTGGAACGTGGTCATCGCCGTGGTCGATGATGGGGGCAACCTGCTCTATCTGCAACGCATCGACGGGACGCAGACCGGCAGCATCGAAGTGGCGATTCAGAAGGCGCGCACTGCACAGGCATTCAAGCGCCCGACCAAGGTATTCGAGGACGCGATCGCTGGAGGGCGCAACGCGTTGATCGCATTGCACGGCGCACTCCCGCTCGAAGGCGGACTGCCTATCATGGTGGGCGGCCAACTGGTCGGTGCCATTGGCGTAAGCGGCGTGAAGTCCACCGAAGATGGTCAGATAGCCAAGGCCGGCGCGGATTCCATAAGCAATTGATCGAAACGGGAGCGTCAGCGACGCTCCCTCCTTCTTCACCTGGCGAGTTGTTGAGCCAGCCAGGCATGTACCTGGGCTTGCAGATTGCCGACCGTGCAGTCGAACACGCTAACCTGTTTCGCGGAACGCAGCCACGTCAGTTGTCGTTTGGCCAGTTGTCTCGTGGCCGCGACCGCTTTTTCGCGCAATGTGTTCAGGCCGTATTCTCCATCCAGGTATTGCCAGACTTGCCGGTAGCCGACGCAACGCATGGAAGGCAGGTCCCGATTTAACGCGTACTTGTCGCGCAATTCACGAACTTCATTGATCAGGCCCGCTTCGAGCATGACTTCAAAGCGCTCGGCTATGCGTTGGTGCAGGACGCCACGCTCGCCGGGAATCAGTGCGAGCGCAATCAGTCGGTAAGGCAGTTCCACCTTGTTGACCCGCGCGGTCAGAAGCGACATCGGCTGGCCGGTGAGATAGAAGATTTCCATTGCGCGTTGTATGCGCTGGGAATCATTCGGATCGAGCCTTTGCGCAGTAGCGGGATCGATGCGTTCGAGCTCGCGGTGGATTGCGGGCCACCCGACATCGGCGGCCATGGTATCGATCACCATGCGGGTTTCTTCGTTTGCCGCCGGCAGATCCGACAATCCTTCGCTTAACGCCTTGAAGTAAAGCATGGTGCCGCCGGTGAGAAGCGGTATTCGTCCGCGCGTAACGATGCCGTGCATGACCTCCAGGGCATCGTCGCGGAATTGCGCCGCCGAGTATTTTTGCGTGGGATCGATGATATCGATCAGGTGGTGCCGAACCTTCAGACGCATGGCCGGGTCCGGCTTGGCAGTGCCGATGTTCATGTCGCGGTATACCAGCGCCGAATCCACGCTGACTATTTCCACGGGAAGTGTTTCTGCAAGCTCCATCGCGACCCCGGTTTTGCCGCTGGCGGTGGGGCCCATGAGCAGGATCGCCGGCGGGCGATCCTGCGGTGAGGGGTGAGGAGTGAGGGGTGAGGAGGGTACCACTAACGTTCTACGTTTGTGCTCGGAAGGCCTCGCACCCGGACGTTCTGGCCGAGGCGACGAGGGGAGATAGCGGGTATCGGTGCTGGAAAGTACGTACCCCTCACTCCTGGCTCCTCGCCCCTCACTTTCCTCTCATGAACATCTTGTCTAGTTCTCCGATCGTGACTTGAAACCAGGTGGGCCGGCCGTGGTTGCATTGCCCTGAACGTTCGGTGGCTTCCATCTCGCGCAGGAGCGCGTTCATCTCCTGAATTGTCAGGGCGCGATTGGCCCTCACCGCCGCGTGGCAAGCCATGGTGGAAAGCATTTCGTTCTGACGCTCGGCAAGAACCCGGGTTGCTCCGAACTCCGCGATTTCGGCAAGTACATCGCGCGCCAACTGTGCCGCATCGGCGTGCACCAGGCTCATCGGTACGGACCGCACCGCCAGCGCGTTGGGCGCAATGACGGCAAGTTCGAAGCCGAGCCGGGCGAGCGTGCCGGGATTTTCCGAGGCGGTCGCGACCTCCAGAGCGCTCGCGGTCATCGTGGCGGGAATCAGAAGCTGCTGGGTGGGGATGCCGTCGTCGTCAAGCGCGCTCTTGAGTTTTTCATAAACGATACGCTCGTGCGCGGCATGCATGTCAACCACCACCAGACCGTGTTGATTCTGCGACAGGACGTAGATGCCAGAAAGTTGAGCGAGCGCAAAACCCAATGGATGCGTCGCTTCCTGAGACGGCGAAGCAGTTGCGCGTTGGTCAGACAGGGTGGCCGTTGCGTTAGCCGCACCAAACAGCGTGGCATAGAACGAAACCGGTTCGTTGGCCGGGAACTGCATGTCCGGTTGGCGCAAATAGCCGCCGTCTACGCGAAATGCGGGGGGCGAAGGCGCGGTTTCACGGCCCGCGCCCAAGCCCGCACGCGCCGCGGACAGCGCTCTTTCCAGAGCGTGGAATACAAACTGGTGAATTCCGCGTGCATCGCGGAAGCGCACTTCGATCTTGGTCGGATGGACATTCGCATCCACCAGCGAGGGGTCGAGCTCCAGGAATAGAACATATGCGCAATGGCGGTCGTGGTGCAAAACATCGTGGTAGGCCTCGCGCACCGCGTGTGAGAGCACCTTGTCGCGCACGAAGCGGCCATTGACGAAAAAGTACTGTGCGTCGCGTGAACTACGCGAGTACGCCGGCTGGGCCAGCTGGCCGTACAGGCGGAAGCCCCCGCTTTCAACGCAGACTGGAAGCGAAGCGGCTGCGAATTCGTCACCGAGAACCGCCAGGGTGCGCTCTTCCGCGCCGCAAGGCTGCAAATGCCATTGCGCGCGGCCATTGTGCGTCAGCGCGAAACGCACATGCGGCCGCGACAGTGCGAGCCTCTTGAAGGTTTCCTCGCTGTGTGCGTATTCCGTTTGCGGGCTGCGCAAGAATTTGCGTCGCGCCGGCGTATTGAAATAGAGATCGGACACTTCGACGATCGAACCGGCGGCAACGGCAGCGGGTTCGGGCGCCGAAAGCACGTCGCCGCTCGCTTGCACCTTCCATGCGTTTGCACTGCCGGCTGCGCGGCTTGCCAGGCTGAAATGCGAAACCGAGGCAATACTGGCAAGCGCTTCGCCGCGAAATCCCAGGCTTGCAACGCGTTCGAGATCTTCCAGTGAGCCGATCTTGCTGGTGGCGTGGCGCGCAAGGGCCAAAGCAAGATCGTCCTTGGAGATACCGCTGCCATTGTCAGCGACACGGATCTGACGGATGCCGCCTTCCGCGAGCTGTGCTGCGACATCCGTCGCGCCCGCGTCGAGGCTGTTTTCCAGCAACTCCTTCAGCGCGGATGCCGGCCTGTCGACCACTTCGCCTGCAGCGATCTGGCTGATAAGGAGTTCGGGAAGAGGGAGTATGGCGGGCATCGAGGCACGATCAGAGTTCGTGCCGATTATAGCCGCTGGTGCGGACGTCACGCCGGAACCTTTGACGGGGAACGCGAACGCACGCGCCGAGTACTTTTCAGGCCTGGATATCGAGTACCGCGGCAGCCGATTATCGGCGTCAGTGGCATCGCGGCGATCGAATGGGCGCGGCCCACTGCCTCGGAAATGGAAGGCACCCAATAGCGGTTCGGCGGCGAAGGGGATTTAATCCCTCGGCGGGTATAGACGTGCGCCGCGCCAAGCCTAATAATTAGATAAGAATATCAAGGCTTCTCCGGCGAAAGGCCTTGTTCGTTGCCTTGTTCCCGGGTGCCGGAGACGGCATGACGGGCGTTCATGCGGCGGTGGCGTTGCTGCATTCCTCATTCCAGGGGACTTCAGAAGGAGCAAGATGGAAAACAATACGATTTACTCGAAGACCGGCAAAGGGGTTCTGGAAATAAAGAACAAAGCCGGCAAGCTCCCGAAAGACCTGGTCAAGGTTCTAGCCCTCATCGACGGCAAATCGACCGTCACCGATCTCATCGCCAAGTCGAAGCTCAGCAATGCCGACATGAACAAGGCTTTGAGCGATCTGTCCACGGGTGGTTATATCAAGGAGTTTGCCAATACTTCCACCGGCACGCAGTCCGGCGGCGCCGGATCCTACGTCGACGATCTGGACTTTACTTCTTCGCTTTCGCCGGGAAAAAACGTCTATCAGAACGCCCAGAGCGAATGGCGGCAACGCGAGACTGCAGATCGTGCGAAGGCCGAGCAGGAGGCCAAGCGCAAGCGCGAGGAGGAAGAGCGGACGAAAAAGGAACAAGCGGTAAAGCTGGCTCGGGAAGAAGGCGCGCGCCTCGCGAAGGTCGAGATGGAGCGCAAGGCAAAGGAAGCGGCGGGCCAGAAATTGCGTGAAGAGACCGAGCGCAAAGCGAAGCTCGCAGCCGAAGCCATGGCGAAAACGCAGGGCGACCTGGCGAAGATACTCGAGGCGGAACGCAAAGCCTTCGAGCTTGCCGAACGCAAGAAACTCGAAGAACAGCAGCTCCAGACATCCGAAAATGCCGCGCGCCGCGCGCGCGAAGAGATCGAGCGCAAGTTCAAGGAAGAAACCGAAAACAGGGCTCGGGAGGAACAGGAACGCAAGCGCAAGGAAGAGGAGGCGCGCAAGCAAAAAGAGGAAGCCGAACGCAAGCGCAAGGAAGACGAAGAGCTCAAGCGTCGCGAAGAAGAGGAACGCGGGAAGCGAGCGGAGGAGGAGCGCAAGCGCAAGGAAGAAGAAGAGCGCAAGCGCAAGGACGAGGAAGAGCGCAAACGCAAGGATGAGGAAGAGCGCAAACGCCGCGAGGAGGAGGCACGCAGGATACGGGACGAAGAGGAGCGCAAACGCAAGGAAGAGGAAGAACGCAAACGCAAGGAAGAAGAGGAGCGCAAACGCAGCGAGCAGGAGGAACGCCGCAAACGCGAAGAGCAAGAGGAACGCAAGCGCAAGAAAGAAGAGGAAGATCGCAGGAAGCAGGAGGAGGAAGAAGAACGGGTTCGCGCCGAGGAAGCGCGCAAGCGCAAGGAAGACGAGGAACGCAGACGCGCGGATGAGGAAGAGCGCAGGCGCCGCGAGGATGAAGAAAAGCGGGCGCGGCGGGAAGAGGAAGACCGCCGGCGCCGCGAAGAGGATGAGCGCCGCCGGCGCGAGGATGAGGAAGAAAGGAGCAGCCGCGGGGAGGATCCAGCTGCCGGGCGCGAAGTCGGCGACCGCCGCGAGCGCGAGGAGGAGGACCGTCGCCGGCTTGAGGAAGACAGGCGCCGGCGGGACGAGGAAGAGGCGCGCCAGCGCCGCGAAGACGACGAGCGGCGCGAGCGCGAAGAACGCAGTCGCGAGGAAGAGTCACGCAAGAGACGCCGGGAAGAGGAGCTCGCAAAACAGGCGGCCGCAAAACAAGCGGCTTCCGCGCGCACCGATCTGCCGGAATTCGATTTGTCCGGCTTGAGGGCAATGGAGTCGCAGGTCGCGGCCGAGTTCGAGAAACAGCAGGAGGCATTGCGCAAGCGCGAGGAGGAGGAAGAGCGCCGACGCGAACAGGAGGAACAGGCTCGCATGGCCGTCGAGCGCGCCGAGCGCGAGGAGCAGGCGCGCGTGGAGGCCGAACGCCGCGAAGCAGAGGACCTCGAGCGCCGGGAGCGCATGGAACAAGAGCGCCAGGAGCGCGAGGGACGGGAGCGCAAGCGCCAGGAGGAAAAGGAAGCGCGCATTCGCGAGCAGGAAGAATCCAAGGTCAAGCGCGAACAGGAGCGCCAGCGCCAGGAAGCGATGAAGGTCGAAAACGAGCGCCGCGCGAGGGAGGACGAGCTGGTAAGGCGGCGCAAGGAACAAGAGGAGCGCGACCGCAAGCGCGCCGAGGTCGACGCGCTGAAAAGACAGAAGGGCATTCGAACCCCGCTGGACCGGCTCAAGCCGGTAGTCATCTCGGCCGTAGTCCTGATCGCGGTCGTCGTTGGCCTCGTGCAGTTGGTTCCGATGAATACCTACGTGCCTTCGATCGAAAGACTGGCATCCGAGCACGTAAAGGAGCCGGTATCGATCGGTTCAATGCATGTGTCGATCCTGAGCGGATTCGAGATCATTCTGCAGAACGTCAAAGTGGGGACCACCCAGGACGTCAAGATCGACAAAATATTGCTGTCGCCGGAATTCGGATCGGTGTTCTCGGACGTCAAAACAATCCGCAAGGTTGAAGTGCAATCGGCAACAGTCGCGGAAGAGGTATTGTCGCGCCTGCCCAAATGGCTGGAAGCCTCGGTTGCCGACAAGACCTTGCAGATTGGGCACGTGGTGGTCAAGGCGATCAAGCTGGATTCCCACGCCGCAAAAGTATCGCCGTTCGACGCGGATTTGCAACTGACGCAGGAGGGGGCGATAGACAAGGCAGTGCTGTCCAGCAACGACGGCAAACTGAATGTCGAACTGGTGCCGCACGACAACCAGATCGACATCGCGCTTAACGCTGCAAAGGGATGGATTCCGCCGTTCGGACCACAGATCGAATTCACGGACCTGACGGTGAAGGCGGTTGCCACACGCAACCATATCAGAGTCGAGAATTTCGAAGCCTTGCTCTACGGCGGTGCCGCAAGAGGCCATGCCGCAATCGTTTGGGGCGGACCGTGGTCTATCGAGGGCGATGTTGCGACGGAGCGCATCGACATGCGGGAGTTGATGGAGGTATTCACGCGTGAGGCCAAATCGACCGGACAGCTGGAATCGAAGTTTCGTTACGCCATGTCCTCGCAGACGCTGGCAACCCTGTTCGATTCTCCGAATGTCGAAGGAAGCTTCGGTGTCAAAAAAGGCGATGTGGACGGCGTTGATCTGGTGCGGGCCCTGCAAGCACGCGGTCGTGGAGTTACCCAGGGCGGTGCAACCCGATTCGAAGAAATCACCGGCATCATGACGCTGGCGAGCGGCCGTTATCAGTACCGCAATTTGAAGCTCTCCTCGGGATTGCTGGTGGCCAACGGTGCCTTCGACGTTCAGCCGAACAAGGATGTTAGCGGAAGGATTGCGGTCGAACTCCAGTCGCAGGCGGCGCAAATAAGGGGGAATTTCATCGTGGATGGCGACCTCAAGGCCATCGTCCTGAAGCCGAACTGACCTTATTCCAGGTCAGCTGCCGTGTCGATGTCGCGCAGAATCGCGCTATCGTCACATTCGACGATTTCCAGTTCGCCGGGATGGCGAGCGATGATCGAGCGCGCACCCTCGTCGCCTTGCAAGGTCAACAGTTCAGCCAGATAGCTCCGACCGAACCCGACCGGATGGCCCCGCTTTGCGCGGTACGCCGGAACCGCGATGCGCCCGGTTTGCGCGACGCGACCGGCGATGATCTTGATGGTTTGCGGCAGCAGGAACGGCATGTCTCCGAGCGCAATGATCCAGCCATCCGCGTCGCGGCTCGCTTCAATTCCGCACACGAGGCTGCGAGCCATGCCCAGCCGCGCGTCTTCGCAAACATGCACCGCGACGCCTTCCGCTTCGATCATCGCGTGCAAACGGCTGTCGCCACTGCGAACGATCGCAATCGCTTCGGGCAACGCGCTTTTCAGGTTTCGCAGCGAAGCAACCCCGATCGGTGTCCCGTCAGGCAGCGGATGCAACAGCTTGCCGCCGCCGAAACGACTGCCGCTGCCTGCGGCCAGCAGAATTCCAACGATTTTCACGAACGGGCTCCAGAGGGCGGCCGGAACTGGAATTGCCGAGGTCAGGGCTGCTCGTACTGAGTTCAGTTCTGCGCGAGCCTGCTGCGTGCAAGCGGTGGATTCGCCGAAAAATACTTCCGGATACCCAGCAGGATGGCCTGCGCCATCTTGTCCTGGTATTTATCGTCCTTCAGCTTTTTTTCTTCCTCGGGATTCGTCAGAAAGGCCGTCTCAACCAGAATGGACGGAATGTCCGGCGCCTTGAGTACGGCGAAACCGGCCTGCTCGACATGCGGCCTGTGCAGGTCGTTCACTCCGCCGAGCTCGCCAAGCACAGCCCTGGCGAGTTTCAGGCTGTCGTTGATGGTCGCCTCCTGCGAGAGGTCCACCAATACCTGTTGGACAACGGATTCGTAGGCGTCCAGATTGACGCCGCCTATCTGGTCAGCCTGGTTTTCCTTTTCCGCCAGGATCCGGGCGGCGGCCGACGTCGCGCCACGCTCCGACAGCGCGAATACCGAAGATCCACGCGCATGGGAGCGGACGAAGGCATCCGCGTGGATCGAAACGAACAGGTCCGCACTGATTTTTTTCGCCTTCACGACCCGGTCTCCAAGTTTTACGAAGTAGTCGCCGTTTCGAATGAGCACGCCCCTCATGTTCGGTTCAGCGTCCACAAGCGTCTTCAGCCGTTTGGCGATTGCCAGCGTGACGTGCTTTTCGTACGTGCCGCCGCGTCCTTTGGCGCCGGGATCTTCGCCTCCATGCCCTGCGTCGATCGCAATCGTGATCAAGCGCGCCACATCGGATGCCTGAACCGGCTTCTTTCCGGGCATCCCTGTGGAAGGAACAGGCACTCCGTTGAAATCGATTGCCGGCTTTTCCGGCTTCACGGCATTTTCCGGCGCGGCAGCCACCCCCGGCGGAACAGCTTTCTTGTCGAGCAATGCCATGACCGGATCGGCTTCCACCAGCGGATAGACGTCAAGGACCAGCCGGTCGCCGTACTCGCCCACCGGCTTGAGCGTGAACACCTGCGGTTTGACCTGTGTCTTCAGGTCGAGGACCAGGCGCACGACGCCCGGCTTGAATCGCCCGATACGCACGCCATTCACATAGGGATCGGCCGGCGAAATCTTGCCGGGAAGCTGCTCGAGCATGGCATTGAATTCCACGTCTTCGAGATCGAGCACCAGACGAGCCGGCGTCCCAACGGTGAAGACGTTGTACGCAATAGGTGCGTTGGATTCGAGTGTGAGGCGCGTGTATTCCTGTGCGGGCCAAACCCGCGCCGATGTCACTTGCGTGGCAAATACAGACGCGGGCAACACGGCCAACAGAGTTGCCGTAATCGCGCTATACGGCGATAGCGAATGCGCCCTGCCGCCATGTCCTGGGCGATTGCATCCAATCAATCTGGCAAACGATTCAAACAACGTTTTCCTTGCTCCGTTTCCGCGTCTATGTCGACCCGCCGCCCGCCAGCTTCCTCGCTCAACGCTATATTTAGGTCCGGAGTAGGCAACAATCCTTGCGCCCGCTCCGGCCATTCCACCACACACACGCTGCGAGGCTCGAAGTAATCCCGAAACCCAGCATCCAGCCATTCCTGAGCATCGTTGAAACGATAAAAATCAAAGTGATATAAGTCTAACTTAGAAAGATTATAAGGCTCAACCAGGGTGTAGGTGGGACTTTTCACCTTGCCTTGATAACCCAGGCCGCGTAACAGCCCTCGCGTTAACGTGGTCTTGCCGCTGCCCAGGTTTCCCGAGAGCGCCACGTACATTCCGGGCTCGATTGTCGCGGCTAAACGATTGCCCAGAGCCAACGTCGCCGCCTCGTCTGCCAGGAACACGGAGCGCTCGCGGCGCGAGCGCGGGGCGCCGCTCATGCTCGGGTTGCCTTCCCCGTGACTGCCGTCTGCGTGGCCAGGTCGAGGAACACGCGCAATACCGGCAAATCGTCGCCACGCCGCCAGGCGAGGTGGATCTCGGTAAAAGGCGTGCCCCCTTGCAAATGTTTGTAGGTGACTCCAGTGCGCTGCAAGTTGGTCAGAGAGGCGGGAATGAGGGCGACCCCTAATTCCGCTGAGACGAGGCTGACAATGGTCTGCATCTGGATCGCTTCCTGCTCCACCCGAGGACTGAATCCGGCCGCCTTGCAACAACTGACCACGTCGTCGTAAAGACCGGGCGCATGGGGCCGCGGAAACAATATGAATGGCGCGTCCCTTAGTTTTTCCAACGCGATTTTCCCCCGCTGGCGCGCGAGGGGATGCTTGGCCGGAAGCGCCGCTATCAGGGGTTCGCGCAGAATGGACACCGATTCGAGTGCTGGTTCGTCGATCGGCGGCAGCACGAAACCGGCATCAATTCGCCTTTCCAGCAAGTCTCGCAGCAGCGCATCCGTGGTCGACTCCCGCAAGGCGAGTTTGACCAGAGGAAAATGGCGGCGAAATTCGCGCAACACGACAGGCAGCACGTTATAGTCGGCCACGCTGATGAAGCCGATCGCAAGCTCGCCGATTTCACCCCGGCTCGCGCGCCTGGTCGTCAGCACTGCCTGTTCCACCCGTGAGAGAATGTGGCGCGCTTCTCCGAGCAACGCCGTGCCGGCCTGGGTCAGCTCAACATGACGCTGGGTGCGGTTCAGCAAAGTCACGCCGAGTTCGTTTTCCAGAGCACGGATCTGCATGGACAACGGGGGTTGTGAGATGTGCAGCTTCCGCGCAGCGCGGCCGAAATGCAATTCCTCGGCGACCGTGACGAAGTAACGCAGGTGGCGAAGGTCCATTTGATTCGAAACAAATATCAAAACCGCTTCAATAATATATTAGACGCAGCACACCGGCGCGGCCCAGAATCCGTATCCATGGCGAGGCCGCAATCTGGGGCACGGTGCCAACATAACATCCTGGAGGCAGCATGGCAGACAACTGGCGCAGCAAACTGATCACCGCGGGCGTGGCGCGTTCGCCCAACCGCGCCATGCTTCGCGCGGTCGATTTCAGGGACGGCGATTTCGAGAAACCCATCGTCGGCGTGGCCAACGGGCACTCGAACATGAATCCGTGCAATGCCGGCATTCAGCCGCTCGTCGACCGGGCCATGGACGCCTTGCGCAAAGGCGGCGCGATGCCCCAGGTGTTCGGCACGCCGACCGTGACCGACGGCATCGGTATGGGCACCGACGGCATGAAGTATTCGCTGGTTTCGCGTGAGATCATCGCCGATGCGATCGAAACCTCGGTGAACGGCCAGATGATGGACGGCGTGCTGGTCGTTGGCGGCTGTGACAAGAACATGCCGGGCGGCATGATGGCGATCGCACGCATGAACGTGCCGGCGATTTACGTCTACGCCGGCAGTATCAAGCCCGGCCACTGGAAGGGGCAGGACCTCACCATTGCCAGTGCGTTCGAAGCCGTCGGCGCATTCAGCGCCGGCAAGATGAGCAAGGAAGACTACGACGGCATCGAGAAAAACGCCTGCCCGACCGTTGGGGCGTGTGGCGGCATGTTCACCGCCAATACCATGTCCACCTCCTTCGAGGCGCTGGGCATGAGTCTGATGCATTCCTCGACGATGGCGTCCCCGGACGCCGAAAAGGCCGACTCGGCATCGGCATCCGCGAAAGCGCTGGTCAATGCCATCAGGAAAAATATCCGTCCCCGCGACATCATCACGCGCAAGTCCATCGAAAACGTAGTGAGCCTGGTCATGGCAACCGGCGGATCGACCAACGCCGTGCTGCACTACCTGGCAATTGCCTCGGCCGCAGAAGTCGAGTGGACCATCGATGATTTTGAACGCGTGCGTCGCAAAGTGCCGGTCCTGTGCGACCTGAAGCCCTCCGGACGCTTTGTGGCAACGGACTTTCACAAGGCGGGTGGCGCACCGCAGGTCCTGAAGATGCTGCTGGCCAATGGCTTGTTGCACGGGGATTGCATGACCATCACCGGCCGTACCTTGGCCGAGGAACTGGAGAACATTCCATCGGAACCGCGCAAAGACCAGGAGGTCATTCGCCCGTTCAACAATCCGATGTACAAACAGGGACACCTCGCGATACTCAAGGGCAACCTCGCCACCGAAGGCTGTGTGGCAAAGATCACCGGACTGAAAAATCCGTCCATTACCGGCCCGGCTCGTGTGTTCGATTCCGAGCCCGAGGTCATGGCGGCGATCATGGATCGTAAAATCAAGGCGGGCGACGTCGTGGTGATCCGCTACGAGGGGCCCAAGGGGGGGCCGGGCATGCAGGAAATGCTGGCGCCGACTTCGGCCCTTACCGGTCAGGGTCTGGGAGATTCGGTGGGCTTATTGACGGACGGCCGGTTTTCCGGTGCGACATGGGGCATGGTGGTCGGCCATGTCGCGCCTGAAGCTTACGTTGGCGGCACGATCGCGTTGGTCAAAGAAGGTGATTCGATCACCATCGACGCACACAAGCAACTCATCCAACTCAACGTGCCCGAGGGTGAGTTGACGAAACGCCGTGCCGCCTGGAAGCAGCCCAAACCCCGCTTCACGCGCGGCCTGTTGGCCAAATACGCTTACCTTGTATCCACAGCGACGAGAGGTGCCGTGACCGATTCGTTCGACGACGCTCAAAAATAAAACGTCGCCTATCTAAAGCTGCCGGGGCCTTTGCCCAAACTCTGGTAGCGAAGTCGGCCGAATTCGATGAATTCCGCCAGGAATTTCCGTTGCAAGGCATCGAGAACGTCGTCGCTTGCGCCGTCTTTGTGCAATTGCGCAAGCTGCGATCCGCTTAGACCTACTGAATAGTGCGTGCCGATGTGGGTGATGCCTTGCGTACCGATGATGTCGTGCAGGCGCGACGCGTCGATGCGCGCAGCAAGTTCCGCTGCCGGCGTGCCTTCCTTTACCAGCCGTTCGATTTCGCCGATGGTGAGCCCCGGAGCGTTGGCATTGCCAGGTAAAGCGGTTACCCAGTCCGGCAGCCCCTCGGGCTTACCGTAGGTTGTGTAGCGACCGACCCCACTCGCATCTGCCATGCCGTTTCCGCCGGCGGGGAGAGTCGCCAGATCGACTGGTTGCGGATAACAGGAGGCACAGCCGCCAAGAGATTCGCCCTGCACCCAGTAGCGCGTGAGCAAATCCACGTCATTGACGAAGGCCTGTTGCAGATGGTCAAGTACCTGGGGCGGCACACCCGCCTCGGCAAGCTTGCCGAAATCGGATCCACGCAACGCGTAAGTGGTTTTCGAGGCCGCACTGCGACTGATGGCTTGTTCGGGGCTGGATTGACTCAGTTGCACGACTTCAGAAATGGGCATCACCGGCCGCGGCGTCAATATCGAGCAGCCACTGAACACGCACGCGCATGCGGCGACGAACAATCCGGCAAAAACCCTAACGCATTGACGGTCGAAGAACATATTCGGCTCCAAAGGGATGAAACAGGGACTCCGGCCGGGGCCCGAAGCGCTTTAACGATCAAGGCGGCCTGACGATGACAGGACGGCGATAACAATAGAAACAGTCGTGCCACCAAAAGTTGCCTTCATACTGCATGCGCGCGTCCCAGCGTATACTTTCAGCATAGGCATTCTGCATGTAGTCGAGCACGGCCTCCGGCACACCCTCCTCGTGCAGCTTGATTATCTGCGAGCCGGTGAGGGGATAGACAGCATGGCTCTGCTGTAACTCGCGAACGATCTCCTCGGCCGGTTTGCCTTCCTTTGCCATCTCCACGATCCGATCGATAGTCGGAGGCGGCGGGCGCTGCAGGCCGGCGCAACCGCCGCAGAGCACTCCATATAGCAGAATGGCGGCGGTGCGGGGCAGATGATTTCGCATCAGTGGAGTTGCCGGATTGCTGTCCTGTTGTGACCGCGGAGGCGTTTTCCGGTTCAGGTCCGCTGCGCGATCAAGCCGGCGCACTCACGCAGAAATATCGGGCACCAACTGGCGCTCCAGCGCGGAGATCTGGTCCTTCAGCAGCAATTTGCGCTTTTTCAGGCGCTGCATCTGTAGTTCGTCGAGTTTCTGGTCGTGTGACAGGTGCTGGATCACATCGTCGAGGTCGCGGTGCTCGATCTTCAGGACCTCGAGCCTGCTGCGGATAAGCTCGAGCTCCTCCTCCGTGAGTTCCATCAGGGTCTCCAACCGATTTTGGCCACTGCCGCCGTTGTAGCGTCTGTATTCTTCAAGCGCCCTGAGCAGCTAGTTTGTTTAACGCAAAAATGTTACCACCCATTCTCGCGGGTGGCTGTGGGATTTGAGGCATTGCCGATGAGCGTATAGGATGCAGCGCGGGAGGAGGCGCAATGATCCAAAACCGCATGCCACGCGGGATCTACCCCATGCTTTATGCTTTTTTCAACGCCCAGGGCGATCTCGACAGGCAGGCCACCCGACGCCAGGTTCGGGCATTCATCGACAACGGCGCGCATGGCATGGCCGTGCTGGGGCTCGGCACGGAGGTTGACAAGCTGTCCGACGCCGAGCGGCGGCAGCTGGTGGACTGGGTGACTGAGGAACTTTCCGGCAGGTTGCCGCTGGCTATCACCGTGAATGCAGCAACTGTCGAAGGGCAAGTCGAGTTTGCCAAATTTGCGCATTCGCGTGGCGCATCCTGGGTGATCCTGCAACCGCCGCCGGAGCGCGGCGTCTCCGAGGATTTCTTCGTGCGCTTCTTCGGCGCGGTCGCAGACCGCGTCGAACTACCGGTTGCAATCCAGAATGCGCCGGAATATCTCGGCGTGGGTTTGACGCCGGCCGGCGTCAGAATACTGGCGAAAAGCCACCCCAATTTTTGCATACTCAAGGCAGAAGGGCCGGCCCTTTCGATCCGGCAGATCATCGAAGAGACGGGCGACAGCGTTACGGTGTTCAATGGCCGCGGCGGACTCGAACTCCTCGACAACCTGCGTGCCGGTTGCGCGGGAATGATTCCGGCATGCGATACCTTCGATCGCCAGGCCCGCATATTCGATCTATTGCGCGATGGCGCCGAGACCGATGCCGAGGCGGTCTATCGCGAGGTGCTGCCGGCTATCGTTTTCGTCATGCAATCACTGCAGACTTTGCATACCTACGGCAAGCGCATTGCCGCGATGCGCCTGGGCCTGAATGATGTCGTCGATCGAGCTCCTTGCTTGCGGCCAAACGCTTTCGGGTTGCAATGCGCGCAACGCTATGCCGCCGCATTGGGTCCGCTGGCGTGACCCGGCAATCCATTCTCGCGTCCATTGTCGCCGCCACGCTGATACTGCGCATCGCGGGATTGGAGGCGCAGTCGCCGGAAGAATGGTTCCGCAACGGACGCGCCGCCGTGGAAAAGGCCAGGCAGGAAAAACCCATCATGGGACACGCCAGAAACGTGATCCTGTTTCTTGGCGACGGCATGGGGATCTCCACCGTGACCGCCGCGCGCATCCTGGAAGGCCAGCAGCGCGGCATGTCGGGCGAAGACAATCAGCTTGCATTCGAAAAACTGCCGTACGTGGCGCTTTCCAAAACCTACAGCGCGAACCAGCAGACGTCGGATTCGGCGCCAACCATGAGCGCGATCGTGACCGGCATGAAAACCAACGACGGCCTGATATCGGTCACCCAGCGCGTGGCGCGTGGAGATTTTCGCGCGGTGGCCGCTAATTCGGCGAAGACCCTGCTTGAGCGTGCGGAAGACCGGGGCATGGCGACAGGCGTCGTCACCACCACGCGCATCACCCACGCCACCCCGGCTGCATGCTATGCCCACTCGCCAGACCGCGATTGGGAAAGTGATGCCGACCAGCCGGACGCAGCCAATGAAGCGGGCTTTCCCGACATCGCCAAACAACTGATCGAGTTCCCCCATGGAGACGGTTTGGAAGTGGCGCTCGGCGGGGGTCGCGGCAAGTTCCTGCCGCGCTCTGTGCGCGATCCGGAGTACCCGGAAAAGACCGGCGAACGGCATGACGGTCGCGACCTGACCAAGGAGTGGCAGAGCCGCTATTCGAAGTCGGCCTATGTCTGGAACAAGGCCCAATTCGATGCCATCGACAGCAGGCAGGTCAGGCATTTACTCGGACTATTTCAGCCGTCGCACATGCAATATGAGCACGATCGGGGCAGGGACGGTGCCGGTGAACCCTCGCTCACGGATATGACGGCCAAGGCGCTGGATATCTTGTCTCAGCAGCAGAAGGGCTATTTCCTGATGGTGGAAGGCGGACGCATCGATCACGCGCACCATGCGGGCAATGCATATCGGGCGCTGACCGATACGATCGAATTTGCGCGCGCGGTGAAACTGGCCATGGAGCGCACCGATCCGCGCGACACGTTGATCATCGTCACTGCGGATCACAGTCACACGTTCACGATTGCCGGTTATCCCAGGCGTGGCAATCCGATTCTTGGCAAAGTGGTCGAACCGGGGCACCCGACCAAGGAATATGCGCAGGATCCACTTGGACTGCCCTATACCACGCTGGGCTACGCCAATGGTCCGGGCTATACCGGCCAATCGGTTACGCAGCCGGAAGGTTCAAAGAAATTTCCGCATCACGGTCCCGGCTACCATGGCATAGCGACGGGAAGACCCGACCTGACTGGGATAGATACGACAGCGCCGGATTATATGCAGGAGTCGACGATGCCGATGGAAAGCGAAACACACGGCGGCGAGGATGTTGCAATTTACGCTCGCGGGCCGCAGGCGCACCTGATCCGAGGCGTACTCGAGCAAAATGTCATTTTCCATGTGATGGCTGAAGCACTGGGAATGCAGGACTGAAAAGCAACGCTCGTCTAGCCCGGATATTTCATTCGCGTAACCCCAAATCAAATTTGGGCGCAAACCAAACGGCCTTGGATTGGTTGCACGGACGCACCTGCAAGCAAACGGGGGTGGCCTGATGAAATATCCGGGCTGGAATGACGGGCGCCGCGGCAGAGTCGCGGGCTACTCTGCAATGTTTACTTGGAAGTCGTCTTGCGGATTTCCTTCTCGTCCGTCCAGTCCAGCAAACCGTTCTGAATGTTCCAGAGTTGCAGGTTGAACTTGTAGAACACGTCCTTTACGCCCTTGGCTTCCTTGACAATCGACGTGATGTTGCCCTCAAGACGGTAGGCCGCGCCGACCATCTTGCCGGTTTCGGTGGATTTCTTGGCATCGTAGTAGTCGCTTTGCTGGCGCTTCAGTTCCTCGATCTGTTGATCCATCGCCGCTGCGTCCACCGCAAAACGCACCCGGCCGCTCTTTTGCAATTCGACCCGGATCGAGTCGGTGATCGCGCGGGTGTCGATGTACTCGCTGGTCTTGTTCTTTACTTCCTGTACCGTGACGATTGGAAGATTTCCTCCAGCCACAACCGGAGCATTGAGCATCGAGCGTGTCATCGATTCGGCGATCAGTTGCAGGTCCGTGGAGCCGAACTGGTTGCTCACGGTTTCGACCCCGCGCGCGTCGCCGTAACGAGTCTTCTCGGTGGCGCAGCCGGCTGCGAGCGCCAGGGCAGCGAGCAGTGGCAGCAGAACAACGCGGGAGAGTCGGCTCGGATCGATCATTTGGATATTCTCCATTTCGCAAAAAAACTTCCGGTGTAGGGGCGCCGTTGTCGCGTGTATCGGCAACGCCCTTGGTTGGGATTACTCCTGGCTCAGCAGGATAAGGCGAAAGTCCACGGCTTTGTTGGTCGGTGCAACGGCGCTGATTGTAACGTTGCTGTTTTCGTACATCAGCAGCGGTTTCCAGACCTCCTCGTCCCAGGCCCTCATTCCCTCGCCGTCGATCCACCGGAATTTGTAAGTGATGCGCTTGACTTGGGAGCTGTCGTTGTTGAGAACGACGTCAATTTTCTGCAGATCGCCCGTCATCGTGCATCGCATTTCGGTCGGCTCGATGGTCGTGCGCTTGCCTTCGTGCACGACCTTGAGTTTGACCAGATCCTCCATCGAGCTTACTTTGGCGTCACCGATCGGGCAGCCGAAGGAAAAACCGGGCTTCTCGAAACCTTTCTTGGCTGAGCAACCCGCGGCGAGCGCGGCCACCAGTAACGCGATGATCGTCCATGTACGCTTCATTTTGAGCTCTCCCTCGGCTGAGGCTGCTGTTCCAACGTTTCCGACCTGCCCCCAGTTGACATTGTCGGTTCGGCCTGACTTTTAGACGAATGCTGGCCGTCCGCAAGGCCCGCGCCTTGCGCAGCCTGCACAAAAAGCGTCTGGCGCAGCAATCGTAAGCCTACCACGGCGTAGTGGCCTGCCAGATTCACTTGCGTGCTGCGCACGCCCTCCGGTGTCTGCAGCGTGATGGTATGCTCCCCGGACGGAATGCGCGCGCGCGCTATTGCGATTTGCGACGGCAACGCACGCCAGCCACGTTCGTCGGCAGATTCGGTCACGACCGACCCAAGGGCCATCGCCAGCCCGACCAGACCGCTCTGGTCGTTCTTTCCCGCCTGGTACTGCGCAACCGCCTTGGTGCTGGAACGGATCATACCTCTGAGCACGGTGCCCGGCATTTCTTCCTGCAAGGCCTTGCGCGCCATAAGGTCGAGGCTGGTAATGACGGTGGTGCTGATGCTGACGGGTGCTTCGCCCGATATTTGCAACTGCTCGGGCATGAAGGGAGGCTGGGTCGGCGCGATGACGGGAAATGAGACTGGCACGATCAGTAGCCGGCCTTGATAGGGAAAGGGCAGGTTGAACTGCCGCGACTGGCGGGCCGGCACCGTGCCTGACTCGATGACGAACAGCACATCGGTATAACCGTCGGCCCGGCCAGCAACGCGCGCATCCAACTGTGCCAAGGCGTCTTCGAGCTGCGGGCGGTTTGGTTGCAGCTCAATGGCATGACGGTAACCGGCGGCGGCAAGGCTCGGTTCACCCAGCGCTTCATAGACGAAGCCGGCAAGATAATGGCTGAACGCGCTCTCGTAACTGTTCTTGAGCGCGTTGATTTCCGGACTATCGATAGTCTGCACGGGATAGCCGTTCAATTCCTTGAAACTGCTCTTCACGCCGCGTTTTCTCGCTTCTTCCTCGGTTTTCTGTTGTTCCTTTCGCCGTAATTCGGCGATGACTGCTTCGCGCTCGTGGGTGCGCTTGATGTCTATTCGGGCCATGTCGAAATCGCCTCGCGCGAGGCGATCGAGCGCGAGGCGGGTGGTGAGCATGACTTTCTCGTAGTCATGTCCCTCATAGGGCAGCGTCTTGTCGTTCAGCACGGCGCTGGTTACGCTTCCGAGCAAGTTTTCGGGATTGACCAGCGCGGCTTTCTCCCATGCCAGCACATGGCCGTCCGCTTCGAGCCAGGCTTTTTCGCTTTCCTCGTAGCGGCGGTTGAGCCTTTGAAGTTCGCCCAGTTCGAGGTAGTAGAGCAGGTCTTTGTGGGCATTCCGGTTATTGCGCTCGAGCTGTTTTATCGCACCGTCGACATCGCCGGCCGCCGCGAAGTTGATGGTCTTTGTCATTTCGGAATCGTAGCTGCGGAATGTCGCGCAGCCCGAGAACAGGACCAGCAACAGGCCTGCTGTCACGAGTCGCGCACAGGAACAGGAAGGGGAGAAGTCGTTCAAGACGGATGTCCTGCTGGCAGCAACGCCGCTGCCACGCCTTTAGTTGACGATGCGGCCGGCGTCTTCTTCAGAAGGCGCGTGCGTGAACGCGGGTACTGCGAGTGCGAGATCCCATTGCGCTTTTGCGGCCGTGTCCTGCACCAGTTTCATGAGTCCGTGCAATAGCGTGTCGCCCAGCGCCAGGTCCACCCCGTTGCCCTCCTGCGGTTGCAGCGACAATACGGTCTGGCCCTTTTCGTTGCGGCGCGCGCGTACCTTGCTCACTAGCATGGGAGCGTTGCCCAGAGGGTGTTCGCGTGCGGGTTGTGGTGTCGTCTTGGAAAATTTTACTTCCCGCAGGGCTTTTTCGTGCTGCATTCCCAGCAACGCCTTGCGTACTTCGGGATTCGGCTGCAACTGGATGTCAGGCTTGGCTTGTGCGACCTGCAGGAGTACCGGCCAGATGCGGCCAACCAAACGTCGGGTCAACCAGAACTGGATTTCGGCGCCTTTGTCGAAGAACACCCGCGCCATCAGGCGATCTTCCTCGGCGTGGAATTCCACGGTAATGCGTTCGAGATTCATCAACCCGATTTTACGCGCAACACATCCGGGGAAGACAGGCCATGCGCTTCAATCGGCGCGATAGCGTCTTATGACCTGCGGATCGGGGTCGAATCCCAAGCCAGGCGTTTGAGGAACGGCGATCGATCCGTTGCGAGGCGTCGCCTGGTCCCCATAGAGACGCGCCTCCAGGTCGAAGTAGCGCCACTCCACCATGGAGCCACGTCCCAGCGCTGCGTTGACATGCACTCCGGCCAGGAATGCGGGTCCGTCGTAGAAACTGTGTGGCATGACCGTCACGTTGTAGGCGGCCGCAAGTGTGAATACCTTGCGCAGCTCCGACACGCCGCCCATCTTCGCCGGACTGGGCTGCACGAAATCCACTGCACCGGCGTCGAACAGGTGCTTGAATTGCGCAAGCGTTGCCGCGTTTTCTCCGGCCGCAATTGGGATTGAACCTCTAGCCCGGATCTGCGCCAGGGCGCTGTGATCCTCGGGCGGCCAAACCGGTTCTTCCAGCCAGCGCAGGTGGAGCGGCCGAAGTTTCTCCGCCATGTCCAGTGCTTCGCGCAACGTCCATGGACAGTTGACATCGAGCATCAGCCCAATATCCTCGCCGGCGGCCTCACGCGCTGCTTGCGTGGGCGCCACTTCTATTTCATGCAGTTTGACATGGCGGAAGCCCTGGCGCAGCGCTCGCTCGACGTTCGCGGCCACCAGCTTGGGGTCTGTGTAACGGATCATGCTCGCATAGCAGGTCAATTGCGGCTTGCCACCGCCGAGCAGTCGATGAACAGGCTGATTGGCGACCTTGCCGGCTATATCCCATAGCGCGATATCGATGCCCGACAAGCCGAAGATGATCGGGCCGCCGCGTCCGAAGATGTGCAGCTTCTGCTGAATTTCCTGCATCAGCGATTCGATGTCGAGGGGATCGCGGCCGACGCACATCGGTGCGAGGATCTGATCGATGGCGACTCTTGTTGCCGGGATGACGTTATAACCGAAGGCTTCCCCCCACCCTGTAGTGCCCTGATCGGTTTCAATTCTGACCAACAGCACATCGGCAGTCTGCCAAGCCTGCCCGCCCCATACCTGCGTGTCCGACGGGCCACCGCTGGTGTAGGGAATGCGCAGCACTACGCTTTCGATCTTGTCGATTTTCATTGTTGTCGCCCGCCCCGCGGCCAAAAGATGCGAATGATAGGCGAAGCATTCGGCCGCTGCATCGAAACGCGATGGGACCTGAAATACGGCGATGGAGGTAATTCAGAATCGTGCCGCGGGACCGGAACGCACGCCTTCCAACAAGGGCGAAAACGAAATACCGCGGATCTTACGAGGTCGTGCGGTACTTCCTGTAATACGTCATGACACGCGGCACGTAGGTCATGGTTTCCTGGTAGGGCGGGATGCGGTTGCCTGCGCGGAGCACGGCATTTTCCCCGGCGTTATAGGCTGCCACGGCGAGTTGCACGTCGTTGTTGAACAGGCGGATCAAGTCACGCAGATAGCGTGCGCCGCCGCTGATGTTCTGCGCCGGATCGAGGCGATTCTTCACGCCATAGCGTTTGGCTGTTTCGGGCATCAGCTGCATGAGCCCGGCCGCGCCTTTACGTGAACGCGCAAACGGGTTATAGCCGGATTCTGCCGAGATGACAGCATGAATTAGGGCTGCCTCCAGGCGCGTAGCCCTGGCGGCGTCCTGGATGGGCTTGGCGTAGCGCGCGCGGGCCTTTTCGCCATAGTCCCGAATTTCGCTGGTCAGCGTGTCGGTAACCGGATCGGAGGTCTTCTTTTCCTTCAGGTAAATCTTGAACCGGCTATCCTGCGGCACGTTGGTGAAATGGACCGTTCCGTCGGCATCCACGTACCGATAGATATCGGCCTGCGCAATTCCGGCAGAAATCGACCAAAGCAGTAATAGAAGGGGCTGTTTTTTCATTTTTCCATAAAGGTCCCATCCCGCCATATCAAGTGCACACACCAGGAAGTTGTTTTGTGGAAATAAATGATGAACATAGTGCCACCAGCGTTCTGGTTCTGTAAAAGCAAATTTTTCAATAAAAGTTTTTTTGCGTTCCAGGTCTTCAATCATTTTTTCAACAGGAATATGATAGAGCTTTTGATAATATAATTCTGCTTTGAAACGCAATCTTGTCCAAAAGGTTGTTTCATATCCCAGTACTGTATGAAATGCGCGTAACAGATCAAGGTTTTTATTTGGATACGTAATAGCCTGTCCCTGTACAGTATTTTGAAAAATATAAG